>ENA-UPXM01000175-UPXM01000175.1-activated-sludge-metagenome-genome-assembly--contig:-NODE-175-length-92973-cov-8.465131_pt1 | contig 92973 bp, 82 predicted proteins | sample MGYA00238178_ERZ772708 | MGnify/ENA primary metagenome ERZ772708 (study PRJEB29002, sample SAMN05720212) | activated sludge metagenome | isolation source: anaerobic digester from wastewater...
TTATTTCTTGGGCTTCGTTGCTTCCTATAACGGCATTTATTTATTGGGCGATATGCGCTCTCTGCTGAATACCGCAATTATGCCGTTAAGTCTAGACTTATGCTAAAAAAATGTCAACTAGAAACCGCCGTATTTGGGAGATAGCACAATAAATCCGATCCAATGGCAAAGTAACTGGAATCGGCTGTTCGTTGCTAGAATCCTGACCTTCGAAACTAAACACAAGCAAATGTACTATGCAAAAACTACTAATCGGCATCGGCGATCACGGACCGGATCTCACCTCGCTTCCTGTGCTTGCGGCCAAGTTCCAATTCTAGTGCTTGTTCGATCTCCTTGATGTTGTTGCCAGTGAAATGGAAGGTGTAGCAGTTTTCCGGGACATGGCTGCAGGTGAATTTTCGAAACAAGTCCGGCAAACCGAAGCTTTGAAAAACCTGCGGACCACCCGCGCCTTCGAGTCCGGCCCGGTTCAGTTTGAGCTCCAGAGTTCTTAAAAGGACAAGCGCCACAAAGCAGGTCAGAAAATGCACCTCAATATATGATTCCAAAGACACGTGGACTGGCCGTGTCCTCAATTCCGACTTGGAGATCTTGAATATCTCCTCGATCTTCCTAAAATCGTGGTTAAGTCGGATCGCTTCGCTGTCGTCAAGATCGAGCTCACTTGTCACGATGGCGTAGTGGCCGTCCTGCCAGGCCTCCTGTTTAATCTTTTTCTTATTCAAGATAAAGCAGGGTCTCGGGTTCGACTATTTCACCATCCTCGATTTACTCAAGGCTCTTGATGTAGCTTGCGGCACCTTTGTTGATGGCTCACATGAGAAGTTGTGGGCTCTTCAAAAGCCGCCTGGCTTTGGCAAGAACGCGGGCCCGCTTATAGGCCGCTTTGTCCGCGTAGTCCTGGCTGTAAAAAACCACCTGCTTTTGATGGACGGAGAGTTTTCCTTTTCCTATGCCGGTTGGTTAAGGTAGTCTTTTTCGGATAGATCCTCGATTTGGCCTTGCCAGACTCCCCCTCTTTAGGTGGCCTCCTTGTTCAGGACAAGCTGCTGAAATTCCCGGTCGGCTCCGCAGATGGACTGGCTGTGGATGTAACCGTTGCCGGGCCAGCTGCTTGTTGATGTTGTCCCCGCAATTCATTCTCTTGTCGGCGGCGACCACAACGCGGCTCCGGTTGTAATCTTCCCGGATCCGGTTCTTGAGAGGATACAAGGATAATTTTTCGCTTGAGTTGCCGGGGAAAAGATGATAGGCCAAAGGCAAGCCCTGGCTGTCAAAAAAGCTGCGCATCTGAAGGATCGCAGCCCGAATGGCGGGCGATTTAGACATCCGGTGGGTCTGTTAACTTAGAACTGCTTCACAAGTCGGGAGGAAAGAAACCCAGGACCGGACGATTTTTTTCAGTTTGTTTCGCATGACCGGCATCCCTTCTGTCTGCCGCGGCGATCGCCGCTGATTCGGCACTATTCTACCACTCCCTTTTGGTAAGATGATCTTGAGACTCTCAGGTGAGGAGGCCAAAAGGATGATCATTGAAAATCCACGTGACCTGCCGAAAGTAGATCAACTGCTGCGTGATTCACGCCTTGATGCCGCAAGGGAATCGAACGGCTATCATCCGGTAAGGGAAGCCGTGCGCGGGATCCTCGAGGCCGCACGCCATTTTCTCACAAAAAAGGCGGATGATCCCCTTGCTGACGCTGCCTACATTGAAAAAGCAGCTGGGGCAGATTGCCAGGCAGCCGGGAGTATCTTGCTGTCCGAAGAGGTCCTCCTCCGGGCCATTCTTTTGAAAATTGAAACCGAATCAAAACCCGGGATCAGGAAAGTCATCAACGCCACCGGTGCCATCCTCCACACCAATCTCGGCCGGGCACCCCTCGCAAAAGAGGCCCTTGCAGCCGTCCAGCGCTGCAGCGAAGGTTATGCCTCGCTGGAGTTTGATCTTACAGAAAACAGACGCGGTCAACGAACAGCTCCCCTGGAAACCCTGCTCTGCCGCCTGTTTGATGTTGAGGCCGCAACAGTGGTCAACAACAATGCGGCTGCCGTCATGCTGGCCCTATCAGCTTTGTGCCGGGGCCGGGAGGTCCTTGTTTCCCGCGGCGAACTGGTGGAAATCGGGGGGAAATTCAGGGTTCCTGAAATCATGGAGGAGAGCGGCGCCATCCTCCGGGAGGTTGGCACCACCAATAAAACCCGCCTGGCCGACTATGAGCGCGCCATCAGTGATTCGACCGCAGCCCTACTAAAAGTTCACCGCAGCAACTTCCGGATTTCAGGTTTCACCGAGGACGTCAGCGATACGGAGCTCTCACAGCTGGCCCGCTGCCATGGGATCCCCTTGATTTATGACTTGGGGAGCGGCCTTGTTTCAGAGGAACTGTCGGCCCTGCTTCCTGATGAACCGACTGTCCGTGGAGCCCTTGCCTCCGGCGCGGACCTGATCTGTTTTTCCGGTGACAAGCTCCTGGGAGGTCCTCAGGCCGGCATCCTCATGGGCCGGGCTGACCTGGTGGGGAAAATGACCGCTCACCCCTTGATGCGGGCCTTTCGCTGTGACAAGATGACTCTTGCTGCCCTTGAGGCGACCTTGGCACTCTACCTGGATCCCGACCGGGCAAAAGAGCGTATCCCCCTGCTTGTTTCAGTCCTTTACAACAACGATTCGCTCCGCCAGCGAACGGAAGAAGCCGCTCTGTCTCTCTCGGGGCACGGAATCATGGCAGAAGCCATCCCTTCCGAGATCATCATGGGGGGAGGGTCGGCGCCGGAAATACCCTTGCACTCCTGGGCCCTGGCGGTCAGATCCGGCACACGGTCAATCTCCTCACTGGAACAGAACCTGCGGGCCTTTGACCCTCCCATTCTCTGCCGCACCACACTTGATACCCTCCTGTTCGACTTGCGAACCCTTTCCGGGGAGGAGGAACGGCTGCTCCTTTCCGCCCTGGCCCGCGCGTTCAGCGAAGAGACGGATCTGCCATGAAGCATGTCATTATTGGCACAGCCGGCCATGTCGACCACGGCAAGTCTTCCCTGATCCTCGCCTTGACCGGCCGCGACCCCGACCGCCTGGCAGAGGAGAAAGAGAGGGGCATCACCATCGAGCTGGGCTTCACCTGGCTCGACCTTCCCGATGGCTCGCGATCGGGCATCATCGATGTTCCAGGACATGAAAAGTTTGTCAGCAATATGCTGGCGGGGGCGGGGGGGATTGACCTGGCGCTTCTGGTCGTTGCTGCTGACGAGGGAGTGATGCCGCAGACACGTGAGCACCTCGGGATCCTGTCCCTCCTCGGCATTCCCCGCGGTGTCATCGCGTTGACCAAGTGTGACCTGGCCGACGAGGAATTAATTGAACTTGTCGAGGAGGATCTCAAAGACTTGGTCCGGGGTACTTTCCTGGAGGACGCGCCCGTCATCAGGACGTCCAGCGTATCAGGAGAGGGCATTGAGGCCCTCCGGGCAAGCTTGTTCGGATTAATCGATGTCAGCGGTCATACCAAAGACAGCCTTCCCTTCCGGCTGCCCATTGATCGCGTTTTTTCACTTGGCGGTTTCGGAACCATCGTAACCGGCACCCTCATCGAGGGGATCATCCGGATGGGCAGCCAGGTGGAAATCATCCCCGGGCACCAAGTCGCCCGCGTCCGGGGCATCCAGGTCCACGAAAAGACGGTGGATACCGCTTGGCCCGGCCAGCGTGTCGCCCTCAATCTGACGGGAATCAAAAAAGATGATCTGACACGGGGAGACACGCTGACAGCGCCTGGCAGCCTCCAGGGGAGCCGGCGGTTCGATGTCTCCCTGACGGCGCTCCCCGGCACGCGCTTCCCCATAACCAATAAGATGCGCGTCCACCTCTTCCTCGGTGCGCGTGAAATGCTGGCCCGTGTCGTGCTGCTTGACCGCGACCTTCTGGAAGCGGGGGATGAAGGGCCTGCCCAGCTCTGGCCTGAAGAGGAGGTCTTTGCCAAATATGGCGACCGTTTTGTCATCCGTTTTTACTCACCCCTTGAAACGGTGGGGGGCGGCGTCATCGTTGACCCGCTTCCGGCCAGGAGGCGGCGCATGCGGGAGACCACCCAGGAAGAATTTGAAATCATGGCGGGCAGCGACCGGTCAGCCCGCCTCCGTCTGGCGATCGGTCTGGGGAGCGACAGGCTGGCTTCTCTGGAGACAGCCTTCTACAAGGCAGGGATCAGGGCCGAAGAAGCTGATGTCCTGCTCGAAGGCCTGCTTGCAGATGGTTCAGTTGTCCTTCTGAATCAGGCTGTCGCGGTCAGCAGCGAAGCGCTGGAAACGCTTGGGAAGAAAGCTGCGGCCCTCCTTGGCGATTTTCATGGCCGGCGCCCGCTTGAACAGGGCATGCGACGTGAAGAATTGAGAACCCGGCTTATGCCGCGCACAGAAATCCATCTGTCCGATCTTGTCATCGACCGGCTCTGTGACCGGCAGATCCTTGACGTATCCAAGGGACTGGTTTCCCTTCACGGCTACACGGTTTCGCTTTCCAGCGAAGAAGTGGAAGCCGCCGAAGAGATGGAAGAAGCCTTCCTGCGGGCGGGCTATTCCCCCCCCGATCCCGGCCAGCTTCCACTTAAAGCGGGCAAGCGCGTTGACCGGGCGCAGATTTTGTCCCTGCTGATCGATCGGGGAAGCCTGGTCCGGCTCACTCCCCAGATCCTGATGCATCGGGAAAAGGTGGATCAGGCATGGGAGATCGTCCGTGCCGCCATTGAAAAAGAGGGACAGATTACGCTGGCAGAATTTCGCGACGAGCTTGAAAGTTCCCGCAAATTCGCCATGGCACTTCTTGAGTACTTTGACAAACAGAAACGCACCCGCCTGACAGGTGAGGTTCGCGTGTTCTTCACCTAGGAAGGTCGACCTCATGCCGGATGTCAGTCCCCGCCTTATCCATCACCGGGATCCCGATCAACTGACTCGCCGGGTATTTGAAGAACTCAGCCGGCACCGTTTGGCCTGGCCTGACCACCGGGCTTTCGTGATCGTGCCCGAAACCATAAAGGCTGACATGGAGCGCCGTTATATCACCAGCCAACAGGCCGGCGGCCTGATGATGGCCGAGATTCTTTCTTTCAGGCGCCTGGCAACCAGGCTTTTTAACGAATCAGGACGTCAGGCGGCCAGGGTTATCTCCAGGGCAGGCAAGGCCGTTTTGGCTCAAAGGGCGCTTCTTGACAGCGCACTTGGCTTCCGCCGTTTCAACCGCCTTGCCGGCAAGCCCCGCTACGCCGCGGAATTGGTCAGTGTGCTGGGGGATTTCCACCGTTATGGCATAACAGCTGCGGATCTGCGGGAAGCAGAGAATGAAAAGGGTGACGGAGGCTGGGGCCGGACCAGGGCCGACAAATTCCACGATTTCGCCCTTCTCAAGGAAACGCTGGACCAGGAGATGCAAGAGCGGAAGCTGCAAGACCCTGATCAGGAACTGGGCAGCCTGGCGGAATTGCTGAACGCGCAGCCGCTTTCGCAAAGGCTGGGTTTTCTTGGCCGGACCCACGTCTGGGTTCTCGGCTTCGGTAACAGCCGTGATTTTACCTCCCAGGAAAAAAAGGTGCTGGAAGCCCTTTCCAATGTCGTTGCCTCCCTGACCATTGCGGTAGCTTACGACCCGTCCTGCGAAGATCAACTGGCCTTCGGACATGGCAGGGAAACCCTGCTCTCCTTGAACAGATCTTTCCCCGGATCAAAGCTGGAGGCGCTGCCGGCAGGCAAGACTTCCCCGGAACCTGAATACTATTTTATCCGGGCCATCGACAGACACGAGGAAGTGCGTTATGCAGCGGGCGAAATACGAAGGCTTCTGCTAACCACTGATTTGCGCCGCAAGGACATAGGCATTGCCCTCTGCGAGACGGATACTGCACCTGCCTTTCTTGAGCCGGCTTTGGCGGAATATGGGATTGACGCTTACATGGACGTGGGAAGACCGCTTCATCACAGTTCTTTCATCCGCTTTCTGAGAGCCTTTCTCTCGCTCAGCAAGCACGATTTCAGCCTGGACGATTTGCTGAATTACTACCGCAGCGGACTTTCCGGCATGGACAGCGAAAAAGTTGATCTTTTTGAAAACACCGCACTGGCGTGGGGCTGGCGCAGCGCCAGCACTCTGCGCAGGATCCTGGCAGAAATCGGGAATGGAACAGAACCCCAGGCCTGGATCGACCCTTTGACCCCGGGCGGAGAGGCCGTCCAGTCTGTCCTGAAAGATCTGGAACAGTTGCTCCGGCAGGCGGCGGCCTTGCGGGAAGCCGCGACAGGCAGGACCAAATGCGCCTTCCTGCTTGATTTTCTGACTGGAGGCGATCGTCCTTTCAATGAACGCGTCGAAAAACAAAGGGACTTACTGCTGGCTGATGGCCATGGAGAAAATGCCCGGGTTCTTGTTGCCTCATGGAATGCCACCCTGAATTATCTGGAGGAAACTTCAGAGCTCATGGGTGAGGCAGCGATGGCCCAGGAACATTTTTCTTCCATGCTGCTTGCGGGCATTGAAGGCTTAACCCTGGCCTCTATTCCATCGGGAATCGATCTGGTAAGGGTGGGATCCTTGGCAGAGATGGCCGGCTGGCCCTGCCGGGTCTTATTTATCCTCGGCGCCACTGACTCCGCCTTTCCTCCAGGACCCGGCCAGGAAGGGTATCTGCTGGATGAGGAACGTGCATTCCTGGCTGGCCGGACAGGCAAAGCTTTTCCCAGCCGGAAAAAAGATCAGGCGGCCAGGCAGGCCTGGCTGATTCATTCACTCCTTTCAGGGCCTGATCACTCACTTTATTTGTCAGTACCGACCCTGGGCAATGACAGCGCCCGGCTTTTTGATGAATGGTTGTCAGAAAAAGACGGTCACAAAATCACCCTGACCAAGCAATCCAATGACCCGGATGTCCGCTGGTATGCGCCGGGAGCGGCGGTTAACAGGCTCCGGTGGAATCGCAAGGCCCCTCCTGACTGGCAGAAGGCCGTGGCCCGCTTGACAAAAACCCTTCCCCGGGTCCTTGAACCAGCCGATCGCATGGCCGGATCTTTTTCAATTCCCCGGCCTCTGGCCGAATCAGTTATGGCCGGACGTGAAGGTGTCAGCGTCTCCCTGATTCAGCTCTACAATGCCTGTCCCTTCCGGTTTTTTGCCGAATACCTGGCAGGAGCTTCGGAACGGGTCATCTCCGACGACCTGGCCAATCATCAGGGAACAATTCTTCACCGCTTGATGGAATTGGCTGTGGATGATTTAATCCAGCTTCTGGCAACTTCCGCGGAACTTGATCAAGGGGCTGTCATGCTGAACTGGCAAAGTCAGCTGACCGGCCCCTATATGCGAAAACTTTACAGACAGGCCGCCGAAGACAGGCACCTGTCCTGGTACAAGGATCCGCGTCTGGCCGGAGGAATCGGTGAGCGGATGATCCAACGCGCTGCCGACAACCTGAGAGTCCTCGCTGATTTCAACATTCCGGGCGGCTTTCGGCCGGTTCGCCTCGAATGGTATTTCCCCCAAAAAGGGCGCCCCGCCTACCAGTTAACAGCGGGGGAGCACGATTTTGTCTTCAGGGGCCTGGTCGACCGGATCGATGAAAACCCTGACGGCCTGATCCGGCTCATCGACTATAAGCGTTCTGCCAGAGAGTTTTCCTGGCTTGGTCTTTACGACGGCACCGATCTCCAGCTGCCCCTATACAAACAGGCTTATGAGACAGCTTATCCGGGGAGTGTGATTGAGGGACTTCTCTTTGCGGGCTGGGCGGCGTCAAACCTCTATGAACTTTCTTCATTTCAGCTTCCGCCCGGCCCCGGCGGGAATGACGGCCTCAAGTCACTGACCAGGCAAATGGCTGTCTGGGAGAACGACCATCTTGAAAAAGTGGCAGCTTTCGCTGAAAAGAAAGCCATTGAAAGTCTGGAAGCCATCCTGGGCGGGCATTTCCCCGCAAATCCCGCAGTCAGGGGGGGCGGCCAGAATCCCTGCACCTTCTGCCCTTGGCACGCGGCCTGCGGTTACGACCGCCGCCTCAGCCGGAACCGGCCAAAAGCCTCTGACAAAAGCGAAAGCGACCGGATCCGCCGGATCATACTTGAAACGGACCATTGACCAGCAGAAATCAGGGGCCCGTTTTGGTGGGCCAGGGATTATCTTTCATAAAAGTCAGATAGGGCTCATTGATTTCGGCCCATTCCTCGTCGGACAGCAGATCCTTGTAATAATCCGAATCAATGATGACCCGCGCGGTATCGTAGCGCAGCTTGACCTCCCGGTTGATGCGATCGATGTAGGCGGCCTGATCATCCAGCTCCTGGCCCGGGTGAAGGGTGAAGGTGCCGGTCGCTGCATCGTAGCGTCCTTTCTCCGTGATCCAGCTGCGGCCGAGGAAAATTGCCAGGGCCTCCGAATCGGAAAAAATGTCGCGGCCTGACAGGAACCTTGAATCGTAGGGAACGCCCATGTAGTTATAAATGGTTGGCAGAAGATCGAGGCTGGTACAGTATTTATCGACCACCTCCGGCTCGATCCCGTCGTGGTAGAAAAGGGCACAGCTTTCATAGATGTCAAAGACCTTGTCAAGACTTTTCCCGGCCAGAGCCTCGTAGCTCGAGTGCTCCTCAAGGGCGTAGGGATAGTGGTCGGGATTGATGACGATCAGGGTTCTGTCAGCGATGCCGGCCTCCCTCAGCTGTCGCAAAAGGCTGTCCATGGCCAGCTCCAGCTCATAATTGGCGGCCAGGTAGGCAATTCCCTCGTGGTGAAGATCCAGATGTGAAAAGGTGTCCCAATGGCGGGTTGCCATGGCATTGCCCATCTTTGTCCAGTTGGCATGGCCGCTGACGGTCAGGTAGTAGACATGGAAGGGCTCCTTGTCCACAAACTCAAAGGCTGTTTTTTCGATCATCTCCAGATCAGATTCCGGCCAGGTCCGCTTGACATCCAAACCGTGCCCCAGCCCCCGGTAATCGTAGCCCAGATTGGGATGGGACAGATCGCGCGCATAGTAGTTCCAGGTGTGGTTGTGCCAGGCATAGGTCTGATAGCCCAAACGTTCAAACATCCTGCCCGGCGCCATGGCCATGTCATTTTTGTGGGCTTCCTTCAAGGTCCAGACGCCCTGCTTGGGAATCATGCCGCAAAGTCCGGCGTATTCGCCATCCAGGGTGGATACTGTCCATACAGGGACGTAAAAGTTCTCGAAATAGACCCCCTGATGGTACATGTGCCAGAGGGTTGGTGTCAGTTCTTCATCAATGCAGTATTTTGAAAAACTTTCGGCCGTGACAAAGATAAGATTGAAGCCCTTTCCCCGCCCGGTATGATCGTTGGTATAGGAAGGCGCTGTCCTGGAGAAAACCAGATCCAGGTAACGGACCAGGTCGGCGCGTGTTTTGCCCATCAGGATGGGCGACGAGTCATTCTCGGGTACATAACCCTCGAGCCGGGTATCATAGTCAATGGGCAGGATGTTGGGAATGTGCGGAATGATAATCGCCGGATCTGTGGCAAGCGGATCGCTGGCCCCTGGAAGTTCCGTTTCAGTCACCTCGGGTGGGTCGATTGGATCAGGGATCAGGTCGTCCGGTACCAAGGCACTGCGCGGGTACACCATATGACTGATGTCAACCCCCATGGCAGAGAGCAGGCCAAACTGATTGGTGCCCGAGAGGATTTCATTTTCCAGGAAATAGTGCTCCCAGGGGCTGTTCAGGGACCGATCGGTCGCCATGACCCCTACTGTGGTTCCGAATAGGACAAAAGCTGCAGCCAGTGCAGCCAAAACTTCCTGCCATTTCTTCCCCTTCCTGGCACAGTTGGCATCAATACGTTTTTTTACAAATACGTAGTAGATGGACAGGGGGGAGAGCATGACAACGAACCAAGGAGTGTTGCGGAGAACCTTGATAACGATATCTTCCATGAATTGCAGGATCTGGCCGCCATGGCCGATCGAATAAACAACAAAAAAGGTCCGGAAAAACTTGTAGTAGACCAGTTGGGCCGCGTAGACAAAGGGGATAATGAAAAGCAGGGCATAAATAGCCGCAGTGCGGGCTTTTGGAGGCAGGCTCCTCAGCAGTGCTGACAGGATCACAGCCCGGACAAGGCAAAAGAGGGTCAGGTAGAGAAGACCGATACTGAAAAAAGGGCCATCCAGATTGATGCGGAGAACCAGCTCGCTGATCAGCTGAGAACCGAACAAGAGGAGCATCAAATGAAAACTGCAGGGCAGCCGCTCCCCGAGTCCGCCCTCATCCCGATCGGCATGTTTCGCTCCGGATTCTGCAGCCCATGAAACGAAATCCGGGCGGCTGATGTCCGGCCGACGGATCTTCCTCACGTCCGGTTGATTGGATGCAAGACTTACCGCCTCATCAGCCGGTTCATGATGCACCGGGACAGGATGCTCCCGCTTGATCCTGTCATCTGATTGAAAACTCATCCAAGAGCCTCCTGTCAACCCCGGATAACAGCTGTCTTTCTTGAAACAAGTTTTTCGCCTCCAGGCAAGACACTACCCGATCATGATAGCACAGCGACTCAGGGAGTCGGCAGGGAAACCGCGTCACCGCTGACCACCTGATCCGGAACCGCAACATCAACAATCAGTACATGATCCCCGCCGTAGCGATTTTTGAATTCAGTGATTACATCAAGTTCAGCATCACCGTGCATAACCAGTTTAATTTCCCGAAAATCTTCCACATCAGGGCGATCGTACATGATTTCATCAATCAGATAGAGGAGATAAAGCGTCGATTCTACCTGGTCTCCCCTTTCATAAAAAGACTGGTAAGGAACCGTATCCAGACAGACACCGCTCACCGCTGTTTTGTAAAGAATCGCAACGAAGTTGCGGGCACGGTTGGCCTGGTTGTAACCGTAGAAGATGCGCGTCACGCCGGTCAGATGGTCGTAATCCCAGCTGCTGACCGGCTCTCCTGTTTTGAAATCATCATTCCAGTAATTCATATCCAGCCGGCTGGTCATATCCTTTTCAAGCCAGGGTGCAATTTTTTTGAACAAAGGCATCAGATCCACGCCATCCAGGTTCCGGGGGTATTCCTTCAGTCCGCTGACCCGGTACTCCCTGGTCGTGGCTTCAACTTTCAGGCCACGTTCGGCAAACCAGCCCGCGTCAACCATGGCTTCGACCCTGACAAGTTCTCCGTTCGAAAGGCCCCTGGACGGAACGGCGGTGAAACGGACGGGCGTTTCCTCCTGAGGGCCGCCCTCCACCCAGTCAGCCGGCAATCGGGTGGTGTCAAAAGAGAGAATCCCCTGGTCACTGACGCCGTCAAAGATTAAAACCAGGTCTTCAAAAAGATCAATCTCGGTCATGGGCGGAAGCCCCTTCACCTCAAACGATAACGTGGTTTCGCGCGCAATCCTTCCCTTGGAAGTCAGGAACAGGTTATCGGGAATCACCTTGAGTTCAACCCAATCGCCATTTGACAGATTCGCGCTGCCCTGGGTGAAGACAAATTCGAAACCCTGCCTGAATCGGTCGACATCGCCTGACAATACCTGGGAGCAGCGACCCTGCCCATCGTAGCCCGAAAAGGCAAGGTCCACACCTTGCTCGATGGGAATGGGAACCGCTTCCTCGAGGCCTTCAACCTTGTACTTGAACCTGACATTCCGGAAACGAAGGCCCGCCTCTTTTGCCAGCTGACGGTCATAATCGATGCGGATGAGCACTTCATCCCCGTTTTTCAAACCGGCCCTTTTATCGGGAGTAAAGACCAGTGAACTGAGTACCGCCTCACGTTGGAAAAGGCGCTGAAAACCTTTCTCATCAGACTCTTCAAGTCTGGCCGATTCCTGCTCAAGCCAGAAATCGATCCGTGCCTTGTCTGTCCCGGCAAAAAGGCTGGCGAAACCGTCGGCCCCGGTGACCCGGACCATGGCCAGCTCCCTGACGTCAATAGACTGAGAACCGCACGACAGCGTCAAAACCAGGACTGCAGCCAGGATCAGGATTAAGACAACTGTGCGTTTCAAAGCGCATCCCTCCACTTCCGCCAAACCTGGGCGGGCTCCACTATTGTCGGACATTTTGATTCTTCTTTCAAGTGTCCTTCCCCCGGGCCCGCCGGCCCTGAGCGCCCTTCATCCCGCCATGATTCTGCTAGAATGAAAAACGAGAACGCCTGCCGGCCCTGATGATTGCGGAGATCTTATGACAACTTCCCGGCTGACCGATGACCAACAGCTTGCCGTAAGTTTTGAACAGCCGGCCAACCTGCTGGTTTCCGCTGCGGCGGGATCAGGCAAAACAACCACCCTGACCGAACGGATCGTTGAGCGTCTGGTCAGAGGGAGGGTGGCTCCGTCACAGCTGCTTGTCATCACCTTTACCGAACTTGCGGCCAAGGATTTGAAAGTAAAAATCTCTGCCCGTCTGAGGGAACTGCGGGATCAGGCGTCGTCCAGCCAGGATAAGCGAAATCTCAGCCAACTGGCAGGTGAGCTGGATCTGGCACAGATCTCGACAATTCATGCCTTCTGCAACCGTATCCTTACTACTCACCTGCCTGCCTATTGCGATGAAAAAGGAAACACGCTCCTGGAGCCGGGTTACCGGATTCTTGGTGAAAGGCAGGAGCAAAGGCTGCTCGATGAATCAATCGATGCCGTCCTGTCAGACGTGTACACCAAAATTGACGCCTGCAACACCAAAGCTGACTTCTGGTGCGGGCAGCAGGCTGCACCCCTGATTCTGTCGGATGAAAAAATCAGTCTTTCCGAATGGCTGAGTGATTTTCAGTCCATCGCAAAGGCCTATTCGCCTGACCTCGAAGACAGGGCCTTTCGCGAAGCAATCGCTGAAATGCTTGAACAGCTCAGGAATCTGCCGGATTACCATCAATTTGTCATGGAAAAAATCCGGGAATTATTTGGCCGTTCCCGTTCCTTTCCCCTGGCAGGTGATTTCGCGGCCGCCCATTGGTGGGATTTGCTGGAAGAGGCACTGGAAAAGGCCGGACATACCCTTGATTACATCGATTCCGTTCCCGGCCTGATGCAGGAATTCTCGGCTTCCGGGCTGGCGACCGACCAGCAGATGGCGGCCGTAGTGGACCTCATGTCGACTGTCGTGGCCCGCCTGAATCGTTCCAGCGGGCGCAGCGCCGCCCGTTGGGATGAAATCGTAGAAATCGGCCAGGGAATGGATCCGGTCAAATTCCCGCGGTCTGTTCACGCGGGCAAAGATCCTGCCAAAAAAGCAATCAAGGAAGAGTTCGTCTTTCGTTGCCGGGCTGGTTTTTTGCCGCTCGTCGGCCTGATCTCTAATCAGATCAAAAGGGGATCGAGCCAGGACGCCTCTTTCATCACGGGGCACCCTTCTGTCTTCACCCTAAAGACCGCTGATATCCGGCATGATCTGATGACGTCTGCCCGCGCCTCCGCACGTTTCATGGAGCTGGTGCTCCTGGTGGACCAAGAATTCAAAAGACGCCGTTTTGCCGCCAACGCCATCCTCTTCAGTGACATTGAACACGGCGCCCTTGAATTGCTGAAACAGGAGGACATCAGGGAGGACTATTTGTCGAGATATGAGGAGATCTATGTTGACGAGTACCAGGATACCAGCAGCATCCAGGATGCCATCATCCGAAAGATCGCCTGCAACAACCTGCTTATGGTCGGCGACATCAAACAGAGTATCTACCGCTTCCGCTACGCCAATCCCGGCCTTTTTGCCGGTCACCAGGAAAATTCCTGCCTTGTGCGGGCAAATGAAGCTATTCCCGAGCTCGAATCCCACCACACCGGTTACCTGGCGCTTCTCAACCGCTGTTTTCGCACCCGCCCCTTAATCATCGATTTCATCAATGACTTCTTCAGCTCCTTTCTAACCAGGCAGTCGGGTGAAATCGAATACGATGAAAGCCAGCTGCTCTTCGCTGACAACCGTAAATGGCGACTCCATGACCAGAAAGAGAACGGTGCTTTTCCAGCCAATCTCGTTTTGGAAATCGGAACAGGGATTGAAGTATCCGGGGCCACTGGAGACCTTGAAGGCAGCGATATCCAAGCCGCCAGTTGGCAGCAGGAAAATGCCGCTTTGTCTCCCGCCGGACGCGAAGCCCTGATGGCACTTCGCGTCATTCGCGAGCTCCGGCAAAAAGGGATCCCCTACGACCGGATTGCCATTCTGCTTCCCACCAATGAAAATTGCCGTGATTACGAAGAAGTCTTGATCCAATGCGGCATCCCTGTCACAAGCCGGTCAGGTGACACGTCTTCGGATAATCTGGTTTTCCGCCAGGTTGAGGCACTTTTGTCCGTCCTCGACAATCCCAGGCAGGATTTTGCCCTCCTGTCCGTCCTCCTGGGCCCTTTTGCGCCCCAAGCCTGGCAGGGTGAAGATCTGATCCAGGTGGCCCGGCTTGCCCCCCCGGACGATTCCGCCGGGCAAACGAAAAAAACGTCAGGAAATCGCAGATCCTTTTTCCACGATCGCTTCCTCATGCTGCCGAAGCTGGAGGATCACCCGTTGGCCACCAAAGCCAGAGCTTTCATAGACCGTATGGAGCGGTGGCGTTTCCTGGCGCAAGAGCTCAGTTTCCGGGATTTGCTCGACCTGATCTTTTTCGAAACGGATTACACGGAGTACATCGCCCGCTCAACTTTTGGCGAGAGCTACCTGAGGGATCTTGAAAAGCTGCTCGATCTGGCAACGGAACCTGATCCTGATGCCACGCCGGGGATACGGGCAGCCCTGAGAAAAATGAAGGAAATGATGGATGCGGACACTGCAGGTGAAACATCGGATGCCGCGCTTGTTCCCGGCGCTGTCCGCGTCCTGACCCGGCATAGCAGCAAGGGCCTTGAATGGGATTATGTCATCCTGGGCAGGCTTGATTTAAACTGGAAAACCCGAAAGACAAAACCTCTCATCCTCTTATCCGAACAGGAAGGACTCTCCAGCGCGACGCTATCAGAAGACGGAATGGCTGTCGTCAATAATCCTCTGCACGAGGCAGCCCTGATCGCCGAAGCAAACCGCGACAGGGCGGAAGCCTGGCGTTTGCTTTACGTCGCCATGACTCGTGCCATCCACGGCCTCTACCTCCTCTTTCCCGTCGCTCAGGCGTCGCTTCAAGAAAAGCCTGCTTACGCCAGGGCCATGGAGGCAGTTACCCGCCGGACAGCCGGTCTGGATCGGAAGAGACGGGCCGACCGTGCCATCATTCCTGCGGAGCTGACAGCCGGCCTGAAAAATGACGCCGAGCTTTTTCTGGCCTATCTGACCGCCCGCTACCCGGCCTTTGCCAAGACGGTGACTTCTTTGACCGGGGAAGGTGGAGACACCTCCCGATCCCTTGAAACCGGGCTGCCCCGGGTCATTGAAGCAGTCAATGTGACGCCATGGGCTGAACTTCTGCAAGGAGCCCTTGAAAGTCAGCTGGAGGGAACGGCGGATTACCTGGAGGACGCTGTCAGCACGAATGACAGGCAGGAGGGATTATCCAACGGCCAAACCCGCTTGGCGCCCCTCCAACTCCTTCTGTCGGAAGTCCCCTTCAGACAGGCGGCCAGGACTCCCGCCAAGGTGACGGTCACCGAACTGCAGCGGCTCGGATTGGAGCGACAGCCCGGGCTCCGGGGAGAAGATCCAGAACAGGAGGCAGTTTGGGAAATCTTCGGTAATCCAGTTGCGGTGTCCCTTGAAAAGGCTGACATGCCCCTGACCCTGCGCTCCAAAAGGGAAACCGGCCGGGATGGAGGAGCCCCGCTTGGTACCGCCATGCATCTGGTATTTCAGTTTTTGGACCTCCGGACACTGCGCGGCCAGCCCATGGTCAAGGCAGAAAAGATCTACGCAAGCCAGCTGGACCGTATGGTTGAGGCCCTCACCCTGACAGAGGAAGCGCGTGATGCCGCCCTGACTTTCACGGATCAGGCGGTCCGCTGGGCCAACAGCGAGCTTGCGGGCCGCCTCCTGCGGGTTGAGGAAACGAGCGGGAAAGTATACCGCGAAATACCCTTTACCCTGGCCCTTCCGTCAAGCCATCTGGATGCCTCCTTTCCTGCGGACGAGACCAGCCTGATCCAGGGCATGATTGATCTCTGGTTCGTAGAGGAAGACGGCGCAGCGATTCTGATTGACTTCAAGACCGACCACCTGACGGGAGACAGAAATGACGGTTGGCTAAGGGAACGTTACGGGGTCCAGATCAAGTTTTATGCCGAGGCCATTGCCCGGGCGACAGGCCGCAAGGTCAAGGAAAAGCTGATCTGGCTGATCCGTGAGGCCAGAGCCGTTGCCTTTCCCTGACACAGCTTGACAAGCAGAACCCACTTGTTTATTGTTGATGGACAAAGGAAACGGGTTACGGAACCGATACGTTTCCGCATTTTAGATTTGGAGGAGATGTATGGAAAACAACACGCAATATCAGCAACCCGGCGGCTATGCCCCGCCCCCGGCGGCTCCGGCGCCAACCAACGGGATGGCCATTGCGGCACTCGTTTGCGGAGTCCTTGGAATTATTGGTTCCTTTATTCCCATCGTCATGTATTTTACGGCCGTCCTGGCTGTCCTGGGAATTATCTTCGGAGTTCTGGGAATGAAGAAGGCGAAGCAGCTTGGTTCAGGAAATGGTTTGGCGATCGCAGGCTTGATCCTGGGGATCGTCGGAACGGTCTTCGCGATTGTAGGGATCATCTGTGCTGTAACCGTGGCCTGTGCCCTTAAGAAAGGTTTTGATACACTCAGCACCCTTCCTTTTAGCTAAGCCCAAGCAAGCAAACCCTGCCTGGATGACGAGCGGTTTAACCAGGAAATAAAAGGCGCTGTGCAGCGATTGTAGGGTCGTTGCGCAGCGTTTTTACTTGGATCCTATGTTGCCTTACTTTTATTTATTTGGGAAAATGATCAGCCTTTATGCCTTGATGTCCCTGGCAGGAGTCCTCATGGCAGGCACTTTCGCCTACCGCCAGGCCAGGCGCTCCCCGCTCGACCCGGTCACCATGATTTCCATGTTGCTGGTTGCTGTGTCAGCCGGCTGGGCCGGCAGCCACCTGACCTACGCGCTTGTCAATTTCGGGGAACTGCGGCTCTTCCTTGCCATTATTCGAAAAATTCCTTCTTTTTCCGTCCTGATCCAGTACCTGCAATACCTTTTCGGGGGCGCTGTCTTCTACGGGGGCCTCATCATCGGGATTCTGGCCGGGATGGCCTACGGCAAGAGAAAGCAACTGGATCTCGATGCCTACTCCGACATCGGGGCAGCCGCCATTCCCCTTTTTCACGGCTTCGGACGGATCGGCTGCTTTTTGGGGGGCTGCTGTTACGGGGTGGAGTGCAAAATCGGTTTCATTTACACCCGGTCGGTCGTGGAGGAGGCAAATGGAGTCCGGCGCTTTCCCATTCAGCTGGTTGAATCTTTTTTGAACTTTGCCCTCTTCTTCTTTCTCTGGTGGCTTTTGCGAAAATCCCGGTTTAAAGGAAAGCTTCTCTACCTATACCTCTGTCTCTACGCCCTGATCCGGTTCATCCTGGAGTTTTGGAGAGGCGATGAAGCCAGAGGTTTCCTTCTCGGGATGTCGACCTCGCAATTCATCGGAATTTTCGTTTTTGCCTTCGGCCTTCTGATGATAATTTTCAAGGGCAGGCGGCAGACAGACAGCCTGTAACCCACGCAATCCTCCTCTTCTCAAAGTTGACAAATCACCTGGCAACCATGACAATACTGCATGGAGGCAGATGGGTTCTGGTGTGCCCCGCGGTCTTCAAAACCGTTGAGGGGGGTTAGGAGCCTCCCGGGTGAGTTCGATTCTCACATGCTTCCGCCAGTTGAAACGCGCCGGCCCTCCAGCCGTTGGCCAACAGGGTTGGCGCGTATTTTTCCGCTTTCCGATTGACTCGGCGGGAGCGGCTCCCCCGGCGGGAAGATTACAGGAGGCCGCATGCCCCGACGGGCTCGCTGAAAGGAGAGGCGGTTTATTCCGCCCAGACCATGATCAGACGCACAGGAACAACTTCGAGAGGAATCCGGACCCCCATTATCAAGAGCGGCGATAAGCTGGCGGAAATCATTCTTGACAGCGTTTTACTCGCCGCCCGTGACGAAGGATTCGATTTGCACGACAGGGATGTGGTTGCAGTAACGGAGTCAGTTGTGGCCCGGGCCGAGAACAATTACGCCAGCTGCGATGACATCGCCAAAGACATCAGAAGGAAATTTCCTGAAGGCGAAATCGGCCTTGTTTTTCCCATCCTGAGCAGAAACCGTTTTGCGGTTAATCTGCGCGGGATTGCCCGTGGCGCAAAAAAAATTGTGCTGCAGCTCAGCTATCCCTCCGATGAGGTCGGCAACAGCCTGATGGATCTGGACCAGATGGATGAAAAGGGGATTGATCCGCTGAAGGACTGCCTTTCCGAAATGCGTTACCGCAAACTCTTCGGTGTGAACCGCCACACCTTCACCGGCGTTGATTACGTTGATTTCTATCGCGAAACCATCCGGAGCGAGGGCTGCGAAGCTGAGATCATCCTGGCCAATGACCCGCTGGTTGTCCTCCGCTACACCCCCTTCACCCTTGTCTGTGACGTCCACGCAAGAGAAAGAACCAAACGGCTCTTGCGGCGTGCCGGGGCCAAACGGGTTCTGGGCCTGGATGACATCTTGACTCAGTCTGTTGACGGAAGCGGTTTCCATGAGGAATTTGGATTACTCGGCAGCAACAAGGCCAGCGAAGAAATCGTGAAACTTTTTCCGCGATCCGGCAAACTGTTTGTCAACACCCTTTCCGGTCTCTTCCTGGAAAGGACAGGGAAGCACATTGAAGTGATGATTTACGGCGACGGCGCTTTCAAAGATCCCGTCTGCAAGATCTGGGAACTGGCCGACCCTGTTGTTTCTCCTGCCTTTACAGATGGCCTTGGCGGCAAGCCCAGGGAATTGAAATTGAAATATCTGACTGACAGCAAATTTGCCGACCTCTCGGGCCAGGAGCTTGAAGAGGCTGTGCGCCAGGCAATTGCCGACAAAGAAGAGGATCTGGACTTTGAGACCAATGCCGGAGGCACCACCCCGCGCCGGTTGACCGACCTGCTCGGCTCGCTGGCAGACCTGACATCGGGAAGCGGAGACAAGGGAACGCCTGTCGTTTTGATCCAGGGATACTTTGACAGCCTTGCCGACTGATAGCCGACACTGCCAAGTCAAATAAAGGAGTCAACCATGAAACACACCATCCTTATCCGGGGAGGCGGCGATTTAGCCTCTGCCGTTATTCACAAACTCCGCCAATCGGGATTCCGCGTGGTCGTCTGCGACCTCCCCTCGCCTTCCTGTGTCCGGCGGACCGTTTCCTATTGCAACGCCATCTATGAGGGTGACTGGACAATTGAGGGCGTGACCTCGCGCCACATCCGCTCACTGGAAGAAATCGAACCCGCCATCCGGGACGGATTAATCCCCGTTCTCACCCTCCCCGACCGGCAAGTCCGGGATTTTTTGAAACCGGACGTTTTCATTGACGCTACTCTTAGCAAGCGAACACCCGACTACGATCTCTCCTGGGCTCCCCTGGTCATCGGCCTGGGTCCCGGCATCGAAGCGGGAAAGCAAGCCCACGTGGTGATCGAAACCAAACGCGGGCATTATCTGGGCCGCCTGGTCCATCAGGGGCAAGCCCTTGCCAACACCGGAATCCCGGGCAACATTGAGGGCGTCGACAAGGATCGCGTCCTGAGAGCCCCCCGGGAGGGTGTCACACGCAATCTCCACGAAATCGGCGACCAGGTCGTTGCAGGCGATGTCATTTTGATGGTTGGCGAGGTGCCGGTCAAAACCGTCATTTCAGGTGTCGTCCGCGGCCTGATCGCGGATGGCTTCCAGGTTAGAAGAGGACAGAAACTGGGCGATGTCGACCCGCGCGGGGATGCCGACTACACCCGGACCATCAGCGACAAGGGCCGCACCATCGCGGGCGGTGTGCTGGAGGCCATCCTGGCGCATTTTGGGGAATAGAAGCGATTGCTCCCCGACCGCTGTGAAAGGAGCGGGAATGACCGCAGCCAATCTGACGATCGAGGCCTATGTCCGCTCGCTGATCAGGCAGGATGCGCAACTCGATCCGCGGCCTTTCCTGGTTAGCGCCATCGGCGGGGGCGGCAAGACGACCACCCTGGTCGAGCTTTTTGATGCCGCAATACGGCCCCGCTCCATCCTGACCTCAACCACCGCCTTAGGCCTCCCCGGGGCAGGCAGGGAAGTCGCGCCGCCCCTTTCACACAAGCAAAAGAAGAATCCGGCCCTGGCCCGTGTTACGGCCGCGCCTCCTGCCGGATCCGGCCTCTGGCTGGGCCCCGCCTGTGAGGATATCGCCGGCAAGCACCGCGGACTTGACAGGGATCAACTGGATGCCTGGGTGCGGGAACAGAGAGAGGCAGGTGACAAGGACACCCTCATCCTTTGTGAAGCTGACGGCTCAAAGAGAAAACCGCTTAAGGCCCACGCGGAACACGAACCGGTCATACCTAAAACCACTGATCTGACCCTGATACTCTTCGGTCTTTCCGCCATCGGGCAAGCCCTGGCCGAACCGGTGGTCCACCGCGCTCCCCTCTTCTCTGCGGCCACCGGCCTTGAAGCCGGGAAACCCATCCAAATTTCCAATCTTCTTTCGCTCTTGAACTCCGGTCATTTTTTCAAGGGCATCCCGCCAACCAGCAAAATTGCTGTCGTTTTCAACCAGGCGGATTGCCTGGACAAAGAGCAGAGGACCCAAGGGTTCTTCCATGAACTGGCGGGGCGGGTACTTGAAAACAGCCGGATCAGTGCTGTCTTTTTCAAAGGCCTGGATCGGGGAGAGCATAAGACCTATTGGGGGCAATCCAAAAACAGCGGGCAGCCCGCACCCTTCTCTGCGGTCATCATGGCTGCCGGCATGTCAGAGCGGATGGGCGGACTCAACAAGCTGCTCCTGCCCCTGGGAGGCCAAACCGTCATCGCCCGGACCTTGAGCCGGGTGCTCTCAGCCGGTATCCCCGATCTTGTGGTTGTCACGGGTTTTGAATCTCAACGGGTCCGTGAAACCATTGAAACGGCGATCAGGCCGCTGAAAGGCGGGACAAATCTGACTTTTGTCACCAATGACAGATATTGCGAAGGCCAGGGCAGATCGGTGGCTGTCGGGACGCAGCACCTGGCCCCTGAAAGCACGGCCTGTTTTTATGTACCGGGGGATCAGCCTTTTCTTTCCCCTCTCCTGCTGCGGCACCTGATGGAGGAATTTGAGACAGGGAAAATCATGATTCCGGTAAGGGAGGGCAGGCGGTCCTCACCTGTGCTCTTTGACCGCAGCTTCTACCGGGAGCTGTCGTCACTTGCAGGTGATCTTGGCGGGAGGCAGGTGATTCAGGACCATGAAGATGCGGTGATCGAAGTCATCAGCCATGATCATTCAGCCGGTTTTGATCTTGATACACCGGAGGACTATGAAAGAGCGCGCTCACTCGTAAAAATTGAACACACGGAAAGGAGTTTTCCATGAATCTGTTTCTCTGCTATCCCAAATGAGGGACCTGCCGTAAAGCAAGGAGTTTCCTTGATGAACATGACATTCCCTACACCTTCCGCGATATTCAAAAAGACAGGCCGACCGGAGAGGAACTGACCGGCTGGATTGCCAAAAGCGGCAAGGGGGTTAAGGCCTTTTTCAATACCAGCGGCATGAAATACCGTGAGCTGAAGCTGAAAGATAAGCTTCCCCTGATGACGGATCAAGAAATGATCGAGATCCTTGCCTCAGACGGCATGCTGGTTAAGCGGCCGGTTTTCATTTTCGAGGATCAGGTGCTTGTCGGTTACCGGCAAGGGGACTACGACAAACTTAAGCCGGGCGGCTAGCCCTGCGGTTCGCCAGTCACACTGACCTGGCAGACTTTCATGGCTTCCAGGGCAATTTTGTGACTTTCCGGCGTGACGCCTGCACAGCAGCTGGCGTCCACCTTGATTTCGACCTCCGGTAAGAATGCCTTGATCAGCATGGCGTTTGAAATGACGCAGATGTCGGTACAAAGGCCAACCAGGGTGATGGACCGGATAGGCTCCTCCTCATTCATTTCCATCAGCGTGGAGGGGAGATCCCGGGCGCCAAAGGTATCTTTCTCGATCACCTTCCCTTGACGTGCTTGAGCAACTTCCCCGACAATTTCCCATCCCTCGGTTCCGCGGATGCAATGCTCCACGGGGAGCAGCCGGCCTTCCTGAGTTTCCAGGTAGTCTGCCTGGTGTGTATCCTTGGTGAAAAGAACCGGACCATCGAACTTTTTCATTTTTTTGACCACATTGGAGACAATTGACCTGGCCTCCGGTGTCCCGAGGGAACCGTCTACAAAATCGTTTTGCATATCAACCACTAGAAGAATGTCCTGCATGACCGCCACCTCCCTGACGCTTTCATTGTCTCATCATTCTCATTATCAAAAGAGCGCCCCGGCTGTAAGTGGCACGGGGCGCTCCTGATTGAAAACAGATCGAATCAATCAGTCTTCAGCAATTTTGACAACCGTACCTGAACCGACCGTCTTGCCGCCTTCACGGATAGCGAACTTCAGTCCCGGCTCGATGGCGATCGGAGTGATCAGTTCGACATTGATTTCGACGTGGTCGCCCGGCATACACATTTCGACTCCTTCAGGCAAGTGGGCAACGCCCGTCACGTCAGTCGTCCGGAAGTAGAACTGCGGACGGTAGCCATCAAAGAAAGGCTTATGCCGGCCGCCCTCATCCTTGGTCAGCACGTAAACCTGACCGATGAATTTCTTGTGCGGTTTAATGGATCCGGGTGCTGCCACCACCTGACCGCGCCGGACTTCGTCACGCGCCACGCCGCGGAGCAGCAAGCCGACATTGTCACCTGCCTCAGCGTGGTCGAGCATCTTGCGGAACATTTCAATCCCGGTCACAACAGTCTTTCTCGGTTCATCAGCTAATCCGACAACCTCGACCGGCTTGTTGATATCGATTTGACCGCGCTCAACCCGGCCGGTAACAACCGTGCCGCGGCCGGTGATGGTCATGACGTCTTCGATTGGACAGGCAAAGGGCTGGTCAATCGGACGGACCGGTGTGGGGATGAAGTCATCGACCGCTTCCATCAGATCGAGGATGGGCTTGTAAACCGGGTCACTCATGTCGGTGCTTGTGGACTCAAGCGCCTCCAAGGCAGAACCCCGGATAATGGGCGTGTCGTCGCCGGGGAAGTCGTACTCGTCCAGACGTTCACGGATTTCCATCTCAACCAGATCGAGAAGCTCGGGGTCGTCCACCTGGTCAGTCTTGTTCATGAATACGACAATGGCGGGGACACCAACCTGGCGGGCGAGCAGGATATGCTCGCGGGTCTGGGGCATGGGGCCGTCAACGGCCGAAACGACAAGAATCGCGCCGTCCATCTGCGCCGCACCGGTGATCATGTTCTTGATGTAGTCAGCGTGTCCCGGGCAGTCAACGTGCGCGTAATGACGTTTTGCGGTTTCGTACTCAACATGTGACGCGTTAATGGTAATACCGCGGGCCCTCTCTTCGGGTGCCTTGTCAATGGCGGCATAGTCGGTGAAGCTTGCCAGACCTTCGCTCGAAAGCACTTTGGTAATGGCCGCGGTCAAGGTCGTTTTGCCGTGGTCGACGTGACCGATGGTTCCAACATTGACATGTGGTTTGGTTCTTTCAAATTTCTGTTTTCCCATTCAAATATCCTCCTGCTGGTCGATCATTTCTCGGATCGTTTGCTTTGAAAATTTTGGTCTTACAATTTTCTCATAAAACCTGTATATGCGCAACGTGTCGTGCGCCGGGAGCCCTTCACAGGCATCCTCTCTGCTAGTGCTGGTGAGTCGCCATGCTGGCCCGGACATTCTCGGGCACCTGCTCGAAATGACTGGCCTGCATGGTAAAAACACCTCTTCCCTGAGTTCGCGACCTTAGAGCGGTCGCGTAGCCGAACATCTCCGACAAGGAGACGAAGGCATCGACAACCTGCGCATTATGGGCCGCTTCCATTCCCTGGATCTGGCCCCGCCGGGCATTCAGGTCTGCCAGTACATCACCCAGGTATTCGCTGGGGACGATGACATCGACCTTCATGATGGGTTCCATCAGGATAGCATCCGCGTGTTTCATGGCATCTCTCAAAGCCATGGAACCGGCAATGCGGAAGGCGATGTCCGACGAATCCACTTCATGAGCGGAACCATCGATCAGGGTCGCCTTCAGGTCCACGACTGGATAGCCGGCAACCACCCCGCCGTTCATGGCGTCGCGGATGCCCTCTTCCACTGACTTAATGAATTCCTTGGGGATCACACCCCCGACTGTCTTGTCTTCGAAAACGAAGCCCTTGCCTGACTCAAGCGGAGCAATCTCGATAACGGCGTGCCCATATTGGCCATGGCCTCCGGTTTGCCGAACGAATCGTCCTTCACCCCGTGCTTCCCTGGTAATGGTCTCACGATAGGCAACCTGCGGTTGGCCTACGTTGGCTTCAACTTTGAATTCACGCAAAAGCCGATCCACAATGATAGCCAGATGGAGTTCACCCATGCCGGAAACAATCATCTGTCCTGTTTCCTTATCGACGCGGGTCCTGAAGGTCGGATCCTCCTCGGCCAATTTGGCCAGGGCGCCGTCCAGTTTCTCCTGGCTGGCCTTGGACTTGGGTTCAATGGCAACCGAGATGACCGGCTCCGGAAAATCCATGCTCTCAAGAACGATGGGGGCCTGCTCAGTCGTCAGGGTATCACCCGTAGTCGTGTTACGAAGGCCGACGGCGGCAGCAATATCGCCGGCGTAGACCTCGCTGGCATCCGAACGGTGATTGGCGTGCATCATCAGGATGCGCCCGATCCGCTCGCGCTTGTCCTTGGTCGCATTTTTTACGTAAGTGCCTGCTTTCAGCGTACCGCTGTAGACTCGGAAAAAACAAAGCTGACCCACATAGGGGTCGGTCATGACCTTGAAGGCCAAGGCAGAGAAAGGAGCCTTGTCGTCGGCCGGACGTGTCAGCTCCTCACCGCTCCTCGGGTCGATTCCCACAACCGGCGGAATATCGACCGGCGAAGGCAGGTATTCAACCATGGCGTCCAGCAGCATCTGCACCCCTTTGTTCCTGTAGGAAGAACCACAAGTCACGGGCGTGATGGCCGTCGCAATGGTCGCTGTCCGGAGTGCCTTTTTCAGCTCTTCAGCTGAAATTTCCTCATCGCTGAGAAACTTCTCAGCCAGATCGTCATCGGTTTCACAGATGGCTTCGATCATTTTGGCGCGCCACTCCCTGGCCTCTTCCCGCTGATCCGCGGGAATATCGGCCTCAGTAATGGTTTTACCCAGATCTTCTCCCTGATAAATCTCAGCCTTCATCGTCATCAAATCGATAATGCCGAGAAAAGAATCTTCCTTGCCGACAGGCAGCTGAATCGGAACCGCGTTGGTACCAAGGCGGTCCTTCATCATCTTGACGACGTGGAAGAAATCAGCTCCGACGATATCCATCTTGTTGATGTAGGCGATGCGGGGAACCCCATAAGTGTCAGCCTGGCGCCAAACGGTTTCAGTTTGCGGTTCAACGCCTCCCTTGGCGCACAAAACAGTGACGGCCCCATCCAGTACGCGGAGCGACCTTTCGACCTCGACGGTAAAATCGACATGGCCCGGGGTGTCAATGATGTTAATCCGGCACCCTTTCCAGGTCGTTGTCGTCGCGGCCGAGGTAATGGTAATCCCGCGGTCCTGCTCTTCGGGCATCCAGTCCATGGTAGCGGCACCTTCGTGGGTTTCACCCAGCCGGTGAATCCGCCCTGTATAGTAAAGGATCCGTTCGGTCGTCGTCGTTTTGCCGGCGTCGATATGGGCCATGATGCCGATATTTCTTGTATTCTCAAGCGAGAATTCCCTGGGCATCTGTTTGTTCTCCTGCAAGTTTCCTTAAGATGTCACTTACCACCTGTAATGGGCAAAGGCACGGTTGGCTTCTGCCATACGGTGAATCTCTTCTTTTTTCCGGTGCGCTGCCCCGGCCTGCTTGGATGCATCCAGCAGTTCGTTGGCCAGGCGCTCTTTCATTGTGCGCTCACTTCGGGTGCGTGCCGCCTGAACAATCCAGCGCAGTGCCAGTGTCTGACGTCTGTCGGGACGCACTTCGATGGGGACCTGATAGTTGGATCCGCCAACACGGCGCGCCTTGACTTCAAGCACGGGCATCACGTTCTCCATGGCCTTGTTGAACACTTCGAGCGGCGATTCGCCGGCCCGCTGTTCAATCAGGTCAAAAGCATTGTACACAATGCTTTGGGCAAGGTCTTTCTTGCCGTCCAGCATCACGTTGTTAATCAGTTTTGCCACCCGCACGTCATGGTAGACAGGGTCGGGCAGTACTTCTCTTTTGGGAATATGGCCTTTCCTTGGCAATGGTCTTCCCTCCTTTCATGATTATGCGGGTTCTTCCATGGGAACCCGAAACCACAGGTACTCACGATATGGACACGTGTCATGCTCAAAAAACAGGCCCGGTCAAAGAGGCGTGTTCTCCTGCATGTTTGTCCAACCGCTGGCCGTTACTTGGTCTTCGCGACTCTCGGGCGCTTGGCTCCGTACTTGGACCGGCTCTGTTTCCGATCAGAGACACCGGCTGTATCGAGCGTGCCGCGTATGACATGATAGCGGACGCCCGGCAGGTCTTTGACACGGCCGCCGCGGATCAGGACCACACTGTGTTCCTGCAAGTTGTGACCGATTCCCGGGATATACGCATAAACCTCGTGCTGATTCGTAAGACGGACACGCGCGACCTTGCGGAGCGCTGAATTCGGTTTTTTCGGCGTTGTCGTCTTTACCACCGTGCACACGCCCCGCTTCTGCGGTGACGAATAGTACGAGGCACGACGTTTTAAAGTATTAAGTCCGGACGCCAGCGCCGGAACGTTTGTCTTGCTCTTTTTCGATTTCCGTCCTTTGTTTACCAACTGGTTGAACGTAGGCATCAACACACCTCCTTCCGTAAAGATTTGCTCATAAAGTTGCCCGCAATGCGGGCGACTGAAAACAAATAATAGCAGGAAGACCCTGCTTTGTCCAGTACTCGTGCACGGTATCGATAACCCGGCAGCCTTGTCCTTTGTGCTGCCATGACATCGGATGCAGGATCAACCGCGCGATAAATGCGGTTGAATCGGGTCTTCAAAATCTCTCATTTTCCAACATCCTATGTTTTGGGATTGGAGTTGCGCAAGGAGCTTACCCTTTCTTTCTGTAAGGAAATGGGATTATATGTTTCAAAGAAGGCGTGCAGTCCTTTATATTTCAGGCCTCGAAGTATATCCCTTTGTCCAAATGGGCCGTGGGATCACCATCCGCAATCCCATCATCCGGGAAATGAAAGGAGGGGTGCCTCTGCAAATGAAAAAGGGTGATCTTTATACTGGGGTGAAGATAGTGAATTTTGAGCCGGAAATTGAACCAACTTTCGCGCCGGCAAACCCCAATCGAAAACAGGCCCGGCAGGGCGATCTAATCCAGCAAACCGTGTACGCCCAACAGGAAGTCCTGAATTCCGATATTCAGGATTCCACGCTCATCGTGATAGGGAGAAATCGGATCTCCTACAATGATAATTTTCCGGAAGGAGTCATTGGTATGAGTCAGGGAGCGCACCTCCTGATTCCTTTTACGGTCTGTATCAATTCGATAGGCGGACTGGATGTAATAGCGTAAATCACCTTTGTTCGCTACAAAATCAATTTCAAATTGCTTAAGTTGCGACCTGCCCTGACTATCCTTAGTGTGGACCGGGACCAGGCCTGTATCTACGGAAAAACCCCTTAATCTCAGTTCATTAAACAGGATGTTCTCCATCAGGTGGTTTTCTTCGGTTTGGCGAAATTCCAGCAAGGCATTTCTCAAGCCGGTGTCAGAAAAGTAATATTTATAGGGCGAGTTAATGTAACGTTTACCTTTGACGTCGTATCGGATCGCTTTTTCAAGAAGAAAAGCATCCTGAAGATACTCCAGGTATTTTGAAATTGTGTTGTAGGACAGGGAAATATTCTTCTTGCTGCGAAAGGTTTTTTCAAGTTTATGCGGGTTGGTCAAGCTACCGATTCCAGAAGCCAGCACCATTAACAACTCGACCATTTCCGAATCATGTCGAATCTTATAGCGTTCGACAATATCTGCCACGTAAACAGACTGAAAAAGCGACTGAAGAAAGCTTTTCTTCTGCTCCGGAGATGTCAGAGTCAAGATCTGGGGCAAACCTCCATATGTGTAATATTCCCGCCAAGCCTCCTCCCTGGGACCTCTGAATCCCGACAGAAACTCCGAGAAAGAGAATGGATGCATTCGTATTTGATCACCGCGACCGCGAAATTCTGTCACAATATCCGAAGACAGAAACCTGGAATTGCTTCCTGTGACATACACGTCAACTTTTCCAATATGAAGAAGAGTGTTGAGAACGTCTTCGAATTCGGGAACATACTGGACTTCATCAAGCAGGACATAGTAGGATCCGTCACTTTTAACCCTGTTCAAAATATAAGCGAGCAATGCATCCGGTTCACGCAATGCCTGATTTCTCCTGTCATCAAGAGCAATCGCGATAATTTTGGAATTGTCCACTCCTTGACTGAGCAAATGTTCAACAAAAAGCTCAAACAAAAGTACAGATTTCCCACAGCGACGGATACCCGTGATAATTTTGATCAAGCGGTTATGCTTTCTCCTGATCAATTGATTGAGATATCTGTCCCTCTTGACAAGCATCACTTGGCTGGCTCCTGCGAACGAACGCTTCATAAGCTCATGGATATTCCCTGATTTACATCATTAAGCTAACAGATTTCCAATTCTATTACAAATTTCCACGTAAATACGTAAATATTCTCAACAGAATACCGGGCAGATCACGCTTTGATTCTCCTAGCGCCGGTCGTACTCATAGTCCGACCCGAGGGCACTCGGCGGATGGTTGTGCCGGGAGAAGAAGAGCAGGAGCAGAAGGGTCAGCACATAAGGAATCATGAGCAGGAGGTCGGACACATCGCTCGACATACCCAGCTTCAGGATGAGCTGGTAACCTCCCGACCGGGCAAAACCGAAAATCAGGCAGGTTAGAAGCGTCCGACGGATATCCCAGTTGCCGCAGATCAGGGCCGCGATGGCCAGGTAACCATAACCCATGTAGATGGTGGGCGAGAAGTTGGCGGAAAAGGCAAAGGCGAAATTCATGCCGCCCAGCCCTGTGAGAAGGCCGCAGATGACCAGGGCCAGATAGCGGATCCGTTTAACGCTGCAGCCGGCTGCCTCAACGCTTTCCGGGTTTTCGCCGCAAGCCCGGAGTCGGAGGCCAAAGCGGGTCTTATAGATCAGGATGGCCGAGACAACCGCGAAAACAACAATGAAGGGGGCAAAAATGTAAAGATCGCGGAAGATGGCACCGATTACGGGAATCCTGCTGATCCCCGGTACGCTGAAGCGGGGGGCAGCCCCCAGCCAGATTTTATTTGATGGTTCACCTGTCAGGCCTTCATTAATCAGTCCGGTAAGGAAGATCGTCAATGACATGGCCAGAATATTGACAACGACGCCGCTGATAACCTGATTGATCCGGAAACGAATGGACATGTAGGCGTGAAGCAGGGCAAAGATCATGCCCCCCAACATGGCGGCGAAGAGAACCGGGTAGACAATGACTTGAGTGCCACCGCGGATGACCGGCTGAAGATAGGCGAAGGCGACCGCGCCGCAAAAAGCACCGAAACCCTGTATACCCTCCAGGGCCAACATGGTGATGCCGCTTTTTTCACTGAAAATGCCCCCGATGGCCATGGCAAAGAGCGGGAGAGAGAAAGCCAGGCCGTCAATGATAATTTTATCGATCATATTTCACCTCACCCTCCTGCTAGTCGTAATGGCGCGACCGTTCACGCATTGAAACGCCGAGTGAACTGAAAAGCAGCAGAATTCCTGTCACCAGTGAAGCAATCTCACGGACAACGCCGGTAGCGGAACTCATGTAAACAGCGCCCTTTTGGAAAATAGTGATCAGGGCTGAAGACAGGATGCAGCTGACGGGACCAAGATTGCCAAGCAAGGCCACCGCGATGGCGTCATAACCCAGGGAAGGCAGGTCTTTGGGCACCATGGTGGAATAGTAGCCCAGGTAATAGGTCACGCCGGCAAGACCTGCCAGGGCACCGGAAATCAGCATGGTGCGGATCATGACATTGCGGATGGGCACACCAGCGTAAGCGGCACCCTCGCGGTTGAAACCCACCATGCGGATTTCAAAACCGCCGGACATCCGCTCCAGATAGAAGCGGATCAAAAAGGCCATGGCAACCGCGATAAAGATGCTTACTGGAATGACCAGCTTCAGGCCTGAGGCTGTCTTGAAAATGATGTGAAGCCTGGCATTGGCGGCAACCTGCCTGGACGAGCGGATGATAGGGTCAACGTACTTGGTCTTGATGAAATAGCCGGTCAGAAAACTGACGATGTAATTGAACATGATACTGGATACCACCTCGTGCACATTGAAGCGGTATTTCAGCCAGCCGATCATGGCGCCAAGTGCGGCACCGGCCAGAAGCCCGATCAGCAGTACAAGCGGAATCGAAAGAGGCGGGGGCAATTTTGAATAACCGACCAGGATGGTGGCGAGGAAGCCCGCCGTCAGCATTTGGCCTGAAACGCCTATGTTGAAAAGACCGCCGCGCAGGCCGACAACAACCCCCAACGATCCAAGAAGCATGGGCGAAAGAATACCCAGGTAGGACAGGAAGTCCGTCAACATGCTGCTGCTTTTCGAGTAGGAGGGCTTCATACCCAGCCCGGAGCCCTGGAAGAAACTGTAAATAGCAGCAAAGGGATTGCGGCCGATGGCGACAAAGACGATGGTCAATACGGCAAAAGTCAAAACGATGCTGGCCAAAGGGATCAGCAGGCGCGAGGACCGCAGCCGGGCGGTAAGGGTTTTGCCGCTCTCCGTTTTTTTCATGCTCCCACCCCCAGCATCAATTGCCCGACTTCCTCCAGTGTCAGCTCCCCGGCAGGTGCAATCTTGCGCAGAACGCCGTTATAAAGGACACCAATGGTGTCGGCCAATTCCATAATTTCGTCAAGCTCAAGCGAAACGAGCAAAATAGCATGCCCTTTGGCCCGTTCCTCCATGATTTGGCGGTGAATATGTGTGCGGGCCGCAATGTCGAGGCCCCTCGTCGGCTGGACAAATATGATCAGCTGGTTGCCCAGGTCAATTTCCCTGGCGACAATAGCCTTTTGCTGATTGCCGCCGCTCATGGAATGGACAATGGTCGCGTCACCTGATCCGCTTCGGATATCATAAGCTTCAATCAGCTTATTGGCATGACGCTTGAAAGCCGTGCGGTTCATGACTTTTCTTTTTGAAAAAGGGGCCTGGCCATAAGTTTTTAAGGCCAAATTCTCTGAAAGCGTCATATCAATGACGAGACCCGTCCTCTGGCGGTCTTCGGGGACATAGGAAATTCCCTCACGGATCCGGGTTCTGATCGAGTGACCCGTGATGTCCCGGCCCTTCAGCAAGACTCTTCCGGATGATGCTTTCATCTGCCCATAGACGGCCTCGACGATTTCAACCTGTCCGTTGCCTGCTACGCCGGCCAGGGCGACCACTTCACCTTCACGGACTGAGAAGGAGACGTCGCGGACGGCAGTGACATTTCTTTCTTTCATGACTGTCAGGTTTTCCACTTCCAGCACGACTTCACCGAAAGGGCGGTCTTCCTTGATAATCTCAAAATCAAGAGACTGGCCGACCATGGTGGCGGCCATATGGGCGGTATCCGTACTCGCAACGTCAAAGACATCGACCAGCCTGCCGCGCCGAAGAACCGCACAGCGATCCGCCAGCCGCTTGATTTCATCCAGTTTGTGGGTAATGAGGATAACAGTATTCCCATGTCTCCGGAGTTCATGGATGACCTCAATCAGGTGCTCAATCTCCTGGGGTGCCAGCATGGCAGTCGGTTCGTCCAGGATCAGGATATCGGCTTTTCTGTATAGCATTTTGAGGATTTCAACGCGTTGCTGGACCGAAACGCTGGCCTCACCGACGGGGAGGCGGGGATCGACCTTCAGTCCGTAGTGGTCGGAAAGCAGGGCGATTTCTTTGTTGGCGGCCTTTTCGTTGACCAGGGGAAAAAGTCCCAGCCATTTTTTGAGCGGCTCAAGTCCCAGGATGATATTCTGAGCGACGGTGTAATTTTCAACCAGTTTGAAATGCTGATGTACCATGCCGATTCCAAGTGCCGTCGCGTCACGCGGCGAACTGAACTCCACCTCCCGGCCCCGGATCCGGATCTTGCCTTCATCCGGCCGGTAAAGTCCGAAGAGGATGTTCATCAGAGTTGTTTTTCCGGCACCGTTTTCGCCCAAGATGGCAAATATCTCGCCCTGGCGGATCTGGAGTGAAATGTCATCATTGGCGAGCACGCCCGGGAACTGCTTGCGGATTCCCAAAAGTTCAACGACAACGGAATGATCGGCCGCATCTCCCATGGCTCAACCCTCTTTCTTGTCTCCACAAGAGGCCCGGAGACCCCCGGCGGGGGCTCCGGGTCTGTCAACAGTCTGCTGTTTCATCCCTGTCCTTTTACAGGCCGGGGAAATCCTCCACGGTCTGCTCGGTGAAGTTGCCAGGCGGGACAATGTCGCCGGCTTTCACTTTGTCATAGACCTCTTTCAGCTTGGCCAGTGTGTCTTCCGACAGCTGATGGCGCCCTGGGGCGGATACGTAGCCGGTCGAGTCAGTCTGTACCGTCAGCACTTCATTTTTGCCCTTGAAAGTCCCGTCCAAAATGGCTTGGAGCTGACGGTCAACGTTCAGATGCATGACCTTGAGCGCGGAAGTCAAAATGATGTTGGTGCCATCGCCGCGATCGCCGTCATCGTACTGGTCTACGTCACAGCCGATGCAGAAGACGTCTTTGCGCTCCTTGGCCGCCGTGAAGACGCCGTTGCCTGAAGCGCCCGCAGCCACGAAGAGGATGTCACAGCCCAGGTCATAGAGTTCATTGCCGATGATCTTACCGGTCGCCTCGTCTGCGAAGTCACCGACATAGTTGCTTCCGACATTGGCTCCCGTGACATCAGTGCCCGCATAGGAGGGCAGGGAAATGATTTCCGCACTTGTTCCAAGATGCTTGTTGGCGTACTTGACACCTGCCTCAAAACCGAACTGGTAATTGACGACTGGCGGGAAAGCCATGCCGTGCACCGAACCGACTTTGCCTGTCTTGGTCTCAAGCGCGGCGGCAACACCGGCAAAGAAGCCGCTTTCCTGCTCGGAAAACAGCATGCCGTATACGTTATCGAGCTCCTGCTCCTCCCCGTTCTCGTCAGTGGGTGCGCTGTCAACCAGGATGACACGGATGTCTTCATTTTCCATGGCCAGCACTCCCACAGGTGCGAACTGGAAGCCAGGCAGAACCAGAACGTCGTAATCGGCGAAGATATCTTCGACAGCCTGCATGACCTTGGCATTGTCAGGCTCCTTGACCGTCTTGACAGTCGAGGAAGGATTCTTGTCGATGAACTGGAGAATACCGTTGTAGCAGTCCTGCCCAAAGGAACCATCGTCAACGCCTGAAGTAGTGACGATAGCGATCTTGAGGCCTTCTTCATCATCTGAGGGTGGGGAAGTATCCGGTGTTTCCGGGGCCTGGGTGGCAGGCGGTCCTTCTCCCTCGGTTGCCGGGGGTTTGTCAGGCTCCTCCGTCTTCGGTGCGCAGGCGACACCGGCAATCAAGGAGATCACCAGCAGGACCAGCAATAATTTTTTTAACAGTGTTTTCATAGATTCCTCCTTCTTTCTTTCTATTTTCAGACGATCAAGTCTTTTTGGCGGTACTCTTTTTGAGCCTCCGTCTCCTGATCGAGCGCGGCTCCCATGGTCGAAAGCTTGATATCCGCAACCCGGCGGTCGATCACTTCCGGCACGGCATGGACGCCTGCCGGGATCGAGCGGTGATGGATCAGATACTCCGCGCTCAGTGCTTGCAGCGAAAAAGAGATGTCCATAATCTCGACGGGGTGGCCGTCCGCTGCCGCGATATTGACCAGGGCTCCATGTGCGATGACATGCAGCTCACGGCCGTCTCTCAATGTATAAGCGGTGATGTTCTCCCTCACCGTCTCAACCTTGGTTGCCATGGCCTCAAGCGATACCAGATCGATCTCACGATTGAAGTGTCCGGCATTGCAAAGGATGGCCTGGTCTTTCATTACTTCGAAATGGCGGGGCGTGATGACGTCAATCGAAGCGGTCGCCGTGATGAACAGATCCCCCAGTTTGGCCGCCTCATCCATCCTGACCAGGGTGAAGCCGTCCATGATCGCCAGAAGTCCCGCGATGGGATCAATCTCGGTCACGATGACGTGAGCTCCAAGGGCCGCCAGCATCCGGGCGATCCCCCGACCCACCCAGCCATAGCCCGCAATGACCACCTTCATGCCTGAAACCATCAGGTTGGTCGCCCGCATGATGGCGCCGACTGTGCTCTGGCCGGTTCCGTAATAATTATCGAACCAGGTCTTGCACTGAGCGTCATTGACAGCGATGACCGGAAAACTGAGTCTTCCTTCCCGCTCCCAGGCGCGCAGTCTTTGGACTCCTGACGTCGTCTCTTCACAGGCACCGATCAGGTCACTTGCGCAGGCACTGCATTCGCCCATGAGCAGGTTGATCAGGTCAGCGCCGTCATCAATGACAATGTGGGGGTTCAAGCTCAACGTTTTTTTCCAGAATTCCCTGTACTTTTCGAAGGAAGCCCCATGGATGGCATTGACCTCGCAGCCGTCGGCCACCAGGGCCGCACAGATAGCGTCCTGTGTGGAATACGGGTTGGACCCGGTGACATAAACTTCCGCCCCGCCGCGCCGAAAGGCGCGGACAAGGCAGGCCGTTTTTGCCTCCAGGTGGACCGCGAGGGAGACACGTATCCCCTTAAAGGGTTGTTCTTTTTCAAAACGGTGCCGGATGGTTTCAAGAATGGGCATGTGGCGCTCCGCCCAAAGAATGCGCCGAAGCCCTTCGTCTTTCAAATGGATATCGAAAATTTCTGACATGCCAGACAAGCTCCCCGGGGCAACTGAAAGCAGTTGGTTTCCCTTATCGAATTAGCTAAATCTTAGCATGGCAGCATGAGGCATTCAAGGACAGTTGGCCAAAGAGGGGGCCGGCAGCTTCCGGCCGCCCGACCCTTTTCGCCGGCTATATTTCAAACTGGCTGCGGTAAAGGAAGGCATATTCGCCGTCCTTTTCCAGCAGTTCACTGTGGGTCCCCCGCTCCGCAATCCCCTTGTCAGAAAGCACAAGGATTTCGTCGGCATTTCTGATCGTTGAAAGCCTGTGTGCAATGACCAGGGTGGTCCGGTCACGCGACAGATCGTCAAGTGCCGCCTGAATGTACCGCTCACTGATATTGTCCAATGAACTGGTGGCTTCATCCAGGATCAGGATGGGCGGGTTGCGAAGAAAGGCGCGGGCGATCGAAATTCTCTGGCGTTCGCCGCCGGAGAAACGCACACCGCGTTCGCCGACCATAGTGTCGTAGCCATCAGGCAACGACTCGATGAAGTCGTCGATGTTGGCCCGCCTGGCCGCCTCCTTGATCTGCTCAAGTGTGGCGTCCCAGTTGCCGTAAGCGATGTTGTCGCGAACCGAGCTGTTGAAGAGGTAGACGTCCTGCTGGACAACGGCGATGTTGTCGCGGAGCGATTCGAGGGTGAAGTCACGCACGTCGATCCCGTCGACCAGGACCCGGCCCTCAGTCACGTCGTAGAAACGCGGAATGAGGGAGCAGATGGTGGACTTGCCCACACCTGAGGGGCCTACCAGGGCAACTGTTTTCCCCGCTTCAACTGAGAACGACAAGTTATCGAGTACATTTTCATCCTCATATCGGAAAGTAACCTGTTCAAAGCTGATTTCACCCTTAAGCGTTCCGGCATCTGCAGCACCGGGGCGGTCAGCGATTTCGGGTTCCGTATCCAGCACCTGAACCATCCGCTTGAATCCCGTCATGCCCTGCTGAAATTGTTCATTGAACATGATCAGAGTCCGGATGGGGTCCAGGAACATATTGATATAGAGCACATAGGCGATCACGTCAGCCGGATTGAGCGTGCCCCGGACAACGAAGAAACCGCCGGCGATCAGGGTGGTCAGGTAAAGCATGCCCTGCATGAAGCGGTTCAGGGTATGGTAGCGCCCCATGACCATGTAAGTGCGCCGTTTTGAGCGATAAAAAGCTTCATTCCCTCGGTGGAATTTCTCCATTTCAATGTCTTCGCTTGAAAATGACTGAACAGTCCGGATACCCGACAAGCTGTCCTGAACGATGGCATTGACGTCGGCAATTTTCCGCCGGTTATCCATAAAGGCGCTGGTCATCATTTTCCTGTAGCCCAAGGTAACTGCGACCATGACCCCTGTGAAGAAGATCAGGATCAGGGTCATGGGCACATGGATCAGGGCAAGAATGACAAAGGAACCAATCAACTTAAAGAAAGAAATAAAGACATTCTCCGGCCCGTGGTGGGCCAGCTCGGTAATATCATTCAAGTCCGTGATCAAGCGGGAGACCATTTTCCCCGTGCTGGTATTGTCGAAAAAGGAAAAGGAAAGCTTCTCCATGTGGGTGAAGAGTTCCCTGCGCATGTCCGTTTCGATCCGCGCGCCGAGAATATGGCCGTAGGAGGTGACAAAGTAAAGAGCTGCCGCCTCAATGATGTAGAGTGCCAGCATCAGAAAAGCCGTCCGGAGCAGGATGGGGATGATCAGGGACTGATCGCCCAAAGTAAAGATATCATTGATCAGGTAGCGGATGATGGACGGAAAGGCGAGGCCCACAGCACCCTCAATGGCCGCAAAGAAAAGATCCGCCGCAAAAAGCCAAAGATAGGGTTTGTAGTAGGAGGCAAAGCGTGCCAGAAGTGATTTGTTTTTCTCTATTTTCGTCATTCGTTGAGGACTCTGATCCGAGCCGTCCTTCCTTCCAATGTTGCTCCAGGCCACTCGTAAATCTACCATATTTCATTTGATTGGAGCGAGTTCTGTAACAAGAAGGTGTGAAAATCCGGCACATCCGGCGGCATAAACGTGTAGACTGATAAAAGAGACAAGAGAGTTTTCGGGAGGTAAAAATGGACGTCAAAAAAATTCTGGCCGCCACCGACCACACCCTCTTGCGGCCGGCCGCGACTTGGAAGGAAATTGAACTGCTCCTGGAGGAGGCCTTGGAATTCGGTTGCGCCTCCGCCTGCATCCCCCCCTCCTATGTTTACGAGGCAGCCTCTTATGTCAGGGGCAGACTCCCCATCTGCACCGTTGTCGGTTTCCCCACAGGCTATGACACGACCGGATCCAAACTCTTCGAGACAGAGGATGCGCTGGAAAGCGGGGCTGATGAAATCGACATGGTCATCAATCTTGGCTGGGTCAAAGACGGTCTTTGGGAACTTGTCCAGGATGAAATTGAGCAGATCCGCGATCTCTGCGAAGACACTGTATTAAAGGTTATCGTCGAGACCTGTGAACTGACGGGCCAGGAGAAAATCCATTTATGCCGGATCGTCACCGACAGCGGGGCTGATTTCATTAAAACCTCGACCGGCTTCGGTTCCGGAGGCGCAACTGCCGATGACATCCGTCTTTTTAAGGCGCATGTGGGACCGCAGGTGGGTATTAAGGCATCAGGGGGTATCCGGACGCTTGAAGACGCGAAGATACTCATGGATCTCGGCGCCACAAGACTTGGCGCCTCCAGTCTGGTCAAACTGGCAAGGCAGCTTGGCGATCAGGCCTGATCAAAAAGACCGGTCATTTCCCTGAGGTGAAAGCCGGAAGGCGGGCAGGTAACGGTCCGCTTCTCCTTGCCCGACTGCAGAAGCGCCAGAGCACTGGCAAGCGATTCGCGGCCTGCTTCACCCGGCGCGACCGGCGGTCTTTTCTCCGTGATGGCATCCAGCAGGTCGGCGTAAAGAAACGTATAAGGGTTGCCCATTTGTCTGACAATGCCCATGCCTTCGCGGTGGATTTGGCTGAAGACTGCTTTCAGGATAAGCTTGTTGGCGAGCTCCCTGCCCTGATCCAATTTGACGGAAACCGACTGATGGCCCCCGGCAAAGCCTGCACGGACAGTCCCTTTTTCACAGCGGAGAAAGAAGGAAGCCTCCTGGCGGCCGGGGTCAGTGTTGGTGGTCCCCTCCAGGAGCAGGTAACGGTTGCCTTCAAGTGTCAGGATCCCTGAAACAAGATCGGCGGCCTCCATGTCGTGGCACTGACGTGCCAGGACCGCAGTTGCTTCAAGAGGGCGTGCGTCCATCAGGTATGCCATCAGATCAAGTCCATGGATGCTCTGGTTCATCAAGGCACCGCCTTCCGCTTCCCAGGTTCCGAACCAGGCAGCCTGGTCGTAATAGGACTGATCATGCCCCCATCGCACAGAGGTCACACCATAGAGCACCTCACCCAGGAAACCGCCCTGAATCAAAGCCCGTATATCGCCGACACCGGGAAAGTAGCGGTATTTCATTCCCACAGCCAGGATACGTTCACGCGCTTTTGCCTCCGAAATCAGCTGGTCCGCCTGGTCCAGATCGAGGGTCAGCGGTTTTTCAATCACCAGATGCAGGCCGGCCTCCAGTGCCCTCATGGCGATCGGACCATGGGTTGGAGGGGGAGTCGCGATGACAGCAATGTCAAAAGAGAATTTTCGAAACAGGGTCTCCGCGTCGTGAGAAAGATGGGGTTGGGGCAGGCGTGGTCCGCGGTTTTTGAGAACTTCCTCCATCATCAGACGGTCACGGTCGACCAAGCCTTCCAGCGACAAAAAACCCCGCTTTTCAAAATAGCTGATTGCTTTGAGATGGGCCCGGGAAGCCCGGCCGCAGCCAACCATGACAAGGCGCAGGGGACGATCCGGTTTTTGCCTTTTAGCCATCTGACCGCCCTCTTACAAACTGATCCCCGTGCGGTAGCCTGCCCGCACGGCCTCCGTGATCATGCGGGGCGATCCTGCGTCACCGATCAAGCGGATTTCCGGCGCCGCATAGTTGTCAACCAGGAGCCGGTAGAGCTCCCGGTCAGATTCGCTGCCCGTGGCGATCACGACCAGATCCGCCTCCAGCTGGCGGGTTTCCATTTCCATTTTCAGCTGCCTGGCCAGAGGGTTGGGAACATTATCGGGCAGGAGCGGTTCCCAGGTGTTGTAGGGATCGGGAACGGTTGGTGACAGGTTGGTGCGGACAGTCACGCGCCCAAACTCAATCTGTTCCAGACTGGTACAGTTCATTAATTCAACCCCGTATTTTTCGAGTTCATGGATCAGGTGGCCACGGTTGGCGGTGCAAATTCCCTGCATGAAATGGGGGAGAGTCTCGGCGACTGTGACTTTCAAGCCATATTCCGATGCCGCCAGGTAAGCAATCTCACAGCCCAGGCTGCCGCCGCCGGCCACAAAGATTTTCTGCCTGCCGGCAAGGAGAGAGAGATCCTCCAGAAGCTGCCTGGCGGTAACTGCCAGATCAACCCCCTCCACATCGGGAATTGTCTCCCGGCTCCCCGTCGCGCAGACAATGCTGTCATACTGTCCTTCCGTCAGGACCCGGAGAGTCGCCTCCGTGCCCGGTCTCAAGAGAAAATGCGGTTTGTCACGCGCGGCTTTTGCTGCTGTCCGCTCCATCCACTCCAGGTAATTGCGAAGATCGCGCTTAAAAGCGGGAACCGACCCGAGACGGACCATGCCTCCCACACCGGCCTGCTTGTCGAAGAGATGAACCTCATGGCCCCGGTCCAGGGCGGCCATAGCGCATTCAAAACCTGCCGGACCGGCTCCGACGATAGCGATTTTCTTTACATGGGAGGCAGGCGCAGGCACCTCCGGCAAGCTTGATTCGAAAGAAGTCCGGGGATTGACGGCACACATGGGGTGGCCGCCTTCAACAAATTCATTGACACAGGCTTCCTGGCAGCCAATGCAAGGCCTTATGTCTGTGACGCGCCCGGCGTAAGTCTTGTTAGGCCACTGAGGGTCGGCCAGGAGCGGGCGGCCCAGCATGATCAGATCACACATGCCGTCAGCCAGCGCTTTCTCAGCCAGGTCGGGAAAGCCGAGTTTTCCAACGGCCGCGACCGGTATGGGCAGGCCCTGGTTTGAAACAAGCTGCTCCTCCTCGAAAAATTCTTTGACCAGGGCTGCCGCCTCGAGAAAAAGGCCGGGCTTCATGGTTGACGGGGGATGCGGCAGCCACCAGTTGTCATAGCAGCCAAGATCCACATCGAAAAGGTCAACGCCGGCCGTGACCAGATTTTTCATGTAGTCCAGCGACTTCTCCAGGGTGCGCTCCTTTTTAAACTTGCGAAGCGGCCGGACGGTACTCATCCGCTCACCATAGACCGCCTTCAGGGCAAGCGACAGGTCGATCCGGTACATGATGGGAAAATCCGGTCCCGTCCGCTTTCGGATCTCACGCACCACCTCCAGACCAAAGCGCTGCCAGTCGCCGTAGGGTCCCAGTTTTCTCCGGTTGAAGGCAGTATTGGCCATCTGCTCCAGGAGGTAACCCTCATGGCCATGCAGGTAAACACCGTCAATGGTGGCTGTTTTCGCGTCGGCCGCGGCCTGGCCGAAATTCCGGATGATCTGTTTCAGCTTTCTGCCCGGCAGGCGGAGACAGGGAACACCGGGCAAATAGAAGTTTGGATTAAAGGATGAAGAGACAGGGAATCTGTGCTGATTCACCAGGCACTGAGGGTTGCCGACACGGCCCAGGCCTGCTGAAAGCTGGATGAAAAAATGGCTCCCGGCGGCATGAATGACATGGGCCAGATCACGCCAGCCGGCAAAATAGGTCCGGCTCCCCAGAATTCTTGGGAAATAGGTGAGGTGGCCTGGTTCGGTCAGGGAGGGGTCAATGCCGAACGAAACCGGAACCAGACCGGAGGTGATCAGGCCGGCGCCGCCTTTGGCGCGCTCTTCATAATAGGCAATCATGGAGGAGGCGGGCCGGCCCGTTTCCTCCGCCATGGAGATATTTCCCATGGGCGCCATGACCAGGCGGTTTTTCAAAGTGATCCCGTTGACCTGCAGGGGTGAAAACATGGCCTTATACGGATAAAGGAGCTGAGTCATCCGCCCTGACGCCTCTTTTTCGGGATCAAGAAACCAGTTGCCTGTATCGCTGAGCCACTCAGTCAGCAAAGATTCGGGATACTTCTCCATGCTCTCACACCTCCCCTTCAAATCTACCAAAAATCATACCATGTATCCGCAGTCCGTCCGGCTGGAAAACCAAGTGAAGGCAATCGCGGGTTGACTCTTTATCTACATTGTCAATTCACCTATTTACTGTTAACATACAGTCGGTTGAAATCCACGAACCAAAACTGGAGGTGAACAAATGATTATCGGTGTCCCAAAGGAAATTATGCCTGGGGAGCGTCGCGTCGCCGCGTCGCCTGAAACAGTCGCCAAAATGGTCGGTGACGGTTTGACCGTCCTGGTCGAAAAAAATGCCGGAGAGGGAGCCTTCTACCACGATCCGGACTACGTGGCCGCGGGAGCGCAAGTGATTGATGACGTCTGCAGGATTTTTGAACAGGCAGACGTCATTCTCAAGGTTAAGGAACCCCTTTTCAACAAAGAAAAAGGAAAACATGAAGTGGACATGATGCATGAGGGACAGACCCTCATTACCTTCATCCACCCGGCCGCCCCCGCCAACCACGAGATGGTCAAGCATATGGCTTCCAGGGGAGTGACCAGTATCACCCTGGACGGGATCCCGCGCATCACGCGTGCCCAGGCCATGGACGCACTCACCTCCATGAGCACCTGCGCCGGCTACAAGGGCATCCTGATCGCTGCCAATGAACTGCCGCATTTTGTACCTCAGATCTTTACCGCAGTTGGCATGATCAAACCCATCAATGCCCTGGTCATTGGCGCCGGGGTCGGGGGACTCCAGGCCATTGCGACTGCCAAACGCCTCGGGGCCATCGTCTACGCCGGAGACATCAGGCCGGACGCGGCTGAACAGGCCCAGTCGCTGGGGGCCAAAGTGATCGATTTGGGCGTCCCGGCTGAAGAAGCCATCGGGGAAGGCGGTTACGCTCTGGCCCTGTCCGAGGAGCGCCTGCAAGAGGAGCGCCGCATTCTGACAGAGCACATCAAGGACATGGATATCGTCTTCCTGTCAGCCCTGGTACCGGGCAAAATGGCTCCCACCCTGATCACGGAGGAAATGGTAAAAATCATGAAGCCGGGTTCAGTCATCGTTGACATCTCCATCGACCAGGGCGGCAACTGCGAGATCACGCCGCCGGGAACCATCGAAGTCAAACACAGTGTGACTCTGGTCGGTATTAAAAACCTGCCGGGCCTCTTGCCTACGAGTTCCACCTGGATGTTCTCGCAAAATGTCTACAATCTGCTTTCCTACCTGATCAAGGACGGCAGGATCCATCTGGATATGGATGATGACATCGTTAAAAGCGCCTTGACCACGCACGGGGGCAAGGTTGTCCATCAAGGGACACTGGAGGCATTCGCCGCACTTGGTCATTAACATGAACGCCAGGGATGCCGCACCCCGCGGGGTGCGGCATTTTTCTGCGTCAACAAGTGCTCTGCACTGAATTAAAGGAGTTTGCTATGACAACAACACAGGGCATCCTGATCGCCGTATTCATCATGGCTACCCTGATCGGCTACAAGATTATCAACCGCGTTCCCAGCTTGCTTCATACACCGCTGATGTCTGGTATGAACGCTTTCTCCGGTGTCACGGTTCTGGGGTGTCTGGCTGCGACAGCTGCGGCTGCCCACTGGGGCAGCAAGATCATGGGTTTTATCGCCATTGTCCTTGCCACCATCAATGTGGTTGGCGGTTTCGGAGTGACCGACCGCATGCTCCGCATGTTCCACGGGAGCAAGGAGGAGGCTGAAAAATGATTCTTTCTGCGATTCTTTCCAAGATCTCTTTCCTGCCCGCTCTCCTGGTGGCCGAACAGGCTTCAACGGCTGAGAATATTGTCTACTACGTGGCTGCGGGAATTCTGACCGTCGCCGTCCTGGTCGGCATCTCCATGATGAGCCGGGTTGAAACCTCTGTGGCGGGCAATGCCATGGGAGCCGTCAGCATGCTGCTGGCCATTGTGCTGACACTCTGGTATTTCGGCATATTCAGTTTCATTGAACTTTGGGCAGCTATGCTGGTCGGGCTCCTGATCGGCATCCTGATCGCCGTCAAGGTCAAGATGATCCAGATGCCACAGATGGTCGGCCTGCTGAATGGCTTCGGGGGCGGTGCCTCCATGCTGGCCGGCATCCTGACCCTGATCGCGGCCAAGCCAGGCGAAACGGTTTTTTCGCTGGCAACCGCCGGGCTTGCCATCTTTGTCGGATCACTGACTTTAACGGGCAGCCTGGTGGCAGCGGGCAAACTCCATCATCTTCTCCCACAGCGCCCCATTGTCCTGAAAAAGCACCCTGTCTGGACGGCCCTGACTCTGATCTTGTCGCTTGTCACTGTGATCCTGCTGGTCTTTCCCGCTATCCTGGCAGCGCCTGTCCTGAAAGCAGTCCTGATCATCCTTTGCGCCCTGTTATCCGGCGCCTTTGGTGTCATCTTCGCCATCCGGGTCGGCGGCGCTGATATGCCCATCACCATCTCCCTGCTCAATTCTTTGTCCGGTGTAGCCGGATCCATCGCCGGCATGGCCATCGCCGATCCTCTTCTGGTGGCTGTCGGGGGTGTCGTCGGTGCCTCCGGCCTCCTTCTGACTCAGATCATGTGCCGGGCCATGAACCGCAAGCTCTTTGACATTCTGCTCGGCAAGACATCGGCGGCCGGAAAACCGGCAGGACGGCCGAAAGTACCTGATCCAGCGGGGAAGGAAACCAAAGGTCTTCCCGCGGCTGCCATGTCGCCCGGGGAATCCTGCGGATGCTGGCTCCGCGATGCCGAGCGCGTTATCATCGTGCCAGGCTATGGCATGGCTCTGTCCCAAGCTCAATCGACCGTCAAGCAGCTGATGACCGAGCTGGAAGCAGCAGGCAAGGAGGTCAAATTCGCCATTCATCCCGTGGCGGGCAGGATGCCCGGCCATATGAATGTCCTACTGGCTGAAGTTGACATTCCCTACGACAAGCTCTATGAGATGCAGGATATTAACGATGAGTTCAAGGACACGGATGTCGCCATCGTCATCGGCGCCAATGATGTGATCAACCCGGCTGCCAACACAGCAGAGGGAACACCTATTTACGGCATGCCCATCCTGGATGTCGAAGACGCCAAAAAAGTCATCATGTGCAATTTCGACAAGCTCCCCGGCTATGCGGGTGTCGACAATCCACTCTATGATGAGGGTCGCGAAGATCACATCGCCCTCATGCTGGGAGATGCCAAGGAAACGCTTGACGCCATCATGAAATCCTACCGCGAAGGGGGATTGGAACGAGAGGAAGAAGATCCCGATAAGGGTATCTTGACTCCTGAACTCCAGTGCGGTTTCTGGCTCCGGGAAGCGGAGAAGATCATCATTGTGCCGGGTTACGGCATGGCCCTCTCCCAGGCACAGTCAACCGTCAAGCAGTTGATGACTGAGCTGGAGCAGGAAGGCAAGCAGGTTGAATTTGCCATCCACCCGGTCGCCGGCAGGATGCCGGGGCACATGAACGTTCTCCTGGCCGAGGTCGATATTCCCTATGACAAGCTCCGGGAAATGGACGAGATCAACCCCGCTTTCAAAGAAACAGACGTGGCGCTCATTATCGGCGCCAATGATGTGGTCAACCCGGCTGCCAACACGGCAGAGGGAACACCCATTTACGGCATGCCCATCCTGGATGTCGAAGACGCCAGGCACGTCATTATTTGCAACTTCGACAAACTTCCGGGCTATGCCGGCGTCGACAACCCGCTCTATGATGAAGGACGCGAGGATCACGTCGCTCTCATGCTGGGTGACGCCAAAGACACCCTGAATGCCATCATCCAGGCCTTCCGGGTCTGCCAGGTACCGAAGGCACCGGCCGGGGAGGAATCCGCGCCGGAGGAGCTGGGCGGCAAATGGCTGAATGAGGCCCGGAGCGTCATTATCGTACCCGGTTACGGCATGGCCCTCTCCCAGGCGCAGTCACTCGTCAAACAACTGATGACTGAACTGGAACAGGAAGGCAAAGAGGTAAAATTCGCTATTCACCCCGTGGCGGGCAGGATGCCGGGCCACATGAACGTCCTCCTGGCAGAAGTCGATGTCCCCTACGACAAACTCCATGAAATGCAGGACGTCAACGAAGAATTTGCCAAAACCGATGTCGCTCTGATCATCGGAGCCAACGATGTGGTCAATCCGGCAGCCAATACGGCGGAGGGAACGCCCATCTACGGTATGCCCATCCTCAACGTCGAGGAGGCCAAACACATCATTATCTGCAACTTTGATAAACTGCCCGGCTATGCGGGTGTCGACAATCCTCTCTACGACGAGTCATACCGTTCCGGTATTGCGCTCCTGCTGGGAGATGCCAAGGAAACATTGAACGCCCTGATCCGGGCCTACCGCAAGTGTTGAGCGAATCACAGTTACGACCACGAGGAGGCCGCCCTGGGGCGGCCTTCACTTCGGACAGATTTTTTGCTGATTCAGCCGGTCGTCTTTTGATGCCTTGCGGGTCGATTTAACAGCCTTTTTGCAGATACATCATTCTTCAAAGGCCGTCCGGCTCAGCTCCGGCCAGCAAATGTCATGGCCCCTTTCCCAGGCGGTCTGGGCCACCCAGAAGGGATTGCGCAGCAGCTCTTTTCCCAAGGCAACCAGGTCTGCCCGGCCGTTGCCCAAAATTTCCTCCGCCATGTCCGCCTGCCTGATTCCGCCCACCGCAATGACAGGGAGCCCGCAGTTTTTTTTCACCGCCTCAGCCAAAGGAAGCTGATAGCCGGGAAAGACATCAATGGGTAGGGACGCGATCCCGCCCGAGCTTATATGGGCGATATCGATCAAGGAACTCGCCTGGTTAACCAGCCAGATGGTGTCATCCACACTGGTCCCGCCGGGCAGGTAGTCCGTGGCCGAAAGCCGGAATAAAATGGCTTTTTCCCCGGGCCAGGAGACACGCACCGCTTCCAGAACTTCCAGCAGGTAACGGGCTCTGTTCTCCAGGCTCCCGCCGTAGTGATCCTTACGCCTGTTGGTCACTGGAGAAAAGAAGCTGCTTAAGAGAAAACCGTGGGCTGCGTGAATCTCGATGGCGTCAAAACCGGCAGCATGAGCCCTCCGGGCGCCGTCACAAAAGGCCTCCTTAACCTGATCCATGTCCTCCTGATTCATCTCTCGGGGCAGCCGGTAGGTTGAGTCAAAGGCAATGGCACTGGGCGCAAGGGTGTAATCCCCTTGATCCGGACAGGCTGTGCACTTTCGGCCGGCATGGTTCAACTGAATGGCTGCCATGGCGCCCTCGGCATGGCAGGCGTTGACGATTCTTCGCAGACCTTCCACCTGGGAATCATCCCAGATGCCCAGGCAACGGTCGGTGATCCGCCCGTCGGGGCGTACACCAGTCGCCTCAACAATGATCAAGGCGGTGCCGCCGGCCGCCCGCGAAGCGTAGTGGATCAGGTGGCGGTCATTGGCCAAACCCTTTGAATCTGCGGCGTAAGTACACATGGGCGGCATGACGATCCGGTTCTTTAATGTCAGGTTTTTCACTTGGAAAGTTTCCAGTAATTTCATTTTCTCTCCCCTCTAGCCTCTCAGTTCCCTGGCCTTGGAATCAAGACAACAGCGGGCCGCTGTCTCCATGCTCCTGCATCTCGCCATGGCTTCTTCCTCGGATTCTCCTGCAGCAAGTGCTCCCCGGTTGCCCAGGATGCAGGTCCCTGATCCCGATCGGGCAAGTGCCTTCATAATTGAGGGAATACGGACAGGGGCAAAGCCGGTCCCATCCCCCAACAGTTCTTGATCCTGCGGACGGACCACTGGGACCGGCTGCCGGCAGGCCGCAAAGACACCGGTTGCCGGAGCCCGGGTAAGGATGATGCATTGAAGGCGTGGATAGCGTTTCATCAGTGCTGCGTGAATTTTCATATCCGGGAAAGGTTTTATGGCCCGGTCATTTTCGAGCGATTCCAGGTTGACGCGCAAGGAATCGCGGGGCGATAAAGAATGCTGCCAGTCACCTGAAAGAGTCATCAGCAAGTGTTGTTCATCTAATCGGAGTGAAACAGCGCCCACTGCTGCCTGAATCAAATTTTCTCCGAGGAGCTGGTTGACGCAGCGGGCAATTGCCTCCCGTTTTTCAAGCTCCCCCGGAGGAATCTCTGAAGGAGCACTTTCAATCGCCTTTTCGCGCAAAAAGGTCAGCCGTTTCCAGGCTGCTGCCCACGGCTTGATCCGCTTGACTCCGCCGAGCAGGGACCCTTCAATCAGGGCCTGGCAGGCCCTCTCCAAAGCCATTGTCACGGCAACAGCCTGGGCTGGTGTCTTGCCCAAAGCCAGGACATAAGCTTCCGGTTCCCTGCCATCTTTGGACGGACGAATGATGCAGGCGTTTCGTTTTCGCATGGCAGTCAATACCCGCCGGAGCTGGTCACTTCCCGCCAGAACGATCCGGGTGCCAATCAGGCTGGCTGCGTCATCCAAGGCAGGCGCAAAAGAAAGGAAATTCCGGATGTGGACTGTGTCGCCGGCGTAGTCGGGAAGGGATCGAAGCACCGCGTCCGCATCTGAGCGGACACGGAATAGGGAGGCCATGACCGGTTCACGACCGGCCAGTTCATCCGCCGTCAGCCGCTCAGTGGAGCTGGCGTCCCTGCTGGCAAAAAGAAAGGATCCGTCCGCTTGTTTCCATGCCATCCTGACCCTGGCTGTCAAAACGGATGAGCGCCTGAGTCTGTCAAAAACTGCTTCCAGGGCCGCCCGGTTTTCGGCTTCCATCATCCACCTCCCATCATGGTTAGCTTTTTCATTATAACCAAGGATGGCCGGATTCCAGCAGTTAAATAGTTGACAGGAAAGGTGGGTTGCTGTATCCTAACTGTACTGTTTGAACTAGTACGGTTGGGACAATTACAGGAGAAACATGGCATGGTCTATCCGGAGATCAACTTGCAAAGCGGTGTGCCGATCTATCTTCAGCTAAAGGCTTCCTTCCGCCGGATGGCCGCGCTCGGCCTGATCAAGGCGCACGACCAGCTTCCCTCGGTGAGACAGCTGGCGTCAGAGCTAGGCATCAACCCCAACACGGTTCAAAAAGCCTACGGAGAGATGGAACAGGAAAACCTGATTTATGCTGTTCCGGGCAAAGGCAATTATCTATCCGACATTCCCGAAAATAAAGAGCTGGAAAAAGAAGAAATCCGCCGCATCTTTCGCTCAGCCACCCATCTGGCCTGGCTGGCCGGGATTTCATCGGAGGAGCTGCACCGGCTTCTGGATGGCACCATTGAAGAGGAACTCAAAGCTAAGGGCAAGAAAGGCGAATTAGATCATGGCATCGGAAACTGAAATCCAAACAGAGGAAAAAGCACAGATTCTGACCGCGGACAGGCTCAGCAAGCACTTCGGACCGGTTAAGGCACTGGACCGGGTATCCTGCTCGATCGAGGGATCGTCCATTTTCGGTCTGATCGGCTCCAATGGAGCGGGGAAGTCAACTTTTCTCAGGTTGGCAGCCGGTGTCTACAAGCCGACGGCCGGACGGATGCTCTACCGTGGACAGATTGTCTATGAAAACGCGCGGGCCAAACAGGAAATCCAGTTTGTTTCCGATCAGCCTTTCTTTCATTTTGACACCCTGTACAAGATGTCAAAATTCAACCGCTCGCTTTACCTGGGTTGGGACCAGGCACTTTATGAGGAATTGCTTGCCATCTTTCCCCTGGGGGAAAATGACCGGCTGGATCGCATGTCGCGCGGAATGCAGCGCCAGGCAGCCGTCCTGCTGGCAATCGCCTGTAATCCCAGTCTGCTTCTGCTGGACGAAGCCTTTGACGGGCTGGATCCCGTCATGCGGCAAAACCTGAAGCGCATCCTCGCCCGCCAGGTGGCAGACCGCCATTTGACGGTCTTGATTGCATCGCAGAACCTGCGTGAACTGGAGGATTTCTGTGACCATGTCGGCCTTTTACACCAGGGAGGGCTTCTTTTTGTTGAAGAGCTGGACAAATTGCGCCTGAGCATCGTGAAGATTCAGGCTGCCTTTCCGCAGCCAGTGACTGAAAGCCATTTACGGGAACGGGGGCTCGACATCCTGCAATTCCGTACCAGGGGATCGCTGATCGAGATCCTGGCGCGAAGCTCCGAAGAAGAGATCCACCGAGTGCTTGAGGAGCTGCATCCCTTATTGCTCGATGTCTTGCCGCTTTCCCTGGAGGAGGTCTTCATTTACGAACTCAGCCTCAAATCGTACGCAGTCAGCGATCTTCTGGCTTAAAGGGCTTAAGGGGGAATCAGGGCATGATGACGGCAATCACTCAAACCGCCCCGGGACTTGGCTGGGTTTTTGGCAAGTCCTTCCAGCGGATGCGTTCGCTGATGCTGCTCTTCTCATTCCTGTTTTTACTGGCCATGCCCATTGCGCTTCTTATCATCGGCAGGGACAACTACCTGACACTGGTTTCGTCTTACAATTTCCTTGAGCCTGTCTTCAGGGAGCAGAATCTTAATCAGGTGCTCTGGCCGCTTCATTTACTCCTGGCCCTGATCTCTCTTGTGGCAGTTGCTGTGCTGGCCAGTGCCGGATTTAGGACCTTTTATCTTCAAAATGCGGTCGACAGGGAATCCAGCATGCCCTTGGGAAGTAACCGCCAGTTTCTCGGCAGGGCACTGGCGCTCCTGGCAGCCTTCTGCTTCATTTTTGCCGTCAACGCCGCAGTGACCTTTGCCGTCTTCGCGGGCTGGGGGAAGATAGCACATTTTTTCACCTATTCGACAGCCTATTTGAGACTTTTCGCTGCAACGCTGGAACTGCTTGCCTTCAGCCTCGTTTTCCTGGCCTTGTCAGGCACCCTCTTTGATGCCGTTCTCACTTGCGTGGGTATTCAATTCGCCTGGGCCTCCTCTGTCTTTCATATACTGGGGATGACCAACCGGCTTACCGATCTGGAAACGGACATTCTTTGGCTCCTGGCCCCAGCTGCCCGCCTCTTTATCCCCATCTTACTCCCTGTTTCAGCCTGGCAATCCCTGGTCATGATTGTTTTCTGGAGCATCATGGCCTGGTTTTTTTACAAAAAAAGGCCCGCTGAATACGCCGGCGTTCGAAACGGGCAGCTTCCATGGTACCCTGTCCTGCAACCCTTCTTTGTCTTGTTGGGGGGAACCCTGCTCGGCAGTTTCGTCCATGGCCTGTTTGCCGGAGAACAAAGCACTTTGCGTTCACCTGTCTTTTACATGGGCCTCGTCGCGGGAGCCCTGCTGGGACAGGTCGTGTCCACCGTCGTCAGCGGCAAGCAGCTGCGAAAAACAAAGATCGCGAAAGAAATCCTTCCTATTCTGGGAGGACTTACGTTCTTTGCCCTGATGACCGGCCTGGTTTGCCTATGTATGGCACCTGCTGCCACACCCTGGTAAAGAAAGCGGGAATCGAATGAAAATGTTTGACCTGCAAGTGAAAGCGAATCGAGTGACGGCTTCCCTGGTCTGGAGGAAACCAGCCGCACTTTGGTTCCTGCCTCTGATTTTCCTCTTCATCTTCACCACCCTTCCGCTGCTGTCGGAACGGGGCTTCTGGCCCTTTACCACTCATTTTTTTAACGGCTTCGTGCTCATTGTCATGAGCCTGGTCCTGGTCCATCAATTCTTTGGCTTTATCCACCGGATGGATCGGACGGATTTCTATTTTTCACTGCCCTCAAACCGGCCGAAACTCTTCGCCTGGCTCAACCTGAGTGCCCTGGTACATCTGGCCGGGCCTTCGCTTGTCATCATGGGCTTGAATACCATGCTCGCCAGGCTGCTGCCCCGCACTGATCCCGGGTGGTATGCCTATACTGCCTCTCCCGCTGATATTTGGATCAGTTATGCCGGCCTCCTCATCAGGATCTTCTATTTCTTTTTTCTTCTGGAGGTCTGTTACCTGATCACGGAAAAAACCCTGACCGCCGTCGGTTTCTTCGTCATGCTCAACATCATCTGGCCGCTCATGCTTTTTTCTTTCAGTGATGCCACCAGTCAGTTTTTGCCGGGCTTCATCAACCCGCTTGTGACGGCCCTGGAAGAACCGTCTTCCTGGCTGGTCGTATTATTTCAGCTTTTCTCTCCCGCCATTTTTACAGGAGGGCTGGCGCACCATCACTTGCCCCTGGGCTTGATGACTCTGGGCATGGCCTGTCTTGCATTCTTTTTGTTCCGCGCCAGACAGGCAGGCTATCGCTCAGGCGGGGGCTCCGCCAATTGGCCCTTCCTGCTGATTCAATGGATGGGCGTGGTCACCCTGTCCCTGCTGGGAGGCTACGCGGCCCACTACCTGCGGGTATGGACGACGGATTCCGAGTTCACGCCGGTCAACCTTTCTCCCGTGCCCTTCCTAATCGGCACGGGGCTTGGCTTCTCACTTTCACTTTGGGTCTTCAACCTGATCGGCAACAAGGGCAAAATCCGCTGGCGGTCCTTGGTTGCTGCCGCACTGGCGGCAGCCTTGCCTTACGCCGTCTGGCTTTCAATCGTCATGACGGGTGCCGGCGGCTTTTCAACCAGACTGCCGGAAGCTGACAACTTGAAACGGGCAGGAATTTACTATTCAGGAGCTTATTTTTCACCCTTTGGGCGCGAGGAAAGCAGGCCTTTTCTGTTCGAATTGACGGCAGAACAGGATCTTGCCCTCATAGGCGAAATTTACCGCTCGGTCCTTTCGCCTGATAATCCTGGCCTCGACCTGCCCCGCACCCTGTCCAGCAAGGGGCAGTCACGTGATTTTGTGCGGCTTAAAAATCCTTTCATCCTTCCCTACGGCGGAAATGAGATCTATTACCCCCATTTGCCTGAGACACACCTGATCCTTGAAACAAAAGACGGGCGAAGCTGTGAGCGGTCGCTGACCCTTCCCCTGTATGCCAACAATCCCGACTACCTGCAGCTGCTCAGACAGAATGACCGCTTTTTCATGGCCGAGCTGAGCGATTATGCGGCAACTGACAAGTTCCATGTTGCCTTCAACCTGGAGGTTGCGCCCCACGCATCCGCCGAAGACAAAGAAACATGGATCCAGCCGTTGATTGCCGCCAGGGAGGAAGATTATTATCCCTTTGAATCCCTGATGCAGGATATGACCCGTTACATCGCTTTATCCCTGAGGGAGCAAGATGACCGTGCTTTGGCCGGGCTGGTCGCCGGGGCCCCCTGCCTGATTCATATCAGCCTGGAACTGCCTCCCGGGTCAGCGGCTTCCGGGGATCAGCCGGCAATCACCCTGCCGGTCGATCCTGAACGAGTCCCGGGTCTGCGCGAGCTCATTGAGCAGGCGCTTGAAATCTTTGAAATGGTTTCCATTGACCCGCGGGAACTGGGTGAAGACAGGCCTGTTTTCGATTAATGGATATTGCCGAGGTTGACCCGCTCCAGTGATTCTTTGGCGACGTCACGGAGCCTGTACAGCGTTTCCTTCGATGTTGCGGGTGCATCATACTGGTAGCAGGGAAAGTAGCGCGACAGATGAAGCGGGATCCGGGGATCGATTGAAGCCAAAAAAGCTGCTTCTCTCCTCATCTCTTCCTCATCGTTCGATAATCCAGGCACGACAAGAGTGGTTACTTCAAGGTGCGACACCTCCGACACCCGCCTGATGGTCCGAAGCGTAACGTCCAGGCGGCCGCCAAGTTTCCGGTAGCCTTCATCGGTAAAAGCTTTCAGATCGATATTCCATGCTGTAATGAACGGAAGCAATTCCTGAAGTGGCTCTTCCTCAATCTGTCCGTTGGTGACGACGACCGTTTCAAGGCCCTCTTCCCTGGCAAGCATGGATGTGTCACGAACATACTCGTATCCGACAAGAGGTTCGTTGTAGGTAAAGGCAATGCCAATGTTGCCGCGATCCCTGTAAGCCAGCGCTTTTTCAACCAGTTCCTCCGGACTGACCCTCACCGTACGCCGTGCAGCCGCGGCCTCACGGGCAATCTCATAATTCTGGCAAAAAGGACAGGCCATATTGCAGCCGTAGCTGCCGGCAGAAAGAATGTAAGTGCCCGGGTGAAAATAGTAGAGCGGCTTCTTCTCAATGGGGTCAAGGGCCAGGCTGGTCAACTGACCGTAATTCGCGGGAATGACCACACCATCCTTAACGGTCCGCGCCCGGCAATAACCAAGTCCGCCTTCCCGGATGCGGCAATGGCGCCAACAGACCCTGCAAATGACAGAATCGTCAGGTTCATTCTTCATGGCGAACGACCTCAAAGCGTTCCAGGCGGTAAGGCTCGGAAAAACCAATCCCCGCTTTCCGAAGGGCGATGGACACCTGCTCCTCCGCTGTATCAATGCCATCGAGATGGGGAAGCAAAAGCCCCCGCCTGTAACGGTCGGAGACAATGACACCATAACGGGCCGGATCCAATTGGTCCACACCCGCAACCGGCTCGGCTTTGCCCAGCACATCGACACTGATCACCAAGTCTTCCAGTTCATCCCGGGTGACAGGAGGAAAGCGGGGATCTTCAGCGGCTGATGCCACCGCATTAAAAATGATCTCCAGGGCAAGCGATTCCCTGACTGGTGCGATGGTTCCGATACAGCCCCGGAGACACCCGGCTTTATAGAGGGTGACAAAGGCACCGGCACGTCTGTTCAGCAGCTCCTGTGGCGTATCTTCCGGCACTTTCAGTATTCTCTTCTCCAGAAGATAGGATTCAATTGACGCGCGGGCAAGCGCAGTGTACGGATTTGTTGAAGTCACGGCAGCCTCCTCAGTTGGGGGTGAAGGATGCAACGGCATAACCGACCCCAAAGGGACCTTCGTATGAGTAGAGCTCGGCTTCATAGGGCCGTCCGTCCAACGTACCGGTCATCATCTGGAAGGAACGAAGACCACACTCGGCAGCTTGCTCCAGGACTTGAGGATCCATGACAAAGAGCCCTTCAAGATCCCCTTCATTGAAAATCCGGACTATCTCTGCGTCAAAGCGGGGGCCTTCCGGCTTGAACCCGTAGGGGCCATCTTCTTTCAAGACATGTGACAGATCACCGCTGGCAATATAGACGGCCCTGCGCCCCAGTTTTTCAGAAACCTGTGCTACTGCCCGGCCGATTTCCCGGTGCGTCATCCCCGGCAGCAGTGACAGGCCGATCAGGACCAGACGAAATTCTCTGTATTCCTGATGAATAAAACGAAGCGGAATCAGGGTGCCGTGATCGAGTCCCCTGCGGCCGAGTGACATAACCGACGCGCTGAGCGCACGGCGGAGAAGGGCTCCCCGCAGTTCATCGGCAAAGGTTTTGTCAATGGCGGCCTCCTCGCGTACACCCCGCACACCGAACGCACTGAGGTCACCCCACTCCCGGTCGCCTCCCAGGATAAAAAATCCGTCAGAGAACATGGGTGCGTGTGGAGAAGAAATGAGAAGGGTGTCAGGCTGAAGCTCGGCAATTTCGCGCGCCATGCGCTGGAAGGCTGAAGTCGTTTTCGCAATCTTCTTCTCTTCCCCGCGTCCGATTTCCGGCAGGATGATGGGCGGGTGCGGTACCGCGTAAGTCTTCAAAATCATGGTTGGTCCTCCCTTCACCGTCAAGCGGATTACATGGGAGAATACCGGCCCAGCAGCCGTTTTGTCTGATCAGCCGGTCATCCCCATGCAGTATTCACGGTTTTCATCTTCATCCGGCCTGGTGGTTGCGCCACAATGGGGGCACTCCACCCACTGTCTCATCTCTTCAAAAGAGACGTTTCTCCTGTCAAAGAGGTTCGCACTTACGTTTATATCGTTCAGTTTATCACGCTTTCTTCATGCCCACCGGGGCCAGCCAGTCAAGTTCCCTGCTAGTCTTTTGGTTTGGGCTCACTCTCACTTTCCAGTTTAACCTGCTGTGCAATCCAGGCGGACATTTCATCCAGCATGGTGAGGGCGGGGACTTCTTCCATATAGACATGGACCGGTACCAGGTCTCTGACTTGCTCTTCCGGCATACCCGACACTTCCGTCAATTCCTTAACGTATGAGGAGTAAGAAGCAAGATCGAAAATCTGTCCCTGACGCTGGAGGTATTCACGTGCCAGAATCCTGAAAAGGAAGCTGGTCCGGCCCAGGTAAAGGACATATTGGCGTACCTGGCCCTCGTCCATAGCGGGAAGGCCAAAATCTTTCTGTCCAGCTTCCTCCAAGGTCAGTTCCCGCTCTTTGGCATTCGCTTCAAAGGCCTCGAGGCGTTTCATGCTCTCCCTTGTCGCCTCTTCATCATTGATCTCAAAGGTACTGCGCTCAACCAGCTGAGGCATGAGGTAGTTCATCAAAATGGCGTGCACCTGCTCCGAGACCACTGCCGCGGGGATTTCTTTCTTCAATATTTCGCGGTATTGTTCAACTGTTTCAACCCCGGGGATCTCTTCTTTCTTGACCATATCGTCAGTCAACAGATGGCTCTGCCCCTTTGGCAGCTCAATGGTGCTGTGCTTCTCTGCCAGACCCCGGCATTGGTTTTCAATAAAATCATCCATGTCGGGGAGCCTGATTGCGGTCATCTCTTCAGGCAGTCCGATGCTTTTATAATCGTAAATAAAGGTTACTTTCGTTTCCATATCTTCTTTCCTTTGCTTTTTCATCGCGTCCGGCACAGAATTCACTCTGCCCGGACAACCCTGTCTACTTGTATTGTACAGAATAAACTCACCCGTCCCGGCATACTGTGCCAGACAACACGCCAAGCTGACTCACTTGGGCAAAAGCAGTCTGACCTCACCTCTCCAGTTTGCTGCTGTATAATTTGGCGGGGAAGGAAAATCAGGTTGTGGTTTATTTTTTTATTGTCCTTTTTTTAATGCATATCCTCGAATCCATCACGGGTTTCGGATCGACATCCATCGGCATCCCCATCCTGTCCCTGGCTCTCGGCACGGAGGCATCAGTCGCGCTCCTTTCCGCAGCCGGCTTGATCTTATGCCTGGTTGTCGCTGCCACCCAGTACAAAAAAGTGCAGCTGCGGGAGCTTCTTATCATTCTTGCCGCCGTCATCCCCATCATGCCGATCGGCTATCTCCTCTTCGCCAAGCTTCGCCTCATGGAATGGGCCCTCCGCCTCATCATGGGCCTGGTTGTCACCTTTGTTGCCTCCCGCGAAATCTGGCGGCGCATGATACGAAAAGATGCCGGAGATCCGCCCCAATGGCTGGTTTATTCCGCTTTTGGTGTCGGCGCCGTAGTTCAGGGCATGTTCTCCATGGGAGGCGCGCTGATCAATGTCTATGTCCTGACCCGGATCAGGGACAAGAGCATGTTCCGCGCGACGATGGTCATGGTCTGGCTGATCACCAATACCATCTCACTCATGTTTCGGATGTTCGTGCTCCACTCCTATACGCGTCAAATCTGGACCAACGTACTCTACTCGATCCCCCTCGTATTCATCGCCTTTTTTATCGGCAACAAGCTGCACCATAGGATCCCCAATGAGAAATTTGCCAATTTTGTCTACATCGTTCAGCTTATCAGCGGTCTTTTGTCGATCGCCGGCGGCATCAACCTGCTTATGTAAGGAAGAAGGCACCAAGGTTCAAGAGGATCCATGACCTATTTCTTTGTCATCCTTTTTTTCATGCTCATCCTCGAAACGGTTGTCGGATTCGGATCCACTTCGATCGGCATCCCCATCCTTTCACTTGTTCTCGGCACGGAATTGTCGGTCAACCTGATGGCAACCACCGGACTTTTCCTTTGTCTGGTTATCTTTGTCACACAGATCAGGAAAATGGACCGGCGCCAATTCCTGATCATCGCAGCCGGTATCCTTCCTTTCCTGCCCGTCGGCTATGCCCTCTACAGCCAAATCAGGCCCTTTGAATGGCTGCTCCGCCTGGTCATGGGCGCGGTGGTGACCCTGGTGGCCGGACACGAATTGTGGCGGCGGCTGGTAAAAAAAGACGACTCCGACCTGCCACGCTGGGCGGTTTATACAGCGCTTGCCCTGGGATCGATTGTGGAGGCCATGTTCTCCATGGGAGGTCCCCTGATCAATGTCTACACACTGACCCGGATCAAGGACAAGAGTGTCTTCCGAGCGACCATGTCCGCCATCTGGGTGATGACCATCAGTTTTTCCATGGTTTACCGGATCTTCTTCCTCCGCGCCTATTCTGCATCAACCTGGACCTGGATTTTGTACGCACTCCCCCTGGTTATCATTGGTTTTCTTCTCGGCAACAAGCTGCATTACAAGGTGCCCGCCGAGAAGTTCGTCACCATCGTATACAGCGTACAACTGATCAGCGGTTTATTCTCCATTCTGGGAGGAGTTCTGCTGCTCGCTGGAATTTCCTGAATAATGTCGTATACTTTTGGGAAGCATCGCTCAGGAGCAACGTCATGATATTTTACTTAATCCTTGTTCTTTTCATGAATATCATCGAAGCCATCGCGGGTTTCGGTTCAATTTCAATCGGCGTGCCGATTCTTTCACTTTTTTGGGGAGCTGAAGTCTCAGTGGCTCTCTTCACCGCGACCAGCCTCCTCATGCTGGCCATCATGCTGGTGACCCAGTTCAAGAAGATCAATGGCCGTGAGCTCCTGATCATCCTTGCCTGCATCATCCCCATCATGCCGGTCGGCTACCTGCTTTTTGCCAAACTGCGCTACGTTGAGTGGGCATTGCGGCTGATCATTGGCAGCCTGGTGGCCTTTGTCAGCGGGCGGGAGATTCTGCGGATCGTACGTAAAAAAGAATCCAGGGAAATGCCCAAACCTGCAATGTATGTATCGCTTGGAATCGGCGCTGTCTTGCAGGGCATGTTTTCCATGGGAGCGCCGCTTATCAATATCTATGCCCTGAGCCGCATGAAGGACAAGGGAACCTTCCGCGCGACCATGGTGGCGGTCTGGATCGTCACCAACACCATTTCAACCCTCTATCGGATTTTTGTTCTGCATGTCTACACGACAGAACTTGCGACAACCATCGCTTACGCCCTGCCGCTCGTGGTCATCGCCTTCTTTATCGGCAACTGGCTGCATCACAGAATACCCAATGAGAAATTCTCCAGCTTTGTTTATCTGATCCAGTTTGTGGCCGGGCTTATTTCCATTGCCGGGGGCATCAGCAAGCTGGTCGCCTGATTCGCGAGATACCATCCGGCATCCTGTGTATTTCATCTTTGGTCAGGGCTGAATCCTGTAGGCCTGCAAGCGTTCATAGACCAGGCCGATCGGAAGCCCCATGACCGAAAAGAAGTCGCCCTCAATGCGCTCGATTAAAAGACCGCCCAGCTCCTGAATTCCGTAGCCGCCCGCTTTGTCGAGCGGTAAGTCTGTTCTGACATAGTCGTCAATCAAAGCTTCGATGACGGAAGAAAGCGGCCGGAAAGTTACCTCAGAGCGCGTAGAGAAAACTTCTTCTTTTAAAGATGAAATAAGAGCGACCCCCGTATCGACCCGATGTGTTTGTCCGGCAAGTGTCCGCAACATCTTGCGGGCTTCGGCCCTATCTTTCGGCTTTCCGAACAGGGCACCGTCCAGGGTGACAATCGTGTCCGCGGCCAGGATGAGATCTTCCGGGTAGGAAGGCAGGACGGCGCGGGCTTTGGCCAGGGCCAGTCGCTCGGCGAGGGCGCGCTCGGAAATGCCCGACCCGTCATTTTTTAAAACCCCCGCAAGTGATTCCTCATCAAAATTCGAAGGGGCAGTTTCAAAGGATATCCCTGCCATGGACAGGAGTTGCCTCCGTCTGGGCGATCGGCTTGCCAGTATCAGTCTCATCTGGATTCCTCCCTGATTTGCATTATACGTAAAGGATTCGACTTGGTCTTTCATGATAAAATAAGACCAATAAATCCGGGGACAATGTCCTGGGAGATTGGGTTGAGTTTTAAATTGAAAAACAGCAATACGTCAAGGCATCTGGCGGTTTTCCTCGCAATTGCAGTCATCCTGTCTCTATTGGGTGCCATCGCCTTGGCAATCGCGACCAGTGGTTGCACCGTAACAAAGTCCGTTCCAGCCCCGGCTATGACGCGGGAACCTTCTCCGGGCGCAACCAGCACCAGTCCGCAAAGTCACACTACGAACACGTCGCCAAGTCAAACAACCACCCCCCGCAAAACTTCCGGGATATCAACAAGTACCTTGCCTTCGCTTGACATTTCAAAAAAAACGCGAAAAACCACCCCAACCACGACCATTAAGATAACCAAACCCAAAACGACTGAGAGCAAGCAGACGAATCCCCTGACAACGGCACGACCGGTCAGTTTATCGGCCCCCGGCGCTGTCGCCATCACCTTCGATGACGGGCCTGGCAAATATACAGGACAGCTGCTCGACGCCTTGCAAGAATACGGCATTAAAGTAACATTCTTCGTCCAGGGCCAATTCGTTGAGAGCCGGCCTGACCTGATCCAGCGCATGCACGCGGAAGGTCACCAGATCGGCAATCACACCTACTCCCACAAGTTTCTCTCACAGGTCAGCAGTGATGTCCGGAGAAGCCAGCTGATGTCAACGAGCGACGCTATTGAAAGAGTTACGGGTTCCAGGCCTACCATTATGCGTCCTCCGGGCGGCTACGGGAGCGAGGCGGTTTACGTTGAGGCAGGGGAGCAGGGGATGGCTACGATCTTCTGGGATATCGATCCCGCTGACTGGAAGAAGAGCAATAAAAACGTCAACTATGTTTGCAATTACCTGCTCAACCATACCCAAAAAGGAAAAATTATCCTGCTGCACGACATCCATGAAACGACTGTCGAAGGATTCATCCGCGCACTGCCCCAGTTGATTGAGCACGGCTTCACTTTCGTCACGGTCGATGAACTGGTCCAGCTGGAACCGGGCGACGTTTATCCGGCCCGCTGGCGCCGCTGATCAGGGCCGGGGCTTAACGAAAAAGACCCGCTCCATTACGGGTGGTATTTGCGGAAAGTCGGCGGGTCCCGTTGCCAACAAGGCCATCCGGTCAATTTCCTCCATGCCGAAAACGACTCGGCCGAAAGCGGCGTAGTCGCCGTCCAGGAACTGACTGTCACCATGGCAGATGAAAAACTGAGAACTCGCTGAATCGGGAAAAGGCGTCCGGGCCATTGAAACAACACCACGTTCATGAGACAGCCGGTTGTCAACCCCGTTCGATAAAAACTCACCTTTGATGGGCTCTTCGGACCCACCGCGCCCTGTTCCGGTCGGGTCGCCTCCCTGAATCATGAAGCCCTCGATGATACGGTGAAAAATAACACCGTCATAGAAAGATTCCCCGACAAGTTTCTGGAAATTGGCGACCGTGACAGGCGCTGAATCCCTGTCAAGCTGGATCACGATATGTTGGCCGGTGTCCATCAGCAAGTCAACATATTCCGTCGGTTCCTGTGCCATGACGTAGCCGTCCGCGACCAAATCTGCCATGATATCTTCTTCCTTTTCATTCCGCTTGCAGCCCGCGGCGAGGCAGAGCGCGACTGCCAGCAATACTGTCATTAGTGTTTTGCAACTGATTCTCATTTTTCCCTTCCGGTGTCTACGACCCGGTCACACTTGAGTACATTCAGGTAGGTGGAACGTAAGCCTCCGCATTGTGAAGATAGAGAAACTCGCCTTCCTCCACCTCAATATAGATAAGAGAAAAATCAAAATCATAACTGCGGACCGGCCCTTGGGACATATCGTGTGCGTTGTCGAATACTGCGCAGACAGGCCGAGTTCCATCCTCACCAACCCTTCCAACAGACTGTACGGCCAGGGTCCCCGGGCAAATATCCATTCCCACCAGGAAAAACCCGTTGTTCAGGCGCGACGAGGAGGGACCCAGTAGCTCCCGTTCTTCAAATGTTTCCAGGTTGGATCCCTTAACCTTAAGCAGTTCACCTGCCTTGACTTCCACCCAGGCCATCTGTTCAAAGTGCAATTCCCTAATCAAACTTTCCTCCTGGCCGGGAACTACCAGCCGAAAGAAGCCCTCTCCCCCGGTGGCGGTAAGACTGTACAGCCCAGGTTCGATTTCTGTTTCGGATTTTGCATTCTCTTTTACAAGAAGTTCCCGGCTGAAGATCTCTTCAAGGGTCTCCGCTGTCGTCTCAGGGGGCCGTGCCGTTGCTGACGGCGCAGGCTGTCCTGCGGATTGACATCCGGTAAGGGCAAACACACCTGTCAGCAGGGCGCCGCACAGGATGGCTGCCAGGAGCGCGGGGCGATATCTCATGTTTCTGCCTTCATTTCATTTGACGTATTCTGAGCCTGTATCAGCTCCCGGTTATCATAAACGATGAATTTTTCTGGCAACGTATCAAAGGAACGTTTTACCTGAATGGGTCTTTATAGCAACGGCGGACCACCCAGCGGCTCAGGGGGAGCGCCAGGGGAACGGCGACCAGTGCGTAAAGGATCCCGCCGGGAATGTCAAGTACCACGTGTTGCTTGGTCGTCACCGTGGTGATGGCCACGGCGGTGAAATAGAGGCTGACCAGGATCTTGAACCACGGTTTGGCGGCTTCCAGCTTCCAGATGAAAATAATAGTCAGCGTACAAAGGATCACATGAATGGAAGGGAAGCCACAATAGTTGTTGTCAGCCCGGTAGGTAATGGCCAGGATTTTTGAGAAAATATCTGTGGCTCCGTACACTTTTTCGTAGGGCACAGGAACTCTGGTCTGGAAAAAAGGGAAAGTAGCGTCGGCCATCAACTGGCCCAGAATCATGGTAATCAGATAGCGCCGGTAAAGCGCCCGGTCCCGGAGCAGATAGAAAAATGCGAGACCCGCGATCAGCGGCGCCCAACTGTTGTAGATCAGCGCAGTCCAGGGCCAGAGGGGGATCTTGCTGTCAAAGGGAATTTCAAGGCTTCGAACAGTCCCAATCGGATAATTGAGCAGCTGCATGATCCCCATGGAAGCAAGAAAGACCATGAGCAGAACCAGATCGCGCCAGAAATACTTCAAATAAGCAGGCAGGGCACCCTTGCGCTTCAGATCCGGATATTCGGGTATTTGGACGGGCTTTTCCGGCATGAACATCGTTTCCCTCATGCCTTTTCCTCAAGGCCGTTGCGGTCACTGATCCTGTTCAGAGCGCGCCCGCCCAGGTAGAGGAGCAGAATCAGCAGATCGTAGCCAATGAGCATGAGCAGGTTGAAGGTAAAAGGCGGGAAAGACAGGGTAAAATCCTTCAAGCCGCCGGGAGCATAAGACATGTAGCCGTAATCGAACAACATGTCTCCCGTTGTGATGAATGTTCCGTTACAGGCGGCGTTGAAAAGGATAAGACCCAGATTATAGACAGTGGTCGCGATCAAGGCAGTCTTCAGACCCTTTTTGTCGAACCTGTACCCCAGCGCATAGATGGCATAAAATACGATCCAGCCCAGGGTGATGTGGACATAGAAGAACTGAAAATTGGTGTAGTGGGGAAAATCAAACTTGTAAAGATCCATGATGGCCATGGAGAAGAAGGAACCGATAATGGCCCAATAGATCCAGATGGTCCGGAGTGCTTTCATTCCAAAGACCAGATCCAAAATGAGAAGCCATACGCAAATCCGGCAGTGATAGAGCGGCAGACTCAGCTCCACATTAAAGTAGCCGGACAGAAACTGCCAAAGATAGAGGACGACCTGGTCGGCTAAAAGAAAAAGGGCAACAATCTTCGCGATAAGGCCCGGATTCTTTTGTGCCGCAAGCTGCCTGCGGTAGACGACGATCAGAACCATGACCCCGATCCACAGCGCCATAAGCGCTATCTTCAAGGGAAGCGGGACGTCGACATCCTCAGCTCTTTCGACGCCATAAAAAAAATGCTGGAAAAAATTCATTGGACACCTCTCCGTACCCCGGGCGGATGCCCGGTGACATAAGCGCATTATACCGTAAAGAGACGGTTTTGACGTAAACTGATTCAGGCTTCCCAGCCGAAGGAACGTGGCACGGCTTTTCTCCAGCCGGCAAGCTTGCGCTGGCGGTCGGCTTCGGACATGGCTGGCTCGAAGGCCCGGTCCATTTTCCAGTTCCTTTCAAGCTCACCGATATCTGACCAGAAATCAGCCGCCAGACCGGCCAGATAGGCTGCGCCCAGGGCCGTAGTCTCCACACAGGCGGGCCGCATAACAGATACTCCTGTCAGATCGGCTTGAAATTGCATCAGGAAGTTGTTGTTGGCGGCTCCGCCGTCTGCCTTGAGCGCTCGAAGCTGAATCCCTGAGTCCTCCTGCATGACCTGCAGCACATCCTCAACCTGGTAGGCGATCGATTCCAGGGTCGCCCGGACCAGGTGCCGGTTGTTGACACCGCGGGTGAGGCCGACGATCGTCCCCCTTGCGTACTGATCCCAGTAAGGTGCCCCCAGACCCGAAAAAGCGGGTACCACATAACAGCCTTGCGTATCCTCGACCTGCAGCGCCAGCAATTCCGACTCCTCCGCCGTCTTGATCAGATGAAGCTCATCACGCAGCCACTGGATGGCTGCCCCCGCAATAAAGATGGAACCCTCCAGAGCATAGATCAGTTTTCCATCAGCCCCCCAGGCAATGGTGGTCACCAGTCCTTTTTCACTGAATACTGGTTTTTCCCCCGTGTTCATCAGCAGAAAGCAGCCGGTACCGTATGTATTCTTAGCCTCGCCCGCCGAAAAGCAAGCTTCCCCAAACAGGGCAGCCTGTTGGTCGCCGGCAGCGCCTGAAATGGCGATGGATCCGCCAAGGAAAGAAGGATCGGTCAGGCCGTACATGCTGCTCGAGGGACGGACCTGCGGCAGGATCTGCGGAGGAATGTCCAGGATGCGCAGCAGCTCATCATCCCATTTCAGGTCCCGGATGTTAAACAGCATGGTGCGTGACGCATTGGAGTAGTCAGTCACATGAACCCTGCCCCGGGTCAGCCGCCAGATCAGCCAGGTGTCGATGGTTCCGAACAAGATATCGCCGCGCTCTGCCTTTTCCCGGACGCCGGGAACATGATCAAGGATCCATTTGATCTTTGTCGCGCTGAAATAGGCATCAATGACCAGTCCGGTTTTTTCACGAAAAAGACCGGTCAGCCCCTCTGCCTTGAGCCGGTCACATTCATCCGCTGTCCGCCGGCATTGCCAGACGATGGCCTTACAGACAGGTTCACCTGTGTTTTTATCCCAAAGCACTGTGGTTTCCCGCTGGTTGGTGATCCCAATCGCGGCGATATCCTCCGCCCGGACGTCTACTTTGTTCATGGCCTCGACCGCCACGCCCAGCTGGGTGGACCATATTTCATTGGCGTCGTGCTCGACCCAGCCGGGTTTGGGATAGATCTGACTGAATTCTTTTTGTGCGACTGAACAGACCCGGCCCTGCTCATTGAACAGAATGCATCGGTTGCTGGTTGTTCCCGCGTCCAAAGCCATCACATAGCCTGCCATCTTCTGCCCCTTCCGTTTTAAGTAATATCCCTTGTCGCGATGATGTCGGCCGGATGCCCCAGGATATTTTTGACCACCACATCCCCCCGGTGCACCGGCAGGTCAAGCACAATGTCATCCAGCAGCGCCATGGCCCGGAACAGATCCTTTTTTGGGATCGGCTGGCTGGTTTTGACCGGACAGCGGGGATGCCTGGCACTCCTGACGCAAACCGTTGAGGTCAGGACGCGGGTTGGATTCATGGCCTCGCTCCTGCCGTAGGCGACTCCCCTCGCGCACCGGTGCCCCGACACCTGATATTCTTTTTCTTCTTCGACCGTCAGGTGGCAGCCTTGCGGGCAAACAATGCAAATCAATTCTTTTACCACAAGCTGACCCTCTCAGTCCTCAATCGTCAGGAGCAGGATTTCCCCCTGCATCTCCTGAAGTGTGCTCCGATCGACCTTGATATGCTCCATCTCGCCCGGCGCCATCCAGGGCCGCCTGAAAGAGGCGGCCACCCGCTCCCCATCCCCCAGCATCACCCGCTTGGGGGTTTTGCTGGGTTCAGAAACACGGAAAAAGAACCGGATTTTTTCTTCAAGCCGATCCAGGCGGATTTTCTGGGGAATGACGCAGGCAATTCCCTTGCCGGGGGTTACATCAATGATTCTGTCAGCCGGAGGGGCAAATGCGGCAGTCGCTTTCCCCAGGACATAGGCGGCTGCAGCCTTTCCTGCTTCTTCACTTTCCTCCGTCACATAGTCGACCAGATCATGGACTTGGAGGACGTTACCGCAGGCAAAGATCCCCCGGATTGACGTTTCCTTGTTCTCGAAGACGAGCGGTCCCCCGGTTCTGGGATCCATGGCGATCCCTGCTTCCCGCGTCAGTTCATTTTCCGGAATCAGGCCAACCGACAGGAGAACCGTATCGACATCAAAGTAACGCTCCGTGCCCTCAACCGGTTGCAAGGAGGCGTCGACCTGCTGGACGGTTACCCGCTCGACACGGCTTCTGCCCCCAATTTCAGTAATGGTGTGAGACAAAAGGAGCGGAATCCCATAGTCGTCGAGGCACTGGACAATGTTACGGGCAAGGCCGCCTGAGAAGGGCATGATCTCGACACATGCCAGCACCTTTGCACCCTCCAGGGTCATCCGCCTTGCCATGATGAGGCCGATATCGCCTGATCCGAGGACAATGACACGCTTTCCTACCATGTAACCTTCCATGTTGACGTAGCGTTGCGCGGTTCCGGCTGTCAGAATGCCCGCTGCACGCGTTCCCGGAATCCCTATTGCCCCCCGGGTCCGCTCCCGGCAGCCCATGGCCAGGACGATGGTCTCTGTGTCCAGACAACGGTATCCACTGCAGGCGCTCATCAGGCAGACACGGTGGACATCCTGACCGGGGTGAATGGATAAAACCATGGTGTCGCAAAGGATTTCGATGCCCGAGCCTTCCAGCCTGCCGGTCATTCGGCCCGCATATTCAGGCCCTGTCAGCTCCTCGCCGAAGTAGTGAAGACCAAAACCATTGTGTACGCATTGATTCAGGATGCCGCCCAATTCCAGGTCCCGCTCAACGACCAGGATGCGGGAAAGCCCGTTTTCTTTCGCGCTGATTGCAGCCCCCAGTCCTGCCGGGCCGCCTCCGATGACCAGCATTTGATAAGGATCAGCCACGATCGCACCCCTTTTTCGTTTCCGAAGTCAGAATCAAGCTGCCCGACCCGTCTTCTTCAATGGAGAGAGGGCTGCGCTTAGTTTCACGTGCCAGGATTTCCAGGATCCGCGGTCCGCAAAAACCGCCCTGGCAGCGCCCCATCCCAGTCCCGGCCCGCCGTTTGACGCCATCGATGGAAACAGGCGGGATTTCCCGCTGCATGGCTGCCATGATTTCACCCTCAGTGATGGTTTCGCAACGGCAAATCACACGGCCATAAAGCGGATTATCTCTGATGAAGGCCGCACGTTTTTCTTCCGGAATCTCCTTGAAGCGGATGACCCGCCGGCCACCCTGCCAATGGGTTTTCTTTTTCATAGGAAGACCCGTTTTTTCCAGCAGATCGGCCCCAAGTCTGGCGATGGCGGGCGCGCAGGTCAGGCCGGGGGACTTGATGGCGGCCAGGTCGAGAAAATTCGCGGCTGACATCTTGATATAGAAATCATTTTCAGGGCTGTTGGCGCGAACGCCGGCAAAATTCCGGATATTGGATCGCAAATCGAGCGACGGCACCATCCGAAGGGCTACCTCTCCGATATGGCTTAGACCCGACCTTGTTACACCCGTGTCGGCCCGGTCTTCAATTACTTCGGAATTGGGGCCGATGAGAAAATTGTTATGGATGGTCGGGGACACGGTTACTCCCTTGCCCTGCTCGGTCGGACTGTGGAAGATAATGGATTGGACCAGGGTTCCCACTGTCCTGTCAAGCAGATAGTATTCCCCGCGGGTCGGGGTGATTTGGAAGGCCGGTTCCGCCGCCATTTCGTGGATGAGGTCACTGTTGACACCTGCCGCGTTGACAAGATACCTTGACCGGATTGGTTCCGTCAGTGAGGGGGCGGTAATCTGATAATGGTCGCCGCGCCATTCCAAGCCAACCACCTCAGTATTGGGCATGAAAACCACACCATTCCGAACGGCGACCTCGGCCATGGCCAGGGCAAATTCCCAGGGATTGATCACACCGGCTTCCGGTGCCCACAAAGCAGCGATAATTTCCGGAGACAGATTGGGTTCACGACGGCGGGCCTCTGCTCCGTCGATTATTTCGAGTCCCTGACAGCCGTTGACAATACCTTGCCGGTAGAGGACGTCCAGTGTTCTCTGCTGTTCCTGGTCAAAGGCGACCACCAGCGACCCCGTCTTCCTGTGCTCCACATCAAGTTCTTCGCAGAGGTCGTAGCAGCGCCGCATCCCTTCTACATTCAGCTGCCCCATCAGGGTTTCGGGCGCAGGGTCAAAACCGGCATGAATGATGGCTGTATTGGCTCGCGAAGCGCCCATGGCCACGTCGTTTTCCTTTTCGATCAGGACGAGGGACAGGTCGCGGGAAGAAAGTTCATAGGCGAGTGCACAGCCGACTACGCCGGCTCCGATGATGGCAAGATCGTACATGGAAGAAGTCCTCCCGCTCATTATCCGCTGACCAGGTTCAAATCTCAAGACAAGTCCCTCACCTGCCAGCCAATAGAATCACTCCGGTTGCCAGAAGCAGGGCATTGGTCAACTTTGAAAACAGCCGCTGATTGATTTTTGACTGCAATTTTTCGGCCAGTACCATCATGAGGAGGACCACCGGCACGCAAAGACCCACCAGCTTCAGATTTCCGCCATTGATTTTCCCGGCCAAACCGTAGTTGATCAGCATGAACCAGTTCAAAACTCCCCAGACAGCTGAGCAGGTAGCCCGAAACTCTGTTTTTTCCGGCAACTCGTACATGGCATAAACCATGAGGAAGGCCCCGCCCGCCACAAACAGACCCTGCATAAGCCCCGCCAGCAGAAGAATTCCAAGAAGAACCGGCCGGCCAGGTTTACCCGCTGCGCTTTTCCTTGGCAGAAAGCCAGCAAGCGCCAGGATAACCGTAACGATCCCATAGACCGTGATCAGGAGGGGAACCTCCAGTACACGGTCCAGCAGCATGCCGGACGCTGTTCCAACTGCCATGACGATCAGGATTTCAAGCAATTTCCCCCGGTTGATCTGCTTGCGGCAGCGCAAAGAGACCAGCAAGCCTGTGAATAGCGAAAGCACAGTCGCCAGAACACGCGCGTTATCGAAACCGATCAGCAGGATGGTAATGGGTAAGGAAAGCAGGGCGCCTCCGAAACCGGTAACGGACTGAACCAGATAGGCGATGAAGATAACGACAAGAAGATAGACTGTTTCCATAGGCCCCCATATACACAACTGTCACCATAGCGCAAAAACCTGCTGCCGGCAAAGCAGCTATTCAGTCCTTCCTTCCCGGGCGCATGGCCCTGGCGGTAAAGAAGGAGACCATAAAAACTCCTGCCATAATTAAAAGAAAACCTGCCCAGTTGAGAGGGGTCACCGGCTCCTTCAGGAGAAGGGCACCGAAAAGCACACTGGTCACAGGTTCCAGCATGGCAATGATGGCCGTTGTCGTCGCGCCGCACTTGACGATGGCCAGATTGAGCAGGGTAAAAGCGCCCACAGAGACCATGAGGGAAACGAGGACCGAATAAACCCATGCGGCGGCCGTCAGGTTCAAGGTCAGGCTCGCCGTCGCCCAGCCGACCCCCAAGGAAGCAAGGCAGCCAATAAGGCTGGAATGAAAGGCCATTTTATAAACATGCATGCCGGCAATGGCCGTTCGCTCAATCGCCACCATAAGGCCTGCATAGGTGAAACCTGAACCAAGAGCCAGCAGTAAACCCAGAATTTGACCCTGCCCCGATGACGGGATAAAGGTGAGGACTCCTCCCAGACCGAGCAGGAGTGAAACCAATTTCCACCATCTGAGGCGCTCGCGGAAGAAAAGGAAACCTGCCAGCATGACAAGAACAGGAAATACATAATGGAGCACGGTGGCCATGCCGACATTGATGTAGGAAAAGGATGAGTAAAGCAAGGCCGTGGTGGCAAATACACCGAAAAGGCTGACGGGAACAAGGGCGATCCACTCATTTTTTTCAGGTTTCAGCCTAACTCCTCTCTGATGGGCGAGGAAAAAAAGAACAGGAAGCCCAAACAGAGAACGGGTGAAGGTCATCATAATCCCATTGCTGCCGCCGGCATAGGCCAGTTTGGCAACAGCGGGGGAAAGGCCATAGAGCAGGGCCGACAAAGTGGCAGCGGCGATACCGGCAATACGGTCCCGCTTCCTCCTGACCTCGGCTTTGTTTTCTGCATCCCGCCTCACCACCCCACGATAAAGGACAAGTCTTCGTCTTGCAAACCGGCAAGCCTCCCCTCCCAAGAATTAGCACTCGGACGCAGAGAGTGCTAAATTTCAGATTTCCTCCAAATTTCCACACATTTTGCTCCACAAGCTCAAGCTAAACTTCATCATGAAAGGAAATCAGCAAAGGAGGCACAGAAAATGTTTGATTTGATTCCATACAGCCGCCGCGACCGCGGACTGATCAGTGACTTTAACCGCTGGTTCGGCAACTCATTTTTACAGGATTTCTCAGGGGTCCGGGGCTTCAAGGTCGACGTCCAGGACATGGGTGATCACTTCCTTTTGGAAGCCGATCTTCCAGGCGTCAAAAAAGAGGACATAAAAATCAATCTCGACGGCAAGTATCTGACCATCACGGCAGAACAAAATGTTGAGAAGACCGAAGAGCGTAAAAATTACGTCTACAAAGAGCGCTCCTACGGTTCATGCTGCAGGAGTTTTGATGTAACGGGCATTAATACTGATGAGATCAAGGGCAAGTTCAAGGACGGGGTTTTATCGCTTACGCTCCCCAAACAGGAGAAAAAACCTGGGCCGGAACCCATTGAAATTGAGATCGAAGATTAAAGAAACCAAGCAATAAGTGGTTTGGAGGGGCGCGCCTGGTGGCGCGCCCTTTTATTACAAAAAGTTCCGGCAAGTGCAGGCAAAGTCCTCCAGCATGAATTCCTTGTCCCCCTGTGGATAGTATTTGTGGTCCGAATGCTCAAGCCAGCCCAGATCGATGCGTGGATTGACCAATAAATAATCAGCCGAGCGTGGCGAGACAATTTCATCCCGCCTGGACATAAGCACCCGGCAGGGTAATGCCAGTTGAGGGATTCTCCCCCTCGTTTCCCGCATCAGTTTAAGGAGCTCGTAATAGCGGGGAATGTAGCCCAGGTAGCGCCATATTTTGCGGTCGGGATTCATGCTGTAGAGCGCTTTGGCCGCTTCAAGCGCCGGATCGCCGCGCGAATCAAGATCCAAAACCGTGCGAAGCGATTGACTCACAGCCGCCCGGCTTGCGCGGGCTCTCAAGGGGACGGCCAGGAGGAAAAGCGCCTTCACGTATTTCGGTTTTCGAAGCGCCTGTTCAATGGCCAGCAGAGTACCCATCGAGTGGCCGGTGATCAGGATGGATGCATGATCTGCCGCCAGCTCATCTACTGTACGGCTGACCTGCTCTTTCCAGCGGGCCATGGACGACCGGCTGAACTGGCGGACGGTTCCGCCATGGCCTTCAATCAGGATGGCCCGGATGGACCAGTCGTCCGGAACCTGCCCGTAAAAATCACGGAAATGGTTGGGGGATCCGCAAATGCCGTGGATAAAGAGCACGGCATGGCTGGCCTTGTCAATATCCCGCCTGAATTCAAGGTGCGCTCCGCTCATGGCTGCCTAACCGTGAAGACCTGTGATAAGAGGTCGTCCGTCCCGGTCAAGCATGACGGTTAAACCGCCGGCATAGCCGACCTGGCGAAAGAGGTAATTGACACCGGTCTGCTGGTCAACCCAGATCTCCATGCCTTCGATCGCGCCTTGCTTGTAAGCCCGGACAAAACGCTTGCCACCACCCGGATACTCCGTCTTGAAGTCCTCTCGGCGGTGTCTTCTTGAAAAACACATGAGCACCTCCCTGGTTTGAATTTTGCCTGAATCTCTCAGGCCAGCCTGCTGATCGCTTCTTCGATCCGGTCCATGGCCTCGATCAAATTCTCCATGGAGTTGGAATAGGTGAAACGGATCGCTTGCGGCGCTTCAAAAGCATTGCCCGGGACCAGGGCAACCCTCGCCTCATCAAGCAGATAATCGGCCAGGCCAGGGGCATCCTGGATCATCCGGCTGCCTGAACTTTTTCCGAAAAGCCTGCTCACGTCGGGGAAAAGATAGAAGGCTCCTTCGGGGAAAGGACACCGGATTCCGGGCAAACCACTCACCCGGCCGTACAGATAATCCCGGCGTTGCTCAAAGGCCCCGCGCATCTCTTCCACATAGGGGTCACAGGACTCAAGGGCTGTGATGGCAGCCCACTGGACGAAAGAGGTGGCATTTGAGGTGGTATGGCCCTGGATGGCTGATAGAGCCTTGATGATCTGCCTGGGCCCGGCGGCGTAGCCGAGCCGCCACCCTGTCATGGCGTAAGCCTTGGAGAAGGCATTGATGGTCACTGTCCTGGCCTTGATTTCGGGCGAAAGGGAGGCGATGCTGATGTGGGGGCTTGTCCCATAGATTAGCTTTTCGTAAACCTCGTCAGTCACAATGTAAATGTCATGCCTCAAGGCGAGCTCAGCCACCGCCATGAGGCTGTCACGTGGGTAAACCGCGCCTGTGGGGTTATTGGGACTGTTAATCAAAATCACTTTTGTCTTAGGTGTAAGGGCATCCTTGACGGCGTGAGGGTCCAGGCAATTATTCTCCTTGACCGGAACCAGGACAGGAACAGCTCCCGCCAGCTTGACCATTTCGACGTAACTGACCCAGCAGGGCTTGGGAATGATGACCTCATCACCAGGATTGCAAAGCGCCAGGAAGGTATTGGTCAGAGCATATTTGGCACCCGTCGAGACCAAAATCTCGTCAGCTGAATAGCTAACCTTGTTCTCCTGCAAAAGCTTGCGGGCGATCGCCTCCCTCAATTCCGGAATACCCGGCGTCTGGGTGTATTTGGTTTTGCCTTCAAGCATGGCCTGGTAAGCCGCCTCGATGATGGGTTGTGGCGTATTGAAATCGGGTTCGCCGCTATTCAGGGCGATGATGTTTTTTCCCTCTTTTCGGAGTTGGGCAATTTTGCTGTTCAGTTCCAAGGTCTGGGATGGTGTCATTTGGCGGATACGGTCTGAAATCATTATGCACCCCCTATCCGATCAGCTTGTTGCGGACGCGCTCAAGCTGGTCAAACAAGACGCGAGGCATTTTGGGTCCGTATGTTTTAAAGTGCGCATTGATGGCCTCCAGCTCGGCCAGCCACGCTTGACGATCGATGGTCGTGATCGCCTCGAGATCCGCAGCAGGCAGCTCAAGTCCCTCAAGGTCCAGATCTTCGGGTCTTGGCAAGTAACCGATGGCGGATTCGTGAGCGCCGATGGCCTCATCACAACGTTCTGCCACCCATTTGAGAACACGGCTGTTTTCACCGAAGCCTGGCCAGAGAAAGCGGCCATCATCGCCGCGCCTGAACCAATTGACGGCGAAGATCTTCGGAAGTTTGGCAGGATCCGCTTTCCTTCCAATTGACAGCCAATGGTTCAGGTAATCACCCACATGGTAGCCAATGAAGGGCAGCATGGCGAAAGGATCCCGTCTGACCTGGCCGATTTTGTCTGAAATAATGGCGGCCGTTACCTCTGAACCCATAATGGCACCAAGGAAGACACCGTGCTCCCAGTCAAAACTCTGATAGACCAGGGGGATGGTCGATGGGCGCCGGCCGCCGACCAGGATGGCGTCAATGGGAACACCCTGCGGATCCTCCCAGTTGGGTGCGATTGAGGGACAGTTCTTGGCCGGCGCCGTAAACCGGGCATTGGGATGTGCGGCCTTCTCCCTTGATTCGGGCGCCCAGTCGCGGCCCTGCCAGTCGATCAGATGATCCGGGGCTGCCTGGTCGATCCCTTCCCACCAGACGTCGCCGTCATCAGTCAGGGCCACATTGGTAAAAATGGTGTCACTCAGGATGGAATCCATCGCATTGTGATTTGACTGGTAGGAAGTTCCAGGAGCAACGCCAAAGAACCCCGCTTCCGGGTTGATGGCATAAAGGCGGCCGTCGTCGCCGAACCGCATCCAGGCGATATCATCGCCCACAGTCTCGACCCTCCAGCCCGGGATGGTTGGTTTTAGCATGGCCAGGTTGGTTTTGCCGCAGGCAGAAGGGAAAGCGCCGCAAACATAATAGACTCTCCCTTCAGGAGAGGTCATCTTAAGAATCAGCATATGCTCGGCTAGCCAGCCCTCATCGCGCGCCAGAACAGAAGCGATGCGGAGTGCGAAGCATTTCTTGCCCAAGAGGGCATTGCCGCCGTAGCCTGACCCATAGGACCAGATTTCGCGTGTCTCCGGGAAGTGGCTGATGTATTTATCTTCCATGGGCGCGCAGGGCCAGGGAACATCCTCATCCCCCGGTTCCAGCGGCGCCCCCACCGAATGGAGGCAGGGAACGAATTCACCATCATCACCGAGCAGGTCAAGCACCTCACGTCCCATCCGGGTCATAATGCGCATGTTGGTCACGACGTAGATGCTGTCGGTCAGCTCGATTCCGATCTTGGACGCGGGAGAGCCCAGGGGTCCCATACAAAAGGGGATCACATACAGGGTTCTGCCGCGCATGGCTCCCCGGTACAGGGCTGTCATGGTTTTGCGCAAACCAAGCGGTTCAATCCAATTGTTGGTCGGCCCCGCATCCTCTTCCTTGATTGATGCAATAAATGTACGATCTTCAACGCGGGCAACATCAGAGGGATCGCTGCGAAAAAGATAACAATCCCGGCGTTTGTCAGGACTTAGCCTGATGGAGGAACCGGCTTTGACGGCTTCTGCCAGAAGGCGGTCGTTCTCCTCTGCCGATCCATCACACCAGTAGATCTGATCGGGCTGGAGAAGCTCTGTCATTTCCCGGATCCATTTGATCAATTTTTTGTGTTTTATCATGGAATTACCTCTTTTTCTTATCACCAATCCGAGTTTATCACGAAATTGCGATTGCTTTTGTCCCTTGAGGGTTTCTCATGATTCGTTCATAAATGAATATTTCCGACGATGGCGACAAGTTTCTGTACGAACTTGTTGACAATTTTGTCTGTTTCGTCTACAATTAGGCTCCTCCTTTGATTTAGTCCGTCTTGTTCCGAGTGTTGAGGTAAATATAAGACGACTTAAGAAGGGATTTCAGGAGGAAGAGGGGCAATCAATTGAATCATTTTTTTTACAGCGACCAGAGCATCTGGAATGTGCTGCTTGAGGACATACGCAAGGGTCGGTACAAAGAGAAGCTCCCACCCGAAACAGAACTTGCTGCAGAACTCGGGATAAGCCGGACGCAATTACGTGACGGACTGTCGGTTCTGGAACAGGACGGGTTTATCACGCGGCGCCGCGGCATCGGCACCGTGATCAACCAGCATGTTGTCGAGGTAAAAACGCGCCTGGATCTGGAAGTAGAGTTCACCAGCATGATCCGGCTGGCAGGTTATGACGCGTCAGAAATGCTTTTAACCGCCATCGAAGTCAAGACAGACATCCCGGATATCGCAGGCATACTCGGAGTCGCACCCAGCACTCCGATACTGACCACTTCTAGGATTGTCACGGCGGATGGAGAACCGGCCATCTTTTGCATTGACTACATTTCGTTTTCAATTATCAAGAATTTTGCTTACACCCGTGAAGATTTATCCCTGCCCATTTTTCATTTTCTGGAGAAATTCTGTCACACCGAAGTCGTCATGGACCTGACGGAAGTCAAGCCGATCCTGGCCGACGAATTTGTAAGCAAACAGCTCAAGATCGAGATCGGCAGTCCGCTTCTCTACCTCGATGAAAAGGCCTACAACATTGAAAACGAAGTTGTCATGTACTGCAAGGAATACTATCGGGACGGCATCATGGAGCACAAAGTTCTTCGGAGAAAAATCTGATTCAAATTTTTCTTGTTTTGGGTCTGTCTCAATTTGACCTCTTTTAGCCAAGTAGAGTAAACTGACTTGGAAGAGCGCCGCTCTTCTCGTCATTGTGTACAGAGTCGTCAAAAGGGCGGGCAAAGCAAGAGGGGATAACCGGTGATTCAGTCATTCACAGCGATGAATGAAGTTGTACGGGAGATGGGCCGCCAGCGCATTGTCGTTGCTGCAGCACATGATGAAGAGGTCCTACGCGCAATCGATGAGGCAGCCTGCAGGGGGATCGCTCAGCCTGTTTTAATCGGACGCCAGGATCGAATTCTCCAAATTGCCAGACAAAACAAGATCGAAACCGGAACCTGGCAATTTATTGATGAACCGGACGATGCCGAGGCCTGCCGTCAGGCCGTTCGAATAATACGCCAGGGTGAAGCCGAGGCGATTATGAAGGGCCTTGTCAGCACCGCCTTGCTGCTCAAGGCCATACTCAATAAAGAAACGGGGATCAGGGACCGGGCGCTTCTTTCGCACATCGGTCTTTTTTTCGTCAGGAAAATTCAGCGTTTCGTGATCGTGACTGACGCAGCCATGAGTATCGCCCCGGACCTTGCAACAAAAAAACAGCAGATCGAAAATGCGGTCGAAGTGATGCAGCTGTTGGGTGTTGACCGGCCCTATGTTGCCTGCGTATGCGCGCTTGAGCAGATCAATGAGGCCATGCCGGCGACGGTTGACGCGGCTGAACTGGTCCGGATGAACCGCCAGGGCGAAATCGCCGGCTGCCTGGTCGGCGGCCCTTTTGCCCTTGATAATGCGCTGTTCGTGGAGGCCGCCCGCCGTAAGGGAATCTCCGATCCGGTTGCCGGCGATCCCCATATTCTGCTCATGCCCAATATCGAGTCCGGAAATGTTCTTTACAAGGCGCTTTCCTTCCTCTGCGACTCCCCGGGAGCGGGTCTTGTTGTCGGGGCCAGGGCACCCGTTATTCTTACCTCCAGGAGTGATGACCATGGGACAAAACTGAATTCCATCATCCTGGCGCTTTACCTGGCCGCCTTGAAAAAGGGTGTTTCATGCTGAATTTGCTGGTCATCAATCCCGGATCGACCTCGACCAAATTTGGCTTATTTCAAGATTCCCAGCCTGTTTTTGTCGAAACTGTCCGGCATGGCCCTGAATTTGACGGCCTCCCCGATCTGACAAGTCAAAGAACGGTACGGGAGGCCCTGGTCTGCCGGGGCCTGGAAAAACATGGACTTGATCCAGCCTCCCTGGATGCGGTTGTCGGCCGTGGAGGCCTCCTTCATCCCCTTGCCGGCGGTGTCTATGAAGTCAATGATGATATGATCGATGACCTTGCCAGCTGCCGGTACGGGACACACGCCAGCAATCTGGGCGGCATCATGGCCGCTTCCATCGCTGCTCTTTATGGCCTCAAGGCCTACATTGCCGATCCGGTCATCGTGGACGAGATGGAACCGCTGGCCCGCCTCTCGGGCTGGCCTGGCCTGGAGAGGAAATCCATCTTCCATGCCTTGAACCAGAAGGCGGTAGCCCGGCGTTATGCGAAAGAGACGGGAACAACCTACGAACAGCTCAAGCTGGTGGTCGCACACCTGGGAGGCGGAATCTCTGTAGGAGCCCATCGATATGGCCGGGTCATCGACGTCAACAATGCGCTCGGCGGAGAGGGACCTTATTCGGCTGAACGTTCGGGCGGCCTGCCTCTTTTCCCTGTCATGGAGCTTTGCTTCTCGGGCAGGCACTCCCTGACGGAACTTAAGAAGTCCTTCGTGGGCGGGGGAGGTCTGGTCGCTTACCTGGGGACCAGTGATGCGGTTGCCATTGGCCGAGAAATCGAAGCGGGGGACGCGTATGCCCGGCATATTCTTGAGGGCATGGCTTACCAGATCGCCAAGGAAATCGGTTCAGCGGCAACGGTCCTTGGGGGTGACCTTGATGCCATTATTCTGACAGGCGGGCTGGCTTACGACAAACGGGTAACGGAATGGGTGAGCCAGCGGGTTCAATTTATCGGCCCTGTCATCGTCTACCCCGGCGAGGATGAACTGACGGCTCTCGCTGAAACAGTGGGAAACGCCCTGGCAGGCCTTGCGCCCATCCACACCTATGAGAAAGCACAGGATTGGCCATGAAACTCCCTGACCGTAAAATCACCATTCTTTCGGGTCATTTTGGTACCGGCAAAACGGAGTTTGCGGTCAATCTGGCCATCGCCATGGCCAGGGACGGCCGTAAAGTTTCCCTGGTTGATCTTGATATTGTCAACCCCTATTTTCGTTCCGCCGAACGCAAGGCTGAGCTTGAACGCGAGGGGGTTACCGTTCTGGCAACCTCGCACGGCGGCAAGTCCGACCTTCCCTCTTTGCCAGCGGAAATCATGTCGATTTTCATCGACGCTGATTTGCAGACCGTGATTGATCTTGGAGGCGATCCCATCGGGGCGCGTGTTCTTGGCTATTACAAACCGCAGATCGATCAAACGCCGCACGATTTCTGGTTCCTGATCAACCGCAACCGGCCCGAGAACGCGACGGCCGAAAAGGCCATTGCCTGCCTGCGGCAAACAGAAACAGCCAGCAGGCAAAAAGTGACCGGCATTGTCAACAGCACCCATCTGGGGCGTGAAACCACGGCAGAAGACATCCTGGAAGGAGACGCGTTCGCGGCTGAAATTGCAGACATTTCGGGCCTGCCCCTGATTTACACCCTTGCCAAAAGAAAATTCGAAAACCAACTGAAGAGCCGGCTGAAAGGCTCTTTTTTCCCGATCGATCTTTACATGATCAAACCTTGGGAACTGAGTAACAACAAGGGAGGGCATTTTGCATGGCTGGAAGAGTAACTTTCCGGCAGGACAGATGCAAAGGCTGCGGTCTTTGCGTTCACGTCTGTCCCGTCAAAATTATTGTTCTGGACGAAGAGGTAACAAACCGAAAAGGTTATCACCCGGCTGCCATCGTTGATATGGATCAATGCATCGCCTGTGCCAACTGCGCCAGGATGTGCCCCGACTCCATCATCACGGTCGAGCGCTTATAGGAGGTATCCGGATGGCAAAAGAATTATGGAAAGGCAATGAGGCGATCGCGGAAGCAGCAATCCGGGCGGGCTGCCGCTGCTATTTTGGCTACCCCATTACGCCGCAAAGCGAAATACCCGAATACATGGCGCTTCACATGGCCGAGGCGGGCGGCGTCTTCCTCCAGTCTGAGTCTGAAATTGCCGCCATCAATATGGTCTATGGCGCGTCGGGCGCCGGCGCCCGGGTCATGACCTCGTCTTCATCACCCGGTATCAGTTTGAAGCAGGAGGGGATCTCCTATATGTGTGGAGCGGAGCTGCCCGCCGTGATCGTCAATGTCATGCGCGGAGGGCCCGGACTTGGCACTATTCAGCCCGCCCAGGGCGATTATTTTCAGGCGACGCGCGGAGGCGGCAATGGTGATTACCGGCTGATCGTTCTGGCACCGGCCACCATCCAGGAGGTGGTTGATCTCATGCAAGAAGCCTTTGATCTGGCGGACAAATATCGGATTCCCGTCATGATGCTCCTTGACGGCATGATCGGCCAGATGATGGAGCCTGTCGAGTGGACCCGCACCCCGGCTTCTGATCTACCCGAAAAGACCTGGGCGACAACAGGAACAGAGGGCAAGCGGCCGCCCAACATCATCAACTCCCTTTTCATAGATCCCGAAGAATGCAACCGTCACAATCAGCGTCTGGAAGCAAAATACAAAAAGATCATTGAAAACGAAATCAAATACAGTATCACTGGGCTGGAGGATGCCGAGATTCTCTTCGTCGCCTACGGAACCCCTTCAAGATTGGCCCGCGCGGCCGCCAGACTCCTGGGTGAAGAAGGGATCAAAGCAGGCGTTTTCCGCCCCATCTCGGTCTGGCCCTATCCCTATCAGGCGCTTCACGACGCCGCGTCGCAGGACAGCGTCAAGGCAGTGGTCACCGTGGAGATGAGCATGGGACAGATGGTTGATGACGTCAGAATCGGCGTCAACGGTGTGAAGCCTGTTTCTTTTATTGGGCAGGCCGGCGGCGTCATCCCCTCGCCCCGCGAGGTGGCCGAAGCCGCCAGGAAGGCAGTGGGGAGGTAGAACCATGGCAATTGTCTACGAGAAATCCAAAGGATTGACTGATGCCGAGATGCATTACTGCCCCGGCTGTACACACGGCATCATCCATAAACTTGTTGCCGAGACCCTGGTCGAGCTTGGCGTGCTCGGCAAAACCATCGGCGTTGCTCCGGTTGGCTGCGCTGTCTTTGCCTATGATTATTTCAATTGCGACATGCATGAGGCCGCGCACGGCCGGGCCCCCGCTGTCGCGACCGGCATCAAGCGAGTCCTGCCTGACCATACAGTCTTCACTTACCAGGGAGATGGCGATCTTGCTGCCATCGGCACCGCTGAAATCATTCACGCCGCCATGCGCGGTGAAAAAATCACAACCATTTTTGTCAACAACGCCGTCTACGGGATGACGGGCGGCCAGATGGCGCCTACGACCCTGGTCGGTCAGAAAGCGACAACAGCCCCTTTCGGACGCTCTTTTGAGCACTACGGCGCGCCCATTCGCATGTCAGAGCTCCTGGCAACCATTGATGGGGCAGCCTACATCCAACGCGTCACCGTTACGACACCGGCCCATGTCGCCCGGGCCAAGCGGGCCATCAAGAAAGCCTTCCAAATCCAGGAAGAAGGGTTGGGCTTCACCATGATTGAAGTCTTGTCCACTTGCCCCACCAACTGGGGAATGACGCCGGTTGAGGCCTTGGACTGGCTGAACGAAACCATGGTTCCCGTTTTCCCGCTCGGTGTCTTCCGTGATGTCACCAAAAAGGAGGCATGAGATGGTCTATAACGAAATCCTCATTTCCGGTTTCGGCGGCCAGGGCGTCATGGCCATCGGCCTGACCCTGGCCGAGGCCGGCATGTCCGAAGGTATGAATGTCAGCTGGCTTCCCTCTTATGGACCGGAGATGCGGGGCGGGACGGCGAACTGCGGCGTCGTCATCGCGGACGGCGAGATTATTTCACCCATTGTTCTGGAACCCAGCGAGTTGATCGCCATGAACCTGCCGTCGCTGGACAAATTCGAGCCCAATGTCAGGGAAAATGGAACCATCTTTGTCAATGCGTCAATCGTTAAAAGGGAGGTCGAACGCGGGGACGTCCGGGCAATCTATGTGCCCTCCATGGAAATAGCTTCTGAGATCGGCAACATGCGTGTGGCCAACATGGTGATGCTGGGCGCTTTTATTGAAGCAACGAAACTTTTGCAATACGACACCATCGTCACCATGCTGAAAAGACTTTTCACCGGTTCGAAAGCTCACCTGGTCGCGCTGAACGAGCAAGCGCTCGAACGCGGTGCTGCATGCGTGGATTAGAAACATAAGGCTTGACGAGACCCTGAACCGGGTGCGAGAGAGAGGATTGACTATGGAGATCACCGTCACTAAAACGCAATGTCCGAAACCGAAACCGGAAGATGAGAGCAAGCTGGGCTTTGCCCGCACTTTCAGCGACCACATGTTCGTCATCGAGCATGACGCGGGCCGGGGCTGGTATGATCCGAGGATTGTCCCCTACCAAAAAATTGCACTCGATCCGGCCTCACCGGTTTTTCACTACGCGCAGGAAATCTTTGAGGGCGCCAAAGCTTATGCCCTTGACAACGGAGAAGTCGGGCTTTTCCGGATCAGGGACAATGCCGAGCGGATGAACAGAAGCGCAGACCGTATGTGCATGCCCCCCCTCGATACCGATTTGCAAGTGGAGGCCATCAACCGGCTGGTAGATCTGGACCGTGACTGGGTTCCGAAAAGTGAGGGCACTTCCCTCTACCTGCGGCCGGCCATGATCGCCGACGGATCCAGCCTGGGCGCCCACACAGCGACGCGCTTCATCTACTTCATTATCTGCTCTCCTACCGGAACCTATTACCAGCAGGGGATGAAACCCATCCGGATCCGAATCGAGACCCGTCATGTCCGCGCGGTCAAGGGGGGTGTCGGCCGCGCTAAAACAGGCGGTAACTACGCGGCAAGCTTCAAGGCATCTTTCCGGGCCAAAGAGGATGGCTTCAACGAAGTCCTCTGGCTGGACGGGCGCGAGCAGAAATACGTGCAGGAAGTGGGCGCCATGAATATGATGTTTGTCATCGATGGCAAAATCGTTACCTCGGAATTAGGAGATACCATCCTGCCCGGCATCACGCGGGACTCCGTCATCACCCTGGCTAAAGAAAAGGGCATGGAGGTCATTGAAGGCCGGATCGCTGTCGATTACCTTTTTGATGCCTACGAGAAAGGCCTTCTGACGGAAGCGTTCGGAACAGGCACGGCCGCAGTAATCTCCCCGGTCGGCAAACTGGCCTGGAATGAGCGGACCATGATCCTCAACAATTTCGTCATCGGGCCCGTTTCGCTGATGTTCTATGAAGAACTGGTGGGAATCCAGCGGCAGCGCAGGCCTGACACACATGGATGGACCACCGTGGTGCCTAGATATAACAATTAGGTCGCTTGAAATGACTTTTAAAGAGGGCGCCATCGCGAGAGACGCCCTTTTTTCAGCGTGCTCCCTTTCCACCTGAACCTTCCGCGGCGGGCAGAGCCCTGCCATCTGTTCAAAAACCCAACCGCTTGAGAAAACGCATCAGGTTATCAAGGGTCAGGGCCAGGTCACGCTCGCTGCGTTCCCTGGCCAGCTTAAAATCAAGAGCCAGGCGGTTGGTGGTGAAAATGCCACTCACCCCCTCGTCATAGATGGCTTCGATACCATCCCCGATATCACCCGCCACAGCCACGACCGGCACGCCCAGCTCTTTTGCCCGGCGCGCGACACCAACAACCGCTTTGCCGTCAAGGCTCTGCCGATCAATCCTGCCCTCGCCTGTCAGAATCAGATCGGCATCCGCGGCAAGCTTTTCAAAACCAACGGCATCCAGCACCACTTCAATACCCGGCATCAAGGAAGCCGAGAAAAAAGCGCGAGCGCCGGCACCCATGCCACCAGCGGCACCCGCTCCGGGAAGCTTCGCCACATCGAGGCCGAGATCCCTCAAGATAAGTCTGGCCAAATGTTGAAGACCGGCATCCAGTTTTTTTACAGCGTTCTCATCGGCGCCTTTTTGAGGAGCAAAGACAACAGCCGCCCCTTGTGGGCCATACAGCGGATTTTCCACATCGCACATGGCAGTTATGGGCAGGCCGTCCAGTTTTTCATTTTTGCCGCTTGAATCGATCCGGTCGATTAGATAGAGGGTATCCCCTACCGGGATAAAGGCCTCCCCTGATTTTTTGAGGAAGCGGATGCCTGCCGCTGCGGCCGCGCCACAGCCCCCGTCATTGGTGGCGCTCCCGCCAAGGCCCAGAATGATCCGTCCGGCACCCCGCCGGGCCGCGTCCAGCATCAGCTGCCCGACCCCGTATGTGGTGCTAAAGAGCGGGTTATTTTCATCTCCCGCAAGCGGCAGGCCGGCGCAGGCTGCCATCTCAATAACGGCTGTCCTGCCCTGATCAATCAGGCCGTAGAAAGCGTCCAGTTCATCAAAATCAGGACCTTTGACCCGCAAAGGGATTTTTTGGCCGCCCAAGGCGTAAAGAAAGCTGTCAACGCTCCCTTCTCCGCCGTCGGCAATGGGCAAACTGACCACCTGGGCGTCCGGATAATGACGCGAAATGACCTCTTCCATAATCCCGCATACCGTCAGGGCCGTCATGGTCCCCTTGAAAGAATCGGGAATCAGGAGAATCTTTTTCATTGCGGGTTCTCGTCCGATGCCGTCTGCGGCGGGAGTTCCTTCTCGCGTTTCCCCTTCCCAATTATGTCGGCAGCTGCTTTCAACAGAAAAAGCAGGCCGTTCAAGATCAGCCCGGCGCCGATGACCGCCCCGACCGGGATTCCCAAAGCGGTCGGAGCAAAAATTATCAGCAACCCGGTCAAAAGCAAGAGGAGGGCAATCACAAACAAGAACCAGAAGAGGCCTTTCCTGTAGGCCCGCATGACCAGAGCCGCGATGGTTGTAAAAAGCGCGTTAACAACGAAAAAGAGGCCCGTTGCGACGACCAGGTACTTGATTGTCTCTGCCGGTTTGATCAGCAGGAGTAAGCCAACCACCACAGGGACTACGGCCTTGGTCAGCGTTGACCTGCCTTTGCCGCCCCTGATCGAATCCCCGATGTATACAACTGCGTAGATGCTCCCGGCAAGAATGGCCGCAAGGCCAAGAACAGTCGGCAGCAAGCTGGAAACCAGCTTAAGATCGAGCAGGGAGAAGAGACCGGCAGCAATCAAAATCAGTCCGATGATGACCCATTCCCAAAACTGACTCTTTTGGCGTTTGCCCTGGCTGTCTTTCATCGTGAATCCTTCTATTTCCCCGAGATTATCACCCCGTCAAAGGCAATCCAAGGAAGGACTGAACTCCCATCTTTGACCACTTCAGAGGAGATCCCCCGAATATTCAAGAGAAGATCAGCCAAGTTGCCGCTGACCATGGTCTCACTGAGAGCCGGTCCGATCTTGCCCTTTTCGATCAGGAAGGCATTTTTGGCAACACCCGAGAAATCGCCGCTAGTCCCCGGATTGCCCCCCGAGAAACGCCCCACCAGGATGCCCCTGTCGACCCCCTTGATGATGGCATCGATTGATTCCAGGCCCGGATTGACCACGAAATTGCCCAAGGACCCGTTTTTGGACCGCTCAAGCCCCGTCTTTCTGGCCGTGTAATCGGAAAGACAGAAACTTTTTAAAACCCCTTGCTCGATAACCGCGTAATCTTCTGACAGGTAACCTTCAGGCGTGTAGCGCTCTCCTCCGATGATGGCGGGGTGGTGCGGGGCCAGGTAGAGGGAAAAACGGGGATCTGCCACTTCTTTATGCAATTTTTCCCGCCAGATACTGGTGCCGTCCAGGATGACCGCATCGGAGACAAAGTTGCTGATGCAGCTGTAAAGGAGGCTGCCCAAGCATGCCGGTGTCAACACCACGACCCCCTCGAAATTGCCCTGGGGAGCGGTCGTGTAAATTTGTCCCGAAACCAAAGCAAGGTCTTCCTCCAGGGAACCGAGCTCGATGAGAGGCCGGTCCAGTGAGTCAAAAGTGACTTCCGACCCATAAAAAGATGAAGTCTTGTCCCCTTCCTGGGCGTTAAACATCAGACTGACCGAATAGTCAGCCCGGCGTGACAGAAAGCGGCTGCCCGTCGAGTAGATCGCGCAGCTTTCACTCAGGCTGTGCCCAACGTACATCTCTTCAACACAAATGGCGGGGTAGCGTTCCTTGATGTGGTCCAGGAGCTCGCGGCTTCGCTTGAGCAGGGTTTCCTCGTCGCAAACCAGCGGTCCTTCCTCGAAGGATTGTTCAGGAAGCGCCGGGGCAAGCTGCCAGGCATCATCGGGATCGGCAGCTTGGGCAGCCTCCAGGCATCGCTTGGCTCCTTGCAGGATGTCCTGGTCTTCTACCTTGTTTTGGGTCAGCACACCCCGCCTTTGTTCATGGATGGCCATGAAGCTGACTGAATCATTGAAGAGGGTGCGGTAGAGACTGAACTCTCCCCATGCCGCGTTGATCTCGCGAACTTCCCCACGGGACACGGCACAAATCGCCTGTTCTGCCCCGCCCTCACACAGCGCATTCAATCCCAAGCTGGCTTTTTCCATCAACTTCTTCATTTTCTCCCCCTCAACGTCCGCCAACCGTCAGGCGGCACTTGACATGCGGCCCCCCCGCACTGACCGGCATGCGTTGTTTCTTGCCGCAAAAACCGGAACTGGACCAGCTGACCTGATCGGAGAGCATGTCGACACTCTTCAGCATCTCGAAGGCTACGCCGGAAATGGTCGTGTCATGGAGAGGCCTGGCAAGTTTCCCCCTCTTAATCTCATAGCCGACCGTTATACCAAACATGAATTCGCCTGTCATATCCGCCTGGCCGTTATTGGTCTCCATGAAATAATAGCCATCGTCGATGGAGGCGATCATGTCGTCGAGCGTGTCATTACCGGGCAAAATGGCTGTGTTTCGCATCCGGATCAGGGGTTCATCGGAATACAACCAGCTCCGGGCGTTGCCGGTCGGTTCCACACCGAAATGTCTGGCCGACTCCCTGTTATGCATGTAGCCCTTTAAGATGCCGTTTTCAATCAGGACGGCATCTTTGGCCGCCACGCCTTCGTCGTCGACATAAACGGGAAGGGGGGCGGGTTCACCAAAAGCCGTGTGGGCGTAATCGACCAGAGATACCATTTCAGACGCGACGGGCTGATCCAGAAAGTGTGCTGCCACTGATCCGCCCAGAACCAAGTCAGCCTCGACTGTATGACCGACTGCTTCATGGGCCAGCATACCGGCCAGAGTGCCTGACAGAATGACTGTTTTGACACCCGCCTCCGTGTAGACGGCCTCTTTCTTTTTCATGGTCTCCACGTAAACTTGATCTGCAACCGATTTGGCTTCTTCCAAGTCCGGGAAATTGAGGTCGAACGTTCCATGGCCGCCGAGGGCCTTGAAGACTTCGACCGGGATGCCTTCAGCTGTTTCTGCTGACATGAAGATGTAAAGGTAACTTCTCGGGATTATGACATGGGCATGATAACCGTCTGAAGTGGCGATCACCTTTTCGACCGTGTCGCTGGTCGCAACAATGGTGCGGCTGGTGATGCCGGGGCAGTTGCCGACCACGTAGGCGTCAAGTTCCCGGCAGGCGTCCAGGTAGGCACGCTGGGGAACTGAAACAGGTGATTCTTTCAAGCCGCGGGTGCCTTTTTCGAGCGGGGGGAGCGGCCCTTTGCTTGAACGGGCATAGTGGCTGAGGATGCCGGCATTGGCCCTGGCCGTATCCAAAACACGCCTGACCGATTCTTCGCTGTATTCGCCGGTCGAAGAAAAACCGTAGATTCCCCCCCGGCGGACACGGGCGCTGACCCCCAATGCCTCGCTGCTGCTGTTTCCAACCAACTGGCCGCACAAAAAAGTGGCCCGCTTCGTCTCGTTGGACTGGGCGCGCAATTCTGTTTCGGTTCCGTCAGTTAGATACTTTTCGCTCTTGAAGATGATTTCCTGCAACATGGGTATCCTTTCCTGTTCATGACAAGATCAATGTGTTCTGCCGGACTGACCCTTGGGCTGACCATAGTGTACATGAACGGGCATCGAAAGAAATCCGCGGGACACGCTAGATCAATCTCGTCCCGCCCCTGCAGCTTTCCTCCGCTGTCAGCCGATACTGGTCCATCTTGATCTTGAAGAGCTCGGCGCTGGTCGGCGGCGTCACGGTAATGGCGTTGGCACCTGCCCAGATGGTTTCCAGGATAGTCTCATCCGACGGCCCGCCCGTTGCGATAATGGGCACGTCCGGGTATTGCTGCCGGATTTTCCGCACAATCCCGACCGTCCGTGATGCCCCGCTTACATTCAGGATGGAAACGCCTGCCTCCAGCCGGGCCCCGATGTCCATGTACTCCGAGATGACCGTACAGATGATAGGTGTATCAACCACCTCGAAAATGGCCCGGATGGTTTCCAGTGTTGTCGGCGAATTGACTACCAGGCCGACGGCTCCCTGTGCTTCAGAAAAAATGGCGATCTGGGCACATCGTGCCCCGCCTGTGGTGCCGCCGCCAACTCCGGCAAAGACGGGAACGGGCGAGATGCTGATCAGAGCGTTCGATATGGCCGGGTGCGGAGTAAAGGGATAGACAGCCATGACAGCGTCTGCATTGTGATTGATGAGCTGGGCTGCGTCGGTTGTGAAGATCACTGATTTGATGCGCCTTCCGTGGAAACGGATGCCTGAGCACTCGGAGATGACCCCGGGCATGTGGATGACATCCGCGCGAAGCGCCGTCGTGATGTCGGGTATGTATTTACGCTTTTTTGTCGGATCACTCACGAAAACCACCTCCCTGCAGTTTTTTTCATTTTACATGAATAAAAGCCCGGTCTGTGACGGTTGTCTTGCTGCTGCTGTAACAATCGCTTTCTATTTGACACGTACGCCCGCCAGTACTTATCATGTTAGGTGTGCGTGGCCGTTTGCGCGACCGCTCATCCAAGATTTCCCCCCTCACAGGAGGTTCAGCATGTCGGATCAAAGGATCGTGATTATTGGCAGCGGCATTGCGGGGCTTTCAGCTGCCGAAGCAGCCAGAAAGACCAATCCCGATATTGAGATCGTAATTATTTCGGAAAACCCGCATCTCCCATACCAGCGTCCGAGGCTTCCCGGGGTCATTATAGATCCCTCGAGCAAGGATAAGATTGTCCTCCATAAGGAGGAATGGTACAAAGAGCGGAAACTGGATCTCAGGCGCGGGGCCATCGCGAAAAGAGTCGATCCGGACGAAAAGCTGGTTGAACTTGGGGATGGCTCTGCGGTTCATTACGGCAAGCTGATTCTGGCCACGGGCAGCCGCAGTTTCATGCCTCCCATGAAGGGCAATGATCTCGAGGGCGTTTTTACACTCTGGACCCTCGACAACGCACTCGCCATCTCTGATTACATCAAGACCGCCAAACAGGGGGTTGTCATCGGCGGAGGCCTTCTGGGCCTTGAAGCCGCCTACGCTTTGAAGCAGCGCGGACTCGAGACCACCATTCTTGAGCGGGGGCAGGCCCTCCTTGCCAGACAGCTGGACGAACGTGCCAGCGCCATGTTCCAGGAACAGGTCGAACGGGTCGGTGTCAAGGTGCTGAAAAAATCCGTGACCCGTGAGATGATCCCTGACCCGGCGACAGGTAGGCTTGCGTCAGTCCTCTTGGAGGATGGCTCGGAAATCCCCGCTGATCTCGTCATTGTCTCGACCGGGGTCCGTGCGCGGCTTGAAGTGATGGAGGGGACGGGTATTGCCGTTGACCGATGTTTTGTTGTCAACAGTAAAATGGAAACCAGTATTCCCAATGTTTACGCGGCGGGAGATAATGCGCTGATGGAGGGGCAATGGTATGGCCTGTGGCCTGTCTCCATGCGGGAGGGCAAAGTTGCCGGTGCCAACGCCGCAGGCGGGGATGAGACCTGCGTGATTCCGACGCCCCCCTACCTGGTCAATACCATGGAAACGCGCATCGCATCTGCAGGCGACATCGCGCCGACAAATCCCGAGGTTTCCTCACAGATCCATTTTGATGAAACTCAGCTCACCTACGACCGCCGGAATTTTCTTGGTGATAAGCTGGTCGGCTACGTTCTTTTGGGTGATACCACGCCCTTCTCCATGCTGAGCCGGGAACTGCAGCAGGGTTAAAGGAGCGGACAGTTGCTTCCTCTGAGAGACAGTCAGCCAAGCAAACGTTTCCCGCTGGTCACCATCATTTTAATCGCCATCAATGTGGCGGTCTTCATCTATCAGTCAAGCTTGAGCGACATGGGTCTTTACCACTTCTTTGACCGTTATGCCTTCACGTCCCAGGGCTTTCTTGACGCCATCTCCGCCAGGCAATTTTACTGGCCCCTCATCACCAGCATGTTTCTGCACGGCGGCCTCAGCCACCTGATCGGCAATATGTGGATTCTTTGGCTCTTCGGAGACAATGTTGAAGATTACCTGAACCCCTTCCGTTACATCCTCTTCTACATGGGAACGGGACTGATCGCAACTTTCGCCCATGCTCTGTCCGATCTTCACTCGGATGTCTTTACCCTCGGGGCCTCAGGCGCGATTTCAGGTGTTATGGGCGCCTACCTGGTTCTTTACCCCCATGCCCGCATCCTGACCCTGATCCCTGTCATGCCTTACTTCATCAATATCCCCGCCTTCGTTTATCTGATTCTGTGGATCATCCTTCAGCTTTTTTCGGGCTTCCTGATCGGCGGCGCGGCGGGGATTGCCTGGTGGGCTCATATCGCGGGTTTTCTGGCGGGTCTTCTGATTTGCTTCGGAGGCAGGAATCGCCGGAAAAGAAAGCAGGCAAGTGCCTGACGGCACTTTTTTTCATCACTCTGCGTCTCGGTTTTGAAACGGCGCTCTGGCGCTGTCCCAAGGCTTTTCTGCGTAGATCAGGCTGCTTTGGATGAACTCCCGGATGGCCAGGCCATGCCCCCACTTTCGGGCATAAGCCTCAGTCACCTCTTCACTGACCACAGTGACCCGGGCAAAGCCAATGGTTTGGAAAGCTTCGGTGATCTGTTCCACAGACCAGGCGCCTCCCACTCAGGTCTTAGCCATATGGGGGTCGGCGATCCATTCGGCGGGCAGGGCTTTTTTCGTTGTGATATCGGAAATGGCGACCCGTCCCCCCGGCTTCAGCACCCGGAAGATTTCCCTGTAAACGGTTTGTTTCCGGTGTGACAAGTTGATGACACAGTTGCTGATAACCAAATCGAAGCGATCCGATTCACTCGGGATGGCTTCGATTTCTCCCTGCAGGAAGTGACAGTTGTCGAAGCCCTGTTTCCTGGCGATTGATGCTGCTTTTTCGACCATGCTGGGCAGGGCGTCGACACCAACGACACAACCTGCCCCGCCAACCGCTTTGGCCGCGAGGAAACAGTCAAGTCCGCGACCGGAACCAAGGTCAAGCACACACTCGCCCTCCTGCGGCTTGGCTCTTTCGTGCGGATTGCCGCAGCCCAGCCCAAGATCAGCTTCCGCCGGAAGCGAATCCAGATCCTCCGGTCTGTAGCCCAGCGATTCCGTGATCGTCCGGGCGTCCTCCTGAGGTCTGATCTCTTCGGCCGACAGCTGTTCGTAATGGCTGAGGATGGCTTCTTTTATTTCTTCCTGCTTATTCTTATGGTTCATTGGTTCATATTAACACGATCAGAACATGTGATACGCAACCATCTCCTTACACATGTTAGATTGACTTTGATCTTTGGGGATACTGTTGCGGCAGTCAGTGGGCAAGGGCATTCGCAATGGCTTCCTCCGAAATATTTGCCAGGACCTTGAACCAAAAGGGAGAATTGTATGGATGTCGCGAAAACAGTCGAAGATATGGTAAAAAAGCTGAAGCTTGACAAAGTTTTGGCGGATCTCTTTTCGAAAGATCCTGTCAAGGCCATTGAAAAAACCCTGGGGATCAAACTCCCCGATGATCAGATGAAAGCCATTGCAGACGGCGTAAAAGCCAAACTCTCTGCGGACAAGGCAGGGGAAGCTCTGGGTGCGATTACGGGCCTGTTCGGCAAAAATTATTCTTGAACATCGCCTTTTCCAGGTTGACCGGCTGGATTTTTCCGGCCGGTTCTCTGTTTCCGGTGCTATGATGATGGCATGACTGCACCGGAGCATTTTATGGCGGATAGAAAAGACGGGTCTCCGGTCTTTGAATGCATCGCGACCAGCCTGGATGACGCGCTCGCAATTGAGCGATTCGGCGGACAGCGTATTGAACTGGTCTCTTCTTTGAGCCAAGGGGGCTTCACACCGAATGAAGGCCTGATCAAAGCAGTCCTTGACCAGGTCAGAATTCCTGTCGCCGTTATGCTGCGGCCCAACAAAGCTCCTTTTCACTATTCCCCCAATGACTTGCTGGAAATGAGACTTGATATTCAGCGATTTGAGCAGCTTGGCGTCAAGCATGTGGTGACAGGGATACTGGATGGGGGCGGTATCGCGGATACCAAATTACTTGAACAGCTTCTACAGGATACCTGCCTGACTGTCACCTTCCATCGCGCCATCGACCTGACCTCGAACAGCGAATTATCTCTCCAGCGCATCAACAATTGCAATCGGATCACCCATATCCTGACATCTTTGGGGTGGGGTGCTGTCATTGACAACCTTGACCGGCTCGAATGGTACGCCAGGCGCGCGAGACCCAGATTGATTCTGGCAAGTGGGATTACACACAAGAACGCCTCGCGCATTTGTCAGGCGGCAAGACAATTCGATGCGGATATTCATGTTGGAACAGCGCTCCGGCACGGTGATGCCATGAAGCCGGTTGATCCTCTTTTGGTTGAAGCCATGGCTGGAGTTCTGGGGATCAAATAGTAGGCAAGGGGCCGTTTTCAGCCTGTTTGCCTGGCCTCCATTTCGTCATCAGCAAAAGTCTGGTAGATTGGATAGTGGCTGCTAGCTTTATGACAAAAATAGGATTTTCCAAAAATGTCAGAGAAAGGAAAGACAGAAATTATGAAGGATCTAAAAGGCACGAAAACTGAAAAGAACCTGCAGGAAGCTTTTGCGGGTGAATCCATGGCGCACACCAAGTATCAGTATTATGCGTCCAAGGCAAAGAAAGAAGGTTATGAGCAAATTGCTGCCTTCTTCGACGAGACATCAAGAAATGAGAAGGAACATGCCAAGCTCTGGTTCAAGTATCTGCACGGAGGCGATGTTCCGGCGTCAACAGTGAATCTGGAAGATGCCGCGGACGGTGAGAATTACGAGTGGACCGACATGTACGCCCGGTTCGCCGATGACGCTGAAGAAGAGGGCTTCAAAGATATCGCCAAGAAATTCCGCCTTGTGGGCGAGGTGGAAAAAAACCACGAGATCCGTTACCGCCGCCTTTTGGCCAATATTGAGGAAGATATTGTGTTCGTGAGGGAAGACGGTGAAACCGTCTGGATTTGCCGTAACTGCGGCCATCTCCACGTCGGGAAGAAAGCTCCGAAGCTCTGCCCGACATGTGATCATCCGCAAGCTTACTTTGAAATTCATGCAATAAATTACTAGCTCTTTTCAGCATATCGGTTCTTTTAGCCGGAAACGAGTGCACCTGCGAAATGGGAAGCTATCTCATTTTCGGAGGTGCACTTCTCTTTCACAAGAGTTGTCCGGAGGTGGTTGACCAAGGACTGTACTCCCGATTTTTCGGGTTGAAAAAGCGCTGCGCGAACTTCTCTTATCTGCCGGCACCATGCACGTTATATGGCCGTCCGGCTGTCTATCGGATCACGCCTTTCTTATCCAACTGTGAAATCGTCACAAATTCGAATCTTTTACCTCGAAGAGCGGGAATGATTAGGTCCAGAACTTCAGGCACGATCTCAATCCTGTCATGAAAAACAATGATCGATTCATCATCTCTGGCGTTCGAGATAATCCTTTCAGCCACTTTTTCAGCTGTCGGGCCTGCCCAGTCATAGACAGGAATATTGTTACTCCACACGACGACTTCGTAGCCCATCTGAAGAATTTGGGAAACTACCTCGTAGTTCAACTGGCCTGCCGGAGGTCTGAACAGTTTTGTCTCAACCCCGACCTTTTCTTTAAGAAGATGGTCTGTCTTTTGGATTTCCTGTCTGGCCGTCTCCAAGTCGATCTCATCGAACATGGGATGGGAATAACTGTGATTCCCAATTTCGTGTCCCTCCTCTTTGACCTTAACGGCTGTAGCCGCTTCCTTTTCCAGACGGTGGCCTTCCATAAAGAAAGTGCCCTTGATCCCATGTTTGGCAAGTGCAGCCAAGACATTGAGTGTACCCGGCGGGTTAGGGGCCCCGTCAAAGGTTATGGCCATTCTTTTTCGTGTCGTCATGAAGCTAATCTTTCCTTTCTGTTCTTCTTGGATATCGCAGCCAAGGCTACCATGGTGACTACGTAGGGAAGCATCAGTGTAAACCTGTATGGGAGCTGTATGCCCTGTACCTGCAGGAGCATCTGCAAGGCGGTTGCCGAGCCGAACAAGAGACAGGCTCCGAATATCCCCCACGGCATATTGCTTCCGAATATGACTGCAGCAAAAGCAATCCATCCTCTGCCTTCAACGATATTTTCCAAAAACCGGTTGACCGCAACTGTAGTAATGTAGGCTCCCCCTACGGCCGCGAGAGCGCCGGAACAAATGGTTGCCAAATAGCGATAACGGGCCACGTTGATTCCCACCGTTTTGCAAACGGTCGCGTCCTCGCCAATCGCCCGCAAGTTAAGT
>ENA-UPXM01000184-UPXM01000184.1-activated-sludge-metagenome-genome-assembly--contig:-NODE-184-length-90714-cov-72.835427_pt1 | contig 90714 bp, 89 predicted proteins | sample MGYA00238178_ERZ772708 | MGnify/ENA primary metagenome ERZ772708 (study PRJEB29002, sample SAMN05720212) | activated sludge metagenome | isolation source: anaerobic digester from wastewater...
CATGTATCAAGAGTGGCAGGAAGAAACATGTGAAATAATGCACTCGGCCGATGCGACAATGGATTGATACTGAGAAAGAAACGAGTTCTAACGGACAGGTGGCGCGACGACGATTCGGATGGAGAAAGTCGTTTTCATGGTCTGTGAAAGCGACGGCGTAAAGAAGGCGGCTTCATAGAGCACGGGATTTTGCACACTGCGGGGCTGATGTTTCAGACCGTGCGGCGACCGGTCGCCGCACGGCAGACGGACCGCGTGTCAGCCCGCAGCATCCCGGATGCGCTCGGAAAAGACGTCCTCGCCGTCTGCGAGCCACCCTTCATGGGAGTGAATCTTTCTGCTGAAGAACTTGCCGGTATTCCTGGGGTCCCTTGCCTGATGGAACTTGAAGAAGATCTCGTCTCCCATTTTTCCCACGATTTCGATCTTCCCCTTTTTATGTGACATGATGTATCTGAATCGCTTGCTGTACCCGTTGAGCATGGACTTCGCCGTCTCTACGATTTCATATCCGCGGTGGAGCGGTACCTGAAAATGATGCTTGACGCGTTTGACCGGCCTGCACTGGAACACGTAATACGGGTTCACCCCGATGCCGGCCAGATTGTTCTGCAGAGTAGCGAGACACTCGGGGTCGTCGTTCACCCCTTTCAGGAGCACGGTCTGATTGTTCACTACAATGCCGGAGCGCATGAGGCAATCGATTGCGGCAATCGCCTCTTCGGTGATTTCACGCGGATGATTGAACTGTGTCACCACGAAAATTCTTCTTTGGGGCGACGAGTGCTTCCGCAGGAGCCCGAGCAGTTCAGGATCGTCTATGATCCGGTGCGGCAGAGTGACGGGAACCCGTGTGCCGAACCTGATGAACGAAAGATGTTGTATGTCCGAGAGCATCTCGAGGAACCGAGCGATCACCGAGGTGCTCAGAACAAAAGGATCACCCCCCGATATGAGCACATTATTGATTTCCCGATGCTGTCTGACATATGAGGCGGCGTCATCGAACCGTCTGAGGAGTTCGTCGTTCGGGAGCCCCACCAGCCGTTTTCTGAAGCAATGCCGGCAGTACATCGCACACCGGTTGGTGGAGAGGATGAGCGCGGTCTGCGGATACTTGTGCTGGAGACCGGGCATCTTCGTGTTTTCCTTTTCACCGCTGGTGTCGTAGGACCCCATGAGATTCAGTTCGTCAACGCTGGGCACGGCCATTGCCCTGACAGGGTCGTTCGGATCATCGGGATTTATCAGGGAGAGATAATAGGGTGGGACGCGCATAGGATGCCGCTCCACCACGTGCTTCAGACGGCTTTTCTCGTCGGGTTTTATCCCGAGCGCCGACGATGCCTCCTGGATAGTCCGTATACTTTCTTTCAGCTGTGTTTCCCAGGTCATAGCACTCACTCCTCATCATGTTTTTGCCTTGCGGCAACTGCCGCGACAAATAGCGGCTCGCCAGATTGTCGAAATTCCGATCGCCGAAACCAAAACAACAGAGGATGTACCCCGGCTGCACCATGAAGGAAAAAATGTCTGATATGCTCTTGAATATACTACCACAGACCGGCCCGGCATGCAATTCTTTAAGAAAAGCAATGACAAGGACAGATAAGTGCCGGAAAATCGGACGGGTTAGGCGGTCATTCTTCGGAATCGACAGGTATCCTCGGATAATAGCGAAGCTTTCTCGGAACGATGACTCTCAGAAACACCGGACCGATAAAGGTGGTGAACAGGACAACGAGCAGCAGCGAGGAAAAGATATTTCCGGGCAGGGCGCCGCACATCAGCCCGATATTGCCGCAGATAAGACCCACTTCTCCTCTGGGTATCATTCCTGCACCGACGAAAAGCCTGTTTTCCCTGTCTCCAGCGATGGCGATGCCGCTTGCAAGCTTACCCGCAACGGCGCAGAAGAGCAGAGCGGCGCTCAGGGAGAGAATCGAAAGGTTTCCCGGCTCGAACGGATTCAGGAGCGTGAGGTCCATCTTTGTGCCGATGAGGACGAAGAACAGGGATGCAAATACGCTGATGAAGGGGCTGAATGCGGCGGAAATATGTTTTCTGACCTTTGATTCCGAGAGTGAGAGGCCTGCTATGAACGCGCCCACGATAACATTGAGCCCGATCGATGCTGCGCCGTAAGAGAGGAGCATGAGAAAGGCAAAGCTCGTCATGGCTGTCCCGTTATCTCCATAGGACTGCTCCATGAAGCTCATGAGGCGGGAAGCAAGGGGACGGACCGCGATGAGAACAAGGGAGAAAAACGCGATGATCATGAACGAGAGCATCAGAATATTGCCGGCGGAAACCCTTTCGCCAAAGGCCACGCCCGAGATTATGGTCAGGATGAGGAGGCCCAGCACATCATCGAGCACGGCCGCATTCAAGATGATTTTGCTTCCCTTGGTGCCGATGATCCCCAGCTCGTTGAGGACTTCAGCCGTTATTCCGACGCTGGTGGCCGTGAGGGATGCGCCCACGAAAAGCCCGACGAGAGGTGAGAGGCCGAAGAGCATGGATACCCCGTATGCGAGACCGAACGGCGTAACGACTCCCAAGAGAGCGACCCCGGCTGAGGCGGGGCCGACGTTGATGATGTCTCTCATGCGTATTTCCATTCCCACTGAGAACAGCAGCGCGCTCAGGCCCACCTGCCCCAGAAGTTCGAGCATCTCCTCATAATCCTCCCAGAAGGGGATGCCCTGATGAAACAGCAGACCCAGCAAAGCTCCGGCCGCAAGCTCTCCGAGTATGGCCGGCTGATCGAGGTGAACCGCCAGCCATCCGCCGACCACCCCGGCTGCAATCAATGCGCAAAGAGTGAGAAAAATTCCGCCTGGCTCCACTGTTATCCCCGGGCGACCGCACGTGGCAGGCTTTGAGGTATACAGGATCTGAACAGCATCTCTCACTGAATGCCGCGTGTTTGATATGGGTTAAGGATACGGATGGGCGTGAGGATATCAAGCAGCCGGGTATCACCTGAAGAACCGCTGATTCCCACAGATATATTGCAATCATGAAACAAGGTTTTATTATATAAATGGATACTCTGCAGTCGGGACTCCGTTCGTGGCGGAACAGTTTTTGAAATCGCCGATACGCAAGAGGATAAAGGATGATCTATTCCAGACTGATTAAGCTGATTGAGGACAACGCGAACGAGCTCACCGATCGGGTATACAGGGACATCCTCACCCAGGAGGAGACAAAGAGCTACCGTACACTCCCGGAAAATGTCGTCCGTGACCGCATCTTTGACGTATACAGCAGGCTGGACTCATGGCTCGTCAAAGAAAAGCATACCGGCGAGGTGCAGAGGTCCTACACCGATCTCGGAAGGAAGCGATTCAAGGAGGGAATCCCCCTGCACGAAGTGATTATGGCCCTGATGCTCATCAAACGCCACCTCTGGCTCTATGTAAGGGAGAATCATTTTTTTGACTCCACCTATCAATGCTTCCAGGCCCTGGAAATGAACAACCAGGTCGTTCTGTTTTTCGACCGGGCCGTCTTCTTCACTATAATAGGATATGAGGATGCGTCGAGCAGTTCCACGGGCGGCGGACAGGGTGTTTTCTCCCGGTTTTTGAAGAAAAAATGAGGATGCTCCCGCCGGCGATGTCTAGGGAATGGACGCGTCTTCTTCAGCGAAATCAAAGGAGACATTGATCTTGAAGACGCGCTTGGCGGGAAGGTCGAGAATTTCCGTTCCGAGCCTGTCCTGAATCTCCCGGATGATCTCCCGCGCCCTTGCGGCATTCGGGGTAATCAGAGTAAACCAGCAGTTGGGGTGTCCCGAGCGGACATAGTTGTGCGTCACCTCGTCATATGAATTGACAAGGGATGCGTAGTCATCGATCCTGTCAAGAGGAACCTCGACGGCGCAGAGGGTTGAATACCAGCCCAGGCTTCCCGGGCTGATGACAGCGCCTATTCTCCGAATCAAACCGGTATCCTTGAGGCGGCGCACTCTTTCCAGCGCCTCTTCTTCGGTGATTCCAACCTCACGGGCGATGTGAAGGAAAGGACGCTCGTGAAGAGGGAAGGCGTTGCTGATGAGGGTGAGGATTTTTCTGTCTGTTCTATCCATGCACGCGCTGTCTTTCTGACCGGCCGGGGGCGGTTCCGGGAAAGCGACCCTGATTGCACGATGCAGTACAAATTCCGGGAGCGGTCAGTTTCTGAACCAGCATATGGGATCCTGTTCCGTGAGATCGCCGAGCATCTCGAAGGCGCGCGCCCTGCAGCCTCCGCATGTCTTCCGATGGCTGCAGGAGCCGCATTTACCCTTGAGAGATGACTCATCCTGAAGGACGCGAAGGGTGTGAGACCGCTCCCATGCCGCGCAGAAACCGTCTTCACGGATATTTCCGCATGGTATCTGGAGAAAGCCGCACGGCTGAATGACGCCGGTCGATGAGACGAACCCGAATTCGCTTCCCGCAAGGCAGCCTTTCGAGTGGACCGGATCACCCCGCTCCGCGAGGATGCGGAAGAACTGAGGGGCGCAGGTGGCCTTGCATTCCATCCTGGCCGCCCGATATACGCTATGGAAGCCTTCAAGCATCGAACGGTACTCTCTGACCGTCGCCGGCTCCATGTCCTGGCCCCGCCCGGTGGGAACGAGGAAGAAGACGTGCCAGGCAATGACGCCCAGTGACTCGAGGAAGTCGGGAAACGCATCCATCTGCATGACGTTCATGGCGGCGACCGTGGTGTTGACCTGAACAGGAACACCCTTTTCGACGAGGTTTCGGATGCCGCGTAGAGCGAGAACGAATGCTCCGTCTCTGCCCCTGAAGCGATCGTGCATCTCCGGGGTGACCCCGTCGAGGCTCACCGAGACCCGGACGATCCCTGATTCTTTTATCCGAACCGCAACCTCTGGCGTGACAAGTGAGCCGTTGGAGGCGAGCGTCATTCTCATCCCGAGACCGGTGCCGAAGCGCGCGAGATCGAACACATCGGGGCGCATCAGGGACTCGCCGCCCGAAAGGATCACCAGCTTTGTCCCCGCGGAACCGAGTTCCCGGAGGAGTGCGCGGCCTTCATCGGTTGTGAGCTCGCCCTGTTTGGGCTCGCTGGTGGCCGAAGCCCGGCAGTGCAGGCAGTTCAGGTTACAGGAGGAGGTCGTCTCCCAGGCGAGAATGCGTGGTGCTTTCATGAAAGGATCTCTGCGATTCTGCATGCGAAATAGGTGATGATCATGTCTGCCCCGGCTCTCTTGATGGAGGTGACGCTTTCCATAATACACACGTCTTCAGAGAGCCAGCCGCGCTCGGACGCCGCCTTGATCATGGAATATTCGCCCGAAACCTGATAGGCGCACAGGGGCTCGTCAAACTCGTCCGCAGCCAGGCGGATGACGTCCAGATAGGGCATCGCGGGCTTCACCATGATGATGTCCGCGCCTTCCTCCACGTCGAGCCGTATTTCCCTCAATGCCTCGCGCACGTTGGCTGGGTCCATCTGATAGCCTCTGCGGTCGCCGAAGGCCGGCGCGGACCCGGCGGCCTCGCGGAACGGACCGTAGAAGCCGGAGGCATATTTAGCCGAGTAGCTCATGATGGGGGTATGCTCGAACCCGCTCTCATCCAGTGCTTCCCGGATGACGCCGACCCTCCCGTCCATCATGTCGGAAGGGGCGATAATGTCCGCACCTGCCTTGGCGTGCGACAGGGCTGTCTTTGCCAGCACCTCCAGCGTCTCGTCGTTCTCCACCTCGCCCTTCTCGTTGAGAACGCCGCAGTGACCGTGGCTGGTATACTCGCACAGGCAGACATCGGTGATGACCAGGAGATCGGGGGCGAGGTCCTTGATTCTTTTCACCGCCTGCTGTACCACACCGTCGCTCTTGTGCGCCCCGGTGCCGAACTTGTCCTTCTTCCCGGGGATGCCGAAGAGCAGCACGGCCGGTATCTTCCTGGACACGGCCTCCCGGACCGCGCCTGAGAGCTGGTCGGGCGAATATCTGAACTGGCCGGGCATGGCATCGATGGGTTCCTTGACGGATCTCCCTTCTTTGATGAAGAGGGGATAGATGAGATCATCCACACTGACAGAGGTTTCCCTGACCATCCTCCGCAGCGTGGAATTCATTCTGAGCCTCCGGGGCCTCTGCTCTGGAAACATGACATTCTCCCTTTGTGCAGAACTGTGGTTCTTTCGTCGAAAACCGGATCGCATATTTATACAGTCTCAAAGGCATGCGATGCAAGTGGGGAAAACGATCAGAGCAGGTTGACATCGTGGAAGCGCTCGAAAATGAGCAGAATCAGGTACACCAGGGGGAACCACATCACGCTGAAAAACGATCTGCGGAAAAGCCGGGTGTTGATGGTGTACATGGGCAGGTCGTGATAAAGCGAAGGCCTGAGGATGAACATGGGTGTTCTCGCCCGGTACTCCTCGAAGGCCCGGCCGTGGGTCTTGAGCAGATTCTTCTCTTCCGCCCGGATGACAAAGGGATAGTACACGACGAACATCACGCCGATGATGGACAGTATCAAGATGTTTTTCGAAACCAGGCCTATGCCGACGGCCCCGATGAAGCTGAAGAGATACAGGGGATTTCTGACGACGGAGTAGGGGCCCTCGGTAATGAGATTTTTCGTCTTGTTTCCGCTGATATAGGCGAGTGTCCACAGCCTGCCGAAGGTGGCGATGAGGACGAGGACAAAGGAAACGAGATCCACGGTCATATCGGTGATAAAGTTCCAGTTCTCTGCAGGACCGGTGATGAGATAGGTGAGAACGATCATTGCCCCGAAAGCACGGGAGATCATGATGCGATACTCCTGAATAATTTGCTCCATGAACCCCATGTATACCATCATGTTTGCATGAGCAACCGTTTTTTATCCGATATTTTCCCTGTTTGCCGTGTTGACCCCAAGGCACTCGCGTTATAAAACATTTTGATGCAAATAACAGGGAGGACCGTTATGGCAGTGCATGCAGTCATCATGGCAGGAGGGAAGGGGGAGCGCCTATGGCCTCTCTCAACGCCGGATATGCCCAAGCAGCTTCATTCCTTCGATATGGGGGAGAGCCTTCTGCGAAGCACCTACGAGCGGCTGAAAGAGATCGCCGGAAACGAGAGGATCTATGCGGTCACGAATGCCGCGATCGCGGCGAAGGTCCGGGAGCAGATTCCCGAGATCCCTGCCGAGAACGTCCTGGTGGAGCCCATAGGACGGAACACCGCCCCCTGCATCGCCTATGCGGCTCTGGTGATATCACGGAAAGATCCTGACGCGGTCATGGCGGTCTTCCCGGCTGATCACATGCTCTCAGACCGGAGGAGATTCAACGATGCAATAACCTTCGGGATCGATGCACTCAAAGAACACCCCGGCCTCCTCATTACCCTGGGTATGGTCCCTGACCACCCGGAGACCGGCTACGGCTACATAGCTCCGGGTGAGCTGATCGCCGGCGGCACGTCACACTGCCTTCACCGCGTTGTCACCTTCCGGGAGAAGCCCGACAAGAAGACGGCGCAGGAGTATATCGAGAGGGGCTATCTGTGGAACGCCGGAATGTTTCTCTGGAGGGTCGACACCATTCTCGATGCATTCAGGACCTGTCTGCCCCGCATGTACGATCTCCTCTCAGAAATGGCGGGCCGCAAGGTCATTCAGGCCGAGGATGTCCGTATGTTCTATGAAAGAGTGGACGCTGTGTCGATCGACTACGGCGTGATGGAAAAAGCCACCGATGTCGGCGTGATTCCCGCCGGATTCGGATGGAACGACATCGGGTCCTGGGATGCGCTTGCAAAGATGCTCCCCTCGGATGCATGCGGCAATGTGAGCGGCGGTGACACGCTCCTCGAGGACTCCTCCAACAATATCGTATGGGCCTCACAGAAGAAGGTGGTGCTGCTGGGGGTTGAGGACCTCGTGGTCGTTGAGGGAAGAGACGCTATCCTCGTGTGCCCGCGAAAGAGATCGCAGGATGTCAGCAGAATCTCGCGGCTTGCAGGCGAGAGGCCGAAGTAGCCGGGTAAGAGCCCGGACGGCTGCATAGATCCTACTGAAAGAGAGATTGGATTATAGTTTCACATTCGGCTTACCGATCAGATAGGGTAATTTGCTGCGGTTTTAAGGGCAGGGAACAGGGGTTGCGTGAGAGAGTTATGAGAATAGAGATCCTCGGGTGCAGCGGAGCAGTGATGCAGGGGTACAATACCACGAGCATCCTGATCAACCGGGATACACTCATCGATGCCGGGTCGGTGTCATCGGTGCTGCCGGAAGAAGAGGTGCGGGCTATCCGGCATATACTGATCACTCATCCTCATATCGATCATATCAAGGAACTTCCATTTGTTCTGGACACGCTCTTTTCCAGCAGGGCCCACGAGGTGGCCGTCTGGGCCAGCGGAGAGACCCTCAAGGCGCTGACGGAAAATGTGTTCAATGGAATGATCTGGCCTGAAATCAGAGATCTCAATGCCCATAAGGATTTCATCTCGCTCAGAGAGGTGCCGGAAGGCGAGTTCGCCGTCGGCGGACTGAAGATCACGGGCCGCCAGGTGGATCATATTCCGGGCTCGCTGTGCTATCAGGTGTCCGAAGAGAACGGCAGCGTGATTTTCAGCGGAGATACCGGCTACGACCAGAGGCTTTTCGATCTCGCCCTTTCTCTCGGCGACAATCTCAAGGCATTGTTCGTCGAGGTGTCCTTCCCGGACAGAATGGAGGAGATCGCCCGTCTCTCCCGCCATCTCACGCCCCTGCTCCTCAAAAACGGGATCGACGGCAGGCTGGGGCCATCAGTCCGAGTAATAGCATACCATATCAAGCCCAAGTATCTCGATGAAGTTGTTGCGGAACTCCCCCCGAATGTTGCATATATAGTCGGCGGGGAGGTGTTCGAGTTTTGAGCGAAGTTCTCGATGTTGCGAAAAAAGACGGTCGATGGGTTGAATGCCCGTCGTGCTCCGAGATCATCATAACAAGAAAACTCCAGGAAAATCTCTGGGTCTGTCATCACTGCAATCACCATTTCAGGCTGGGGGCCCGGGACAGGATCGACATGATCTGCGACAGAGGCACCTTTGACGAGCTCAGGGCGGGTGATTACTCCGGGGACGAAGCTCCCGAAGAAGCGATCAGGGCGGGGAAGGCGTCCATCGGCGGAAAGCCGTGCTTTCTGGGCGTCATGGATTTCTCCCACAAAGGCGGTTCCATGGGCACCGCGCTTGGACAGAGAATCGTCCAGCTGATGAATGCTGCCGAAAAGGACAAACTGCCGCTCATTATGTTCTGCGCCTCCGGCGGGGTCCGCATCCATGAAGGGATATGGGGCCTGTTCCAGATGCTCAGGACAGTGCATGCGCGAGACAAGATCACCGGCTCCCCCCTGATAACGGTCTTCACGGACCCCACCACCGGCGGCGTCACCGCCAGCTTCGCATCCCTGGCCGACATTCTCCTGGCGGAGCCGGGGGCGCGCATCGGGTTCGCCGGACCGAGGGTGATTCAGACCGTTTTCCACTCAGAACTCCCGGAAGGCTTCCAGAGCGCGGAGACGCTGCTTGCCAACGGATTTCTCGACAGCATCGTCCATCGCCGCGATCTGAAGGACACCCTTTCCTTCTTTCTGAGATGGTTCTGAAAGATATTCCGCAGAACGTGTGGTCCCTGGGGCTGGACAGGGTGAGGCAGGCTCTCGACCGGCTGGACCATCCTGAGCGGTTCTACCGCCACGTTCTGGTGGCGGGGACAAACGGGAAAGGCTCGACCTGCGTGTACCTGGAGCGAATTCTGATGACCCAGGGCGTGTCCGTAGGAACCACTATATCCCCTCACGTGACAGACTTTACCGAGCGTTTCAGAATCTGCGGCCGCAACGCTGATAGTGATGTTCTGGCGAAGCTGCGGCGGGAGATCGAGCCTGCGGTAAAGGATATCCCCCTCACGTATTTCGAATGGTGTGTGATTCTGGCCGCATGCCTCTTCAGGCAGAACAGTCTCGATTTCGGGATATTCGAGATCGGGCTCGGAGGGAGGTACGATGCGGCCAATGTGCTCGACCCCGAAGTCTCACTCATTACGGACATCGCTCTCGACCATACCCAGTATCTGGGCTCGACGGTTTCGGAGATCGCGGGAGAAAAAGCCCGGATAGCAAGAAGAGGGAGGCCTCTGATCACAACGGCCGCCGGAGCGGCTCTCGAGACCGTCAATGAGCATGCATCCGCCGTCGGAGCGGTGCTTCACGTGGTTGACAAGCCCTGCGGGTACAGAACGTCGATGAAGGGATCGAGGCAGGCCCTGAATGCGGCTCTCGCGCTGCGGACGGCTCATGTGCTCGGATTCCGGCCGAGCGGCGCTCAGATCTCCTATGCCCTGAGCACGGCGTTTCTCCCCGGCCGCATCGAGGAGATCGGCGGGAGAGTGGTTCTCGATGTCGCCCATAATCCGTCCGCAATGGGGGTCCTGCTTGAATATCTTGAAAACAGCGGCTTTCATGGGGTAGGCGTATTGGGGGTGCTTGCCGACAAGGACTATATGTCGATGACGGACATGTTGAAAAGTATCTGCACGCGCGTCTATATCGCTCCGGTACAATCGGAAAGATCATGGGGGCCTTCCGAGATGGAGCGCTGTCTCGACGGGGGCAGAGTAGTGCAGCGCGACAGCATCTCCCGGGCCTTTGACGAGGCGCTGGCCACGGGAGAGAAGGTCGTGGTCACGGGCTCGTTCTATACCGTAGGCGAGATCAGGGAATCCATCGTATGCACAGGCTCCTGATCCTTCTCTTCGCGGTTCTGCTCATTCCCGCTCCGATAAGGGGCGAAGTGCTCGATGTGGAGGCACAGAACGTCATACGTCGGGGATCGAGGATCGAAGCTCAGGGCAAGGTCGTCATCCGGGGCGAGGGAATCCTTCTCACCGCGAACTACGTGGTGTACGACACCATCACCGAGGACCTCTGGGCCGCCGGCGACTGCCACCTTGAGGAAGAGGGCGGCGAGCTGGACGCGCAGCTCCTCAATTACAATATCCGCAGGAGGGATTTCCGCCTGGAAAACGGCTCAGTCTTTATCTACGACGAGCCCATGGTTATCTCCGGTCAGAGGGTCGTGCGCTATGGCGAGGATATGTACGAGGGAGACGGCATCACCTTTACGCCGTGCCTGGGCACCCCGCCCGACTGGTCCATAGCGGCCGGGAGTCTCCGGGCCCAGCTGGAAGGATATGGGAGCGCTTACAATACGCGCTTCAAGATCCGGGACATACCTGTTTTTTATGTCCCTTATCTGCTGTTTCCCATCAAGCTTCAGCGGCAGTCGGGACTGCTCTTCCCCGAGTTCAGCCATTCGTCGGACTACGGCTACAGGGCGGGTATCCCGCTGTATCTGGTGCTCGGAAGAAGTGCGGACGCGACCGTCACTCCCACCTATCTCTCGGACAGGGGGCTTCTGTGGGCGGGGGAGTTCCGCTACCGTCTCGACGAGGAGCGCGAAGGGCTCATTTACGGAGAGAGCCTGTTCGACAGGAAGGGCGGAGAAGAGTTCAAAGGAGGGGTGTCCGGAAGGATACCGGATCACCGATGGCTCTTCAAGGCCCTCCAGACAGGAGGCAACCTCACCTGGGACATCAACCTCGTGAGCCATTCAGACTACCTGAGGGATATCGGACCGTTCTACGGCGATGAGCAGGCGTGGAAGGATCCAACGTACCAGGGAGGATTCGGTGACGACAGAGACCTCGAAGAGCTGGTGTCCCGCGTTCAGTGGAACTTTTCCGGCAGGAAGTTCAGCGCAAACCTCTCCGGCCAGTGGACGCAGGACCTGACTGTGGAGGACAACGACAGGACACTGCAGGAGCTGCCCCGCCTCAGAGCGCGGATGAGGTCCCAGAAAATCCCCTACACACCGGTGCTGGTCACCTCGGACCTGACTACAGTGAGGGTATATTCGCGGGACTGGATCGAGGCGGTCAAGAATAACGGAGAGATTGAATTCTCTATGCCGCTGAGCTTTCATCCCTACCTGACAGTAATGCCGTCATTCACTGAGATTTACCGTGATACGCACATCACCGACCATCGTGATGTCTTTTCGGACGACATCTTCAGGGAACACTGGCAGGAGCGAAAGGTCTTATTGACCACAGCGCTTTACAGCAGAAGATTCATGGACGGGCTGTACCACCAGATGGTTCCCAACGTCTCATGGGCCTACAGGAGCCGGTACGGCGGGAATTATGATCCTGCCGACCCGCTGGATATTTTTCCCGAACTGCTGGGGGGTGATGAATGGGAAAAGGAGTTCGATTTCGAGCTTGCCCTGGAAAACTACATCCGCGGCCGGTCTGGAAAATCGCTGGCAGATTTCACCATCAGCCGGAAATACAGCTACATCGACCGGGACTGGGACTTCTTCGAGGCCAGACTGCGGCTGAACCCGGTCTCCTGGTTCAGCGCACAGCACACCAACAGGTTCGGGAGGGAGCCTTTCAGGGACTATGCCACTCACGAGCACTGGAGCAGGCTTACACTGAGGGATACACGGGGCGATGAGCTCTACGCCGCCGAAGAGTATGTGCGGGGAGCGGTCAATGACACCACGGACGCGGTAGAGACCAAGTCGGCGCTCGTTGGTGTGAAGGCCGTTCTGGTCCGGGGATTCTCCGCACGCTACGAGATCGAGTACGATTTCCTGGACCGCAGATACGAATACTCCCGCCAGGGGATCACATACAACTCACAGTGCTGGAGCGTGGATCTCTACCGGGAAGTGGAGCCGAGCGAGGGAGAGCTGCCCAGAGAAACGACCATAAGCCTGACTGTCAATCTTCTGGGATTCGGGCAGGTAGTCAGCGCACAGCGGGAATTCGAGGGGGGGCAATGATTCCTTCCCGTCAATGGACCTCCGAACTCATGGCGGCTAGGAACATGCCCCCGCACATCGTCCGCCACAGCCGGCAAGTCCGGCTGGTGTCGCTCTTCGTGGCAAGATCACTTCTCGATGCAGGATTCGCGATCGACATGCAACTCGTGGACAGGGCGGCCCTTCTCCATGACATCTGCAAGGCGGACACCATACGACGGGGAGGCGATCACGCACTCATGGGCAGGCGTCTGATGGAGGAGTTCGGATACCGGCGCATCGGCCTCGTCATCGGCCAGCACGTCCGGCTCGACTCGATGGATGTGAACGAGGCCATGGTCGTCAATTACTCGGACAAACGGGTCATGCATGACCGGGTGGTGTCCCTCGAGAGACGGTTCATCGATCTCATGGAACGTTACGGGACGTCAGAGCAGAGTATGGAGCGCATCCTCAGGCACTTCGAGCAAGCATCGGAGGTGGAGAGGGTGCTCGCCCGGGCTTCGGGGATAGAGCCCGCCCGGCTGGAACTCCTAAATCTGGTAGCGGGAAATCACACGTTCGATAGAGGACAGGGCTTCCTGTGACAGCACAGCCCGGTCGAAGAGCAGAACAAGAACGTAGATCTTGAAGGGATAGACGAGCACGAGCCGGTTCAGGTCGATGAATGAGACCTTCTTCGGCGTCGAGGAAGTGAGCCTTCCCAGATTTTCCGTCAGGTTGAGGAAGAAGGTGGTGATATAGGAGACATCGATGTCTCCCGCAATCTTGCCGCTCTGGTACAAAATCTCGTTGTCAGCGGTGATGACCACCACTCCCGTACACTCCGGCAGGGAGGAGATATTCTTCACTGCGATGCGGGTGGACTCGTCGATAAGGGTGATATCGCTGTTGTCGATCTCTCCTTTTTCAAGGGCGAGATTCATTTCGTCGGCCTTCCTCATCCCTTCGATGAGGAGATATTCCCAGTTTGTGCTGATGGTGACCCTGGGCGCCTTCGCGCCCCCGACGAATCGGAAGCTTCCGCTCGACCAGGAAAGGATGCTGAAGAGGGCTTCCTCTCCCTCCACGGCGCCGATCTCGGCATGGGTGATCTGGCCGTCCTCGAAAAAGATGCACCCTTCCCGCTGATCCTTGCGGACATATAAGGCCGTGGTGACCTGGCTCAGACAGTTCATCTGGATGAGATCGGGCAGCTGCAGGCCTGTTATGCTCCCGTCGAACCCTCGTACCTCGTCTTCTCTGAGCGCTTTCAGGATAAGATCCCGCATCTGGTCTATCTCGAATGGTTTCTCGATGTAGAACAGGGAGCCTCTGGCCTTCGCCTTCGCCTTGATCTCGGACGAGCCGTATGCGGTCATGATGATGACCTTTGTGGCCGGCCTCTCCTCTTTGATCTTCAGGAGCACATCGAGGCCGTTGATGCCCGGCAGCCTGATATCGAGGACCACCAGATCGAAGGGCTTCTCTCTGGTGAGAGACAGAGCTGTCTCTCCATTATTTGCGGTCGTGATCTCATAGGTCTCGCGGTCGTTGGACAGAGATTTCGCGAGTGACCAGGTCAATGTTTCTTCATCGTCGACGATTAGGACCTGCTTGGGCATGCTATCTGCTCCCGAGCTTATCAAGCGCGATTTTCAGTGATGTCTTCAGACGGAAGAATGACTCCGAAAGGATGGCCATGGACTTGCCTCCGGACGGCGGAAGCTCTGCGTCGAAATCGCCGAGGCTGAGTCGTTCAAAGGCACTCGCGGCTTGTTTCAGCGGCGCTGAGGTAACCATCGCTATAAGTAGGGGGAAAGCGAAGGCCAGAACCGTACCGACTGCGAGATACGCAATCAGGATGGTCCTGAAAGACTCAGCGCTTCGTCTCACGTGGTCGGTCTGCTGGGAGATCAGCCCCTGCTCCCACGATCTGGGCTTGAACCCGATGAGTGTCCTGTTCCGTGAAATCGGGGAGACCGCTATCATGTATTCGTCTGTCTGAAATGTTTTCTCGCCGGGCTTTTTTATTGCATCGATGAGGGTCGACGCCTCGTCTAGCAGCTGTGGAATGGAATGGAGCAGCATTCCCGTATGTTCGAGATTGGTCGACGACTTGATCACAAGGCTTGTATTGTCCACAATCATGATCTCGCCCCATGAAACCGGAAGCGGAGTCTCGGTAATTTTACCTTCATCCATGCTCTTCATCGACCAGGAGAGGATCTGGGTGTTTTCCGCATACAGTTTGTCTTCCAGCATCCTGAACTGGAGATTCCTGACGGCGCCCATCTGCATATACACCAGGAGCGCCGATCCGAGCAGGAAGACGAGAAAGCAGCAGAACGTGATGATGAGCGATGAGATTCTCATGGGTCTACATTGCCTCCGTATGAATCCAGTCCGTCATGGTGTCGAGAAACTTCAGCGACATGCTCTCGCTGGGGATTTTACTCGAGATGGTCTCAACGAGTGCAGCCTTCTGCTCGAGATCTTCTGCGAGGAGGTCGATGTTCATTTCCCGGGCCGTCTCCGTGATCATGAACGGTGCTATGGGCCCGACCGCTCTGGTGAGGTCGTCTTTCAGCGCCCGGATGAAGGGTGTGTCCGGAAGACCGATGAGGTCCAAGGTCGACTCGACCTCGGCGAGGTATGCTTCATGAAGCAAGCCTGCCTTCACCAGGGTGTAGAACACCTTCATGGTGTCGGATACTCCGAGGCCTATGTGCTGGGCAATGTCAGCAATGGATTTCTTCCCGTCTATCTGGGCAAGGACTTTCCATTGAATGGATTTGAGTGTGATCTCCTTTTCCTTGATATCCGGATCGAATGCATACACGATCGTGCTCGACGGGATCAGTGAAACGATCCGGTCCATCTGCCTGATACGGTTCGTCGCCTCGCTCAGGATTGTATCCACCGGCATGTCCACCGTGACGATGTCCGGAGTTTCATCTACACTGAACGTGTATTCCCCCGAAGTCCATACCGCGAGCTCGTATATGGCCTTTATCCCCTGAAGAGCCCCGCACTGGGCGTGAATTACTTCTCCGTCTCGGAAAAAGATATTGCCGGTGGCTGACCCGTTGTTCAGAAAAAGTCTGCCGGAGCGTCTTCCCAGAGAGAGAATCTTAATGATCTCCGGGCAGCGAGTATTATCCAGACCACCGCTGATATCCTGATTCATCTAAAACTTCTCCTTCGCCAGATTCGCGATGACGAGCTTGCCGGTCATCCTCACCAGTGCGAGGTTGACACGGGTGCTCGATAAAACCATGAGCATGGTAATGCCGCTTATGAACACGGTCAGCACCAGATCTTCCAGATATATCTCTATCGTGTTGCCGGGCCTCTTCTGAGCCTGCATGAGATCGTCGTAGAGGATTTTGATCTGGTTTTTCGCCCCTGCGAACCGGTGCTTCGACGGGAGCTTGATCTGAATATTCCTGTCCCGAACGATGGCATACCCGTGAACGCCCGATATCTTCAGAAGATCTTTCACCGTGCCCTTCATATTTAATGCTCTATCGGTCTGTCACACAGCTTTCTTTACCTTTGATGATATGGCCTTGACATTCACGCACGCCATTCATACTTTATGGTGGGAGGCCGATAAAGAGACCATCGTAAGAATTGTAAGGAGCACATGGATGCGCTACTTTCTCAATTTTCTCAACATGCTGATCGGTCTGATGATCAGGAAGCTCACCTTCTTCGAAAAGAAGAGCCTCCGGAATATCGATTTCTCAGATCTGGTCACCAAGGATTTCGAGCTGTTTACCGACCGGAACACGATGGCGGGTGATTTTAGGAGCTTCTCGAGCACCGAGGATTATAACAGAGATTTTCTCAATATATTCCAGGCGTTCAAGAAGGATTTCTATCTGGATTATTCTCAGAAGGACGGTCATTTCCGGGTCTGACCAGTCACCGCTTACACCCGTCTTCCCTCCGGCGAACAGACCTCCGCTTCATCTGCATGACGCCGGAACACTCCGGCATGTCGCAGGGTAGCGCCGTAATTCCCATTCAGGTCCCGCAGCAAGAGGCGTTTCGTTATGGACATTTGCGGGGTTTTCGGAATGATATGAGTTTTCCTGCTTAGCCTGATTCATAAGGAGCAAGAAGGCGGGGCGCCGTTTCCGCTGCCTGCTGTAGAATCGGATTCAGACCCTTCCCTCAAACGGAACTGAAGACATCGTCAAAATCAGAGCGTCCGGATGATTGGCCTTGTGTTCGGGCGTGATCTCGCCTATATGATCAGATAATTTCTCTACGAATTGTTCGAGATGGGGAAGGACCATGGACCGCATACAGAAAATCATCGATGAGAGCGTGATGCTGCACAGCCGTCTCTCCGGCATAGTTCCCGTGATCAGCGAGGCGGCAGGTATGATGGTCGGAGCGCTCGCCGGGGGGAACAAGATCATGTTCGCTGGCAACGGAGGTTCTGCAGCCGATGCCCAGCACCTGGCGGCAGAGCTCGTAAACCGTTTTCAGAAGAACCGTCAGCCGCTTGCAGGTCTTGCACTGACTACGGACACCTCGATCATGACCGCTGTGGGTAACGACTTTTCGTTTGAAGAAATATTTTCGAAGCAGGTCCGGGCACTGGGCAGGAAAGGAGACGTGCTGGTCGGAATATCCACCAGCGGGAGCTCGAAGAACATCATCAGGGCGCTCGACGAGGCCCGGTCGATGGGTATCTCGACAGTGGCGCTCACCGGTGAAGCCGGGCAGATTCGAGACCACGCGGACTGCACGATTTCCGTTCCTTCGAAAAGCACGCCGAGGGTCCAGGAGATTCACATCCTCATCGGCCATATCCTCTGTGAAATCGTGGAAGATGCATCCGCGCGGATCGTTTGACTTCCCAGAGCATCAATACTATACACATATTCTATGGGGGCGTAATGGGTTCGACGGGGGCAGTTGAGGTACAAGGAGCATGCCGAGGTCTGTCGCCTCGTAAAACAGGCAGAAAACCAATAAGTGCCGACGATTATTCTTACGCACTGGCTGCTTAAGCGGCCACGTCCTGCTGGGACCTGCTCATCGGCCCCATGCACGGGCGTCAAACAAGGATGAGCAAACCCGGCGGCTTTGGCCCCTTGGGCCGACGGGGAACTGAAAGGGGACGGGATACGGAAGGCCTGTCTGCGGGCCGACCATATCTGGGTTGAAAATACACAGACTATGCATGTAGACGCCTTGTGCCAAAGGCCTTCGGACGGGGGTTCGATTCCCCCCGCCTCCACCAAAAATCAAGTTTGACAGTCAGAGAAAAGCCCTGACCGCGAATCGGTCGCGGCTTTTTCGTTTTATTGGAGAAAATCGGGGTTTCAGCGAGCGAAGAATTCGGCGGGAAAAGTGGCGGGATACCTGCATCTGCGAGCGAAGAGGCGCTTGGGGCGAGGCTTGCACGCCAGCCGGTGCAGCCTGTGTACGGCTCGATATTCATGCCGTCCTACAACCGGCTCTTTACGTGTTCATTCTCGTAGTCTTTCATCTCGCGCACCAGGAAGAAGTTGAGAAACGTCCGGATGCCGGCGATGGCCCCGAGCTTGCCGATTTGATCCCAGCTCGGCGAGACCGCTGTCCCGAGGATATCTGCAGCGAGCTGGAATTCGAGGGCCAGGACGAGGTAGCGCGCGAAGTAGTGGCGGACATTCAGGAATCTGTCCAGCTGCGGCGTCTCGCGATAACGGATGAGGCGGATAAATGAGACAGTCACCCCTGTCGCAATGATGAGGGCGGCTATCGCCTCGATCGGAAGCATGAGCCATTCCGCTGCGACTCTTAACGAGAATTCGAATCTCTCCATGAGAAACCTCCAGGATACTCGAATCCATTGCAGAGAACTCTTTTGCCGGGGATGTACAGGACGGGCCGCATTTTCAGAACACCGATATCCACACACTCTTCCCGGCCGGAATGTAACGGCAACCCGCGCCCGGTTTATGGTGCCGGAATTGAATCTCCGGTCATGGCTCAGATAATGCCGAGATACATTTCATGCCTCTGCGCGGACGCTCAGGGATGGCGAAAAGGGCCTGCCCTCCCTGATGTGCTCAGCAATGACCCCGAACACGCCGCTCGAATGCCTGAAAAAGGTCCTGTATCCGGCACACAGATAATTCAAGCCCGAACGGCGATGAGGAGTTACAGCGAAACGGTCAATGGGGCATCCCCCGTTACACACAGACAGGAACGCGCATTCTCTGCAGCATCCAGGCAGGGCATTTTTCTTGTCATGGCTGATCTGGCGATATTTTTCCGATTCGAAGAGATCCTTCAGGGGCGTGATGAAGATATTCCCCAGATGCCTGGCGGGCTCCATATAACGGATGCATGAATAGACATCTCCGTTATGATCGAAAGCCATGTTTTCGCCGCAGGCGGGCCGCAGTTCGCAGAGAGGTCCCGGGAGATCGAGCAGACGGGCGAGGACGGAGTCGAAATTGTCGATTGATACCTTGCCCATGTCCTGCCTCGACCACTCATTGAAGATCTCGACCAGAAACCGGCCCCACTGGTGCGGACGCACCGACTGGAAAGTCACGGATTTACCCTGTGAACTTCGATCATTGCTCTCAAGCTCGACAACCGGTACGAACCGGATATTGCCAGCCTGCAGCTCATCCCGGAAGAAACGATATACCGTGAGAGGATGCCTGCCGTTCACGCGATTCACCGAGCAGTGTATGCGGTGTCTGCCCCGGTTCTTCTGCAGCAGCCGGAATGCCTTGAATGCTTTGTGAAAGGTTCCGCGCCCGGCTTTGTCCTTGCGGTATATGTTGTGCAGTTCCCGGGGACCATCCATGCTGAGCTCGACCAGAAAATCATTCGCATGGAAGAATTCGCACCACCGCTCGTTGATGAGGGTCCCATTGGTATGGAATATGTTTTCGACATGAGTGCAGGGACCCCGATACCTGCTCTGAACCCTCAGTGAATGCTCAAAGAACTCCAGCCCCGCCAGAGCGGGCTCCCCTCCCTGCCATGAGATATTCACCAGCGGAGCGCTGCATGTCTCCAGCAACTGCCGCATGAAGGCATCGTGCACTTCTTCGGGCATCCGGGAGCCGATCCTGGGAAAAGGGGGTGATTTTTGCCCCAGGATACAATAATGGCAAGAGAGATTGCAGGCGCCTCCCGAGGGTGTCAATGTGATATGGAGCACATTGCGTGTAAACAGATCGGTCATTTCTCTATCCTCTGCAAGTTCATGTCCCGCTCCGTCGTGTTCCCTGCTTCTGTGCATCGGGCTGGGTAGGATCTTCCCGGACGATATGCCTTCAGGATTCCCGGGACTCTGTTCTGTTGATGCGGCTGTTTCATAGCCGCAAAAAAAAACCATCCGTGTGCCTCTTACGGCAGTCTCTGAGGATCTGTCTTTCTCCGGCGGGGAATCTGTGACAGTCGCAATAATCCGGTGTCTATAGTATTTTTAATGTATATGCCGCAGTGCCCTTATCAAGCTGCAGGAGGGGGAGGGTTGTGCGGAAGTCGATGTTTCCAAGCCAAGGGACGGACCGTGCTCGGCTGTGGGCGGCATCACATCGGCATGATCCGTTCAGCCGAGGATCACATCTTAAGCCGCCTATGGAGTCTTCTGCCTGACCCGCACATATGCGGGCAGGAAATGTGCTCCGATCTTGAAAAGAGATATTGGCGAGCTCGAAATCAGGGCGTTGCACGCCTGCGCGCTCAGCGGGAATACCCGGGGGACGCCCAGGGAAAATATAGGCTCGGGACCGAATCTCATAGTGAGGAACTGCCCACATATCACATTGAGCAGCTCTTTCCCGGCATCGAGGATCATTTCCTGAAGAAGAGGTTCGTTGGGGTCAGCTCCCAGTATCCGGGATGCGATCCGGGCTGCGAGAGCGGGGTCCATGAACATGCCGAGCTCCCCTGAACACTCGCCGTCAAAGGTGATATGGGCATGTATCAGGGATGTTTCGAAGGATGGAACAGATGTCGACCCGGCCGGCGCCGCCTCAGTCCCCGCCATATCCTTCAGGACAGAGATGAGGGCATACTCCATGGCCTTGCCGGATGCGGTATTCTCAGCGGCCAAGCATCACCTCTCGTACCACAGACCGGATCTGCTCGGTCGTGAAGGGCTTGCGGACATAAGCCCGGACCCCCTTGCTTTTCAGGTATTCCATGCGGCTCGTACTGCCGTCAGTGGAAATCATGATAACGGGAATTCTATTGAGGGCCGGATCGTCGGCCATGTTTTCCACAAGCTCCACCCCGGTCATCACCGGCATGTTGATATCGGCGAACACAAGATTGATCGATTCTTTCCTGAGGATATCGAGGGCATCTCTGCCGTTCGATGCGTCAAACACTTTCTGAACAGGGGCACCGCTTTCGGCCAATGCTTTCATAAGGACCGTCTTCACTACATTCGAATCATCGACGATCAGAATTTTCCATTTCATATGTTTCTACCGCACCTGTCGGGATTGTCTTCCCCGTTCTTTTCCTATTCTATTTCGGTTTTTAAAAAATATTCTTGAGAATTACAGAAGCTTGCTATGAGGCCGCCTTTTCAGGGGCCAGCCGGCAGGCACCAGAGGATATGGGCGCTGATATCAGCTGTGAGAAAATCGTGCCGTGCGCGCATCGTCGTACGGACAAAGGAGATGTTTCATGTCATTAGTCCCGGCGTCCTCTTGTGAAAGGACCATCCGCTGATTATCATCACTCTTACAGGCCATCGGTACCTCCTTAAGGATAGTTTCCTCCTTTACCCAAACAGGGATACTCATGGCTCGTTACATTCTCGCTCAGGGGATGCCTGATGAATGAATTCCGGAGGACTGTCCCTCGCTTTTCTCAGATATCTCAATCAAGGGAGAAACACTATGAGTGAGCATCATACCACGCTTACAGAACCGGTGCGCGACCTCCCTGGCAGGCCTGTCACCCTTTGGCTGGATACGACGCCGGAAACAGATTATCCTGCTCTTGACAGGGATCTCAAGGTGGACACGCTCGTGGTCGGCGGCGGAATTGCCGGTCTTACCACGGCTCTGATGCTGCAGCAGGCGGGCATGACTACTGCTGTGATCGATTTCAGGCGCATCGTTTCCGGAGTGACCGGCCACACGACGGCAAAGATCACCTCGCTGCACGGCATCGTCTATCAAACGCTGATCACGCATTTCGGACGCGAGGGGGCAGGCCTTTACGCCGAAGCGAATCAGACTGCCATAGAAAAGACGGCCGCCCTCGTAGAAAAGGAGGGCATTGACTGCGAATTCAGCCGGGCGTCAGCGTATACTTATGCCGTGACTGACAGCCAGGCGCGGCGGATAGAAGAAGAGGTGAAAGCGGCTGAGAGTATCGGTCTGCCTGTGTTCTATGTTCAGGAAACGTCACTGCCGTTTCCCACCAGAGGGGCCGTCTGCCTCAGGGACCAGGCGAAGTTCCACCCGCGGAAATATCTCCTTGCTCTGGCCGTGAAATACACGGGGGAAGGGGGGCTTATTTTCGAAAACACCCGGGCTCTCGGCGTACGAAGAAACGGCGCGGGCTCCGAGGTGATGACAGATCGCGGGCCGATCAGGGCCCGCCATGTGGTCGTAACCACGAATTTCCCTTTCTTCGATCCGGCGTTCTTCTTTACCCGGATGTATCAGAAACGCTCATACGTCCTGGCACTGCGGGTGAATTATCCACTGCCTGAAGGAATGTACATCTCGATTGAAGAACCTTTTCACTCCATACGCAGTCATCCGATGGAAGGCGGGGATATCCTCCTGGTGGGAGGGCAGATGCACAAGACAGGACATGCGCGAAACACGGCGGAACTCTACAAAAGTCTCGAAAGCTTCGCCCGGGATCGTTTCGCTGTCAGCTCCATCGATTACCGCTGGTCCACCCAGGACAATGTAACCACGGACTTGGTGCCCTATATCGGTGTGCCGACACCCATGCACAAAAACATCTATATCGCCACGGGCTTCGCCGGATGGGGTATGACTCACGGCATGATAGCGGCAATGATCATCACCGATGATATCCTCGGACGCAGAAACGATTGGAGCGCGCTGTACAACCCGTTTCGCTTCAAGCCGAGCAGCGCCTACAGCTTCTTTGAGCAGAATCTCCATGTGGCCAAGACATTCGTGCGTGAGCGGATCGTTTCGTCCCATGAAAAGCTCGAAGGGCGGCGGATCGCACCCGGGCAGGGCGGGGTATTCAGCCTGGATCACGACAAGGCGGGTGTGGCAAGGGACCATGATGGCGTCCTGCATGCGGTTTCTCCCGTCTGCACACACATGGGTTGTATGGTGACCTGGAACAACGCCGAAGAATCCTGGGATTGCCCCTGCCACGGATCACGGTTCGATTCGGACGGGAAGGTGATCCATGCGCCGGCGAAAAAGGACCTGGAAAAAAAGTCTCTCAAAGACACTCCTTCCGAATAGCCGCTGCGGCAGGAACAATCAGCCTGAGATCACAGATGCTCGAGAGGCATCGAATCTCTTCTCCCGATTTCCGCTGAAATCCGAAAAGTCTTGACCTTCATCAATGAAACGCTATGTGAGATATGACAGGCTTTTATTTATGACCCAACGAGAATCTGAGCACAGAGGAGATACATATGAAGCGGAACAAACGGATCGTGGTTATCGGGGGATCAGCGGCGGGCCCCAAGGCTGCGGCCAAGGCCAGGCGTACAGACAGCAAGGCCGAAGTGATTCTCATTCAGAAAGATGCGGAGCTCTCCATGGCATCCTGCGGCTATCCCTATTATGTGGGGGGGTGTTTCGATGATCGGAACATGCTTCTCAGTACGCCTTCCGGCGTCACCCGCGATCCGGCCTTTTATCTCAATGCCAAGGATATCGATGCACAAACGAACACCGAGGTGACAAAGATGGATCCAGACGCGCATACGATAGAATACCGCAGCCTGCTCACCGGTGAGACAGGCGTCATGGAGTATGACAAGCTGATCATTGCGACTGGAGCGACGCCCCGGATGCCACCGGTGCCGGGCACAGATCTCGAAGGGATCACCACCCTGCAGTCCATGCGGGATGCCGACTACCTGCGAAAGGTGCGAGACGAGGGGGTTATCAGAAAGGCCGTGGTGGTGGGCGGCGGGCTTATCGGGATAGAGACCTGCGAGGCCCTGCATCTGGCTGGGATTCAGATCACCGTGGTCGAGCTCCTGCCCCAGCTCCTGAACTTTCTCGACTGGCAGCTGGCCAAGCTGGTCGAAAATCATGTCAAGAGCAAGGGTGCCGACGTGATCACCGGCAGGCGCGTAGCGGCTTTTCTCGGCGAAAACGGAAAACTCTCCGCAGTCAAGCTTGACAGCGGCACCGAACTTCCCTGTGAACTCGCAGTCATTGCCGTCGGTGTCGTGCCCAATGTGAGACTGGCGCGTGAAGCGGGACTCACTATCGGGGCGACCGGCGGGATAGCGGTCAACGAGTATCTCCAGACCTCGAACCCTGACATCTATGCAGTTGGCGACTGCATCGAAACCGTCAACCGGATCACGGGCAAAAAGGTGCTCGCCCCCTATGGAGACCTTGCCAATCTCCAGGGAAGGGCGGCAGGAGAGAATGCCGCATCGGATAACATCATCACGTTTCCAGGCACCATTCAGACAGGGATCTGCAAGGTGTTCGATTATGCGGCGGGGTCGACGGGCCTTTCCGAGCATGCGGCACTGAGCCTCGGATATAAGGACATCATTTCCGTGGTCAATGCGAGCCCGGACAAGCCGGGTTTCATGTACGGCAAGCTTCTGGTCACGAAGATGGTAGCCGATAAAAAGAGCGGAAAGATCCTGGGCGCCCAGTGTGTGGGGCCCGGCAACGTGAGCAAGCAGGTTGCCCAGTGGGCCATTGCCATACAGGGCGGGCTGACAGTGGAGGACCTTGTCAATTCGGACCTCCCCTATGCACCCCCGTTTTCTCTGGCCATCGATCATTTCATCGCAACGGCCCATATCATGCAGAACAAGATAAAGGGAAGGCTCAAGGGCATTTCGGCCATAGACGTGAAGAAGAAGCTGGACAATCATGAAACCCCCTTCTTCCTCGATGTGCGGGGAGCAGACGAGTTCGAGGAGACGCGTCTTGGTATCGGGGAGACGCTCATACCCCTGGGTGCGCTGAGGAAGAGGATCGGTGAGCTTCCTCAGGATAAGGAACGGGAGATCATCTGCTACTGCAAGGTGTCGCTGAGAGGGTACGAGGCCGCGCTCGTACTGGAGACGAACGGATGGAAAAACGTGAAGGTCATGGAAGGCGGGATCATGGCCTGGCCGTATCCTAAGGAAAAATAGGCCCGCCCGATTCTCACGGATACATTACGGGGAGATCGCCAGGGCATTTTTGGTGCTCAATGTGCCAGGTGCCCAGGATCATCGAAAGCAGAAGTTCCACGCACAAATCCGCTGCGGGGAGGGTGCACGGGAAGGTGCTGCGGCTGGAAGAGCCGGAGCGGAAGAGCAAACGACCTCTTTTACCGGATAGGAGGGGTTGGGTGCGGCACGTCCTCAGCCAGTACGCGGTCGGGCCTTGCTGAGCACTCTTTCGATTTCTGAGCGTAAGGATTTCAGCTCGTAGGGCTTTTTCAGAAACCCTTCAGGGGAGGCGCCGCCAAACAGATGGGACACTTCCTGTTCGCTGAAGCCGCTGGACATGATCACCCTGATGCCGCCGCACATACGCTTGATCGCCTGGAAGGCGTCGATCCCGTTCATTCCGGGCATGGTAAGATCGAGTATGACACAGGCGATCTCCTCACCGTGCTCGTGAATTCTCTCCAGCGCCTCTTCGCCGTTTTCCGCTGTCAGCACCCTGTAGCCGAGATGCGCGAGCATGGTCCGGCACAGATCGAGGACGATCTCCTCGTCATCGACAACAAGGATGGTTTCAGAGCTGATCGATTTCCGCACGATGACCTGCTCCGCAGTGGCGGTGGCGCCGCCGGATGCAGAAGCCTTGCGGAAGTCGGCTCCGGCGGGGAGCAGAACCCGCACCATTGTTCCTGTACCGGGTTCGCTTTCCACCATAATGGCCCCCCTGTGCCCCCTGACGATACCGAGAACAGCGGCCATGCCGAGACCGCGTCCGGTGAATTTGGTGCTGAAGAACGGATCGAAAAGCCGTTCTCTTGTCTGCTCGTCCATGCCGCACCCCGAATCTCGAACCTCGAGAAAGATGAAGTCGCCCGCGGACGGCTTTTCTTCGAGGCGGCTCTTCTGCAGCTCCTGTTCGTCACAGGATACCTTTCCCGTAGCAATGGAGACGGTGCCCGGCTTCCCGTCCATAGACTCAGACGCATTCACAATGAGGTTCATGATGATCTGCTGGATCTGTCCGGGATCCGCCGTGATGAGAGGCAGCGACCGGTCCATGCTGAGGCTCAGGCGCACGTTCTTGGGGATAGACACCTCGAGCAGTCCGGTCATTTCCTCCACCAGAGCGCTCAGATCGAAGACCCTGTCGTCGAACTTGCCCTTGCCGGAGTAGGCGAGCAGCTGGTTCGTGAGATCTGCGGCGCGGTGTGCGGCGCTGCGCGCCTTTTTGATAAATGAATCCAGAGAGGATCCGGGAAAAGGTTCGGCAAGCGCGAGATCCAGATTTCCGAGAATCGCGGTGAGCAGGTTGTTGAAATCATGTGCGACGCCGCCTGCCATGAGACCGAGACTCTCGAGTCTCTGCGCGTGCAGAAATCTCTTCTCGATCTCGATTCTCTCCTTCTCGGCTTTTATCCGGGCGGTCACATCCAGGAGAACTCCATTAAAGACCAGTTCGTCCTCTCTCTTTTCCGGCTGCGAGATCCCCCTGACATACATCTCTTTTCCATCAGGTAGTATATATCTGCCTTCGAAATCCCATCTGCCAGATGTCTTGATCGATTCGTGGATGGAGGAAATGAAACGTTGTCTGTCTTCAGGCGCTATGTGCTCGGTCAGGCCGGTGAAAAAGTGCTCGGGAGCGCTGTTCAGCCCCAGGATTTCGAGGGAGCGGCTGCTGACATAATAAAAGCCGATTTCTCCGTTTCTGCGGGCATACATCTGGTAGACCACTCCCGGCAGATTGCCGGTTATGCCTCTGAATCTTTCCTCGCTTTCTCGAAGGGCCTTTTCCGCCCGCTTGCGTTCGGTTATGTCTCTGAACTCGGTCACCCTTGCCATGCGGGCGTGGTAGGGGATGTTTTTCCTCTGGATCTCCAGAGGATAGATCGAGCCGTCTTTTCTGATGCCCTCGACATCATAAGGCCTGTCAAAGCCGCTGAGGATCTTCTTCATTACGAAATCGCGCCAGGTTGGAGCGATGAGCAGGAGTCCGTCCATGCCGATGAGCTCGCTCCGGGAATAGCCGCTGATATCGCTCAAGCCCTGGTTGCAATCAAGAATGACTCCCCTGTCGTGGATCCCGATCCCGCCGAACGATGCTTCATGCAAGGTCCGGAACCGGATCTCGCTCTCCCTGAGCTCCTCTTCAGCGAGTTTGTGTTCCGTGATGTCCCGGACCACGCCGTCGATGGAAACCAGAACTCCGGATGAGTCACGATACATCACCGGCGTGTTCCTGACCCACCGCACCGAGCCGTCTTTGCGCCGGATACGATGCTCGATGGGACTCACATCTTCTCCTGAGAGTAATTTTCTTCCGTGCTCGCGCACTTGCCCGCGATCGTCCTCGTGCACCATGTTAATCCAGAGATGCGGGTCTGAAGAGAACTCCTCGGCCGTGTACCCTGTTACCGCAACACAGGGGGGATTGTGCTCCGTGCGCACCAGGCGGCCGCGCTCGATATGGGCCGTGTAGATGTAATCCGTAATGGCCGACACAATCCTCCCATACCGCTCCTCGCTCTCTCTGAGGGCCTTCTCGGCCAGCTTCCGGTCGGTTATGTCGCGGATAGTCACCAGGTCGGAGTCCCTGCCTTCGAAGAAGATTTTCCTGCCGATAACCTCCACACAGCGCTTGCAGCCGTCACAGGTCAAAATCCCATATTCAGCGAAGAAACCCCCTTCGTCTCGGCGGACAAGATCGAGATGGTGCTCAACCTTCCGCCTGTCGTCAGGTTGGACAAACCGGAAAATGTTGAGCTCGTCGATGCCCCTGGACGGATCAAGGCCCACCAGGCTGAATGCCGCCGGGTTGGCAAAAAGAATGTTCCCCTCCCAGTCAAGGATCACCACGGCGTCGAGAATGCTCTCTATCAGGGAATTCAGAAAATTCCGATTATCGGCAAGGGACTTCTCGAGCTTTGCGCAATCGCTCGCTTCTCTTTTGGATACCCGAATTTCCGCACGGGGCGACGTCGGTTGTTTCGCGGGCTTCCGCAGGTCTATCTTGTGTTTTCCCACTTTCTCATACCCCCCGCCGGGCCTCGATGCCTTCCCGGATGCTTATGTGCGTGCCCGTGACAGCTGCACCGCCTGCTGACTGTGTAATAGCCAGAAGGTCATGGCGTGTCAAGAAAGGCTCAATCGAAAAGCGACTGGAAATTCATGTTATTCTTTCCGCCTGTAAGGAATATCCGGAATCTTTCGATAGAGTATAAGGAGGTTTAAAGGACCTGTCGGCATGGAAATGGTGTGTTTTTTGAGGCGTTATGCACGACGCATGCGGGTGAGATCAGGGGCGCTCATCATCTCCGAGGGCGGCCTCGGTGCGTCCATATTCTTTCTCATATCCGGCAGAGCACAGGTGCTGAAAATCACCGGCTGCCATGAGGAGGCCATGCAGGAGCTGCTTCCCGGCTGTTTCTTCGGGTGTACCTCCCTTTCGGGCGATAAGGGGTATCCGGCTTCCGTGGCGGCGGTGAAAGACTGCGAGCTCTATGAGCTCAAGCGAGAAAGCTTTTCCGAAGCCCTTCTGGGCGATCCCACAATGATGATGCACATACTGTGCGCCTCATCTGAATGGCTGCTGGAAACTGACCGGAACTGCATCGAGAAGCTTGCGAAGCAGAACAGCGAACTGGCCCGGCTCGTGCAGTTGAGAAATTCGCCGGAATCGGTTCGCTCTCCTGCGGCCGGCATCATCCACCACCTGAATAATCCCTTGTCATCCATCTATTCCGTCGCTCAGCTCCTGACGCTGGAGTATCCGGAAATGGAGGAAGCCCGGCGTATTGTTATCCAGTGCCGCACCATGATGGACATCATCAGGGACCTAGTGGGCAAAAGCGGGGTGGGGGATTCCCGGGAGGCATAGGCGGTCTTCCATCCGGCAGGGCCCTATCGGGTGCCGCTTCCCGGCGCCCGTCGATTTCTCCGGCCTGCCGGCGCAGGGGCAGGAGGGATTACATAATGCGCCTGTCGACGGCCCCGACGGAGGGATCTGGTTTATACGTCATCTCGGGCCGTCTGTCGAACCACGGCTGCGCCTCCTCGAGCTGTGCGGCGAGCCGGAAAAGGCAGGCCTCGTTTCCGAAGGATGCAATGAACTGAACGCCGCAGGGAAGTCCTTCTGCTGTCCAGTGCAGAGGGACCGACATGGCCGGCTGCCCGGTGAGGTTTGCCAGTTGTGTGAAGGGGGTCTTGGCCAGGGAATCGATAGCGATCCTGTCCACGATGCCGGAGAGGCGCATCAGCCTTCCAAGCCCGAGCCTATTGGTGATTTTCATGATGATCTCTTCGGCGGGAGAGGGCTTGAGCTCGCCTATTTTCACGGGCGGATATGCCGTCGTGGGGATGAGAAGGAGGTCGTAGGTGCGGTGGAAGTCTCCCATGGCCCTGGCGGCCCGGTTCCACTCTCTCAGAGAGGAAACGAACTCGCCTGCAGAGTACGCCCTTCCCAGGAGGTTGAGCGTCCAAGTCGGTCCTTCGACATCCTCGGGCACGGCTTTTCTTCCCAGGACCTGCCGCATCTCCTCAATGTCGGCCGCGACCTCGCCGAAATACATCATGAAGTAGCTCCGGGCGAGCGCCGCTCCGTCCACCTGCGGACCCGATTCCTCAACTTTGTGTCCGAGGCTCTCCAGCAGCCGCGCTGCGTGATTCACCGCTTTCACACATTCGGGGTGCACCGGAGTGTTTAAAGGCGAGGCCGTGGTGAAGCCGATCCTGAGCGCCCCCGGAGAACGGGTGATCTCGTCGAGATAGGGGCGTTCAGGGCGGGGGATCTCGTAAGGGTCTCCGGGAGCCGGCCCGTTCACTGCGTCGAGCATGGCCGCGCTGTCACGGACGGTACGGGTGAGAACGTGCTCCACGGCCGCACCCTGCCAGATTTGCCCGTGATCGGGCCCGGTGGGGTTCCTCCCTCGTGATGGCTTGAGCCCGAAAAGCCCGCAGTACGAAGAGGGAATGCGGATCGAGCCGCCGCCGTCGCCCCCGGAAGCCATGGGAACCATCCCGCAGGCTACTGCAGCTGCAGACCCGCCGCTCGATCCGCCCGGTGTGTGTTCTGCATCCCATGGGTTTCTTGTGGGGCCGTGGAGCTCGGGCTCAGTGACACCCATGAGTCCGAATTCCGGTGTGTTCGTTTTGCCGAGAATCACCACGCCGGTCCGGCGGTATCGTTTCATCAGCTCGGAGTCATGATCGGGGATGTAATTTCTGAGGGCCTTGCATCCCTTTGTCATTGGCGCGCCGGCGTACGATGACACCAGGTCCTTGATGAGGAAAGGCACGCCGGAGAACGGGCCTTTCGGGAGTCCGGACTGGACGGATTTTCTCGCATGATCGTACATTCTGCATATAACCGCGTTCAGAGAAGGGTTGAATCTCTCGATACGCTGTATAGCCTCTTCGCAGAGCTCTTCCGGAGATATCTCCCCCGAGCGGACCAGCTCGGCCAGCCCGACAGCATCGTAATGGTCGTATTCCTGAAACACGCTCATATCTCATTCCCTCCGAAAAATATGATAATAATAGTAATGAGAAAAACGAAATAAACGCCATACAGGCAGAGCGCGACAGGCGGCCGGCCCCGCAGGCAGGCGACGGGTATCGTGTTCGTTGAGTTCAGGACGGGCATATCATCTTTCGGCTTCATTGTCCGTTAAATATCAGATAATATGTCTATACTATAATTCCGTCTCGTGCACAATGGATTCGGAGGTTTCCATGATCAAGAGCAGGGGATTCTGGTATATCATGATGGCGGGCGCGCTGGCAGGCTGGGCATTCGCTCTCAGAGGTTTTTTCATGCCCTATGAGAGCGAAAGGGCGAAAAAGGCCTGGAAAGGCGTGCTCCTCGGATGGGCGCTCGGCCATCCGCTCGAGCTCGTTCTTGCTTTTCCCGTGGGCAGGGCTGCTGGCTTTTCTGCTGGGAGAACGGTTCTCAAAACCATTCTTTTCGGATTCACCTGGTGGGTCCCTGTGTCCCTGAAGGTTTTCAGGCAGAAGGGCTGAGGCGTCCTCGGCCGAGCATAGCGAAAACATCCAGCGGAACAAGGTATCCAGATGCCCGATATGGTTATTCAAACCGGGGTATGTACGGGAGGGCTGGGCATGGAAAACAGAATCAAGGAAATCGCACTGCAGGCTGGAGCCGCCGGGGTGGGAATATCTTCTGTGGACAGGCTCGACGCATCGGTGCCTTCCATGGATCCCGAATATGCGCTTCCCGGGGCGCGATCCATTATTTCAGTCATGATGCCTCTGGATGGAGACGTCATCCGGCGATATCTGGGCAAAGAAGATCATCAGCCCCTCCAGCGCCACGAGACGGAAGTATACAGAGATCTCTTTGCCGTAAGCGCCCGCATCGCGGATTTTCTCACTTCGCACGGAAATCGCGCGGTTGCAGTGGAGCCCAACCTCGATTACCGGTTCAAGGACGGGCGCAAGTATCGGCGCATTCCTTTTGTCTGGCGCCAGAAAACGGCTGAATGGCTGAGCTCTTCTTCCGGACCTTTGACGACGTTCTTCAAGAGGCTGCTGGTTCAGCTCCTGTACGAAAAGACGTCCGATTACACCGACTGGAATCTCACCCCGCGCTTTTCCCATCGCTATGGAGCAGTAGCTGCAGGCCTTGCGGGATTCGGCTGGAGCGGGAACGTCATGAGCCCGCAGTTCGGCTCCCGGGTTCTTTTTGACACCGTGATAACGGATGCCGGACTCGCATCGGACCCCATGCTGGAGGAATCGCCGTGCGACGGCTGCCGAATCTGCACGAGAGTCTGTCAGGTGGGCATGATTCACGAGACTCGGGAATCCCATGTGACGATCGGTGGAAAACGGCATACCCATGCAAAGAGGGGACACAATCTCCGCTGCATCTTCTGCTGTGCTGGCTTTACCGGCCAGGACCTGCACAGGCAGTGGTCGACCTGGTCTCCGGGAAGGATAAGCCTGCCCGATAACGACGACAACATCGTCGAGTTCTGGAACACATTCGCCAAAGAGAATCTCTGGAAGCACAACTACTACTCCCGTTGCCTTTCAGACCTGGTCTTTCATTCCGATTACGGCTTCATCAGAAAACCCCGCGACAGATTCCGGACCACCTGCGGCAACTGTCAGCTCGTCTGTTGGGAGACACGTGAGCAGCGCAGAGAGAACTACCGCATCCTCACCCGCGGAGGTGTCGTTGTGGAAGGGCCGGACTTTTCTTTCAGGGTCGTGAAAGGGGAAGGCCTCTGATGAAAAAAGAGTATGGTTGGCCCCTTTGACGATCCGAGAACAGAAATCCGGACATGCTCTGCTGACGGGGCTGCCGGAAAAGGGCATGGCGAGCGCCCGATTATCGGCGGCCTTGGCCGCCGCATGGTTATGGATTTCAGCCGGCAGTGAAAAAGCCTGGTTGTGGAGGCAAAGCAAAGGCGCCTTCCGAAATCCTCTCAAGCAGGCTGCCCGGAATCGCTGTCCCACGGAAAACATGTATCTCGCACACGCAGTTTTCATGTCAATTATGCATGCCGAAATTCCGATAACGGGCTTGGCTGCAGAGAAAAGGAGATCGAGAGCAGGCGGTACTATGATCGACGCCAGGAGGTTCACCCATGACCAGATCAGAAAGATTCAGCAGGCATGCTGCCGCATATTTCTGCACGACAATGCACTGAAGACTGTGGAAGTTCGCGAGGACAACGCCGTGAGACTCAGGATTCCGTTTCTGGAAAGCCTGACCTGGGAAGAAGTGAGAAGGGCCTACCGGGCCAATGTCTTGAGCTACCATCCGGACAGACACCAGGACAAGCCGCCCGAGGAGATCGAGGCGCTCTCCCGCCATCTCGAGCATGTGAACCGCTCGTACGAGCTGCTCGGCGCCCTGTTCGGGAAGGCCAGGGCGATATGTATGGCCGAGGCGCCGGCCGGAGGAAAGATCATCGCCGTGGCAGGGGCGAAAGGCGGCACGGGAAAGAGTGTTTTCTCCGCTAATCTCGGCATGCTCCTGCACCGGGCCGGATGGAAGACCGTAGTCGTGGATCTCGATCTCGGAGGGGCGGACCTGCACGTCTATCTTGGAGAGAAATGCGTCCCTGAGGTCACGATCAACGACTTCATCAACCGCCGAGTCGAGCGCCTGAGCGATACAGTCGTCAGGAAGGAGCACAGGCCCATGCTGATCGCCGGGAACTGTGCCGAGCTGGGCATAGCCAATATCCCCTTCATGAAGAAAATCCGGCTCATAGAGAAGATCCGAAGGATGAATGTAGATTACGTGGTCCTGGATCTCGGGGCGGGCACGGATTTCAACACACTGGATTTCTTTCTCTGCGGGGATTACGGGATCGTGATCAGCACGCTCGATCAGCCGGCGTATCTCGAGGCGTATGCATTCATGAAATCCGCCCTGCAGAGAAGGCTCACCCGTCTTTTCAGTGCGGATTCTTCGGCCGGAGGCACCAAAAGCGGGGCTCTGAAAGAAATCGTTGAGAAAGAGATCCGCATGCCGAAGGCCGGGAATTCGGGAACGGTTCGGGAGCTGCTCGACGCCGTCGGGAGGTGCGATCCTGTCAGCCTGCCTCTGATCGCGGACGAGATCATGAACTTTACCCCGCACCTGGTAATCAACCGATGCTTCGATACCGGAGAGGCGCGGCGCATTGCGGAGACGATCCGGTCTGTGGCAAGGCAGCGCCTGTCCATAGAGGTGAACTATCTGGGCGCCATATCAAAGCATCTCTTCATAGAGCGAAGCACCTCGCACGTCCACCATCCCCTTGTGGAAAGGCGCTGCTGCTCACCGTTTGCAGGAGAGCTCTCGGCCATTATCCACAGGCTGGGCATCTCGGCTTGAGGAACCGATCATGCCGCCGAGCCTCTCCCCGGAATGAGGCGGCTCACTTTCGCGAGGGAAACGACTTCGCTTCATGCAAGAACAAAATACCGCTAAATCCAGCCCAGCACGCCGAATACGACAAGTCCTGCGATGTTGATCGCGCCCAGGATGCCGACAAAGGTCATGCTGCGCTTCAGGGGCGCATCATAGGCATACACGGCCGCAGCAAAGAACGGGATGTAGACCGTGATGAAAACCGGTATGGATCCCCAGAAAGGATAGACCCATACAAAGGCCGGCGTCCTCACGAGGAAGATCTCGATGATCGCGGCGGCGGCGGCAGTGAAGAGGGCAATGAAAATGCGGCTGTTGATACCGGCGATTTTTGCCTTCGGGTCTTTTGGAAGAAGCTTGGTGGTCACGATACCCGCAATGGAGAACATAAGACTGATCTCGACGCCGACACCCACCATGATCGAGAATGCAGTGCGTCCAGGGACCGTCCACAGGGCGTGGCCGGTGAAATGCTGGATCAGGGCGTTGATGATTTCTACGAACCAGTGGACCATGTAGAGCGCCAGCCCCGCCGCTATCGCCTTGTAATTTCCCCGTTCGTACTCGCTGCCGTAGATGTACAGGACAATTACCGCTAGTGTGATTACGTACCACTGAAAGGGATCGCCCGATCGGACGATATCCAAGGCCTGCCGGGTTGCTTCCGGATGGTTCAGATTCATAGATCCTCCTCGTTACATGCTGTACGGTACATCGAGAAGCCTGAAAAAACAGGCAATCTCCATGGCATGCTCGGATACTATCACGGATATGTGAATAATTAAACATTGTTGTTCGCGCCTTCATTCAAATGACGCCTCTTCAGATCGGCTTCGGGATAGGGGCTCCTCTTTCTCTCCCCGAAGGGGACTCACGTGAGCGGGCCAAAGGAGGGCGCAAGAGGTGAGAAGGGAGACGATCGACAGCTCCCTGATCCCTCGCGGACCGCGTGATGAGCGTCAGGAAACTCAGGCATTCCATCCCAGTCGTCGGTAATGCCTGAGAGTACCGATCTCCCCCGTCAGATGATCCGAGGCTCCAGATGCCAGGAACACGGCCAGGGGAGCAACGTCATCGGGATTCTTGAGGATGTTCTGCCGCTTGTATGCCATGAATTCCGCGTGAACTTCTTCTCCCAGTATCGATGCATCCATTTCTCTGATCATGTCCTGCATCGATGTGTCCATGACGCCCGGGTCGATGGCGTTGACCTGAATGTTCCATGGCTGCATTTCCGAGGCAATGGAGCGGGTGAACTGGATTGCGCCGGCTTTGGATACGGCATACGCGCAGAACCGGGGGAAGGGCATTTCGCCGAGCCCGGAGACGATATTGATGATCTTGCCGCCTTGCTGCATTTTCATAACGGGCAGCACCGCCCGGCTGCAGAGGTAAAGCCCGTCCAAATTCACCCGGAGCGTCCTGCTCCAGCTCTGCGGATCGGCATCCTCGATGAAGCGGGCCGGACCGATGATCCCCGCGTTGTTCACGAGAACGTCCACAGTCCCGAACCGGTTCATCATAGCATCCACGGTCCGTGACACATCGTCCTGATTCGATACATCCCCGCTGCGGTAGAGAATCTCGCCCCCGGTCGTCTGTCTGATCTCGTTAGCAGACCTTTCCAACTCGTCTCCGCTCAGGCTCAGCATCATCACCCGCATTCCTCGGGACGCATACGCCCTTGCAATGGATTTTCCCAGACCGCGGCCCGCACCAGTCACCAGGGCCGATTTGCCTTGTATGGACATGTCGCTCTCCTTTATCATTCGATTGTTCTTTACGTATGAATGATACGTGATGCGGGCCGGAGCGCCAAACGCTGTGATGTCTCTTTCCATACGACGGGCGTCCATGTGTCGGAAAAAATGCCGGGACGGATAAAAAATATTTATCCCATGATTCGGCGCTTACACAGAAATGCTTTTACGGGCAGAAACAAACCGCGTCAAACCCACTTGCATAATCCGGACTAACGCGCTATGGAAAAGGCTGAAGCGGGGAGATTCATTGATCTGATGGGAGGAAGCTGGATACGTTAAAAATCATGGGGAAGGCCGCGGAGACCCGCACAGGCCTCCAGCCTGCAGAACATACAGGAGAACCCATAACAGAGCAGGGCAGCAGCACATGAGTCAATTTTTTGGAATGCTAGAGGGCTTTCGAGTCCAGGACTTCTTCGACATCCTCATCATATCCACCCTTATCTATGTCATCCTCATCTGGTTCAAGAATACGGCTTCGCGTTTCGTTTTCGCCGGGATAAGCCTGCTGGGCGTTGTTTACATTCTTGCCCGTGTCTTTCACCTCTACCTTACCTCGCTGGTGCTCCAAGGATTTTTCACCATCCTGCTCATCGCACTGGTGGTCATATTTCAGGAAGATATCAGAAGGTTTTTCGAGCGCCTCGCAACCTGGGGCACTCTCCGGAAATCACGCAAGGAAAACAAGGCGCGGAAGTTTCCGGTAGATGTGGATGTCATTATTGAAAGTGTTGCGGAATTCGCGACAAAAAAGGTCGGGGCCATTATCGTCCTGCAGGGCAGAGATCCTCTGGAACGGCACCTCAAGGGCGGCTATGATCTTGATGGAACGATCACCCAGCCTCTTTTGGCGAGCATTTTCGATCCGCATTCCATCGGGCATGACGGGGCGGTAGTCATCCAGGGCAACCGGGTCATAAAATTCGGATGCCACCTGCCGCTTTCTCACGACGCTGATAAATTCGGGAAGTACGGACTCCGCCACACCGCGGCTCTGGGCCTCTCCGAACGGTGCGACGCCCTGTGCATCGTGGTATCGGAAGAGAGAGGGACCATCTCCGTCGTCCAGGACGGAAAGATGATGGTATCGCGCAAACCATCCGACTTGAGCCTGATCATCAAGACCTTTTACGAGAGGGAAGAGCTGAGCGGCAACACAACGCCCAACTCCCACTGGGTGAGAAGAAACACCCTGGAGAAAGCGGTGGCCGTCATGCTCGCCCTCGGGCTCTGGTTCGCGTTCGGCTATCAGAAAGAGTCCATACAGAGGGACTTCGTGGTTCCCATCGAGTACCGGAAGATTTCCCAGGAATGGGAGGTCGAGGAAAATCGTCACAAGGAGGTTACGGTTACGCTCATGGGGCCGATACAGGCCTTTAATCTTCTCGATCCTTCCACGCTCAAGATCTCTGTCGATCTGTCGAACCTGGTGGAAGGCAAACAGGAGATTCCCCTGGTAAGGGACATGGTCAGGATTCCCTCGAATCTTTCCCTGATGAGGATCAATCCTGACAGAATCAGGATATCCGCTTACCGCCTCTACACATATAACGCTCCCGTTCACGTCAACACCATCGGATCGCTGCGGAAAGGATATTCTCTCAAGCGGATAACTTCGGTCCCGGAAACCATCTCCGTGCTGGCTCCAAACAGTGCGATCCGGAGAAAGGTCGCTATTCAGACCGAGACAGTGGACCTTTCACAGATCCAGGAAACAACCTCACTCGACATGAGGGTCGTTCTTCCCCAGGACGTGCGGTTCAAGACAGGGCAGATGCCTTGGGTGAAGGTGATGGTGGAAGTCGAAAAGAACGACGGCGAGAAAGAGACCTGATCCGGAAGCATCTGCTTTCTATGGAAAATCAGTTGAAGTTGCGGCCGGGAATGATGCGTTTACTTCACTGCCGGGCCGTTGTGTCCCGAAGGAGCCGCAACTCATCCCCGGCAGCATCAGGATCGCCGCATCGAGAAATGTTATCCGTCTGTTGTTCCTCGGAGCAGGCTCTAGGCGGTGCGAGGCGGGCAGGCTTTTTCAGCTGATAAGATAGACGCTGTCGCCGACCCTGACCTTGTCTTTCACTTTGATGCCGATGAGATCCCCCGCATGGGCCTCGGTCACGTTTTTCTGGTCGATCTGCATGGAGTCGATCGTTTCCTGAAATCCGGTGGTAGCGCCTTCGATCGAGATCATATCGCCCACTTTCAGAGTATCGCTCAACGATATGCCGGCCACGCTGATCTTGCTGAAATAGTGGGTAACCTTCCCGATCAACTTTTTTTCTTCGGCCATAGGTGTCCCTCCTATATAGCTGATATCTGCTATTATACGAGCTTACGGCATTGATCTACAAGGGGAAAAACGACGAATAGCCGTTTGAGCCACCCATGTCCGGCATTGGGGCGGTTCTGCGGCGAAAGGGGGCTGAGGCGCGAAATCAGGGTTTCGACAGGGCCTCGAAGATCATGAGATGGGCGAAGGCCGCCACCACGAGGCCATGGGTGATCGCATGCGTACTGATCATCCGGCACACGTCGTCTTTGTCCACAAGCTCCACGACGATATCCTCGGTGGGGTCGAGACTCTGTGCTGAAGAAGGTACTGCATTGCGGGCAAGATAGGTGAAGCACCGGTTGCTCTGAATGGCCGGGTTGGGCTGCACTGTACCGATGTGGACGATGTCGTCGCTGTGGTAGCCGGTCTCTTCGATCATCTCCCTCAGCGCGGCCTCTCCTGGATCCAAATCTTCCTCGGAGATGAGCCCTCCCGGGATTTCGAGCGTCTCCCGCCTTGCGCCCAGACGGTACTGCCGGATCATGACAACTTTTCCCTCCGGGGTAAGGGGAATGATGTTCACCCAGTCGCCGAAGTCGAATACGGTGAAATCGCGGACAATGTCATTGGGGAGAAAATGATAGGTGTCTTCCCTGATCCGTACGATGCGGTTCTGGTATACGGTTTTTGAATCGAGAAAAACCCACTGTCGCTTCACCGGCCACCTCAAGGGGGGATTTTTTGATATGCCGCATATTATTACTCTGGGGTGGCTGTGAAGCAAGGGGTTATTTCGCCGTCTCATGTGCCGGAGGAAAACCGGTTTTTTGCGATGTCATGGCGGTTGCCAATGCGTGTCTGTATGTGATACATTTCAATAAGCGGGGAAAATGATGAAGTGCAAATACCTGGATGAAAAATGCTATGAATTCCACGAAGCAGATACCGCCCACAAGTGCTTTCTGTGCAGCGAAAATTCGAGGCGGCTGTTCGTTGTCCGGCAGGTCGCCAGCATGAAGATGGTTCATATGTGCGGAGAGTGCATGGTGAACAACTCCTCTGAGTATCTTCTCGACAACACCCGCCCCTGGGAAGGCGACAAGGGCGACAGCCGATGATATCCGCCTACAGATCGTAGACCCGCGGGAACTTCATGGTGAAGGTCGTTCCTTCTCCTTCCTTCGATGCCGCCTCGATTGTGGCGTTGTGCGCATCCATGATTTTTTTGCTGAAGGTGAGCCCCAACCCTGAGCCTTTCTGGCGCTCCTGCTTGCCGTGAACCCGGAAGAACGGCTCGAAAATAAACGGAAGCTTGTCCTGCGGAATGCCCTGGCCGGAGTCGGACACGCTCACGTAGACATAGTAGTCGTCACAATCAGAGCAGACGGTGATTGTGCCGCCGGGCGGGGTGTACTTTGTCGCATTTCCGATGATGTTGCTGAAGACCCTCAGCAGGCTCTCCTGATCGCCCATAATGACCGGCAGGTTGTCTTTGAGTCTGGACTCGAGAAAGATCTCTCGCCTCTGGCACAACGGATTCATTTCCTCCAGGCTTCTCATGATGAGCTCTGTCAGGTTGAGCGTGACCTTGGCCTCGGAAAAGGTCCCGTTTTCGATGCGGGAAATGTCGAGCCAGTGCTCGATAAGGTCCTGAAGGTTCTGTATGCGCTTTTCGCACCGGTGAATGATCTGCATGGCATCCGGTTTCAGCGAGCCTTCGGAGATCAGCTTCAGGGACTCGATATACTGCTGGATGGTCACCAGAGGTGATCGCATCTCGTGCGAGACAAAGGTGATGAAGTTCCTCTCCATGCGTGCCTTTTCCTCACGGAGACGCTCCGCCTCCACCTTGAGCAGCCTGTGCTCTATACCCCGCTTGGTGACCGCCCTGAGCTGATCCGGGGTGAATGGCTTGGGAAGATAGTCGTATGCACCCTTTTTCATGGCCTCCACCGCCGAGACAATGGATGCATATCCGGTGATCACGATCAGGACTATGTCGGGCATTTCCCGGGAAATGATCTCGATAATGTCCATGCCCGAGCAGTTGGGCATCTTGAGGTCGACAAAGACGACCCCGGGTTTGAGATCCCTGGCGAGCTTGATGCCCGCCAGCCCGTCGGAAGACGTTGTCACCGGGTATCCGGACTTCTCGAGGGCCTGCTTGCAACCATCAAGGATCGATTCCTCATCATCGATGATGAGGATATGAGTGCTGACACCGGGGTCGATCACCGGCTACTCCCTCAGCAGCATCCCCACATTCTTGAGCAGATCGTCCGCCTTGATGGGCTTGTGGAGGACCAGGTCGACGGTGGGAAGATCCTCGGGAGGCTCAAAGGACTGATACGGCCCCTGAAGATCCACGGCGCTGAGCATGATGAGCGGGATTTGCTTTCCGGAATCGGAGGTCCTGAGCTTGGATACGACGTTGAATCCCTCGCTCCAGGTCTCCATCATCATGTCGATAATGGCAAGGTTGGGATTCACGGACTTCGCCATTTCGACTCCGCTCCTGCCGTCTTCGGCCAGGAAAACTTCATACCCTCCTTTCTCAAGGATGAGCTTGGTCGCCATCAAGAAGTCTTTGTCGTCGTCGATGAGCAATATCTTTTTCTTCGTATCCATCGCCACTACCTCCTTGTTTGATCTGGCTGAGGGAAAGCAAGGTCAATGCCACTATGCAACTCCTTGATAAAATGAGTGATAAATGCGGACTTTGCATGACTTCTCCCTGCCCGAGGGGAAAAACACCCCGCCGGTGAGGAAGATAACCCCATGAGGCACGGCGAATTTCAAGGCTTCCGATGGGAGAAAAGGCTATTCGCTGTCTTTTGTTTCGATCCCGTAGTTCCGGATCTTTGTTCTGAGGGTTTTGCGGTCGATTCCGAGAAACCTGGCGGTCTTGTTGATCTGGTAGTTGAAGTGGCGCAAGGCCTTCTCGATGTGATCCTTTTCCACCTCCACCAGGGTCATTTTTCCCGAGAACGGGTCCACCACCGGCGCCTTCGCTCTGGTGTCCTGGCCGTAGTAGAGGATGTCGGAGAGGGTTACCTCTTCATGTTCACAGAGCACGCAGAGCCGTTCGATGGTATTCTTCAGCTCGCGGATGTTCCCGGGCCAGCTGTACGAGGTCAGCGACTTCACCACCTCGGGCGAGAGACACTGCGCCCGGCTGTTGTGCCGCACCCTGAACACGTCGAAGTAGTGATGGGCGATGGGGGCGATATCCGATCTGTGCTCCCGCAGCGGCCTGATATGGATGGGGACCACGGAGATCCGGTAGAACAGATCTTCACGGAAAGCGCCGTTAAGCACCTCTTCCCGAAGGTCCTTATTGGTGGCGGTGATGAGCCGGACATCGACTTTTTCCGGCGTCGAGCTGCCGACACGGGGTACTTCCTGCTCCTGAATCGCGCGCAGGAGCTTGGCCTGGACATCGAGACTGATGTTGGATATCTCGTCGAGAAATAGTGTACCCTTGTCCGCTATCTGAAACCTTCCGTCACGGCTCTCGGTCGCCCCGCTGAACGCCCCCTTGAGGTGGCCGAAGAGCTCCGACTCCATGAGCGTGTGCACCAGAGACGAGCAGTCGACCGGGACGAAAGGTTTGTCCGCCCGTGAGCTCAGGCTGTGGATGGTGCGGGCTACGAGCTCCTTTCCCGTTCCGCTTTCTCCGGTGATGAGCACGGTGCTGTCCGTTTTCGCCACACGTTTGATCGTATCCTTGAGCTCCTGAACATAATCGCTCACGCCGATAATCATCGAGAGGACGTCGCCCCTGGGCCTCTCCTCTGCTCCTTCTGACAGGCATTCCTGAACCGCTGATTTGAGCTCGGAGGCGTTGAACGGCTTCGTAATGAAGTTCTGGGCTCCGAGTCTCATGGCCTCCACGGCGAGCTGTATGGTCCCGAACCCGGTGATGACGATGATCTTGGAGGATACAGGGTGCTCTTTCTTGAGTATCCTCAGGATCTCGAGCCCTTCGATCTTGGGCATGCGTATGTCGAGGAGGATCACGGCAAACATGCCGGTCTTGGCCAGCTCGAGGCCGGATGCCCCGTCCGCCGAGCACACCACCTCGTACCCCTGGCGGGAGAGAATCTGCTGACATCCGTCCCGTATGGATTCTTCATCGTCGATGATGAGAATGCGAATGTTTTTCTTAGCCAATTTCCACTCCTTGATTCGGTCCGGCCAGGGTCACGCTCGTCGCGTCGCCTGCTCCCAGATATGCCGGCAATGTGATGATAAAGCTCGTTCCTTTGCCCGGTTCGCTCTCCACATCGATAAACCCGTTATGCTTCTGGATGATACCATAGGTGATGGAAAGCCCGAGCCCAGTTCCCTGTCCCGGATCTTTCGTGGTGAAGAACGGCTCGAAAATATGCGGGAGGTATGCCTTATCGATGCCCTTGCCGGTATCCGAGATCGAGATTTTGACCGCGTTTGTGCTGGAAAGCCAGGTTGATACCTTGAGCAGACCTCTGCCCTCCATCGCGTCTGAGGCATTGATGAAGAGATTGAGAAAGACCTCTTCGAGCCTCGATGTGTCTCCCATGATGAGAGGGAGCTGCTGGGAAAGCTCGTGCTTGACGGTGATGCCGAGAAACATGGACTGGTCTTTTACCAGATTGAGCGAGGTGATAATGACATCGTTGATGTTGACCGGTCGCATATCCCCGGAAGGTGTTCTGGCGAAGTCCAGGAGATTCTGGACGATTTTTTTGCACCGGTTGGTCTGATAGATGATTTTCTCCATATTTTCTCTGGAAGGATGTTCATCGCCCATTTCTTCGAGGATGAGATTGCTGTAGAGCAGGATCCCTCCCAGGGGGTTGTTGATCTCGTGGGCCACCCCAGCTGCCATCTGCCCGAGCGATGCCAGGCGCTCGGTACGCGTGATGCGCTGAAATGCCTTTTGCAGCCGTTCATCACGGTCTTTCAGGGATTTCGCCATATTGTTGAATGCCTCGTCGAGCATGTCGAAGCCGGAAGATTTGCCCGGAGGAAGCTGATATTCGAGGTTCCCGGAGGAGATAGCCTGAGTAGCCTGCTTCAGGATCCTGATCCTGCGAATGATGCTCTGGCCGAGGCGGAACGAGATGAAAAAGGCGACGATCACGCCGAGCGAGGTAATCCCGAGGAACAGCCACATGGTCTGGAGCTTGATGTCTCGGTACTTAGCCTCCAGGATACCGGTATAGATCATTCCGATGATCTTGCGGTCGATATCGTAGATCGGGGCGTATGAGCTTATGTACCAGTCGTTGACCACGAATGCCCTTCCGAACCAGTCCTGGCCCTTTACGATCACCTGGTCGTAGACTTCCTTGGAGACAATGGTGCCCACTGCACGCTGTCCATCCGCATTCATCACGTTGGTGGAGACCCTCACCCCGCCGAGAAAAATCGTCGCGAAGCCGATATCCCTACCACGGTAGGTTTCGTCCTGATATACTGTCTCCTTGATCGCATCCACGATCGCATAGTCTCTGTTGAGCAGGATGCCTCCGATGAGAGCGCCGAGCAGTTCGCCCTCCGCGCTGAATATGGGGTAGGCGGCACGGAGCACCATGCCCTGGGAGAGCACCTTGTCTTTGATTTCGACAGACTGCGGAGTTTTTATGATGGGTATCAGGACGCGGTCGCCGAGCCTCGGGTTCTGGTCCTTGATCGTTTCAACGGACATTACGACGCCGGAGGTCTGAGGCTTTTTTTCGTAGAGGCATTTTCGGACCACCGGATCCCACAGAATGACATCGCCTTTCGCTCCGGGATTCGCCACCCGGTAGATCACCCGTCCGCCGGCGTCGACGAGGGTGAGCATGTCGAGCGAACGATGATCCCCGAAACTGTAGGTCCCGGGGCGGATGAGACCTTCAAGGCCGCTCAAGGGTCTGGGATCGTCGTTCAGGATCGCCTCCTGCAGCGGGCTTCTCAGGGATATGAACTCCAGCTGGTACTGCAGGCGCTCGAGCTCGTGGCGGTAGACGAGCTGAGCGGTATTGATGTCCTGCTGGACCTTGCGCTGCACCTCGTCAAGGGTGCTCTTGTTTATGGTCGTGATTCCCACCACGGTGGCTACGGCACCCGTCAGACAGGTGGCAACGAGAAAACCGGTTACCAGACGGCTCTGCAGTTTCATAGGGAAACATCTTTCAAAAGCTTACATTGCATTTGGGTCAATATAAAGTATTGAACCAGTATAACACTTGTGGATGCCTGCAGGCAACGCCAGAGAAGGCGAAATGAACGAAAGGGGAGGGGGCGTTTGAATACCCCCTCTCTAGCAGGCTTTTTGATTCTGTATCAGGCGGTTTACCCGGGAAAGGAGGTCGGAAACGGGAACCGGCTTTGGTATGTAGTCGTCGGCAAGACAGTATTCTCCATCCGTGGCGGGCGAGAACTTGAATCCGGTTTTCTCTGTGACGGCGGTCACCATCAGGATGGGAATCATGCGGCATGACTGGTCGTTTTTCAGATCCGAGCACAGATCGAACCCGTCGGTATGTCTCTCCATCATCACATCGAGGATGATGAGGTCCGGTGGTTGCGTATCGATCCGGTTCCTGCCGTCCTGAATATTGTTCGCGTGATCGACGTCATACCCATGGTTTTCCAGGACGATCCTCAGGGCGTCTGCATAATCCTGGTCGTCATCGATAATGAGAATCTTCTTTTTTGCTGTAGCCATGACAAGCCTCCGAAATAACGTTCTCTTTCATCAAAAGATCTTCGCGCTCATGTCCCGTGCGACCTCGAGGGCTCCGATGTGCACCGGACAGTAATCAGAGCATCGGCCGCATCCGACGCAGGTGCACAGTCCGCCGTGCGTATCCCGGTCTCCATGGTAAAGGAGCTTGTGTTCGTGCCTCCTTTTGATTCTGAGCGCCTGCGAGTGCCTCGGGTTGTGCCCGGATGCCTCCTTGGTGAACCCTGCATACAGGCAGGCGTCCCAGGATCTCATCCGCTCGCCGCTGCCCTCTGTGAGCACTCTGTCCGAGACATTGAAGCAGGTGCAGGTGGGGCAGACAAACGAGCACCCGCCGCAGGTGATGCACTTCATCCCGAAGCGCTCCCAGAGCTCATCCGGTGCCCCGGTTGTTCGAAGTTTCTCCATGGCCTGTTCTATCTCGGGAACGAGCGGTATGCTCTGGGCCGCCCGTCTTCTGAAAGATGTGACCTTTTCTCGGGCGGCAGGATCGCTCGCATCCTCGAACAGCTCAGAAGATGCAAGATCTTCCCCCCTTGACGAACCGATCTCCACCAGGAACGAGTCTCCGTTTTCATAGAGCTGGAGATCGAAGCCCCCGTCGGCCCAGGGTCCGCTTCTGGTGGTGGTGCAGAAACAGGTGGGGCTCTGCTGGCCGGGGCAAGCCATGACGATCGCGGCGGTGTTTTTGGCCCTCAAGGTATAGAACCGGTCGTCAAAGTCTTTGGACATGAAGCTCAGAGACTGGAGCATTCCCTTGAGATCGCATGATCTGATGCCGAAGAGCAGAGCCGGTTCCTCACGGATGATCGACCGGTAGATTCCCTGATCAACCTGAAAGACCGCCTCGCTCTGAGGAAAGAGGGCATGTTTTAGGGGCAGCGAAGGTTTTGCATAGTCAAGGGTGAACCATGCCTCGTCAAAGGTATCGAATATGCGTTCATCCCGCTCAGTGAGCCGGGGTGCAATGACCCTGTACTTTTCTTCCCAGGCCTTCAGGGCCTCTTTCAGTGATTCTTTATGTATGCGCTTCATGCACACCTCCTGAGTCTTACTGCGCAGCCCTTGTACTCGGGTATACCGGACACCGGGTCGTGGGCGGGATTGGTGAGGATGTTTACCGGGGCCTCATGGAAATGGAATGTGGAGAAGACAACCTTGCGGGGCACGCGGTCGGTGATCTCGGCCCTGACCCTGAGCACGCCTCTGCGGGAAGATATCTCCACCAGCTCGCGATTCTTTATGCCGAGCCTTCGCGCATCCTCGGGGTTGATTTCGATGAGCGGCTCAGAAGCCTCTCTCTCGAGGATGTCGACCTGCCTGGACATGGTGCCGGTGTGGTACTGGAAATATATTCTTCCGGTAGTGAGAATGAAATCGTACTCGGTGTCGGGCGGTTCTGCGAGGGGCTTGAAGTCGCGGGGCAGAAACGAGCCCAAGCCCTTAGTGAAGCGGTCTTTGTGCAGATACGCCGTGCCGGGATGCTCTTCATTGGGGCAGGGCCACGACAGCCCGTATGATCTCTCGAGCCGGTCGTATGTTATGCCTGCATAAGACGGGGTTACCCTATTGATTTCCGCCATGATTTCCGAAGGGTCAGCGTAATGCATGGGATAGCCGGCCCTGCTGCACACTTCCTGGATGATCTCCCAGTCCGCGCGTGCGGATCCCGGAGGCTCAACCGCTTTCCGGGCAAGCTGGACTCTGCGCTCTGTGTTGGTATATGTCCCGGTCTTTTCGGCGAAACATGCTGCGGGAAGAACGACATCGGCAAGGCGGGCTGTTTCTGAAAGAAAGATGTCCTGAACGACCAGGAAATCGAGGTTTGAAAGCGCACGCTCGATGTGCTTTACATCAGGATCGCTCAGAAGCGGGTTTTCGCCCATGACATACAGCGCCTTCAGATCGCCTCGATCCGCCGCCTCCATCATAGTGGTGATCGTGAGCCCGGGCGCCTCATCGAGGCCGCCGACCCCCCAGGCCTCTTCGAATCTGCTCTTCACGGGCGCGTCGCCCACCTTCTGATATGCGGTGTACACGACCGGGAGCCCGCCCATGTCGCACGCGCCCTGAACATTGTTCTGCCCCCGTAAGGGGTTGACCCCTGTGGAGGGCTTTCCCACGTGCCCGGTGAGCATGGCCAGGTTCGCACAGGTCTTGACATTGTCCGTGCCTGTGGTGTGCTGGGTAATGCCCATGGCGTAGAGGATCATGGACTTGCCGGTTTTCGCATATTCCCGGGCTGCAAGAGCGAGATCCCGGGCGTCGATGCCGCTGATCTGCTCGACTACGCGGGGCGTGTATCTGCTCACAGTCTTTTTGAGCCCTTCAAAGCCCTCAGTCCTGGTCTCGACGTATTCTTTGTCGTAGAGACCCTCTTCGATGATGATATTCATCAAGCCGTTGAGCACCGCCACATCGGTGCCGATGTTGTGCCTCAGGTGGACGTGGGCGTATGTTGCGAGCGGGATGCGGCGGGGATCGATAAGGATGAGCTTGGCGCCCCGCTCGACGGCGTTGATGACCCTGGTGCCGATGAGCGGGTGCTGCTCTGTGGTGTTGGACCCTGTCACCAGAAAGAGCTCAGCATCGTCGATTTCATTGATGGAGTTGGTCATAGCCCCTGAACCGAACGCTGCAGCCAGACCGGCTACAGTGGAGCTGTGTCAGAGCCTCGCGCAGTGGTCGACATTGTTTGTTTTGAATACGGCACGCGCCATCTTCATGAAGAGATAGTTTTCCTCGTTGCTTACCTTGGCCGAAGCGAGGAACCCGAGGGACCGGCTTCCCGATTCGGACTGTATTTTCCTGAGGCGGCTTGCCACAAGGCCGAGTGCTTCATCCCAGGTGCTGGGAACGAGCGCGCCGTCCTTCCTCACGAGGGGCGTATTCAGCCGTTTGGGAGAATGAATGAACTCATACGAATTCCAACCTTTTGCGCAGAGCATTCCCTTGTTCACGGGATTTCCCGGGCTGGGCTCCACACCCACCACCCTGTTCTGCTCAGTTACCAGGTAGAAGTTGCACCCGCATCCGCAAAACGGGCATATTGTCGGTATCCTGGCCATGGTCAGATCGCCTCCTTGATATGCTCTATTTCGGTGTAGTTGAACACCGGACCGTCCATGCAGCAGTACTTCTCCCCAATAGCGCAATGGCCGCATTTGCCGACCCCGCATTTCATCATGCGCTCCAGCGACATGTAGATGTTTTCTTTGGCAAATCCGAGTTTCAGGAGCTTTTCCAGAACGAACCGGTACATGACGGGGGGGCCGCAGAGCACAGCACAGGTGTCGTCCGGAGAAAGCTGAGCCTGATCGAACAGGCCGGTGACGACGCCCACATACTGCTTCCAGATTCCTTCCTGATCTCTATCCACACTATAGAAGTAGGTGATGTCGTTGCGGTCGAAAAAGCTCAGGAGCTCATATTTGAACAGAACATTGTCCGGATTGTTCGTTCCGTACATGAGGATGAGGTCCTTGAACTCTTCTCTGCGGTCCAGGACATAGAGCAGGAGAGACCGCAGCGGCGCAAGCCCGAGTCCGCCGGCAACCAGCAGCAGCTTGCGGCCTTTCAGCTTATCCACCGGGAACCCCCGTCCGTACGGACCGCGGACATGCAGGCGGGAGCCCTTTCCCAGCTCGAACAGGGAGCCTGTGAGCCGGCCGGCCCGGCGTACGCATATTTCAAGGACATCGGGCCGGGTAGGGGGGGAAGATATACTGATGGGGGCCTCGCCCTTTCCGAAGATCGAAACCTCGATGAACTGTCCCGGCTGATGTCCGAATCTTTCCCATGTGCCTCCGTCTTCCAGCTTCAGCTGGAACAGCCTGTGCTCGGATATTTGAGGCAGGGTCCTCGCGATGAAGACAGGGAAAGGCTGATAGATATTCGGATGTGAATCCATCATTACTGCCCTCCTATAGTGTTTTGCCTGAATATTTCTGTTCGAGGCAAAACACAGGCAATTATAGTACCATCAATCTAAGTAATTGATATTAAATAAACAATGACCTCATCACATCATATTGCGCTCTCAACAAGGGTAAAAACACCCCTGGTGGTGGGGGCATTTTTACCCGGCGGCATGCGCGGTCATTACATCAGGTGACAGGCCTTGGGGATTGCTCTTGCAATAGAAATAATGATGGATTATGTGCTGTAGCCTATGAGCGCTGATACTCCCAACATGGTCTTTGCAGACAGGCAGGGGAACATCATGGACTTCGAGGGTCTCGGCTTGGTGGGAAGAACCGGCGACTATCTCGTTCCCGTCTCTGCTGAGGAAACGATCGCTCTGCCCAGGGGCTCGCAATTCTACGTCCTTCCGGACAGGTATCCCATCGGCGTCGACCGGCGCACCGGCGAGATCGTGGTCCTGAAGAAGAACCCTTATGACGGCAAGGGGCCGGTGTTTGCCGCGGCCACGTTTCTGTGCGCTGCACACACACAGACCTATCTCGCCGCATGGGAGAGGAGCCCGGACGCCTGCGCGCTCCCTCTGTATGCCTATACCGCCCTGGGATGGTCCGGGGGTTTTGTCGCAACGGCGATTCGTACCGATCTCTCCAGGCGCCAGGACCCGGATCTGTTCAGTATGGACAGAGTGAAAAGGGGCATAGCAGCCTGGAGAGAGGAGTTTCCGCAGAATCGGCTGGTCGAGCACCTTTCACATTGTGCCTTGGTCTACGGCTGCCCGGCCGCACTCAACCTCTTTCAGGGCAGGGAGGAGGCTCCGCTGCCCACCTCGCCTGCATGCAATGCGCGCTGTGCGGGATGCATCTCTTTCCAGGAAGGGTGCGAGCCGCCGTCTCCGCAGCAGAGGATCTCATTCGTGCCGACCGCCCACGAGATCGCCGAGGTCGCGCTCACACATATCTCACGGGTGGATGATCCGGTTGTGAGCTTCGGGCAGGGATGCGAAGGGGAGCCGCTCATGGTCCATGAGGTGCTGCTGGATGCCGTTCGACTTATCCGGAAGAAAACCGACAGAGGCACCATCAACCTCAACACCAACGCGAGCATGCCGGAGAAGGTTGCCGAGCTCGCCGACGCGGGGCTGGACAGCATGAGGATCAGCATGAACTCCGCCCGCCCGGCCACCTATCGTGCCTATTTCAGGCCGACGTACGATTTCGGCCGCCTCGCCGAAAGCGCGTTCGAGATGAAGAAGAGGGGGCGCTTCGTCTCCATCAATCTGTTCGTGTTTCCAGGAGTCACCGATGCCCCGAAAGAGGCGCAGGCGCTCAAGGACTATGTCGCAGCGAACCGCATCGACATGGTGCAGTGGAGAAATCTCAATATGGACCCGGATGCCTACCTTGATATCCTGAAGCAGCCGTTCCCCTCCGGGGTCGGCGTGAAGCGGCTCATAGAGGAGATTCCCGTGAGACGCGGATATTTCAATCCATACATCGCGCCCAGGGGATGATTTTCTTCACAAAAAAGACGCTCCGAAAAACGAAGCCGGTCCTTTCAGAATTCCACGAACCCGCCGAAGTTCTGAGTCGGGTCGTCGGCCTCGTCTGCGCTGCTCCTGTCCGCCTGCTCCCAGAATTCGAGGAGCATCACCGTGAAATCGTCATTGAAGCTCTCCTGCGCGTTGTACACCCGTATCTCCGTCTCAATACGGTCGATCAGCCCCTGACCGCGACAGTCCTCGATCGCCTTCGCAAAGAGCTTCTTGAGCCTGGGCATTCCGAACGGAGTCCCCTCCTTATTCTCGGTCTCGATGATGCAGTCGGTGTACAGCAGCAGGGCGTCGCCGCATTCGATGTCCGAAACGGTCTTCTCGCCGTATGCCCCGTCGTCGAACATCCCCAGGAAAAAGCCGTCGGTATCCAGCTCGATAATCTCACCGGTGCGCTTCTTGTAGAGGAGCGGAGCAGGGTGTCCGGCGTTGGAGAAGGTGATGGATCTGTTCAGAGAATCGCTCAGAAGATAGAACGAAGTGATGTAATCCTCTGAAAGTATGGGTATGAATTCCTGGTTGAGCATGTGAAAGAGAATTTTCGGGCTCGCCACGTTTGTGGCCAGCGTATGGAAGCTCATCTTGAACATGGAGGACACCAGTGCCGCGGCGACCCCGTGACCGGACACGTCTGCAATGATGAAGCCGGTGAGGCCCTGCCCCAGATCCACAACATCATAGAGGTCTCCTCCGATATGAATGGAGGGTATGTACTTGCAGGAAACGCTCACCCCGTTGACATTCTCGTATATGTTGGGCAGAAGACTTTTCTGGAGCTTGCCCGCCATCTTGAGCTCGTCGACCATCTTCCTGTTCTGCCCCTGGATGATCTCGCTCTTCTCGTCCACCTCGGCGAGAGCTATGGCGAGCCTTGCAGCCTGCTCTTCCATCAGGTCCCGGGTCTCGGAGGTCTCCATGAGCAGGCGCTCCATCTCCTGCCTGTGGTTCAGGTGATCGGTGATATCCGTAAACGCAACGATGAGGCTGTCAGCGTCACCGTTCAGAGAAATTTTGCCGAAGGATTTGCGGAGATGGCGGCACTGGCCGTCGACGGTTTCGATTGTGTGCTCGGATGAGCTGTTGGTGAGGAGCTCCCGAATACACTCGGGAAGACTGTTCACATGGGTTCCCAAAACACAGCTCCGGCCGATCGAAGTGATACTCTCGGCGGCGGAGTTCCAGAGAAAGACACTGCCTTGTCCTGATACTGCGAGAAGGCCTGTCGGCAGCACATCGATCAATTTTATGAAAAATTCATTGCTTGGCATCCTGAGCACGATTCCTGTCATCTTTCTCCTGCCGGTCGCCTGTAGACGAGCACGACGCGGTTGCCGACACCTTCAAAGGTGATGCTGGTGAAAAAGCTCCTGGCGATGAATAGGCCAAGGCCACTGCCAATGTGGGTATAGGGCTCGGAATCGAGGACTCTTTCATAATCGAAGCCGTTTCCCTGGTCCGTGACAATATATCTCAGTCGGTTGCCGCTCATGTGCACCTGGAGGGTCACTGTGCGGGAGGCGCACCGGGGATCGTTCATCCTTTCCCGAAGGAGTTCGCTGTAATTCCCTTTCTCTATGGCAAGCGTCTTTTCCTCTCGGGAGATTTCCAGGTTGCCGTGTTCGATTGCATTGAGCACGATCTCGCTCAGGGCGGTCTTCAACATGTCGACGTTTCTGCACACAGCCCACGCATTGAACGCAGCCTGGTTGATGATATATGGAAGGCTCTCGGTGCTGTTGCCGAAAACAAGGGTTTTAACCTCTTTCTTCACGCATTCGAGATCGGTTTCGGATATGATTTCGAGCATGCGTCGGCGATGATTGATGCGCTCAATGGATTGGGTGAGCTCATTGATATCAATCGGTTTTTTTAGAAAATCCACCGCACCGTGCCTGATGCACTCGATTGCATAGGAATCATCGGCGCATGAGCTGACCGTGATGACCCGGGCATGGGGATCGGCTTCGCAGATGTCCTTGAGCGTGTTCATCCATCCGCGGCACAGAGGCGATACATTCAGGATGACGAAATCCGGCCTGAGGCTCAGCAACGATTTCAGACCGTCGCCAGCGCCTCCGGCACTGTAGACGGTGAATCCACAGCCTGCGAGTCCGGTACTGATCGCCTCCCTGGTTCGCGCGTCCTCGTCAATAGCCAGTATGGATTGTCCGAGCTTTCTCACCGCTCTCCCTCGGAATCGGTTTTATTCGGCCTTGGTCAGGCTCAGGACATATTTCGCTATGGAGCCTAAGGGAAGCACTTTGTCCACGGCGCCCATCTCTATGGCGACTTTGGGCATCCCGAAAACCACACAGGTTTCTTCATCCTGAGCGATCGTATGAGCACCAGCTTCTTTCATCTCCTTCAGCCCCCGGGCACCGTCGTCGCCCATGCCGGTCAGGATGATCCCTATGGCGTTTGAGCCCAGGGTATTGGCCGCCGATCGGAAAAGCACATCCACCGAAGGCTTGTGCCTGTTGACCGGTGGGCCGTCCTTCACGGTTACATAATAGCCTTTTGAGCCCTTGTTCAGGATCATATGCTGCCCGCCCGGCGCAATGAGTGCCATCCCTCGTTTCAGCTGGTCGTTGTTTCTGGCTTCCGTTATTTCCATTTCCGTCAGGCCGTTGACCCGCTGTGCAAAGGATTTGGTGAACAGAGGCGGCATGTGCTGGACGATCAGGGTGGGGGGGGCGTCTGCGGGGAGCTTGTTCAAGATCTGCTCGATGGCGACCGTTCCGCCAGTCGATGCACCGATGATCAGCACACGTTCCCCTTCACCGGCAGGCACAGCTTTCCTAGCCCTGATAATCTCATCCATGTCGTGGCGCGGGGATACGCTGAGGATCGGAGCCACCGCCTTCTTCAGCTTCGCAGTGGCCGCAGCCTTGACCTTTGTGGTCAGATCCGACCGCAGTTCCTCGATACTCTCGGTCAGCCTGATCTTCGGCTTTGCGATAAAATCGATTGCGCCCAGAGACAGGGCTTTCATAGTGGCTTCCGCACCGTGCAGGGTCAGGGAGGAAAACATGAGCACCGGCATGGGATGCAGCTTCATGAGCTTTCCGAGGAACGTGAGGCCGTCCATCTTGGGCATCTCGATGTCGAGGGTGATCACATCGGGTTTGAGGCTCTTGATCTTGCGTATGGCGATAATCGGATCAGGTGCACTGCCGACGACCTCGATCTGTGGATCGCTGTCCAGTATATCGCTTAGGAGCTTTCTGACCAGAGCCGAATCGTCGATGACGAGAACCTTGATCTTGCCCATAACAGCACCCTAGAAAAGTGTCAGGTCTCCGCCTGTCTGCTGAAGCTTTTCCTTCTCCCTGAAAAGCCTGGTCTTATATGAGAGCTCTGCCTGGATGACCTTTGAATCGACGCTGGATTCAAGCCGCTGGAGGAGGACCTTCGCCGTTTCAGGAAAGAAGAGAATTTTTCTTCCCGAGTATCCTCCCACGTCTTCTTTTACAATGGCTATCTGCTCCATGCGGAGAAAGGCCCTGACGAAATCGATATTCGACTCCGGTACATTGCTGTCGGTTTTCCTGAAGTTGAGGACATGCCCTCCGCCAAAAACCTTTGCTTCGAAATCTTTTTTCGACCCTTTCCTCTTGATCATCTCGTTTATGAGCTGTTCCATTGCGAACATTCCATATTTCGCAGAGGCCGAGAGGAACATTTCTTCGGAACGAACATCTCCGGGAAGCATGAAATGGTTCATCCCGGCCAGTCCGGTCTTTTTGTCCTTGATGCATACGGAAATGCAGGAGCCCAGCACGGTCGCGATGATATCCTGGGTGCTCACATAGAACTCTCCGGGATAGATGATCACCATGTTGCGCTTGAATTTTCCGCTGTATCGCTTATACATCCTACACCTTCTGATAGATCGTGTGTCTGAGATAGCGGTACTTGTCTTTCATGTGCATGAGAGACTCCGAATGCCCGATGAACATGTGCCCTTTCGGTTTGAGGTGCCTGTAGAACTTGTTCAGGAGATCTTCTTTCGTTTTCGTGTCGAAGTAGATGATGACGTTTCTGCAGAAAATAATGTCAAAGGGATGCTTCATGGGGAAGGTTTCATCCATAAGGTTGAGCCTTCTGAATGAGACCATTGACCGGAGCGCGCCGGCCACTTCGTAATGTTCCCCCTTGCGGATGAAATATTTGAGGAGATATTCCCTGGGAACGGGTGTGACCGCCTGTGTCTGATATACGCCGGTGATCGCCTTTCCGAGAATTTCGGTGTCGAGGTCGGTGGCAAGGATCTTGATGTCCCAACCGCGCTCCGCCTTGAACGCCTCCAGCGTTACCATGGCTAGGGTATACGGTTCTTCTCCGGAAGAGCATCCGGCGGACCAGATGCGAAGCTTTCGCGATCCGCTCCTCCGTCCTTCCTCTATCACCCGAGGGTAGAGCTCTTTGAGAAGAAAGTCGAAATGGTGCCTTTCCCGGAAAAAATCGGTCTTGTTTGTCGTGACCCGGTTGACCAGGTTCACGATTTCGGTATCGGAGTCCGGGCTTTGATTCAGATAGTTGTAATATTCGGTGAACGTGCTCAGATTTAAAGCCCTGAGCCTCTTGGAGAGTCTGGCGACGATGAGCTTCTTTTTTTTGTCGGACATGTGAATTCCAGTTTCACGATAGATAATCTCCCGGAAAAGCTGAAACTCTTTGTCGCTCAGATCGAGGCTCTGGGCTAGCAACATCATACTCCATCCACAAGGTTCAATTCTTCGTCTGAAAGGAGTTTGTCCACATCCAGCAGGATGATGAACTTCTTGTCCTTCACCCCCATTCCATGGATGAAATTCGTGCTGATACCTGTGGAGAAATTCGGTCTCGGTTTGATGTCCTCCTTGTTGAGAGTGATGACGTCGCTCACCGCATCCACGATAAGGCCCATGATCCTGCCCGATACATCCAGAATCATGATCACCGTGAACTGGTCATAGTCCTTGATTTCCATGGAGAAACGCTCCCGCAGGTCGATCACGGGGACCACGATGCCCCTCAAGTTGAGCACGCCCTTGATGAACCCGGGTACGTTGGGAATTGTGGTGCACTCCTGATAGGCTATGATCTCGTTGAGCTTCAGTATTGAGATGCCGTAAGTTTCTCCTCCTAGCAGGAAGGTTACATACTGAGATGAAAGGCCTTTTGATGCCGCTGAGCCGATTGCCATAAATGCCTTCCTCCTTTAGAATTCCTCGAAATCGTCGTCCGGCAGGGATTTTGCCGGCGGGACGGGCATCGAGGGTTTCCCCGTCTTAGATGATGAAGCAGGTGCCGGCCTGCTGTATGCGGGTCTTTTGGCTGCGGATGTATCGACCCCGGAAACCTTGAATCTGGAGACTGTTTCCGCCAGGTCTTTTGCTTCGTTGCTGAGGCTGTCAGAGGTGCTTGCGAGTTCTTCGACGGTAGCGGAGTTCTGCTGGGTGGTGCTGTCGATCTGGGAGACGGCTCTATTGAGTTCGTCGACCCCGCTTGCCTGTTCGGAGGAGGCGGCTGCGATTTCTTCCATGGTCAGTGAGAGGTCCTGGATGTGGGAAATGATCTGTTCGAGCGATTCTCCGGATCGTTTGACCATTTCATCGCCGGTATTGACCTTGTTGACCGTGTCTTCGATCAGCGATTTGATCTGTTTTGCAGCCTCGGCGGAGCGTTGGGCCAGGGCGCGGACTTCTTCGGCCACCACGGCGAATCCCTTGCCGTGTTCGCCTGCCCTGGCGGCTTCCACCGCTGCGTTCAAGGCCAGGAGGTTTGTCTGGAAGGCCACCTCGTTGACGGTGACGATGATGTCTCCGATCTTCCGGGATGCGTCGGAGATTTCTCCCATTCCCCTGACCAGTTCCTGTGCCGCTTCACCGCTCTGGCTTGCCATCTGCACCATGGACTGCGCCTTTTCTCTGCCCTGGGCGGCGTTGGATGCGTTTTGCTTGATGGAGGAGGTCATCTGCTCGATGGTGGCGGCCACCTCTTCGATGGCGGAGGCCTGCTCCTGGGTCGCCTGGGAAAGGCCCTGGGAGCCGGACGCCACCTCCTGCGTCGCCGCATCCACCTGCATCGCCGCCAACTTCACCTTGGTGATCACTTCCTCGAGGTTTGCCACGAACGCGTTGAACCAGTAGGCGATGTCGCCCACCTCGTCCTTGGAGAGAATAGGAAGCCTCGCCGAGAGGTCGGCGTCACCCTGGGCGATGTCCATCATCCTGAGCGAGATGTCGCGCGCCCTTTTCGCTATTCTCTGCGTGAATACCGCACCGAGAACAGATACAATAAATGCTATGACAAAGAAGAAAACCCACATCTGTATTTTGAGCGTATTGACATGAGCGAGAATTTCATCGGCCGGAGATGAGCCCCACAGGATCCAGTCGGCTCCCTCAATATAGGTGAGGTAAGAGAGCTTGTTGCTGCCCTCGAACTTGTACCTGAAGAAGCCCTGTCTTTTCGAAATGGCGTCCCGCACGAAATCATGACTGTTGTAGAGAGTCAGGGTGTTGCGGTATTCCACCTTCGGATGGTAGACACAGGTGCCGTCGGACGTGAAGATCGATATATAGCCCGAATCGAAATACTTTTCCTTTGCAGCCTGTTTGACGAGCTCGTCCTTGAGGTTCTTTTTCAACTGCTCCTTGATGATGTCCAGGTTCCCCTCGATGGACTCGAACCTGACCTGCACCATGGTGGCGAAACCGTCGACCTTAGCCTTGAGATACTCCTGGGCCTGCCTCTCAAGCAGAGTGCTGCTCCGGCTCCCCACATAGATAATCGCCACCAGGAGAGGAACCAGACCTGCGGCGAGAAAAAGCACTGTAAGACGTTCCCGCAGTTTCCATTGTAGTTTCATGCTACGCTCCTCGCAGTTTCTTTTCGTATCCGGGGAATCAGAACTCCTCGAAACCGTCCCCGGACGATAAGGGCGCTGTTGCGCGCCCGGTTTTCCTGTTTGCCTCCGGTGATGCCGCTTTCACGTTCTCTCCCTGAAACGAGACATCGATTCCCGACACTTTGAATCTCCCGACAGCATTGGCCAGGTCTTTTGCTTCGTTGCTGAGGCTGTCAGAGGTGCTTGCGAGTTCTTCGACGGTAGCGGAGTTCTGCTGGGTGGTGCTGTCGATCTGGGAGACGGCTCTATTGAGTTCGTCGACCCCGCTTGCCTGTTCGGAGGAGGCGGCTGCGATTTCTTCCATGGTCAGTGAGAGGTCCTGGATGTGGGAAATGATCTGTTCGAGCGATTCTCCGGATCGTTTGACCATTTCATCGCCGGTATTGACCTTGTTGACCGTGTCTTCGATCAGCGATTTGATCTGTTTTGCAGCCTCGGCGGAGCGTTGGGCCAGGGCGCGGACTTCTTCGGCCACCACGGCGAATCCCTTGCCGTGTTCGCCTGCCCTGGCGGCTTCCACCGCTGCGTTCAAGGCCAGGAGGTTTGTCTGGAAGGCCACCTCGTTGACGGTGACGATGATGTCTCCGATCTTCCGGGATGCGTCGGAGATTTCTCCCATTCCCCTGACCAGTTCCTGTGCCGCTTCACCGCTCTGGCTTGCCATCTGCACCATGGACTGCGCCTTTTCTCTGCCCTGGGCGGCGTTGGATGCGTTTTGCTTGATGGAGGAGGTCATCTGCTCGATGGTGGCGGCCACCTCTTCGATGGCGGAGGCCTGCTCCTGGGTCGCCTGGGAAAGGCCCTGGGAGCCGGACGCCACCTCCTGCGTCGCCGCATCCACCTGCATCGCCGCCAACTTCACCTTGGTGATCACTTCCTCGAGGTTTGCCACGAACGCGTTGAACCAGTAGGCGATGTCGCCCACCTCGTCCTTGGAGAGAATAGGAAGCCTCGCCGAGAGGTCGGCGTCACCCTGGGCGATGTCTTTCATTCTCTCCGATATCTCGTTGGCCACTCGGGCGATACGATGGGCGACCAGCATTCCGGCGATACCGATGAGGATTGAGATGATGACGAGGAAAACGTACATATGCATTCTGACTGAAGTGATCTTCGAGAGGATCTCGTCTTCGTTCGCAGAAGCCCACATGATCCAGTCGAGGTCTTTGTTGTAGACGAGATATCCCCATTTCAAATCTCCCTCGAACTTGTACTTGAAAAGCCCCCGCTTTCTGTTCACGAGATTGCGGACGGATTCATGGGCGTTGTAGAGATTCTTGTTGCCCATGAACTCGGATCTCGGATGATACAGGCATGTTCCATCCGAAGAGAGGATGATCATATATCCAGTATTATAATATTTCTCTTTCTGCGCTTCCTTGATGAGATCAGCTTTCAGGCTTCTTTCCATCTGATCGCGTATGATATCGAGAGTGCCGGATATGGCGGCGTGCCTGGCTTCAGCCATGCGTGCAAATCCTTCCGCCTTCGACCGCAGGTAATCCCCGGCCTGCTCTTCCAGGACCGAGACGCTTCTGTTGCCAATATACAGAATCGCGATGAGCAGCGGGATGATTCCCGCTGCAAGGCTCAGAGCAACCAGTTTTCCTCTTAATTTCATTTCCATTGCACCCGCTCCTTTGCCGGTGAATGCCAGGCGGATTCGCGCCTGCTATCTCCGGCTTCAGATTCCTTTATGCGAAACCATGATTCCATTGCTTATATGTTCTCTCACGAAATCCTTTTTATCTGCTGAATGCCATGCGCTCTATGCCGTGAACGTCGAGTATGAGAGAAACCCTGCCGTTGCCGAGAATGGTTGCACCCGATGTTCCCTCGATTTTCCGGAAGTTCTTGTCTATGCTCTTGATGACCGCCTGAGTCTGGCCCAGAACGTCGTCAACGAGTACCCCGAAACGACTCTCCGTGCTTTGAAGAACTACGACGAGCGCATCGGTGGGGTCGGTTTTCTCGCCAGGGATATTGAAGAGCTCGTAGATTCTCACCAGCGGGATATAGTCTCCCCGGATATCGACCAGCTCTCCCTTGCCCTCAACGGTTTTTACCTCAGCCCTGGAAGGCCTGACCGACTTGTCTATGACCGACAGAGGTATAGTGAGCACTTCGGTGCCGACCCTGACCATCATGCCGTCTATGATGGCGAGAGTGAGGGGGAGCTTTACCCTGAACGTGGAACCTTTTCCCCGTTCGGAAATGATCTCAACAGATCCGTGGAGATCCTCGATGTTCTTCCGTACGACATCCATGCCGACGCCCCTGCCGGAAAGCTCGCTCACCTTTTCGGCTGTGGAAAGACCGGGAGCGAAGAGCATCTCGAATATCTCTTTGTCGGAATAGGTTCTCCCCGGATCTGCCATGCCTTTCTCGATGGCCTTTTCCAGAACCTTTTCCGTGTCTATCCCCTTTCCGTCGTCAGAGATTTCGATGAAAATATTGCCTTCACGCTGGAACGCCTTCAGCCAGATGGTGCCCTCGGCCGGCTTCCCGAGACGCTTTCGTTCTTCCGGCGACTCGATACCGTGGTCTATGGAATTCCTGATCATGTGCTTGAGCGGGTCACCGATCTGTTCGATCACGTTTTTATCCAGCTCTGTGTCTGTCCCACTCATTTTGATCTCGATCTTCTTTCCCAGCTCGAAGGACATGTCGCGAACAACGCGCCGGAACCTGTTGAATGTCCCCTCGACAGGGACCATGCGCACCCGCATCACCTGCTCCTGGAGCTCACGGGAGATCCTCTCGAGAGACGCCGAAGCGCCCTGAAGAGAGCGTGAACCGGTGTTCTCCTCGAACTCGCTGGCGAGCTGCGACATGCGGGCTACACTGATGACCATTTCACCAACGAGGTTCACCAGTTTGTCGAGCTTCTCGGTGTCGACCCTGATCGTGGAGGATTTCGCTATTTTTCTGCTCTGGGACTGTGCAAGGGCCATCTTCTCAACCACCTCTCGAGGGGCTTTGCCTTTTTCAACCAGAACCTCGCCCGTGGTCTTATGGTCCTTGAGCGCTTCTTCCACATCCTTGGGCCTGACAATGCCTTTCTCCACAAGGATCTCTCCAATAGGCTTCTCCGCAAGGCTCAAATCAACGCCTTCCTTGTACTGGGAAGAGATGTCCTCGATGAGGATGTTGTTTTCATCGATGACGAACAGAAAGATATTTTGGATATCCGACAAGGGCCTGGCGGTCTTGAGAATGATCTCCCACCAGGTGTAGCAGGTCGTCGGTACAAGGTTATAGAAATCGGGCACCGCGTCGGTGAACGCACGGGTTTCGACAATATCACCGTTGTCTGCGAGCTCTCTGAGGAGCATGAGAGGATCCTGGCCGGTAGAGAAAATGTCGGGCCTGAACTTCATCGTTATCGCGAGCACCCGTTCCTCGCTTTCGGGCTGACTTCTCATCCTGGATTGACGGGGGCTCTCTGCCGGCCTGCCGGCTCCCGTGAACCTTTTGAGGACCAGGGTGATATTTTCTATCTCCGCTCTGTCCAGGGCTTCGCCCTCGGCGGATGCAGTGATCATGCGCTTGAGAAGATCGACCGCGGAAAGCAGGTTGGTGATGAGTTTCTTGGTTATTTTCAGGTCGTTGTTACGTATCCTGTCGAGAATGTTCTCGATGTTGTGGGTGAAATTGCTTACCTCATCGAACCCCACCAGGCCTGCTGAGCCTTTGATAGTGTGGGCCGCCCTGAACACCCTGTTGATGATACCCTCGTCGTCCTGATCTTCCTCAAGCTTGATCAGACCGGCCTCGAGTTCCCGTATCTCATCTTCACTCTCATCCAGGAACACCTGAACCAGTTCGTCGATAGCCATGCTCTACCTCATAAACTTTTTCGTAACGTAGACGAGCTGCTCGGGCTTGAATGGTTTCACGAGCCACCCGGAAGCCCCGGCCTTTTTACCCCTGATCTTCATCTCTTCCTGTGATTCCGTGGTAAGAACCAGGATGGGCGTGTATTTGAACGGAGTCTTCTTCACCTCGCGGATAAACGTAATGCCGTCCATCACGGGCATATTGATGTCGCTGATGATCATCCCGATATGCTCGCCGCTTTTCATGGCCTGATTCAGCTTCTCCAGGCCGTCAGCACCGTTGACTGCATTGATAGTCTCGAAGCCTGCTTCTTTGAGCGTGTAGTTCACTGATGCACGAAGGGTGGCCGAGTCATCGACTACGAGTATCTTTTTCTTCATCAGACCCCCTCCTTCAAGATTGTATTGAATCCTGAAAGAAGGACATGCTCCTTAACCTGAGGACTGATCGCCCGGATACTGAACGCCCCTTCGCTCTCCGCACTCTTTTTTATGGCGTACAGGAGCTGGAGACCGGATATGTCGATGTCGTCCACTGCGGATAGGTCGAGGACCATGTCCTGAATGGTTTCATCGAGGAGGGGCTCGATCTTGGTATGGGCCGATTCGATGTGTGAAACGGTCAAAGAACCCTTAATGACGAGTGCGCCGGATGAGTCTTTATAGATTTCCATATGTCCTACCTCATCGAGATGGGGAACAGCTTGTCCAGTTTCACCGCCTTGAAGATGTGATAGATATTTTCGTGAATCCCCTTGATCTCAAAACTCGCATTATTGCTGTCCAAGCTCTTGAAAAAAATCAGTATTTTGCCGATGCCGGAAGATCCCATGGTAGGAACAAGGCTCAGATCCATAATCACTTTTGAGGGCTTGAGCTTCAATGCCTTGCCCAATTCTGTTCTGAGCACTTCTGCCGCTTCGGTATCGACGGCGCCGGACACCTTCACGATAAGGGCGTCTTCTGTCTTCCTGGTGGTGACTTCCATGGTTGTTCTCCTTTTGTGCATGTTCATATCCACAGGGTAATCCCTCTTGATCCCCCTGATCGGATAAATAAAAACAGATCTTTATAAGAACTCGTCCCGAAGATGGCGCTAAAACAGCGTAAGCCCGGTTTCTTTTCTCTCGGCTTCATCCCCCGACGATAGATGATCACTGTGAGGATGCTCGAGACGGTGGATGATGTCGCGGAACTCCTGCGAGCCGAGGCTCTGATCATAAGAGGGAATATGTCGTCCGACCTCATCAAGGATCGAAGAAATGCATTGGCTGAAGCGTCTCAGGTCGTCGAGAATGATCTCGCTGCCGGTCAATGTCTTCAGAAGGTCCTCGATATCCTGTTTGAATCTCTCTATGGAGTCAAGACATCTGGCGGCACATATGTCGATTCCTTCCATGGATTCGATCATGAGGCGCCTGATATCATCGAGGTTGTGAGAGGCAACTACCCGGATTCTGGAAAACTCTCCGGTTATTTCCATGTGCCCGGAGACGCCTGTTGCATGCCATATCACTCGGGCCAATGATTCGACCCGCACTCTGAGACCCGAAATCGATTCGAGAAGAGCGATCTCTGTGCCGCCGCAGGAGCGATCTTCGGCGATTCGCTCAAGATCCTCGCAAACGGATGCCATCCGGGAAACAGTGGCTTTCTGAAGCGAGACCAGGTCGGCCAGCGAATCGAAAGCAGATGAGAGATCCTCGATCATGCAGGTTATCTCTTGGGAAACGATGTCAAAAGTTGATTTCGAATAACATTTGAGAAGGAGGAAATCACTGATGGCGTCTTTATCCTCTTTGGCACTGCGGATCATGTTTTCGATGATTCGTATTTCCCGCTCGAGGTCCCGGCCGTGTGTCCGGATCACCCCGGCGAGACGGACAATCAGGTCCTGTGCGAGAAGAGAGGCCTTTTCCTGGAAAAGGAGAAAATCCAATTTTTCCCCTGTGCCGCCGGTGATTTCCACCGGGCGCAGCATCTGTTGCAGTCCGAGGACAATCGCCGTGATATCCTGGTTTACAATATCATGGGTCTGGAGGCCTGACATGATCTTGAGGATAAGGTTCTTCACGATATTGGAGCGGGAGACCAGATCTCGGAGAATATCGGTCACGCTGTTCAGAGAGCATGCAAGCGACGGTAAAACAGTATCTCTGCCTGACCTGACCATTTCCTGATATTCGCTCTGAGCCAAGCAGGATTTTTCCAAGATGTGCCGCAGGTCGTTCCGAGCGGCTGCGAAAGCGGAAAACCCATCTGCAAGGATCGAATCCGCAGAGCTTCTCGGCGGGAAAGACCTCTCGAAAAGGCTCAAGGATCTCTGGTAGTCGTGGTCTATGTGTTCGAGGATTTCCAGTGACTGCGCCAGAGACCTTGTCATATGGCCGGCCTGAACGTCCAGCGACTTCAGAAATTCCTCCAGCCGTTCGGTCAGGGCGCCAATCCTGCCCGGAGATCCGGTGATACTCAGGGAATCAAGGATCTCCGCCGCCTGCTGGACGGTAAGGAGAACCCCTTTGTTGATTTCCGGCAAATCGGTACATATGTGACCGTAGGCCTGATCGATTCTTGCCTGAACGGCCTTGAGCGAGCCGATAGCCCATGCAATTCGTCCATGATCAAGCGTTGAAGCTTGCATTGCTTCAGTGATTACGCCGGCGACAGAGGTATCGGTAGAGCCAATATGAGTAGCAGGTTTATTCTTCCGCATTCGCTCGAGATCTCCACACAAAGCCCTCTCGGACGAAAAGATAGCTATCTTTAGGACCTCTGTCGGGTATGGTTGAAGCCTCCCGCCTTAAGGCGAAGAGAAGAGACCGCGAGGTCCTTCTGCTGGAGAAGAGTAGCAAGGGCCAGGCTCATCCAGATTTTGTATTACCGGCGGGGCTGAGCCAGTAGAATTTATCCATCGCAGCCGTAGAACGATCGATGGCGGGCCGAGGGTGATCTCGGTTTCTTCGTATATAAGAGCTGCACATGGAACATGCACATTGACAGGGATATAAATGAATATTATCTAGTGTGGAATCCACTCTTGGAAAACGACTGATTGTATTGGTGATTGAGGCAGGCCGGAGGATGATTCCGGAACTCACCCGTGATGGAAGTGAGAGCCATCATCGTCCTTGGATGAAAACAATTGGGCATCAGAGCCGCATGCAGGGGACATCATGGATCGTTCGTTCATTGTAATAGTTACAGGTCTTTCCGGTTCAGGGAAATCTACCGCACTCAAGGCGATAGAAGACGAGGGATTCTTCTGTATGGACAATATACCGGTAGACCTCATTATGAAGTTTATCGAAGTGTATGATTCTGCATCGTTCGACATTCCGAAAGTCGGCATCGGCATTGATGTCAGGGCAGGAGCGGAGTCTTTTACGAAAAAGGCGCCGTGGATGGTTTCGCTCTTGAGAAATATGGCTGCGGATGTACATCTCATATTCCTGGAGGCAAGCAAGGAAAATCTCCTGAACCGATTCAAAGAGACCAGGAGGAGGCATCCGCTCAGCGAGATTTATCCGAACCTCATGGATGCCATCGAAGCCGAGATGAAGATCATCGCGCCGGTACGCGATATGGCGGATTATATCATCAATACCTCTGAAATGAATGTTCATGAGCTTCAGGCGAAAATGAAGAGCATCATAACCGCCAAGGATAAATCCAGGGATATGTACATAGAAATCCGCTCGTTCGGGTTCAAAAAAGGGATTCCAGTGGATGCGGATATCGTCATGGATGTCAGGTTCCTTCCCAATCCGTATTTTGTGGAAGCGCTCAAGGACAAGACAGGGTCAGATGAACAGGTAAAAGAATACCTTTCCCAATATGAGAGCTATCAGGAATTTATAGGGCGGTTCAAAGATCTCATCCGTTCCATTCTCCCTCTCTATAAAAAAGAGGGAAGGTCTTATCTCAATATTGCATTCGGTTGCACAGGCGGTAGACACCGCTCGGTCGCTGTGGCCGAGGAGGTCATGAAGCTGATCGAAGAGGCAGGATACAACGGAAAGCTTGTTCATCGGGACATCGGGTCAGGAGGTCGTTGAAATGGTCGGAATTATTGTGGTTGCTCATGGAAGACTTGCTGAAGCCCTGGCTGAAACCGCTGAGATGATCGTCGGCCGCACGGAAGCATTCAAGGCGTGTTCGTTCTGTCAGGGCAGCGATGTCGACAAGCTCAGGAGAATGCTGAAGACCAGCATTAAAGAGGTGAACTCGGGAGAGGGCGTGATCATTCTCACCGACATGTTCGGCGGTACACCCTCCAATATCAGCCTGTCCTTTCTGGAGCACAATGAGGTCGAGGTGATCACCGGAGTAAACCTCCCCATGGTCATAACGGCGCTGACCAAACGGGAGGGAAAAAACATGAAGGAACTTGCCCAGATACTCAAAGAGCATGGGTCTCACAATATCAACATTGCATCCGAGATTCTCTCTACGACCATAGGGAAAAAATGAACATACTCCTCGTGCGGGTTGACGACCGATTTATCCATGGACAGATACTGGAGTCATGGATTCCTTTTCTGAAAGCCCAGAGTGTGGTCGTCGCCAACGATGCGCTGGCGAGCGATCATTTCCAGAAAACTATCATGTCTATGGCCATCCCCGACAGGATTACCTTGCGGATCGTAACGCTCGACGAGGCGACGTGCCTGGGGCAGGATACGGAACTTGACGACAAGAGAACGCTGGTCATCGTATCTTCCATTAAAGACGCATATGTTCTCTTTTCGAAAGGATTTCATTTTTTCAAGCTCAACATCGGGAACAACAAAGGAAGTCAGTCTTCCCGGCAGGTATCCTACTCTGTCTGGGTCGACCCTGATGACATCCAGATGATCAAGGAGCTTATGGGACATGGGGTGGACGTCAGCCTTCAATCGGTGCCCAGGGAGCGGGTCATTGATATGAAATCAATCATGAGCTTGGTTATGTCATGACTGTTTCGATCGTGCTCAGTGTCATAGCTGGATCGCTTCTCTGGCTTGACCGCGTCTTTGTTTTTCAATTCATGATCAGCAGGCCGATTATCCTTTCGCCGCTGCTCGGTCTGATCATGGGCAACGTGACCATAGGTCTCCTTGTCGGCGCATCGCTTGAACTTCTATGGCTCAACGCTCCGCCGGTCGGGGCTTATCTGCCCGACGATGATTCCTTCTGCGCCGCTGTAGCGACTCCGGCAGCCATATGCGCCTCCGCATATATGAACGATGTATCTTCAGCCGGCTTTGCCATCACGGCAGGCCTTCCCTTTGCCGTTGTCGGGAGAATTCTGGATACCCATATCAGGAACCTGAATCAGGATCTGCTTGGTCTGCCACCCGCTCAAGGAATCGAGCGGGCAATAGGGAGAGCCATGGGCAAAGCGATTGCACGCAGCTACCTCCTTGCTCTGATAACGTTGGGGATCTGCATCGGTCTTCTGTGCACAGCAGCTATTTCGATAGGTCCGATCATGCCCGATTCCGTGAAGATCGCTTTTTCATATATGCCGGTGGCAGGAATTGCGGTCGGATTGGCAGGACTCGTCATGAAGGATATACCCAGGCCGGGAAAGACAGGCCTCTTTATTCTCGGAATGATCATCGTACTCATGGTCTCATGGATTCTCTGATCCTGCAGAAAACAACGAGGGAAGATATCCGCCCGGTACTTGCGATAGAGAGATTGTCCTTCCATTCACCGTGGGACGCCCGGACCTTTATGGACGCGCTGAGCGACAGGAGGAGCTACAATCTCACCGCCGTATACCAAGGGCAGGTCGTGGGGTATTGTTTCACCATTGCAATGAAGAGGATGGTGCATCTGCTGAATCTTGCGGTTCATCCGGAGTTCCGGCAGCAGGGGATCGCAAAGAGACTTCTCGATGCGATATTTCTATTTGCCAGATCGGGCAGGAAATCGTATGTGTTTCTTGAAGTGAGAAAATCCAATGACATAGCCAAGAAGCTCTATTTTTCCCAGGGATTTTCTCATGTCTGCACATGGCAACGGTATTATTCCGATACCGGAGAAGATGCCTCGATCATGGTGAAGAGACTTGAAAGGACATAATGGATGAAGGAAAGGGAAGCTGTAGTTCAAGACAATCGCGAGGTGGCGACAGACACCTTCCTCATGACACTCGCGTGCGATTTTCCCCCGTTCACTCCCGGCCAGTTTCTTATGCTCAGGATCAACAGCACCTGTGACCCCTTTCTCAGACGGCCTCTGGCGATATTGTCCCTCAAGGGGGATTCTCTCGAAATCCTCTATAAGGTGAAGGGCTCGGGAACCTCCCTCCTCGCCGGGAAGAGGCCCGGCGACGTCATGTCCGCTCTCGGTCCTCTGGGGAACGGATTCAGTACACCTGGGCAAGACGAGGAAGCCATATACATTGCAGGAGGAACCGGACTTCCTCCGATATTGGCACTGGCCGAAAAGGTCAGGAGAGGCCGTCTTATCATCGGTGCATTCGGGAAAAACGATATTCCTCTATGGAACAGGATATCTTCCATCCGGGACGTCAGTGTGCAGGCGACAACGGAAGACGGATCTTTCGGGAAGAAGGGATTGGCGACCGAGGCGCTCAAGGATCTTCTGCATGAGATTTCTCGGCCGTCCATTATCTATGCCTGTGGTCCGGAAGGCATGCTGAGAGAGATTACGGAGCAGGCGCGTATGTTCGGAGCACGATGCGAGGTTTCACTCGAGGAATACATGGCCTGCGGGTTTGGCGTGTGCTCCGCCTGCGTGGTGAAAACATCGGAAGACAGCCGGAAGGTCTGCGCTCAGGGCCCTGTTTTCGATGCATTCAGCATCAAGTGGAGGGACTGATGGATATCTCTGTTCGTATTACACCTTCTCTCACCTTGAAAAATCCTGTTCTCAGCGCTTCCGGCACCTTTGCATATGGAGAGGAGTTCTCCCGTTTGTTCGATCTTTCTCTGCTCGGGGGTGTCGTTACAAAAGGACTCTCCCTTCTTCCAAAGGAAGGCAACCCGACACCCCGGATCTGTGAGACTTCCAGCGGTCTCATAAACGCAATCGGTCTTGAGAATATTGGGGCAGACGCGTTCATTGCCGAAAAGCTCCCGTTTCTCAGACAATTCGACACTTCGATTGTCGTCAATTTTTTCGGGACCAGTGAGGAAGAATACGTGCTCATGGCGGAAAAACTCGATATCGAAGGGATTTCGGCTCTTGAGATGAACGTTTCCTGCCCAAATATCAAAAAGGGGGGGATCGAATTCGGCAAGGACCCGCATGTCCTCCGACGGCTTACCGCGAACGTCCGCTCGGCAACCAGCAAGCCTCTCTTCGTAAAGCTTTCACCCATGGTGACCCAGATCGGAGAAATGGCTCTGGCGGCGCAGGAGGGCGGGGCGGACGCCCTGACCTGCGCCAATACCTTTCCGGCCATGGCGATCAACGAAAAAACCTGCAGGCCGATTCTCGGCAACGTCACGGGCGGCCTTTCCGGCCCGGCTATAAAACCTATTGCGCTGAAGATCGTGTGGGAAGTATCGAAACAGGCCTGCATACCTGTCATTGCGTCTGGCGGTATCACTACCTGGCGGGATGTTGTACAGTTCCTTCTGGCCGGTGCATCAGCCGTCGAGATCGGCAGCGCCTCACTCAGAGATCCTCTGTGCTTCACTGAGATCATTCGAGGTTTCGCTGATTATATGCGGGAGAAGGGCCTGAAGTCGGTTTCGGAACTCATCGGAAAGCTGAAAACCGATTAGGCATATGTATGAAGTCCGTCGCACGGGTCTGATGGTCTCCACCCGGCGGCGATAATATTTTTACGCGATTCAAGGAGAATGTTCTGCTTTTCGGTACAGAGCATCTCCGGGAGACATGTGTTATGATTATGCGGGAGGTCTCAGGGGAGTCGCCCCTGATCGTGGTCTGTACTGCCATGTGCCTAGGGATAGTTGCCTGCCTGGGAAACATTCCTGCAAGTGTCTTCTGCCTTTTCTTTCTTTTTCTGCTCTATGCAAGGGGCATGCTCCTGCATATGGTAATCGGCCTTGTTCTTGCAGCAGGTGCGATCTCTCTTTCACCCCGATGGACGGACATTCCCGACGGAGAATACCGGTTTCAGGGTACTGTGGTGGAATCCGGTTTTCTGAGAGGCACCTACCGGATAATGCTCGATAATGTGTGTGTCGGCGGGAACAATATTCGAGGCCGTGTCCTGTTCAATGTGTATGACAATGTGAGTGACTTGCCCAAAGGAAGTATTATCGAAGGAACGGCACGTGTGAAAAAGCCCAGGCCTCAAGGAAACACCGGAGAGTTTGATTATCGTGAATATCTCCTGAGCAAGGGCATAACCCTGAGCGGATACATAAAAGATCAGGCTCAAGTAAATAATCTCAGAGCAGGCAGAGAGTCATCATTCAGGCATGGCATCATTTCTGGGTTTTCACAATACGCAAGGCCCGAATCTGAAGTGATCAATGCTGTACTGACAGGTGATTGTTCCGGGCTTGTATACTCGCTGAGGGATAGTTTTGCCTCTCTTGGGATAGCTCATCTCATAGCAATATCCGGTCTTCACATGGGAATCATGTTTATATTCGGGTACGGAGCGGTCTTTGCTATGCTCAGGATTTTACCACCAATTTCCGGATATCTCGACACCCCGTTTATTGCCAAAGCAGCCGGGCTCGTTTGTGTGGTCTGTTATACAGCTTTTGTCGGATGCTCTCTCCCAGCGGTCCGATCAGCCATAATGGTGACATGCATTATCGTATCTCTCATGTTAAAACGTAAAGGGACCCTGCTTGAGAGCCTTGCCCTCGCAGGAATAATCATTCTGCTATGGAAGCCGCATTCTTTGTACTCTTCGAGCTTTCTCCTCTCATTTTCTTCAGTGCTCGGGATTGTAGGGGTGTATCGGCGGCTTCAGGATTCTCCCCGATGGGTTATGTATATCGCGGTGCCGGTAGTCGCTACGGCCTTCACCCTGCCCATTACCATGATTCATTTCGGTTTTGTCTCATTATCAGGAATCTTGGCAAACATCATTTTCGTGCCATGGTTCAGCTTTGTCATCATGCCGTTCTGCATGGCAGGGGCTGCCCTGTCTTGGCTTTCAGCCGATATCTCTCAATTTCTTCTCTCACTGTCCTTCGATGCAGTCGGAATAATTTTCAAAACAGGGGAAATTTTCGGAGGCCTGTATCCGACAGCCTGTCCCGGCACGGTCTGGGGTTTGATGTGCTATTGCGGTCTGATTGTTGCGTTCTTTTCAAGTGCGTCCCAGTTGCGGTGTGTCATCGTCTGTGTAAGCGCGTTTTTGATTGCGGCAATCCCAGTGGGGATGCACATATATCAGCATTATCAGCCGCTCTGTTTCGATTTCATCAGTGTCGGACAAGGAGACAGCGTGCTTGTGACAAAGGGGCAAAGAGCCGTTCTCATCGATGCCGGAGGCTCTCATACCGGGTTCGATACCGGCAGGTTTATCGTAGGACCCCATCTGCTGAGGCGCGGGGTGACGAGTCTCGATCTTGTCGTGGCGACCCATTCCCATCCTGATCACATCGGCGGCATCCCCTTTGTTCTGGAGCGCTTCCCGACCTCAGAGATATGGACAAATATGGAATATGATTGGAATCCGGATTTCCAAAACATGATCCGCATTGCACACAGAAAAGGAATTCCAGTGAAAAACGTATGCTCGGGGGATATGCGTCATCTCGGGGGAATGAACATCGAAGTCCTCAATCCACGGGAATGCATCTCTCAAAGAAGGAAAAATATGGACTTGAACTTGCAGTCGATCGTGTTAATGATCGAAGACAGCGGCATGAAGGGGCTGTTTATGGGTGACGTAGGGGGGCTTGGAGAAATTAGATTGTGCCGCCTTCATAAAGACTTGTCGGCAGACGTGCTCAAGGTAGGGCATCATGGATCGAAAAACGCCTGTCAGGCCATGTTTCTCGAACGCGTGAAACCCAAAGTCGCTGTCATACCTGTGGGACATGGCAATGTCTTCCATCTGCCAAACAGGCTATGCCTGGATCGCTTGACTCAACATGACATCGCTACGTATCGTACAGACATCAACGGAGAAGTTACGATCAGCTCTAGAGACAATGCTCTGTTGATACAATCAGGAGATAAAGTAAGAGAGAATTTGTGCCGATAGAATAAAGGATCGGTGTTCTGTGCGCATAGGGGCGTGAAGGAATGAACAGCAATGAAGAAATCTTGAAGCCTTTGGATGTCAGTGGATTCTCTCTTCTCGAACTCATGGTGGTCGTTGTGATCATCGGTATCCTCGCTGCGGCCGCTGTTCCGAACATGGGGGGGTGGCTGGCCAAAAGAGAGCTGAACTCAGCTTCCAGGGTATTGTATTCTCACATACAGCAGGCGAGAAGTGAAGCTGTTCGGGGAAATGAGGTAGTGAAGATCTCTTTTTATACTGGAACGACGCCGGACAGCTATATCGTAATCGGGAACTCATCAGGGATAATTATTCCTCAAACAAGCCTGCCGAGCAATGATTTGTCGTTTTCCTCCATAAATTTTTCAGGAAACGCGACAATGGCATCCAATGAAACCGGGTTTGACGGCAGAGGGCTGTCATTACAGTCAGGAAGCATCATCATCACGAGCTCGAAGGCCCCCAGTGCCGACAATGATCGGACCATCACCCTGTCTTCGGGAGGGAGCACAAGCATAACCCCATGATGAACAAAACTATTTTGCACGACAAATCCGGTCTTACACTGGTAGAACTCATGATCGTTATGGTTCTGTCTCTCCTGCTCATGGCTGCGGTTTATCTCGCCTATCAGGCACACCATATTCACAGCCTCTCGCAGGAGCAGGTTCTGACAGCTCAGCAGGATCTCAGGGCCGTGATGGACATCCTGGAGAGAGATATCAGGAATGCCGGATGCGACCCTGCCGATCCGCCGATGAATCTGGTTGGCATTTCCACCACGAGCGGCGCCTTTCCGTCTTCCAATGTGACAAAACTAGGGTTGTCGATGGACCTGGACGGAGATAGCAACACCACCGGAGTAGACGAAGTAGTAAGTTATATCTGGAACCACTCCACCGGAGAATTGACGAGAAACGGGCGTGTGCTGGCAAACGGGGTCACGAACCTGACATTTACCTATTCTAGCAGCGGGGCTGATAAGACTCCGGCAACAAACAGCCAGCTCGGGGCTGCTGCCTCCGAGGTGAGAACTATTGAGATCACCCTTGAGGTGAGAAGCGACAAGCCGGACCCTGATACCGGCAAATATATCACCAGAACCTTTACACGAGAAGTTAAGGGAAGAAATCTCGGTCTGTAGAAAGGCCGAATTGTGAAGAACGGGGTGAGATGATATGGGCGGCAAGGGCTTTACACTCATTGAGCTGGTTATCGCTATTCTCGTTTTTGCTGTTGGAATTCTCGGCATAGTCAAGATGCAGTCGCTCTCAATCACTGGGAACAGCTATGGAATGCACATGTCGCAGGCGGTTAATATCGCCCAGGACAAGCTGGAGGAGTTGCAGAACCTCTCGATCACGAGCGATACCTTCAACGATGGAACACCCAACGCTTCAGTTCCACAGTATATTAAGACCATCAATGGAACAGATTATTCCATTGAATATAATGTGAAGACGATTTCGGGTTTGGGCACCAAGGAAGTCGAGATAGTGGTAGGATGGCCGGAAGTACTGAGAAACCCCAGCATTTCCATCACTTTTGTCAAGAGATGATCCATGAAAAACGGTATACTTATGCTAAGACAACATGCAGACCAATGTGTGGTGAGGGAAAATCGGGGAATGGTCCTGATACTCGTTATGCTCGTGCTTATGGCCGCGATCATCATCGGGACATACAGCATGGGATCATCAAAGATCGAGGTCAGGATCGCAGGAAACGAACTGCAGTACAAAAGGGATTTTTACACCGCCGAAGGTGGTGCAGAGTTTCTGATCGGTAACTTCAAACCTATCATGAACAACCTCTCCGCTGGAACGCTCGCTGAGGGTGACACGCGGGATATTACTACAGATGTACACGATGCCTCGGAACCTGGAAGCATTGTCAGAAATGCTACGGTTTCCATCACTTACGAAAAAAGATTCGAATTTCCTACCTCTGGAACAGGCATTTACAAGCGTCACTATAAGATCGTTTCCAGGGCGGGAGATCAAGAGATAGAAGTCGGCATAGAAACAGATGATTTTTAGATGTAATCTTCCTGTAAGGAGAAGAAATATGAAGAGGAGAATCCCGATTCATATACTGACCGTAACGCTATTGTTCTTCGCAGGATCGCTGTATGCCATGGACACAGACCTTTATACTGGAAAATCAGTGGCTGTTCCTCCGAATGTGCTGATCATTTTCGATACCTCGGGGTCCATGGAAGATGAGGTGGTCAACAGGGAATACGATCCTACCTATGATTACTCGTCAGAGCCCGGTACGCCTTATACGAACGATTATGTATATGTAAGATCCGGAGGATATTATAACGTTTTTGCTACCAGTGTATCGGCAATCAACTGTTCAAGTGCCAAAGATGCCTTGAACACCAAAGGCACGTGGTCAGGGTACATCAGGTCATCTTCTCCATACAATTGCGGCGGACACACCAACAGGAACCTATTCACAGGAAGGTATCTGAACTACTACTTCTCGGAGGAAACTACTCGAGGCAGAAAGATCGATGTGGCACGAGATGCCATCAAAGGCCTTCTCCAGAAACTGCTTGATGATGGGATAGACATCCGCGTAGGCCTGATGCGGTTCAATGGAACGGGAAGCAGCATTTCCAGTAACATCGGGGGAAGGATTTCTGTCGCAATCAATGATCTTGATGCTGCACAAAAAGCGCTCCTCGACGCTGCGCTCGACGGTTATCAGGCGGATGGGGGGACGCCCCTGGCCGAATCTCTGGCCGAGGCTGGACTGTATTTCGCAGGCAAGCAGTCCTGGGCAAACAGCGGTAAGACCACACCCGGAATGTCGAGCCAGGGGATGTATACTTCGCCGATAAGATGGAGATGCCAGCAGAATCATATCATCCTCATGACCGACGGCAACTCCCAGGTTGATCAGGGAGACGGGAACGGTAAGAATATTTTTACCAGATCGAACTATATGAACGGCAGATCAATCGGAGACCGGGATAATGATGGTGCCGACCCGGGCACCAGCAATTTCGACAATAACGGTACTCACTGGCTTGATGATGTCGCCAAGTTTCTCTATGATGAAGACCTGATTATCAACGGCACTGACGAAGCTGGGGAGCCTTACGGCGCATATGTGTATAACTCCGCCACATCTCCAGTGGAATTTGAACGGCAGAATATTCATACCCACACCATCGGTTTTGCCACTGGGACAGATGAAGAGCTCTTGAGAAGGGCGGCGGCAGGCTCCGGCAGCGATCTGGGATCTCATGGAAACGGCCTGTATCGGACCACATACACGGCTGCAGAACTCAAACAGGCGTTTACAGATATCTTTGGGTCAATCGTGGAGAAAAACGTCAACCTGAGTGCCCCGGTTGTACCCGTAAGCCAACTCGATCAGAACTATTCCGGCCGGAACCTCTATGTTGGGATGTTCCATCCGCTGGACGGCCCATTCTGGTACGGCAATATCAAAAAATTCGTCCTCGACAAGGAAGGCAACATTCTGCAGAAAGACAAAACACCCGCAGTGGATGGTGACGGGGTGGTCCTGCATGATGCGTCGACGTGCTATCAGAACAGCGATAAAGACGGCTTCTACGTCAACAAGGGGGGTGTCGGTGCGGCGTTGCTATATCAGACAGACAGGAAGTTCTACACCTATAAGGATGACGGAACAGCGGCATCAGACGATCTCACAGCGTCTTCAAATGAATTTGGAAAGAGTAATGCAGACGTATTGACACAGCTCGGAGCGCCCGATCCAGAGGATCTCATCGATTTCCTGCGGGCCGAGGGAGCATATCATCCGCAGAGCGGCCAGCCGCCAAAGAAGCGCGAATGGGTTTTGGGCGATCTGCTCCACTCGAAGCCGGTCATTCAGCAGGTTGAAGGGACTCATGAGAAGATAATGCTGGTGGGCTCGAATGACGGTTTCTTCCACTGCTTTATTGATGATGACAAAGGAGACAATGAAAAAGGCGAAGGAGTGTCGGATCCGAATTATCTCAATGACGAAGTACGGGAGGCCTGGAGCTTTGTTCCATGGACCCTCATACCAAGGCTGAAAAACCTGAAAACAGAAGGGAGCACACATCAGATCTTCGTAGACGGCTCCCCTGTTCTCTACCCGTCCGGGTCGGATATGCTCGTCACCTTCGGGCTGAGAAGAGGAGGGGAAGAGTACTATACGCTGGACGTGGGGAATTACAGCGACGGGAAATATACTGGGGGATATGCCTCCCCCTTGTGGAAGTGGAGCATCCAATCGGACATTCTTTCCACCGAAAATCTGGGCCAATCCTGGTGCACCCCCCGGGTAGGCAACATCAAAGTGGGTGGAGACGTAAAAACCGCCTTGTTCTTATCCGGTGGATATGACCCCGCCCAGGACAACGACCACTACGACTCCAGCGATCCAGGAAAGACTCCCAATGCCTCCGACAGCAGGGGCAGGGCCGTTTATGCCGTTGATGCATCCAACGGATCGCTCCTGAGCACGGTGGTGAACTTCAATTACAGTAATTATCCATCCATGACTCACTGTATAGTGGATCTCCTGGCATATGACTCGGATAGCGATGAGAACCATCTCATCGATACCATTTATGCTGGAGACATGGGCGGAAACCTCTTTGTGTTTCATGACAGAGACGCTACAGGCAACGAATGGAACAAGCAGCTCCTGTTCAAGGCCAGGGACGGAGCTACGGCCAATGACTGGCTGAAGTTCATGTACTATCCGGCGGTAAAGAAGGAAATATGGGGTGATTATGTGTTCATCGGAACCGGAGATCGTGAAAACCCGAACGATATGAACACATACAACTATTTCTTTGCCATCAAGAACCGCTTCGAACCTGCTACCATACCGTGGGCCCATCTGTATGACGTCTCGGGATTAGGCTTAGACGATTACAATGAGACCATCCGTTCCACGCTCACTTCCGATGCCTGTAAAGGATGGTATATCAGGTTTCCAAACGAAGGAGAAAAGGTTGTCTCTTATCCGGTTATCTATGACTACAGGGATGAAAACTATGTTCGTAGATCGCTGGTGATTTTTACTACTTTTACACCCGACCCACCCAGCACGGATCAGTGCAACGTCGAAGTATTCGGCGGAGCGAGGGTCTATATGCTGGATTACAAGACAGGTGCTCCGGGGGTGGGAACAAATAGGTCCACCTATATCGGAAAAGGGATGCCGTCAGCTCCCCAGATCATTTACCTGAAGGACGAAGACGATGAAACCATAGTGAGGGCAAAGCTCATTGTAACTTCTGCTGGCAATCCGGAAAACGAAGGGAACCAGAACGATCTTGCCCCCCGGTTCGATCCTGATCTGACACTCCCAAAAGATCATGGTGCCCCGCCGATAGCCCCCACCATCCGCTACTGGAAGCAGAATTGATGAAAAGGAGATAAAGATGGTGAACCACAGAATATATATACCGCTGCTGGCTGTCGTGCTTCTGATCGCATCTCAGGGAATATGCAGTGCAGAATGGGACAAGCCGGCACAGTTTCGCTGGAAGCAGATGGAGTTCCAGGCCAAAATATCATATATAAGCCCTGAAAGTGATTTCATCCTAGCATCGGAAAGACCAGTCAATATCGTTGATATGCGTCATGGCAGGCAGCGTTACCGCACGCACATTCTGGACGCCCTGGGCAATACGATGCAATACAGCGATCTGAAAAAAGGCCAGTGGATCTATGTGAGGGGAGGGCATCTGCCCGACGGGACTATCGGCGCACGAAGTATATTCCTCATCCCACACCAGCTGGATGAGAGAAAGATATTCAACGATTACCCGGCACTGAAGTACTTATCTCCCTGGGGGGAATAAAACGTTCCGAAAGCGGGAATCATCGCATCATTCTGCGGGTGAGCTTCGTTCTCTGTTGATGGCTCTCTATCGCAGGGTGCCATTGGCCTGTAATTTCCGAAAGGCCGGTTTCGGCATTCAGTGAATGATGCGTACATACGCCGCCTCGTTCTCCACAAGAATATCGGCCTTGGCAATCTGACGCCGTTTGAGATTTTCCATAGCATCGAAGAGGCTGCCCTTGATTTCTATGATGTGACAGATGGAGTGCCCGTGAATGCCGGTGATGCTGACACGGATAACACCTTCTGTTGCCTTGAGCGCATTGATCATCGACTGGTAGGTCACATAATCGCTGACCCCTTCGACACAGAGCGTTTTCTTGGCTACGCCTGGGCTATCGCTTAAGATTTTCTTGCTTATACCCGTCCTGACGGGCTTGATGACCTCGTTGATCATCAGGGAGTTCATGGCCGATGTCGAGAAATCACCCCTCAGGGAAACAGACCATGTTGAAAGAACCGAGCGGGATGCCACATCCATTAGGGAGAGCTCAAGCGAACACTCGTAGAGCGTATCGAGTACCGGGGTATAGGCAATAGAACCGGTTATGAGAATATCCGCCCCCGCAGAAAGAGCAGCATCCAGGGGGGTCGAATCCTCGCGTGCAGCCCTTGTTTTTTTCGGGGGGTCTATGATGTATTCTCCATAATGCTTCAATTCCCGTGCGAACTGTGATTCAAAGGAAGAATAAGACCGGTCTTTGTTGGATGTCCACCATTCATATGGTTTGACATTGCCCGGGCCAAGAAAGGAAATTGCGAGAAGCACCTTGGATCTTCGTTCCCTGGGAACCGTGAGGGCATGGGCATCTAGCCATTGCCTCAGGGAGTCATCGTCCAGTTTGACGTCAACGCTGAGAAGAAGCACATCATCCTGCTGATTTCTTGACGTAATCTGATATTGCAGAATGTCCTGCGTACCTCTGGACGAAAGGTAGCCTGGAAGGAGCTGCATCAGGTCGGCGACTGAGCTGCCGGGGACATGCCTGAGCGACGCCTGGAGAATCGCTTTTGCGAATGCGTCATCAAGAGCTCGTTGCTCCGCTCTGGCAAGATTGGCGTTCTCAATGGACCCCACACCGAAGACCGCAAGAGATGCGTCACCTCGACAGATAAGGGGTGCCGCTAAGGAAAAAAGGAGGAAAATGATACAGGCCTTTGTCTTGTAGGTAGTCCTCATCCCGCCAGGAAGTCTTTCAGTTTTGAATTCGTCTCGGATGGCTCGATACTCGCGACCGCGTGCTTGTATATGAGTATCGGTTTGTCTGTCTGAATGAGAATGCAGAATGGGTCGAAGCTCTTCACAAATCCCTCGACCTTGTCTTTGTCGATGAGAGTCACAACAATGGGGACCCTTTCCTTTCGCGCTTGATTAAGGAACTGATCCTGCACATTAAATACAACCTTGCCCATTGCAACCTCCTTATTGGTCCCGATGCAATTTTTGTTGTCGCGCTAATGTCTATATATTGTATTAATCATAATGATCTTTTGATCAAGTCTTTTTTGTGTTAGTGCAATAAATTCTATTGGTACCCCACTTTTTGTGTTTTCGGGAGACCGTATGTCGAAAGAAACAGTCGTAGAGCGCATAAACGATCTTCGAAAGCAGATCGATTATCACAACTACCGGTACTATGTTCTCGACTCTCCGGAGATCTCCGATTTCGAGTACGACGAGCTCATGCGGGAGCTTCTCAGGCTGGAGGCGGAGAATCCGGAACTGGTGACGTCCGACTCTCCAACCCAGAGAGTCGGCGCCGCCCCGGTCGATTCTTTTCCCCCCATGGCCCACAGGGTGCCTCTCCTGAGTATCGATAATGCCATGGACACCGATGAGTTGCGTGCATTCCATCAGCGCGTAGTCAAGTTGGTGGGGAAAGAGGATGTTCCTTACTGCTGTGAGCCGAAGTTCGACGGCCTGGCCGTGGAGCTTGTCTATGAGAACGGGATATTCGTACGGGGAGGCACCCGCGGGGATGGGTACACCGGTGAGGATGTTACCAGCAACCTCAAGACTATTAAAAGCATCCCTCTGAAACTCATTGCCGAAGACCCGCCGGATTTTCTCGAGGTGCGGGGTGAAGTGCTTCTGTACAAGAACGCACTGAAGGCACTGAACATGGAACGGTCCGAGAAACAGGAGCCCCTGTTCGCAAACCCGAGAAATGCAGCGGCAGGTTCTCTGCGGCAGCTGGACCCTCGTGTCACGGCATCGAGGCCTCTTGTCTTTTTTTCCTATGGGATCGTAGATGCTGTTTCAGTCGGGCTCGATTCGCAGTTTGACACTCTCCGGAGGCTCCAGGAGTATGGATTCAGGGTGAATCCGGATATCCGCCTCTGCCACGGCATTGATGAGGCGATCGATTTGTGCCTGAGTATGCAGGAGAAGCGGGAATCTCTTCCATACGAGATCGACGGAGTGGTGATCAAAGTCAATGACATAGCCGATCAGCGGGTGCTCGGAATCAGGGCCCGTTCACCCCGCTGGTCGATCGCCTATAAGTTCCCTCCGGTTCAGGCTACGACCATCCTCCGGAAAATAGGAGTTCAAGTCGGAAGAACAGGCGTCCTCACTCCGGTGGCCGTCCTCGACCCTGTAAAGATAGGCGGGGTTACTGTTTCGCGAGCTACCCTCCACAATGCTGACGAGGTGAAAAGAAAGGACGTCAGAGAAGGAGACACCGTGATTGTACAAAGGGCGGGCGATGTGATCCCGGAAATTGTTGCCCCGGTGGTCTCCAAGAGGACCGGCAAAGAGAGGGAATTCGCCATGCCCGAGGCATGCCCGGTATGCGGCTCCGGTATCATCAGGGACACGAGTGGAGAAAAGGGCAAGCAAGGCGTCATGTATCGATGTGTCAACATGGCGTGTCCCGCCATTCTCAAGGAGCAGATCTATCATTTCGCATCCAAGGACGCCCTCGATATCGACGGACTGGGGAGAAAGATAATCCAGCAGATGGTGGATAGAGGCCTTGTCAGAGATGTGTCCGATCTTTATACCCTCAAACGGGATGATATTATGGGCCTTGATGGATTCGCCGAGCTTTCTACGTCAAACCTCCTGAATTCCATTCAGGAGAGCAAAAAGACCACCCTCGGGAGATTCTTATACGGTCTGGGAATTCCTCATGTCGGAGAAGTCGCGGCAAGAGACCTCGCGCAGCACTTCGGGTCATTGGAAAAAGTCATGGAGGCAAGCCAGGATGAGCTCCAGTCCATGAAAGGCATCGGAAAGGAAATGGCCCGGGCTATCAGCAGCTTCTTCTCGAACGAGCGAAACCGCGCAGTAATCGGAAAGCTGCTGGAACGTGGCCTCGAGATAACATTACAAAAAACTCCCAAGCGGGCAGAAGCGCCCCTTGAAGGAAAGAAGTTCTGCTTTTCCGGAACCCTGCAGTCCATGACGCGCTCGGAAGCAAAGAAGGAGGTAGAAGGCAAAGGAGGGCAGGTCGTTTCTGCCGTGAGCTCCCAGCTCGACTACCTGGTTGTCGGGACGGAGCCGGGTTCCAAGCTCGACAAGGCCTCGTCTCTTGGAGTAACCATAGTGGATGAGGATGAATTCCTCAGAATGATCAGGGAGGAATGACAGGGTGAAAGCCTTTCACGTTACGATACGCGGGAGGGTTCAGGGTGTGTGGTTCCGCGCCACAACCAGAGAGCAGGCCCGTCTCCTGGGCGTTTACGGCTGGGTTCGGAACACACCGGAGGGCGATGTCGAAGCCCATGTGCAGGGCGAGCCCGATGCAGTCGATAGTCTTATAGCATGGTGCCGCCAGGGTCCTCCGGGAGCCCGGGTGGACAGTGTGGAATTCGACGAGGTTGAGCCCGACGACACCATCCGGGAGTTCCGTATACTCCACTGATCTTTGCGATCATATCTCTGGAACGAACCGCTTTTTTATCCTTGCAAGAGTGTGAACTTTGTTATATGAGTTCCACGCTCCTTGCTCCGGACAGGGGCTACAAAACCATAAGGAGGATACAATGGATCTCTACGAGATAATGTTCATCCAGAACCCGGATCTCGGGGAGGAAGACCAGGAAAAGCTCCTCACCCGTTTCAAGGCGGCTGTTTCCAAAAACGGCGGCGAAATCATCAAGCTGGAAGATCAGGGAATCAAGACCCTCGCATTCAAAATTCAGAAGCGTTCAAGAGGCCGTTACTTCCTTATCTATCTTGAAGGACCGGGGTCCATGGTTTCCGAGCTCGAGCGTTTCATGAGGATCGACGAGAACATCGTGCGATTCGTGATCATCAAGCTCGACAGCCACATTACAAAGGAAGAACTGATGCCCAAGGCCGCTCCCGAGGAACAGCCGACAGCCGAGGACAAAGCAGAGGAGGTGGGTGAATAATGCAGAACAGACCGGGAAATCCGCGCACAAGGACGTACTATAAGAGAAAAACATGCAGGTTCTGCGAAGACAAGAATCTGAAGATAGACTATAAGAATACAGGCATGCTCCGTGATTTCATCACCGAACGGGGCAAGATACTGCCGAGAAGAATCACCGGGACCTGCTCGCGGCATCAGAGGAAGCTGACTGTCGAAATCAAGCGGGCGAGGATCATGGCCCTTCTGCCGTTTACCGTTCACGATTGACGTTATGCCTCTGACAGTGGGAGGCCCGAAGACCCTGTGGTTTTTTAGCGGGGTCTTTCTTTTTATGGGGATTCTGGTAATCGTTGCAACGGCGCAGGCCCTTCCTGTCGCACTGTTTCTGCCTGCCCTCTACTCGATTTTCTTCGATCGGGTATCCCCATATACCAAGCCGCTTGCAGTTGCATCCATCCCTGCGGCGCTCATTGTCGTACCGGGCTTTATGCACAGTGTCATCCTGTATATGTTCCTCATTGCATGCGGGGTCCTGATACACTGGTCTGCGAGCAGAAAGGATGCGGGCATGGCCGTTTTCCTGCCGTCGTGTCTGCTGCTGATTCTTTTCATACTCAGCATCAGGGTCATGGCATGGCAGGAAGGCATTCTGTTTCAGGATATCGTCGCCAGGTGGGTGGGAGATGTCATGAATCAGATCTCTGTAGTGTACGATCGAATTCTTCCTTCAGGAGAACTCGCTGATTTCAGGATTAACAGAGGAGCCATGGAAGCGAGGATCACAGACTTGTTCTGGGGGATAATCGCATCATCCATCCTGAGCATCATGTGGCTCAATCTCGTGATAACGACTGCGCTGAGAAAAACAATGCAGCTTCGCACCTGGAAGTGTCCGGACTGGTTTGTTGGGTTCTTTATTCTGTCAGGCCTTTTCATCCTGATGAAATATGACAATGTACGCGTTCTCGGACTCAATCTCATGATCGTCGTGTCGCAGGTCTATTTCTTTCAGGGGTTGGCCATTGTGGCTTCCGTCATGACGGAGTACAACTGGTCAAAGGTCATAAGGTTGGTTGTTTACATATTGATTTTCAGTCAGATATATATAATGATCATCGTTACAGCGCTTGGACTGTTTGATACCTGGTTCAACTTCAGAAATATGATAAGAAGCTCAGAAGGAGATATAACATGAAGGTAGTGCTGCTGGAAACTATTGAAGGTATCGGGAGCGTAGGACAAGAGGTAAAGGTGAAAGACGGATATGCAAGAAATTACCTGGTGCCCAAAGGCCTCGCCCTGATGGCGTCCGACAAGAATCTCAAGGCCTTCAAAGACAAGATACAATCAAAGATCAGATCCGAAGCGAAGTCCAGAGAGCATGCGCAGAAGATTGCCGATCAGCTCGACGCCGTTACTCTGAACTTTTCCGTGAAAACCGGGCAGGAGGGAAAGCTCTTCGGCTCCATCACCTCCACGAACATTTTCGAAGCTCTGAATCAAAAAGGCTTCGAGGTGGACAAGAAGAAGATCGTGCTTCCCGAGCCGATCCGCCACGTCGGAACCCATGAGGTGACCATACGGCTCTACCCCGGAGTCAATGCGCAGGTCAAGGTCGAGGTGTCTGCAGAGAACGAGGAATAGCGGGATGGAGAGCCCTTCCCCGATCCTTCCCCACAATAAAGAGGCGGAAGAATATCTGCTCGGGGGAGTGCTGCTGGAGAACTCTTCGCTCGACATCATCTCTGAAATTATCTCGCCGGAGGACTTCTATGCGGAGAGGCATCGCATCATCTACGAAGAGATGCTGAGCCTCAGAGACAGGGGGCTTCCAATAGATCTCGTTTCCCTGGTCGAATCTATCGAAAGCAAAGGGAAGCAGGACAAGGTCGGGGGGGCAAGCTACATCGCTCAGCTGGCCGATCGCATACCGACGACCGCCAATATAGAGTACTATGCCAGACTCATCCGCGAGAAGGCCATCCTGAGGTCGCTCATTGTCGGTGCAGGAAACATCATCAAGACCGCTCGAAATCCCGGAGAGGAGGTTCCTCTCGTATTGGAGTATGCAGAGCAGGTCATCTTCGACATCAACAAGCAGCTCAAAAACAAGAAAGGGGGACTGATCAAGGTCAGTATCCCTCTGCAGGACATGTACCATACTCTGGGCCGCATGGCCAAAGGAGAGATTGATGAGGGGGTGGTTCCCACCGGATTCATCGATCTGGACAATCAGCTGCTGGGCGGCCTCCACGGTTCCGATCTCGTCATCATAGCAGCCAGGCCCTCTATGGGCAAAACGTCCCTCGCCATGAATATCGCCCAATACGTATCCGTTACCGAGCAATTGCCGGTGGCGGTGTTTTCCCTGGAAATGGGGGTGGAGCAGTTGGTTCTCAGAATGCTCGCATCTGAAGCGCAGATAAATCAGAGCCTGGTGAGATCCGCAGCTTCTCTCTCCCTGCTGAAAAAGGAAGACTGGAGCAATCTTCTGAATGCCTCCGGCATCCTCTCGGAAGCACCTCTCTATATCGACGATACGCCGGGTATATCGCCCATGGAAATCCGCGGCAAGCTCAGAAGGCTCGCATCGCAGGAAGATCTTCGGCTCGTGGTGATAGACTACCTCCAGCTCATGACCTCATCCCGCGCCCGGTCTGACTCGCGGGAGCAGGAAATTTCGGAGATATCCCGGAGCTTAAAGGCTATCGCAAAGGAGTTCGGCATACCTGTTATCGCCCTGAGTCAGCTGAACCGGAGGGTGGAGGAGAGGCAGAACAAACGCCCTCAAATGGCCGATCTGAGAGAGTCGGGGGCGATCGAGCAGGATGCGGATATCATTTGCTTCATCTACCGTGACGAAGTATACAATCCCGACACGCCGGACAAAGGGATCGCAGAGCTCATCATTGCAAAGCACCGCAATGGTCCTACGGGAGAGATCAAGTTGTCCTGGAGGCCCGAGCTTACCCGGTTCGAATCATACTCCAACCGTTAAGCCGTCCCGGCATCCTTTACAACGCGCACGCGGCTGGAGGATACGGTTTCTGCATAGAGACTTAGAACCCATCCCTAAATAGCGTTTCCAAATCAGTAACTATCTGCGATCATCTGTATCGTCCTAAATTATGGATGGGTTCTTAATCGAACGATCGGATTGCCCCCGACACGTCTGCCGTCTGGAAGCGAAAAAGAGCAGGGACCGGAAAGCACTACAGTCTTCTGCGCCGCATGGGATAGCTGTGGCTGATGTCGATATCCTCGACCAGGAATTCACGTTCTTGTTCCATGACCGTCCTGATGCGCTGAAGAGAGCGCATCTCGATTTGACGCACCCGCTCTCTCGTTACGCCGATCTCTGTTGCAATGTCTTTGAGTGTTGCCGGAGGATCATGGAAAAAGCGTTTCTGGATGATGTAAACCTCGCGTTTTGTGAGGATCGGAGGATCAGACGACAGGATTTTGAGAAGATATTGATGCCGCTCTTTCTGTGCATAATGATCGTCCTGGTCAGGTCCCTGGTAGAGAAGATGGTCAAGGAGGCATTCCTCGTTGTTTTCGTTATCCCATGAGACCGTGCTGTCCAGAGAGACGAGTCCTGTAGCGTGGGTGAGCCTTCCGGTATGCACCTGGTAGCTCTTGTGAATGAAGTTTCGAATATAGGCCTTTATCCACCAGATTGCATAGCAGATGAAGCGGACTCCCATCTCGGGGTCGAACCGAGTCAGTGCTCTTACCAGGCCCATATTCCCTTCCTGCACGATCTCGAGGGGGCTGTAGCCGAGATGAAAGTAGGAATGGGCGATCTTCACCACGAAACGAAGATTGGCGGTGATGACCTTCTGGCCTGCCTCGATTTTTCCCTGCCGGTACTGCCGTGCAAGATTGAGCTCCTCTTCAGGCGTGAGCAGGGCATAGTCTTTGATCTTTCTGGTATACAGCTCAAAATCGGAAGACGAATATTTACTCCCCATAGACCCTCCTTTTCACAAAAAGGACACGATCTTTCCTAAGTTACATGATATATTTCACAGATGTCAAGACTAATATCAGGATGCTTTGGAATAGTGAAATTTTAATGAGATGTTGTAAACAACAATGTCTGGAAAAATAAGGCCATATCTTTCTCAAAACTGATCAATCATTCACAATCCTGTATTTTCGGGCTTCTTTTCCTTGTTTTTGTTTTTAACAGAAAGAGGTAGATATAAATACAAAGGACTACGGCTATCCCGATAAAGAGCGCTAAGGTAGCCTGATGGGAATATCGATGTACGAGGACCATGTTGTTTCCTACCAGATATCCGATCCAGGCGAGAACAACCACCCATATACCGGCGCCCAGTGCGGTATAGATCGAGAATTTCAGAAGATTCATCCGGGCGAGGCCTGCAGGGAAAGAGATATACTGGCGGATGCCGGGGATGAGCCTGCAAACGAAGGTGCTGATCTCGCCGTGAAGGAGAAAGAAGTGGTCAACCTTCCGGAATCTCTCCGGGGGAAGAAAGAAATACTTCCCATACTTCAGGAGCAACGGCCGGCCGAGCCACAGCGCTATCAGGTAGTTGAAAAAGGCCCCCAGCAGGCTGCCGAGGACCCCGCAGAGAACCACCAGATAGATATTCATCTGGCCCTGTGATGCCAGATATCCGGCAGGCGGCACTACGACCTCACTCGGAAAGGGGATGAATGAGCTCTCAAGAAACATCAGCGCAACAATGCCGGTGTATCCCAGCCTTCCGATCGTCTCCACCAGCCAGAGTATGACCTGCTCCATATATCATATATTATATGAGGAAGATTCCCGTTGCAATATTTGCATTATGTGATTAGATTCATGACAGACATGAATTTCCTCGAGCAGGTCGCGGCAACAGCCCGAAAATGGATACAGACGAAATTACGATAAATATTGATTCCCTGTCCTATGGAGGCAGGGGTGTCGGAAGAAGACAAGACGGCAAGGTGGTGTTCGTGCCGATGGCTCTTCCCGGTGAGCAGGTGCGTGTCCGGGTGGAAAAAGAACGCGGATCATACTGTATCGCCGGCGCACCGGCTGTCCTTCGTACCTCCCCGCACCGTGTCGAGCCGGAGTGCGGCCGATTTTCCCACTGCGGTGGATGCGACTGGCAGCATCTTGCGTATACTGAGCAGGTCAGATGGAAGAGCGTCATCCTCAAAGATGAAATCACCAAAACCGGCTATGTGAAGATCCCTGAGCAATTTCAGGCAGTGCCCTCGGAAACGGGATACGGCTACCGGGGCCATGCGACATTTCAGTGCAGCTATGAACCCGATTTTCTACTTGGATTTTTCCGGAAAGGAACGAACAGAATTATCGATATCGACTCCTGCCCGGTGCTGAAGCCGAGGGTGCGGGAGATTGCCTCAGGGGTGAGGGACATCCTTCGGAAGAATCCTATTCCGGGGCTCTACTCGATCGAGATTCATTCGCCGCAGGATGAGAGTATCCTACAGGCCCGGTGCAGGAGAAACGTCCACAGAAATGCGTCAGGCATCATGGAGAGAATATACCGGGAGCTCGATATTTCCGGACTTTCATTCGTCGTATCCGGCGCCCGGAGAAGCGACCATGTATTTGGCCAGCGTTTCTGCCGGTATTCCCTGAACGTACATGGGCGCAAGATCCACTTGAGCTGCTCCTTCGGCGACTTTATCCAGGCGAATATGCAGCTGAATACCGCCCTTGTGGAGCATGTCGTTGATCTCGCCGGCGGGGCGGGGAAGGTTCTCGACCTCTACGGCGGGAGCGGGAACTTCAGCATTCCTCTTTCACTGGCCGCATCTGAGGTGGTCTCCATAGAGAGGAGCTCGAAACTCGCGTCACTGGGCAACATAAGCGCGAAGAAAAACCGAGTCGGAAACGTGAAGTTTCTTGCCATGGATGCGCTGAAAGCGGTCACGTCCATCCGTGACGAGGCGGTCGGATTCGATACCGTCGTACTGGATCCTCCGAGAGAAGGGGCAAAGGACGTTGTCCAGATTATCCCTGATCTACAGCCGTCTCGCATCATCTATATTTCCTGTAACCCGAGCACCCTGGCCAGAGATCTTGCGACACTGTGCAGGACGGGATTCGTCCTGAAGCAGCTCAGGATGTTCGATATGTTCCCCCAGACCTTCCATATCGAATCCGTGGCCTACCTCGAACGGTAGTAGGCGATACGTCCATGTTTTTTGTTCTAGACAAAATTTTCGCCCCAAGGGTATATGTTTTCTGATGATCTTCGGAATCGTCTGCAAAGAGGACAATACCGGCGCCCTTGATCTTTCGGGACGCGTTCGCGAATGGATAAAAGCCAAGGGGTTCGAATGCCTGGTGGAAGATCACTTGGCGGACCACATCGGTATCGGGCGCACCCGCGCCCCCTGGGATGATGCCGACCTGCTCATAGCCATAGGCGGCGACGGGACCTTCCTGAGGGCCATCTGGATGTCGGCGCCGCGGCAGATCCCGATCCTCGGGGTGCATATGGGATATCTGGGATTCCTCACTGAGGTGACCGAGGACGAGGTGTGTAAAGCGCTCGAAGCGGTCCTTTCCGGCGATTTTGTCAAGGAAGAGAGGACCATGTTCGAGTGCGTTCTCGTCCGAGAGGACCAGGAAATCATCTCACAGCATGTCCTCAATGACGTGGTGATCAACAAGAGTGCCCTTGCGCGGATGATAGATATAGAGGTATCGACCGACTCTACCTTTATCACATGCTATCGTGCGGACGGGCTCATCGTTTCCACACCCACAGGGTCGACAGCGTACAATCTCGCGACAGGCGGGCCCATCGTCCACCCGCAGGTTGACGCCATCATCCTGACTCCCATCTGCCCTCACGTCCTGTCGAACAGGAGCATCGTCCTACCGGATTCGCAGGAGGTGATCATTGTGGTCAAGTCGGGGAAACGCTCGGATAATATCTATCTCACCCTCGACGGGCAGAGGGGCTTCCCCCTGGTGGCCGAGGACAGACTCATTGTAAAAAGAGGGCGGTACAAGGCCAACATCTTGAGATTTCCCCAGAGGAATTATTTTGAAATACTGAGAACCAAGCTGGGATGGCAGGAGCGATGATCGAGTTCCTGAAAATCTCCTCTATGGCGATCTTCGATGAGGTTGAAATCGAATTCGGTCAGGGGCTGAACTGCATTACCGGTGAGACAGGCGCCGGCAAATCCCTGGTTCTGGGTGCACTGATGCTCCTCATGGGATCAAAGGCGAGCCAGGATCTGGTACGGCCCGGAGCCCAGAAGGCCAGCATCGAGGCGTTGTTCACCATTTCGGGGAGGGAAATGGTCATACGACGGGAGATATATCCTACGGGATCCAGTCGTTGCTATGTCGATGGAAAGCTGGCCACCGCAGCCGGTCTTGCGGAAATTTCGTCAAACCTGATCACCATATATGGCCAGCATGAGTATCAGGACCTCCTGAACCCCGCCCAACAGATGAGCATTCTCGAGAGCCTGGCTCAGCTGGATCGCAATCATGTGCACCTTGCCTATGAGACCTTGTCGGATGCGGTGAAACATCTTCACAGTCTCGAAAGTACTATCGAGGAGTACCGAAAGGAGCGGGAAAATCTTCTCTTTGCCCTGGAAGAGCTCCTGTCGGTCGATCTCACGCCGGGGCTCGAAGACGAGCTTACAGCCGAGCTCAGCCTGGCTCAGGGCGCTGCAGAGCTGAAGCAATGCGCCCATCTTGCCGAGGAAACCCTCTATTCCGGGGCTTCATCAGTGGTCGAGCTCCTCGGCCGGACAAGAGAGTATATGTCAAAAGCAGCCTCTGTAGACCGCAGCATCGTTCCCTTGGCCCAGTCTCTCGACGAGCTCTCCGCAAGCATCGAGGACATCAGTATCGCGCTGCGGGAAAAAGCGGCAGCCTACGAATACGATCCCGAGCAGATAGCGGCGCTCGAAGAAAAGCTCCACTTTGTCCAGGATCTCAAGAGGAAGCACAAAACCGACGAGCAGGGGCTGCTCGCCCTGAAAAAGGAGACCGAAAACAGGCTTGCCCTGACCGAAGACTCAGACCAGGCGATCAGCCAGGCCAGAAATGCCGTGTCGGAAGCGATCCGGAAATATCGGGAGCATATCCGTGCTTTCCTGGAACAGCGCATGGCCTTTTCCCGGGCATTCTGCCGGAGGATAAACAATGCTCTTCACGAGCTGGGGATGCCGGGGGCCGAGTTTCAGGTGGTCCAGCCTGAGATCACCAGCCTCGACGACCTGATGCTCGACGCGAAAGGCTGCCCGGTTTCTCCGGGAGTCCTGCTGAAAGGGGAGTTCCTCATTTCCACCAATGTTGGACATAAACCTCTACCCCTTGCGAGGATCGCCTCCGGCGGGGAGTTGAGCCGCATCATGCTCGCTATCAAGGTCCAGCAGAAGTCATCTCAGGAAGGCACATTGCTTTTTGATGAGATAGATTCCGGAATAAGCGGTCAGACGGCCCTCATGATCGCCCGGCGGCTCAAAGAATTGTCAGGCCATGCCCAGTCCATCGTGGTCACCCACCTTCACCAAGTCGCCTCGGTTGCGGATTCGCACTTTGTCATCACGAAACATGCCGAAGACGGAAGAACGATCTCCACCATTCGTGAGATACATGATATGGACAGGGCGATGGAATTGGCGCGGATGATGGGCGGAGAGGCTCCCAGCCCGGCGGTTATCAGACATGCGAAAGAGCTTATCGGTTTGTAAGTGAAGGCACCGATGATCGATCTTTGATACAGTCAAACAGAAAAAAAGAGCGGGATGAGGCGCTTTTGAAAAGCATTTCCGCGATCACGGAACAATACGGCCTCCCAGGCGTCCATATTCCAGTTTGACTTTTTTACCGGCTGGTGATCTATGTATAAAAATTTTCTTGGATAATTTGGAATGATACGGAAACTACTGGTGAGTGAAGTTTCAGAGATCAAGAAATTGATCGATCCGTTCGTGAAACAGGGATTGATGCTGCCCAAATCCCTGCACGCCCTCTATACAGGCGTGAGGGATTTCTGGATAGCGACCGATGATCACGATCCGAGAGAAATCATCGGGTGCTGTGCCCTGCAGGTGTCCTGGATGGATCTCGCCGAAATCAGAACCCTTGCCGTAAAGAGAGAGCACCAAAACGGCGGTATCGGGCGGGAACTGGTCGAGTCCTGCATCAGCGAGGCGGCGGACCTTCACCTGAAGACCCTGTTCACGCTGACGTACGTCCCTGACTTCTTCAAGAAAATGGGTTTCCATGAAATAGACAAAACCACTTTACCCAACA
>ENA-UPXM01000191-UPXM01000191.1-activated-sludge-metagenome-genome-assembly--contig:-NODE-191-length-88816-cov-59.138496_pt1 | contig 88816 bp, 89 predicted proteins | sample MGYA00238178_ERZ772708 | MGnify/ENA primary metagenome ERZ772708 (study PRJEB29002, sample SAMN05720212) | activated sludge metagenome | isolation source: anaerobic digester from wastewater...
CCAGGAGGATTTTCACAAACTTTTTCTTCTTATGCTATTTTGGACAAGTGTGATACAATATTATTGATTGGCTGTATGTTCCCCGTGCAATCATCTGTCAGGTTTTTTCATGGAGGAAGTTCGGAGCTCCTCGCTGGTTTGAGGGTGCCGGAGAAGATCCTCCGGCCATCGTGAAGTTGCGCACCAGGCAGGCGTTACTCCTCTTCCTCGCCCATTTCTTCGTCTCTCACATGCAGGTCCACGCCGCCGTAGTCGCTTTCTCCGTAGTTTTCCTCGTAGTTTTCGTCAGGGCTGTACCATTTTCCTTCAACCGGGTCGTACCACGCATCGGGTGATTCCGTTGCATTGTACCACCACCTGATATGATCCAGGAGATCATCGAGGCTCGATATCTCCACTTCCTTGATGGAGTCCAGGGCCCGCCGGTCGCTGTCGGTGAAATACTCGACCGCGATGTTCAGGAGGTCCTTATAGTCCCCGATTTCTTCGCCTTCCAGGGCCTCGTCGATGATATCCTCGGGCAGATAGGGCTCCAGCACCTCCTTGATCCTCTCGATATCCAACGGGCTTTCAGCGCTCTTTCCCCACCATCTCAGCTTGTCCAGGAGATCGTCGACGCTCTCTACCCTCTCGTTTCTCACGGCCTCAAGGGCCTCGTCTTCACCGCCGGTGTAGTAGTCGACCGCGGCGTAGAGGACATCCCACAAATCCGTGAGAATCCGGTTTTCGAACATGTCTGTGATGATGTTCTTGGGAATGTAGGGCTCCAGAAGTACCTTAAGCCTTTCCTTGTCCACTGACCCGATCGTGTGCTCCATGTGGCATCCTCCGTATTCCCGGTCCGGAGGAGCCGGGAGAGGTGGTGTCCAAAAGAGACGGTCCTCTCTCCAGGAGCCTCTCTCTGAGCCGTTCTCCGGTCGGGAATGGTGTCGTCAATACTTATATGGAGCACCGTGGGCGGTTATTCAATCATATGGTCCCTGGAAAGTCGGATTTTTTCCCGGCCTAAAAAGAGTAGGCCTCGCCTGGATGAACAGGAATCCTCTCTCCGGAGTCGAGGGCAGCCGGAAGGGCATGGCCGGGAGGCCTGCATGAATTCATGTGCCTCCCGACGAACGATTTTTCAAGCAGCCTTTATATCCAGCCGAGTATGCCCATGAAGACCACCAGGCACGCGATGTCCACGGCGAAAATCGCTCCCACGGTCAGTGCCTTGGCGCGGTAGGTTTTCATGTCGTAGACAAGATAGGCCACCACGAAGAAATAGAAATATCCGAAGACCCAGAGCAGCCAGGGAAACCGCGCGCTCCACCAGGAATACTCCCAGGTCAGCGCACCGATGGCATTGAGGATGATCTCGACGATGACCGCGAGCGTGGTGAATACGATCGCGAAGAAGAGCCGATTGGGGATGCCCAGGATCTTCAGTTTTCGATCTTCGGGCAGGATGATGGTGCAGGCGACACCCATGAGCAGGAACATCAGGCTGATCTCGATGTTCAGCCCGATGAGCAGGACAAAGGCGCTCTTTCCAGGCGTGCCCCAGACCGGTGCATACTGGGTGAAATGGAACACCAGGGCGTTCCAGATCTCGTTGAACCAGTCGCATCCCCACAGGGCGAGTCCTGCAAAGACCGCGCTAAAGTTCTTCAGCCGGATCTCGTTGTGGTAGATATAGATCACAACCAGGAGAAAGGGGATGACATACCACTCAAAATGCGAAGGGTCCCGAAGGATGGCCAGGGCCTGTGATGCTGAATCGGTCATAAAACACCTCCCGATAATGTATGGCGCGTCTCTTTCACAACATCTGAAAAAAAGGACTGATAACAGCGTAATCGTAATATCCGGTCAATGGTGAAGTCAATGAAAAATTGAACCTGATGTTCACTCCATCATTCCGAAAACGATCTCCTCCCGCACCGCGATTCCATGACCGGCCGCTCGCCAGACCGCGGGGCTGCGGGTTTTCCCCGAGCAGGTAGGGGACGCCAATCGTCAAGGGGACTTAAGGGGGCTGAATTGCTATTGACATCGAATACCCGAGATGCAAGATCAGGAGGTATACGCAAGCTGACAAGGTGCTTGATGAACCGGGAAGAAAAGCTGACCAGAATCTATGAGGCGGCCCTGCGGGTTTTTGCCCGTTACGGCTACCGGAGGACCCGCGTCGAAGATATTGCCGATGAGCTGGGGATGACCAAGGGCAACCTCTATCTCTATGTCAAGGACAAGCGTGACCTCTATGAAAAGGCTGTTTCCCATGGGCTGCTGCAATGGCAGTCCATGGTGGCGCGCTCCATCGAAAAGATCGACGATGTGTGCGAGCAGTTTCTGGCGCTGTGCAGAAAGGGTTACACCTATCTCTCCCGGGACGTGTCCCTAAGGTCGGTCCTGATAAACGACCCGTCGATCTTTCCTCTCTCCAGCAGGGAAGACCAGTTTGCCGAGATCAACCGCGCGTCCATGGACCTGCTCCGGAGCGTTCTCGCCCGGGGCATCCGCGAAGGAAGGTTCCGCGAGGTGGATGTAGACCATCTCACCGAGCTGCTGTACTCGATCTATGTGATGTTCATCATCAAGACCTATGTGAAGTCCGAGGGCAAGTCCACCCAGAAGATGTTCGAGCAGGGCCTCGATGTCGTCCTGCATGGCCTTCTGAAGAAGTAGACCGCCCACCCGGAAGGATACAACACCCCGCCTGAGCACCCGAACAGCCTTCCCGTCTGTATGAAGGCGGCGCCTTAAGCCGGGCATGGCGAAAAAATATCCGGTTGACACGTACTTTTTTGTTCTGTTGATAGCAGGAGCAGGAGCACCGGTATGGACTATCCGATAGTGAACGGGAAAATTCTATGATGGAAGCGGCCATGGTATGGATCTCGCTTCACGAGACCCTGCTGATGTATCTGGGTATAATCTCTCTCATCACCCTGATCATCACGCCGGTCCTGGTGCTCGCCGCCATCATCCGCATGCCCGCTGACTACTTCACCTATGAGCGCCAAGAGATTCTGGAGTTCCGGAAGCAGTTCAATCCTGCGGTCGTGGCGGCGGTCCTGGTGGTGAAGAACGTGGCCGGCGTGGTTTTCATCATCGCAGGGCTCGCCATGCTGGTGCTGCCCGGTCAGGGAATCATCACGATCCTCATCGGGCTCACCCTCGTGAATTTTCCCGGAAAGCGCAATCTTGAGCGCCGCCTGATCAGGCAGAAAAGGGTGCTCTCTTCCATCAACTGGGTGCGTAAGCGCGCGGGCAAGCCTCCTTTGCGGTTATCCAGGGACCAGACACCTGGCCGGTCCTGATCCTTCTCATAAGGGGAGGAAGGGGATTTACAAAACGGAAAGATGTGGTTATAAGGAGTATAATTTGCGTTTGTTTCATCCGAATGAGGAGGGTAAGATGCAGTGTGGCAATGCACGGACAGTGTTCAGATCCATCCTGGTCGTTCTCTGGGTTGCATGCCTTGTCCCGGATGCATATGCCGACGCCCCTGCGAATACCGCACAGGAATTGTATGTCAAGGCGCAGGCTTCCTGGGAGAAGGGGGACTGGGAAAACGCCCTGAACCTCTGCGACGAGGCGCTGAAGGTCAATAAGCGCCACAAGGAGACATGGCTGCTGAAGGGCCAGATCTTCTGGCAGATGAAGAATCACAAGATGGCGCTGAACTCCTTTGATGAATATCTGCGCATCGATCCGAAAAGCGCTCCTGTCTGGGTCAATCGCGCGGCGAATCTCTTCGAGCTCGAGAGGTACAAGGAGATGCAGGAGAGTTTCCAGAAGGCGCTGGAGATCGACCCGAACTATCCGCCACTCTATAAAACCATGGGGGTCAACTATCTCCTCATGGGGAATTTCGAGGACGCGCACCAGGCCTTCCAGAAGCTCGAACAGTTCGGCGAGACGAGTGTCTATGCGCGATGGACTGAGAGAATGCTCCGGATCATCAGCGAGAACCACGCCCCGCCGGCAAACTGGATCGTGAATCCCGACAGCTATCAGATGGTGCTGGAGATCACCGATTCTTCCAAGACCGGTTATCTGGTCAACCTGTCGTCCACGGTGGGTACATCCATCAGGTTTACCGGGAGCGCGGATGCCCCGTTCCGGTATGCCCCGAACTTCGAGGTATGGAACGGCACCATGATCTTCGACCGGAAGGGTGAGGGTCTCCTGACCAACGGCACCTTCTTCCGGTATACGAAGATCGCAGGCGATACCAAGACGATCGAAGAAGGCCAGATCAACAACTGGAGGCTCGATCTGAGCACCAAGAAATGCTACCTGCTGGGCCAGTAGCATCCGGCGGCAGGCAGGTCTTATGCAATAGCGCTTCCGCTGCAGGGGGAAACAGGGCCATTTTGTATCTTTTCTCTGCTGGGCATCAGCCCCCGGCATCCTTCTCTTCTTCCCCTCTCCTGCTCTACAGATGAGCGCCGGCCATGAAACCCGTATCATGAAGGCGATCTGCTGGAAAAATTCCCGATGTAAGAAAATCGGTGTAAATTTTCCGCTGACATCTGGCGATAGTATGTACTGGATGCATTTCGAAGGTTAAGTGAGGGATTCTTCAAGAGATCATGAAGACAACTGCTGTACGGCCCATGAAATGCGAATTCGCAACAGAGGGGCTTCTCTGGATCGACAAGATAGCCACCGGGGTGGGGATTATCCTGTTCAATCCATCAAAAAAGCTTGCAGCCGGCATGCACGTTCTCAGGGGGTCCTCGCAGGGCCGTGTCACGGACAACCCTGCCTACTATGCGGATACCGCCCTGGAGTATGTGATCGCTGAGTTCAAGAAAATGGGTGCGGACAGCCGGATATCCGTGGCCATAGCGGGAGGTGCTTCCATGCTGGGATCGGGCGAGGATGATAATATGGGTGACCGCCTGGTGGCGGAGGTAAAGGGCATTCTTTCCCGACACAACCTCAACGTGAAGCTCGAAGGCGTAGGCGGAACAAAACTCAGAACCATGATCCTCAACATTGACGAGGGCAAGATAAAGATTTCATAAAAAAGGAGGAGATCGTGAAAATATGCTGCCCTCACTGCGGTAAGGAATACACCATAAAAAGGGAAGCCCTCAGGAGCAGCCCGGATACGGTCTCGATACCCTGCCCTAATTGTCAGAAAAAGATTCTCCTCCATCCTCTAGCGGCCGGATCGGGAGGGCCCGATCGCACATCAGGGCACAGCATGCAGACAAAGGGGACCGCGCCGGTCACCGGAGAAGCCCTGAAGCAGAAGATCTTCAAGACGCTCAAAGATCTTCCTCCCATGCCCCAGGTAGTACAGAAGGCGCGGAAGGTGCTGTCCGATCCGAAATCGAGCTTCAGCGACCTCGCCAAGGTCATCGAGTCGGACCAGGGGATCGTCACCCGGGTCCTGAAGATGGCGAACTCCCCCTATTACGGGCTGAGCGGCAGTGTATCCTCCGTGAAGCACGCCTCGATCGTTCTCGGTACCAAGACCCTCATGGAGCTGCTCGATCTCGCGTGCTCATCGGAAATCCTGGGCCAGACCTTGGAGGGGTATGACCTTGCAGCCGGCGATCTCTGGATGCACTCCCTGGCTGTGGCCAACGGCTCGCAGCTCATCGCCAGGCGCGTGAATCCGAGTCTGGAGTTGGATGCCTTCTCCGCCGGTCTTATCCACGATGTGGGGAAAATCATCCTTGATCCGTATATCATGGAGAGAAAGGCCGAGTTCCAGTCTTTCGCGCGGGAGAGGCGCGACACCTTCCTGTCTGCCGAAAAGGGCATCCTGGGCTTCGACCATGCAGAGCTCGCCTCTGAGGTATGCGAGCGTTGGCAGATACCCAGGCATATCGTCACGGCGATCCGCTACCACCACGACCCCGAGCCCACCGAAAAGGACACCCTTTCCTTCATCGTCCACCTGGCGGATGCCGCCGCCATCATGAGCGGCATCGGTGCAGGGATCGATGGGATGCTCTATGCCATCCACAAAGATGCGATGAGCCTCTTGAGGCTCAAGGAGGACGATCTGTTCGACATCATGGGCCAGATCGTCTGCTATGTAGAGAAGACGACGCAGCAGGTTTGAGTGTCTTCCCTGCAATCGGGCCTGCTCGGTGCAGCCCCGCACAAGATATTGCATGAAAGAAAATTCATGATGAAGTATCTTATGCCCTTGATATCTCAGTCGTGAGGGCTTATCAGGGTTCATATCAGAGGATTGCATGCAGAGGTTCGAACCCATCTCTCTTGAAAGGCAGGATGCATATCGGCAACGTCTCGCGGCAAGCACTATCACCGCCTCTGACTACAGTTTCATCAACCTGTGGGGATGGGCAGAGGAGTACGGCCTTGCCTGGGCGTGGGGAGACGATCTCGTCTGGATCAGGCAGTCGTGGCCCGAAGAGGTGTACTGGGCGCCGGTCGGCCCCATCGACGGGGTCCGGTGGGCGGACGCCCTGGCCGGGCTCAGTGAGTCGAATCCGGTGTTTACCCGGGTGCCCCGGAGCATCACTTTGGCGTGGGAAGAGAGTTTCCCCGGCAGGGTGGAGGTAAACGAGGTCAGAGATCAGTGGGACTACCTCTATTCTGTTGAAGACCTGGTGAAGCTCTCAGGCAACCGGTATCACAAGAAAAAGAACCTCCTGAACCAGTTCAAAAAGCGCTACAATTACGAGTACCGCGACCTGACCCCCGATATCCTGGAGAGGATCATCGTCATGCAGGAGCGATGGTGCGCGTGGAAGGACTGTGAATCCTCAGAGCTGCTCGCAGCGGAGAACCGGGTCGTCGTGCGCCTGCTCAGGGCATGGCATATGCTACGCGATATCATGGGCGGAGCTGTTTTCGTTGACGGCGAGGATGCAGCCTTCTGCATTGCGGAGCGATTTTCCCCGGACATCCTGATCATGCATGTGGAAAAGGGGTTTACCCAGTACATCGGGATCTATCAGGCCATCAACCAGATGTTTCTAGCGGCTCACCAAGAATACCGGTTCGTGAACCGCCAGCAGGATCTGGGGGAAGAGGGCCTGCGCAAGGCAAAGCTTTCATACCATCCGGTCGATTTCGTGCATAAATACCGCGTTCGCTTCCTGTAACGCCTTGTTATTAGCTCTTCACGTGTTCCTTAAGCCAAGTGATCTGGTATAATAAATAATAAGAAGTGCATCTGAGAAACATCCGGGTTTGTTCACTTCGACCCGGGCATATGCTGAAGAGAACTGATGTGAGGGGGGCTCATGCACCAGGGTTCCAGGGAACGATGCTGCATTTTCATTGCCTTGTATGTTGCTGTCTGCGCATTCCTCTGCGCCTGCAGCGATCTAGGGTCCAGGCATCAGGGGCTGGCCGGTATCGAACTCAAGGCCGAGCGCTGGCACGAGGCCGACCAGCTCTTCAGAAACGATGTCCGCTGGCTCGGAGGCGACGGTGCGTATTCCGTGGACCTCGGTGCCGCCCGGGTGCTGTGGCTCTTCGGAGACAGCTTTATCGGCCCTGGATATTCGCGGGACCGCTCAGGGGCAGTGATAGTGAGAAACACGGTTGCCATCCAGCGCGGTTACAATCCGGCTCAGGCATCCGCCGCGTTCTACTGGAACATCGAGGATGGCCGTCCTGAGGCCTTCTTCCGATCCTCCGGGTCGTCGTGGTTCTGGCCGGGATCGGGGGTCATGACAGGGGAGAGCCTGGTGATCTTTCTCATGGAGATCGTGGCAGCGGACAATGAGCTGGGATTCGATGCCGCCGGCTGGACCGCCGTGATTGTGAAAAACCCTCGAGCAGAGCCCTCCCGGTGGAATATCCAGCGGCTGAAGACACCGGCAAACGAGTTCGGCGTCATCATCGGTTCCGCTGGCAGCATGGTGCTCGACGGATATCTCTATGCCTTCGGCACTCAGAGGGCTGACCATGGCGCATACCTGGTGAGGTGGCCGCTTGCCGATGCAGCCCGGGGAGACCTGATGCATCCCCAGTGGTGGACGAGGAGTACCGGGTGGGTGGACCAGGACATCCTCACCCACCTGCCTGCGCCCGTACTCGCGGATGCACAGATGGAATTCACGGTCCACTATGAAAAGTCCATGGGCCGGTTTCTGGAGATCCAGACCGAAGGCTTTCCCGACGGCTGCCTGGTGTACCGCCGGGCCATGAGTCTTACGGGTCCCTGGTCGGGGAAGCAGCTCCTCTATTGCCCGCATGCGCCCAAGGACGAGCAGGTGCTGTTCTATGCGGGCAAGGCCCACCCCTGGCTTGAGGGGGCCGACCTCGTCTGCACCTATGCAGCCAATTCGCTGGATGAGCGCCGGGTATTGGAGGGCCATGACCTGTACTACCCCGCTTTTGTCAGGGTTTCGATCACCGGCCGAAGGTAACGGATAGGTAAAAGGGGATGGAAGGGAGGATGCAAAGGCTTCAATCCCTGATCGGCCCGCTCCTTGATGCGATCAGGGTTTTCGAGCGGGTGGAGCGTATGTTCCATCCCGCGATGATCCCCAGGCACGGAGAGGCTCTCAACCGGAAGGCCGACGAGCTACTGAATGCGCGGCAGGCGTTTTTCTCCCGGGATCCGGATCTTCCTTCCGGCGATGCAGAAGATGCTGTGATCCGTGCCGTCGACCTTGTCGTTGAATCCGCCCGGATCTTCAGCTCGTCAGAGGGCCTGCAGTCGGGCATATTTGCGGCCATGCGGGCCATGAGAAAGGCCTGCAGAGCCAAGGAAGCCTTGTTCGGCCTGAGAGGCCGGGTCGAGGAGATCGATAGCTTCTTCCGCGAGGCTCCTCCCCGCAGCGCCAAGTCACCAGGCCATGACCTCAAGAATGAGGATTGTCTCATCCACACCGGCGTTGAGAGCGACCCCTATGCCAGGGGGGCTTCGTCCTTGTTCGTGCCTGCATCTCCGGCAGTACCCGGCCTGCTGCCCGTGGTAATCGCCCTCCACGGGGGATCCGGGCACGGGAGGGACTTCCTCTGGACATGGATCCGGGAGGCCAGGACCAGGGGCTTTATCCTTCTGGCCCCAACATCCGTAGGGCCGACCTGGCACATGGAAGATCCCCTCCCCGATCTGAGGCATATCCTCAGGCAGGTGGAAAGGGCCTCGGAGCACTACGCCGCGGATACGAGCAGGATGCTGCTCACCGGTCTTTCCGACGGGGCGACCTTTGCCCTGCGCTGCGCCATGCTGCCTTCCACCCCGTTTTCCGCCTTTGCGCCGGTGTCGGGCGTTTTGCCCCCGGGCGAGATCTCCGGCGCTGCCGGAAGGAGAATATACTGGATTCACGGTGCATACGACTGGATGTTTCCCCCGGAGCGCGCCCGCCAGGGAAGCTCCAGGCTGATCGAGGCAGGGGCGGAAGTCACCCTGAAGGTTATCGAGAACCTCGCCCATGCGCACCCGCGAGAGGAGAATGGGGGGATCCTCACCTGGTTCGATCCCGGACTGTGTCTTCCTTAAAGTATAGGGTTCTGCCGGCTTGCGCCTTTTTCAAGGTGATACACGCGGTGAAATCGGAAACGCGGCAGGTGGAAAAAGGCCGGTTCAGGATGAGCGGGTGAATTGTCGATAGATCAGGGGAAAGGAGATGCTTAATAAATGAGAGGAGCCCTGCTGCTGGTTCTCCTGAGCCTGACAATTCTGTTTTCGGGGTGCGCAGCCACCCAGCGGGAAACCCGCACCATGGAAGTCACTGCCTACTGCAACTGCGGCAAATGCTGCGGATGGGAGCGGGGAAGCTGGAAATGCCTGAAGCTCGATGTGTGGAACAAGTATATCAGCAGCGGCCCCATGAAGGGCAGGCCTTATACCGGCCGCACGTCGAGCGGCACCAAGCCTCGGGAACCGCAGCCCGGCCTGTTTTCCGCAGACAGCGTCGTCCACCCCTGGATGATTCCCCTGCGAACGGTTTTCTTTCCCTGGCTGCTCTTTCCCCGCAAGGGCACCATCGCTGCCGACACCAGGCACTACCCTTTCGGCACACGGATGTATGTGCCGGGTTATGGATGGGGAATGGTCGAAGACCGGGGCTCGGCCATCAAGGGACCGAACCGGCTCGATATCTATTTTGATTCACATTCCCAGGCCTTGAAGTGGGGCAGGAAAAAAGTTAGAGTAAAAATCGAAAGATGATGTATCCTAAAAAAGCCGGGATTGTTATCGCAGGGATGAAGGAATCAAACAACATTCCCAAGCCGGGGACGGCTCCAATGTTGATGAATGGTTGCTGTTGCCTGGAAGAGGGATCGTCTTCCATGAATGAAGCCGTGCGCACCGTATCTCTGATGATCAGCGCCTCTTTCTTCAAAAAGAGAAAACAAGAAGGCGGGGAGGATCCCACCGGAGATCCGCTGTGAAGATGCTGCCTGTTTCCCATGTTCCGGGAAGGCACTGTGCAAGCACGGGTATCCGCAACCTGCTGAGCTTTCACGGCATCCAGATGAGCGAGGCCATGTGTTTCGGCATCGGAGCGGGGCTCGGTATCGGATATCTCAACCTTCCGGGCAGCAGCCCGAGCCGGCTTGTCCATGTGCGCTCGGTAGACTTCGAGGAGCAGTTTTTCAGCCGGATCGGGCATGCATTCGTCTGGGATTGCTCCGAGAGGTCCGATGAGGCAGAGGCGTCTCTGTGCAGGGCCATCGACAGGGGCCTTCCCTCACTGATCCGCACCGACATCTATCATCTGCCATACTTCCGTTCGAACACGCATTTCCCAGGGCATGTGATCATGGTCTGGGGTTATGATCATAAGCGTGAGGTCTTTTTTGTCACCGATACCGGCAACCAGGAGATCCTGGAGGTTCCTTTTTCGGACATGAGAAAGGCCCGGCACCAGGAGGGTTCGATCTACGAGATGCGGGGCAACCGGTTTTCTCCCGAGGCCATCGAGCCGCCGGGCGACATGCGGAAGATCATCATAGGCTCCATTGTCCACAACAGCAGGATGATTCTCGATGAGGTGTGTGAATTTCAGGGTATCAGGGGCCTGGATACCTGGCTCAAGGAACTCCCGGAATGGGTGGAGCTTAAAGATTGGAGATGGATCGCCCGGTTCTGCTACCAGGTCATTGAACGGCGCGGAACCGGTGGAGGGGGTTTCCGTCTCATCTATGCGGATTTTCTCCGGGAGGCCCTCCGGTGGGTGCCTGAGATCGCATCAAACGGGCTGGTGGAGCGGATGTCGGAAACCGCCGCCGCATGGCAGGGGCTGGCGGCAGCCCTGAAGGAGGCCTCGGAGCAGGAACGACCGGACTTCCGGGAAGTGGCGGGGCGGATCGAGCAGGTGCGCACTCTGGAAGACGCCTACCACCGGGCGGCACTGGCTCTGGCCTGAGGCGGGTTCAGACCTCTCACACTGCAACCTTCCGACAGGCTTGTATTGAAAAAATCCCGCGGCCGAGTATCCAATATCAGATGAAGTTGAGAAAGGTACAGGTAGAATGCCGGGGAGGTCATCCCCACCACGACATTCCGGTTGCCTTTACCTATGAAGGCAGACGCCACCGCATCATCGAAATCACCGACCGGTGGTTCGAGGGGCGGAACATGCCCGGCCGGGTGGGTCTGGACTATTACAAGGTTCGAACCAGCAACGGTGAGTACATACTGCGATACAACACCCTGTTTGATGCATGGGCCATTGTCGAGTGAGCATACCTTCAACATACCGGGCCGAAACTTCCCAGAGAAAAGAAGATCTCAGGCCGGCAAAAAAGTCTGGAAAAAACCGTTGTGCTTATCCCGTAACTGTGATTATTCACGTCATGGGCTGCCTGTGTCTACTCTGTACGGTTGTTAAGAAAGAGCCCTGATAAGGGAATTGTGCATCATGCCTTGGGGATGATGAGGAGGGGGAGATGTCTGATAAGGCACGAGCCATGGTTCTGGGGTCATTCATCGGGGATTCGCTCGCCCTGGGCGCTCACTGGATTCACTCCACCGAGAGGATTGTCCGGGAGTATGGGCGGATAGAGACCTTTGTGCAACCCACGCGGAATTCCTATCACAAGAACAAGAAAGCGGGCGAGTTCACCCACTACGGCGACCAGACCTTCGTGCTGCTGAAGTCCCTGGCGGAGTGCGGGCGGTTCGATCTCGACGATTTTTCCGCCCGCTGGCAGGACCTCTTCAGCGAATACAACGGGTATATGGACAAGGCAACCCGCAGTACGTTTAAGAACCTCGTTCTGGGGAAGAGCCCACTGGAGTCGGGGTCTCAGTCCGACGACCTCTCAGGGGCCTCGCGGATCGCCCCCCTTGTCTACGCCCTCAGGCACGACCCTGAGGGGCTCGTGAACGCCTGCAGGCTGCAGGCATCGATGACCCATGGGAGTGCGTTCACCATCGAGGCCGGCGAGTTCTTTGCCCGGGTATGCCTGAAAGTGCTGGCGGGAGCATCTCCGGTCTCGTCCATGAACGAGGTCGTTCAGGAGCGGTTCAGGAATACCCGGATCAGCGATTGGGTCAATGAGGGCATCGCCTCCCGTGACCAGGAGAGTGTAGAGGCGATCGTGGGGTTCGGACAGGGCTCCCCGACTACAGAGGCGTTTCCGTCAACGGTTCATCTCATCGCCCGGTACGAGCACGATCTGAGAGAGGCCCTGATCCAGTCGGTGATGGCCGGGGGCGACTCTGCTGCCCGGGGCATGATCGCGGGCATGGTACTCGGCGCACACCTGGGCATGAACGGCATCCCCGAAGACTGGGTATCAGGCCTCGCCGCAGGCAAAGATATCCTCGCCTTTCTCACGAAGATCGGCTGATCTCTCCCGATACTCATCCCGATCTTGTACCAAACTCCACTACGGTAGTATTAGAAGTCCGGGGGATTCCACGGAGAAACGAAGGCCTCACTGAGACGTCCGATCTTTTGATACGAATTGAACTCCGCGCACAAGTGACTCCTGCATTTCAGGGGACGCTGCTCATAGATCGTGCACAGACCATTTGTATTCAGGAACGGACACGCATACACCCCTCTCGCCCCGTCGATCTTCAGGTATACGGTCTCTCCGGTGTCAGGAAATCTTCCGCAACACTCATAGATCTTGTCTTCAAGAGGGCATTCTTCACAGGGATTCATCTGTGCGTTCCCAGCCATTGGTCTGTCTTGTTTCTCCGGATGGTTGTAACACATGAAGGGAGTGCCAGTAAATGCATACCGGGAGAGATAATAGGGGGCCCGGTATCGCGGTAATATGTGCCCTTTCCGGCATACCGTGTCATGCAGCGGCCGATTCCCCAGCGCGGGTGCATATCAATGCTGCGCGGGCGTTTTTCAGTTCATGACTTCCGGAATGACACCGGGCGTGAAATCATATATTATTATTTGCGTTCATATGCCGGACATCAAAGACCATAAAATTCAATAGCAGGAGAGGAGGCAAGAAATGCTGAACGTACGGAACGAAGAGGGGATCATCATTGCGGAATTCGACCACGGAAAAGTGAATTCCATCACCGGGGAAACCCTGAAAAAACTGCGCGAGGTCGTGAGATCGGCAAACGAAGACGACTCCATCCGGGGAATCATCCTGACCGGTGCGGGCAAAACCTTTTCCGGCGGGTTCGATCTGCCGATGTTCCTCGGTTTCAAGACGATCGAGGAGATCGTCGACTTCTTTGAAGAGGAAGAGGAGATCCTCATCGAGCTGTTCATGTGCAGAAAGCCCGTGGTCTCGGCTATCAACGGGCATGCCATCGCCGGCGGCCTGATCGTGGCCATGGCGTCGGACTACCGGATCGCCAAGAATCATCCCAAGATCAATCTGGGCATGAGCGAGATCAAGATCGGTCTTCCCCTTTCGCTCGCCCAGGCCGAGATCATGCGCTTCGGATTCGACAGCGACCGGAAGTACCGGGACATGATGTATTTCGGCAGGATGATGAAGGTGGATCAGGCAAAAGAGTTCGGGATTGTTGATGAGATCGTGGAAGAGGCCGATCTCATGCCGCGCGCGAAACAGATCGTTTCCGAGTGGATCGACAAGCCGGGCCGGGCCTTCATCAAACTCAAAGAAGGACTGAAGAAACCTGCAGCCGACAGGATCAGGCAGCGGCTCGCTGCGGAAGACTGGCGCGGCACCCTGAAATGCTTTTTCGACAAAGACGTCAGGGGGGCGCTCGAGTTCGTGCTTTCCATGATGTAGCCGGCGAAAGCGCCGCGCCCGTTGCCCCGGTGTTCACCTGCGGATGGATACGCAGGGGCAACGGCCGCGAAAGAAGGGATGGATGATTCCGGTCACCGAATCGATACACCTGGATGAGAGCGAGCTTGAGTGGGACTATATCCGTTCGTCAGGGCCGGGCGGGCAGAATGTCAACAAGGTCGCGACCGCGGTACAGCTTCGCTTCGATGCAGGAAGATCCCCGGGCCTGACCCCGGAAATCGTGAAACGGCTCCGCAGGATAGCGGGCAGGAAAATGACCGCTGAGGGCGTTCTCATCATCACGGCCCGCCGGTTTAGATATCAGGAGAAGAACCGAACGGACGCACTCGAACGCCTCATCGCCCTCATCCGCAAGGCGGCATCCCCGCCGAAGCGCCGTATCAGGACGGTTCCTTCCCGGGCAGCCCGTGAAGAGCGGCTGCGGGAGAAAAAACTGCATGCAGGAAGGAAAAAGGCACGAAAAAAACCGGCCGCGCTGCCCGAAGAATGACTCTTCCTGATCCGGGCAAACCGCGACCGGGCATATGCCGTAATTCTATCCGCGCCTATACATAGAGCTTTTCGATCATGTCCTTGTATTTGTTCACCACCACCCGGCGCTTGAGCTTCATGGTCTGGGTCAGGGTGCCGTTCTCCACCGTGAAATTTTCATGGAGGAAGATGAATTTCTTGGGTATTTCATAGCCTCCATACTTGCCGGTAAGAGATGAGATCACCTCATTTCGGATCATGTCTTGGATTTGCGGGTTCTCGGCGAGCGACTTGGGATCCGAGGGCAGGTTGTGCTCCTTGGCGTACTTTGCCAGCACCAGGAAGTCCGGGACGATCAAACAGACATTGAACGGCTTGTTCTCGCCATAGATCATGGCGTTTTCGACCCAGGTGATCAGCCGGATATCCTCTTCAATGGATGCAGGGAACACGAACTTGCCGTTTTCCAGCTTGTACTGCTCCTTGATCCTGCCGGTGATAAACAGGAAGCCGTCCTCGTCTACCCTGCCGCGGTCGCCGGTCCGGATTCCGCCGTCTGGGGTCATGACCTCTGCGGTTGCCTCGGGCTTGTTGTGATAGCCCTTCATGACATTGGGGCCATAGGCGATGATCTCGCCATCTTGTGCACCGTCTTCCACCACCGACTTGTCGATAACCACCCGCACGCCGGGAATCGCTCTGCCCACGGAGCCGATCTTGTAGGCGCTGGGGCAGTTCATGGTAATGGCGGGCGAGGTCTCGGTCATGCCGTAGCAGTCGTAGATCGGGATACCTATGTCGAAGAAGAACCGGGAGATCTCGGGATTCATGGCTGCACTCGCGGTCATGACGCCCCGCAGGCGCCCGCCGAAGCCTTCCCGTATCTTGGAAAACACCAGGCGGTTGCCGATAGCATACTTGATATTGGTGAGCGGATCGGACTTTCCTTCCTCCGCGAGCTCTCTGCGCCTTTTCGCACTTTGAACCGCCATGTCGAAGAGCTTTTTCTTGAGCCCGCCTTCCTGGTTCATCCGGGCGTTGATGCCGTCGTAGATCTTGTTGAACACCCGGGGCACTGCGATAAGGAAAGTAGGCTTGACCTTCTTCATGTCCTCGGCCAGGGTCTGCACGCTCTCCATGAAGCCGATCGAGGCCCCGAGGTAGACGAAGGTATAGAGCTCAGCGGTCTGCGCATAGGAATGGGCCCAGGGAAGGATGGACAAGCCCCGGTCGTGCTGGTTGAATTCCGGATAGTACTTCTGCCCGCCCAGCGAGTTGCTCGTGAAATTTCCGTGGGTAAGCAGCACGCCCTTGGGGTCGCCCGTGGTTCCCGAGGTATAGATGAGGGATGCCACGTCCTGTGGATCCGGTTTTATGGACGGGATCGGGTTCCTGCTGCCCAGGTCCTCGAGCCATGCCAGGGTTCCTTCTCCCGAGCCCTCCAAGAGGATCATCCTCTCAAGGGTTTTGATCTCTTCAGGGAATCCCTTCACCTTTTCGTAGATAGCGGGCTTGGAGACAAAGAGGACCTTGATCCCGCTGTCTGAGATAATGTACTTCCAGATCTGCGTGAGCTCGGCCTCGTACATGGGCACCCACTTGGCCCCAAGGCCGAATGTGGCAAAGGCGCAGACAGCCCACTCGGTGCGGTTGTTGGCGATGAGGCCGACAGTGTCCCCCTGTTTTACGCCGAGCTGCGCAAGGCCGGCCCTGAGGTTGTCCACCCGCCTGCCGAACTCCCGGTAGGTGATCCATTCGTACTCGCCCGAGGAATTCTTGGTGCCCAGCATGGGGTTGTCAGGATACTTGCTGACGCTGCCTTCGAGAAAATCAACGAGATTGTCCGGTTTCTCATATTGATACATACAACACCCTCCTCCTTGTTGCGGAACATTGAATTCTTGGTTCTTATCGTATCCCGAGGGCATAGCGCAATGGTAATTTGCACATTATTTACATTTATCAATAGATACCCCCCCTTCTCTTTAATGAACAAAAACCATGGTCGAGAGAAAAAGATTCATCCTGTTCTTGCGTTCCGGGCATGAGAGCGGGTAGATTGGTGCGTATCCCCCAAAAAAGGGGTGGAACCCTTCTATCCGGCGGGGGGAAGGGCTTTTTGCGTACAGGAAGGAGAAAAGGGTCCATGTCTGAAAGGAGGCTCATCGTTCTCGGAACCGCCAGCCAGGTGCCGGCGCGGGAGAGGAACCAGAACGGCTATTTTCTCAGGTTCGATGACGAGGGGCTTCTCTTCGACCCCGGTGAGGGCACTCAGCGTCAGATGATCTTTTCCGGCGTGTCGGTGTCAGGGATCACCAGGATATTCATCTCCCACTTCCACGGCGATCATTGCCTCGGCCTGGCCGGCATCATCCAGCGGATCTCGCTCGACCGGGTGCCGCATCCCGTCGAGATCTATTATCCTGCCTCAGGGCAGAGATACTACGAGAACCTCCGCGATGCCTGCTCATACCATCAGGCAGCGCATCTCGTGGAGAGGCCCATATCCAAGGACGGCAAGGTATTTGAGAACGAACGGATCTTCATTGAGGCCAGGCGGCTTGATCACGACATCGAGACCTACGGTTTCCGCCTCGAGGAAAAAGACTCATACACCCTGATTCCCCAGAGGCTCGACGAGGAAGGGATCGCCGGAGACACGGCCGGACAGTTGAAGAAAGAGGGGAGTATCCTGGTGGGTGAAAAGGCGGTGCGCATCGAGGATGTGGGCCGAAGGCTGCCGGGACAGGTCTTTGCCTATGTCATGGACACCAGACTCTGCCGCGCGGTGTTCGACCTCGCCTCCCGCGCCGACATGCTCCTCATGGAGGCGACGTTTCTGAGCGATCTCGAGGACAAGGCCCGGGAGTACGGCCATCTCACGGCCGCCCAGGCCGGACAGATCGCCCGCGACTGCGGGGTGAAGCTCCTGGTCATCTCGCACTATTCACAGCGCTACCTCACCCCGGAGGCGCTCGAAAAAGAGGCCTTGCGCTTTCATCCTCTTGTCAGGGCGGCCGTGGACGGCGACCGCATCGATCTTCCACGGCGCATGAGAAGTATCCCGGAAGGCGCGGATAAAAGCTGACGCCGCCGCTTCCAAAGGCTGCTTAGCTCTCGGGAATGAGTACCGAGATCACAGCATCCTCTGCCACACCCTGGAGGCGTTGGTGACTGTTACCATCAGCTCGTTGCCGCCTGTGCGGATCTGCCTTGGATCGGAGCTGCATCTGCCGGTGAGCACCCCCAGGGCCCTTTTCAGGCAGCGCACCCGCTTTTCCCGTGATACGTTACCCCTGCCGGTCGCCCCCGTCTTCCCCGTGTTCCGGGGTTTCCGTATCCTGCTCGTCCATCTCACGGAGATAGCGTCTTCTCCTGAGCAGGAAGCGGACATAGGCCAGAAAAGTGAGCACAGCCGCAAGAAGAAAGATGATGGTATAGAGGTTGCCGGCGAAGAACGCCAGGAGAACCGGCCAGCTTCTCAAGTCGTCATGCCACTGCATCTCCAGGTCGCTTAAGGGGATCATCAGCGCCATTTGAATGGCATCCTGAGCAGGCACCCCGTTTTTCATGGACTGCAGGATGTTGAGGATCCCTTTCCTGCCATAGACATTGGCGATGTACTCCACCACCGACCTGCTCTGCTCATAGGACAGAGAGAGTCCGCGCTGGTCCCGCGGGAAGTGGTGGGTCAACGACTCCAGAGGGATGAGCGTGCCAGTGAGCACCGCCGAGGGTAGAGGAGATGAGCCCCGGCTGAATACGATCTCAGGAATCCCCTCGCTGATCCACTGGCACACGCCTTCGTCGAGCCACTTGGGCAGGCGGACGCTGGTGATGTGATGATGGAGCAGCAGATGGCACAGCTCGTGTTTCAGGGTCGTCTCCAGGGTGAAGGGCTGCACGCCCATCCGGGTTGCGTCGATGACCACGAGCTGCTTCTCGGGCAGCGCGTACGCGACATATGCCTCGTGCCCGGCCATCATGATAAATGAGCGCCGGTCGGCCACGAGCAGAACCCGGGGATGGAAGTCCATCTCCCACAGGAAAACGGATTCCAGCCCCTCCTTTATGGACGGATAGCGGCCGATTACCTCCCTGGCCGAGAGCTCCAGGGATGGGTCGGCATACATCACCTGTATTCCCGGTCCATCCATGACCCGATATTCCTGTGCCTGAGGCGTGCCGGCGAGCAGACACAAGACAAGGACAACGAGAAGGCCGGATGATTTCCAACTCATCCCGGTGCCGCTCGTGCCCGTCCGGCCGTGATGGACATGCACGCCCTTCCTGCTGGCATAGGAAGAATTCATGGCATCTCTTATACCAGGTATCGCGGGAAAATCAGATGAAAAGGTTGTTTACCCTGTTTTTGAAATTGCTTGACGGGGAGGTAAGCTCCTCATACCCTCATGCATTGTTTACCGCTCTACAACTGCAGTATTGGGTTGTTGTGCTGCCCATGGCCGCGAGCAGGCTTCGCAGGTGAGATGGAAAACTGGGAATAGCCCCTCTTTGCACATCATTCACCGGTTCCGTTATGCAATGATCCCGCTTTTCCTGTATTGCCCGGGCAAGGAGCTGCTTTGAATAGATCAACAAAAAAGCCGGAGAGCACGAAGCTCCCCGGCTTGTTTAGACGCTTGTGCGGGAACCGCCTATGCGGCCTGGGATTCCTCCCCGCCTTTCTTCTCCCTTTCGGCCAGCCACTTGCCCTTGTGGAACTCGCAGTATTCCCGGGTGGCCCAGCCGTGGAACATGATCTGGACCGTGCCGGGGTTGCCGAAGGTCCCCAGGTAGAGGTGGATGACGAAGAATGAGGCGATGACCATCACGGATGCGGCGTGGAGCATGTATGCCCACCGCGCCAGGGTCACCGGGACTGCGAGCGGGTTGAACATGATGAGCCCGGAGACGACCACGACGATCCCGAAGACGAAGACGGTCCAGAAAAACAGCTTCTGGCCTGCGTTATACATGCCTCCCGGAGGAAGGTCGTGCGTATCCCAGAGATAGCCGCCCGCCTGCATCGCCCACTTGAGGTCGTCGGGAACGAACTTGCAGTGCTCCCACCACATGATGCTTGCTCCAACGAGCGCAAAGGCGAACACCACTCCTGAGAAGATATGCATCCACTTCATGGCGTAATGGCCGCCCAGCAGCGCGGGTATGAAGTCCCAGCTGTGGAACATGAGTCCCAGACCGGTCAGCAGCGCGAACAGACAGCTTCCGGCCAGGAGCCAGTGAACGATTCTTTCCTGCAGTGTGGTGACGTAGACCATTCCTTCTTTTTTGGCGGACATATCACTCACCCCCTTCCTTTTTCTCGGGCCCATGAGGCTCGTGCGGGCCCCTGACCATGTAGTGGAGCATGGCCGCACCTGCCACCGCACCCATGCCGATCAGGGTGAAGGGCTTGAAGAGGTTTTTCCACCAGAGAATGGTGGTGGGCATCTTGGGATTCGGGTTGGTGTGCTGGAGCTGGGCCACATCGATCGCCCTGGGCATGATGTAGAGCACGTTGGTCCGGTACTTGGGATTCCGGGGATACACAACCCCCTGCACCTCGGCGGCCCTGGCATCGGCCTTGGACAGCATCTCGGCCTTGGAGCCGAAGGTGAGGCAGCCGGTCGGACACGCGGTCACGCATGCGGGTTTTCTGCCGTCGGTGATTCGGTCGTAGCAGAGCGTGCACTTGGCGATCTTCTCCTGTTCGGCGGAATACCGAGGGATGTCGAACGGGCAGGCCGCCGTGCAGGCCTTGCAGCCGATGCAGTAGTTCGGATCGTGCACGACCGCGCCGGTGTCCGTGCGTACGAGGGCGCCCGGCGACGGGCATGCCTTGACGCATGCCGGCCATTCGCAGTGCATGCAGGCGTCGTGCCGCATGATCCAGTTCATGCCCGAGCCGTTTTGTATCTCGTCGAACCGGATGAGACACCAGGTGTTGTATGAGAGATCGGCCGGATTCTGCAGCGAACCGGTAAATCCGGTGCTCTCTGCAGGAAGATCGTTCCAGTTCTTGCAAGCCACCTGGCACGCCCTGCATCCGGTGCATTTCGTCAGATCTATGAGCTTGATATATTCGGTCATGGCTTACCTCCTCACCTTTTCAATATTCACGAGGAAGGCCTTATACTCGGGAATCATGGTGTTGGCGTCTCCGACGAGCGGGGTGAGGTCGTTGGCGATAGCCCCGGTCACCCGTCCCTTGTACCCGAAGTGCCAGAGCATGCCTACCTGATGAAGCGTCTGGCCGTTGACGGTGAACGGCTTGAACCTGGGCGTCACCATGGCATGCGCAAGAATGCCTTCCTGGTTCCTGATGGAGGTAATCCTTACCACTTCGCCGTTTCTGATCTGCTTCTCTTTCGCCAGCTCCTCGCTCATCTCGACGAACATATGTGGAACCAGCTCGCCGAGCCATGGCAGCCATCTGGTCATCTGTCCCGCCTGCCAGTGTTCGGTGACCCGGTAGGTGGTGCAGTAGATTGGGAACCTGTCCTTGTCGGGGCTGCCGAATACGCAGGCCGCCGCTCCCTCCACCAGCATGGGATCGCACACCTTCTCCTGAACCGCCTTGTCGTAGCGTGCGATGACAGGAGACTCCTGCTGCTTGGACAAGAGGTTGGGCACCTGCGACTCCAGAGGTTCGTAGTGCTCAGGGAAGGGGCCGTCGGTCATGCCGGGCGAGAAGAGCTGCCCGTGGCCGTGGTTGACCATGATGAAGGGATGCACAGCTCCCGGGGCGCCGCCGCCGTCCGGGACATCGCCGAGCCAGGTCTTCTTCAGGCCGTCCCACCAGATGACCGGTTTGTCCTTGGCCCAGGGTTTGCCGTTCAAGTCGACGCTCGCGCGGTTGTAGATGATCCTCCGGTTCACCGGCCAGCACCAGGCCCAGTTGTGGTAGAAGCCCAGGCCCGTGGGGTCGGAGTTGTCCCTGCGCATCAGCCGGTTCTCAGTGTCGGTGACCGAGTTGCAGTAGATCCAGCAGCCGGAGCAGGTTGAGCCGTCGGCCTGCAGGAGCGCGAAGCTGGGCACCATCTGGCCGGCCTTGTAGGCAGTGCCGTTGATCACGACATCCTTGAGGAAGAAGCCGTTGATCTCTTTCGCCACCTCGCGGGGGTCTGGATGGTGGGCTGAAGGGTCCATGCCGGCCTTGGCATAGTCCCAGGAGAGGCTGAGAATGGGCTCGGGGAAGACACCGCTTTCCTTCTCGTAGAGATGCTTCACGCGGTGGACGAGCTCGCTCATGATGTACAGGTCATCCCGCGCATCTCCCGGAGGCTCGGTCGCCTTCCAGCGCCACTGCGCCCACCTGCCGGAGTTCGAGATGGATCCTTCCTTTTCCATGGAGGCGGCTGCAGGAAGCAGGAACACCTCGGTCTTGATTGACGCAGGGTCGACACCGGCCTCGGGCTGCCAGAACGCCGCAGTCTCGGTTTCCCAGAGGTCGATAGCTACCAGCCAGTCGAGCTTGGCAAGGGCGCGGCGCACGAGGCGCGTGCTCGGGCATCCGACCGCCGGATTCTGGCCCCAGCAGAACAGGCCTTTGATCTTGCCCGATGCCATCTGCTCGATGATGGGAATGGTGGAGTAGTTCACATCATCGTCATACTTGCCTATATAATCATAAGACTTCTCCGGATCGACGTCACGCCACCAGGCCTTCAGAAGGCTGGTCGCATACTTGGGATAGTTCCCCCACCAGTTGACGCTCTTGGGATCGGAGTTCTTCGGGGTATTGTCTTCGAGGTACTTCTGGTATGTCTGCTGAGAGGCCTTGGGGGCCTGGAGATAACCGGGCAGGATGTGGAACAGGGCCGCGTGGTCTGTTGAGCCCTGAACGTTGCTCTCGCCGCGCAGCGCGTTGATGCCGCCGCCTGCGACCCCGATGTTGCCCAAAAGCAGCTGGAGCACCGCGAAGGCCCGCACGTTCTGCGATCCGTAGGTGTGCTGGGTGGTGCCCATGGCGTACATGATGGTCCCCGACTTCTCCGGACTGCAGGTTGATGTGTAGAGATCGTAGATCTCCTCGTATTCCTTGGAGTCACCGCCCGTTATCTTGCAGACTGTTTCCATATCATAGCGGGCATAGTGCCTCTTGAGAAGCTGGAATACGCAGTTGGGATCCTGCAGGGTAGTGTCCTTCTTGGGAACCCCGTTTTCATCGAGCTGGTAGCTCCAGGTGGCCTTGTCATACTTGTTGCCGTTCAGGCCGGAGAATACCCCATCGAGGTCGGCGGGGCCTTTGAAATCAGGATTCACCAGGAATGCCGCATTGGTGTAGTTGACCACATAGTCTTTCTGGATCCTGCCCTGTTGGAGGGCGTAGTTGATCATTCCCCCGATAAAGGCGATGTCGGTGCCCGACCTGAGCCGCGCATACTTGTCTGCAGTGGCCGAGGTGCGGGTGAACCGCGGATCTACGTTGATGAGCTTCGCCCCCCTCTTTTCCCGGGCGAGATTGACGTATTTGAATGATATCGGATGATTCTCGGCGGCGTTTGAGCCGAGGATCATGATGACGTCCGCATGCTGGATGTCGTTCCAGTGGTTTGTCATTGCCCCGCGACCGAATGAATTCGCCAGACCGGCGACGGTGGAGCTGTGTCAAATACGCGCCTGGTGCTCAAGGTATACGAGGCCGAGCGCCCTCTTGAACTTCACCAGAGAGTACACCTCCTCGTTGTCGAGGCCGGCTCCGCCAAGAGAAGCAATGTTTTCCACCCGGTTGACCACCTGGCCCTTCGCGTTGGTCCTGACAAAGCCCTTGTCACGGGCATCCTTGATATTCCGGGCGATCTTGTCCAGGGCCCAGTCCCAGGACTTCACCTCCCATCGGTCCGAGCCCGGGGCCCGGTAGAGGACTTTGCTCAAGCGCTTGTCGTTGTTGGGAATCTGGTACAGCGCGCTGCCTTTGGAACACAACGAGCCTCTGTTGATGGGATGATCGGGGTCACCCTCGGTGTTGATGACCTTCCCGTTGCTCACGTGTGCGATAATGCCGCATCCCACTGCACAATATGGGCAAACAGTGGGAACTTCCCGGGCATACCGGATCTTCGAAGGTCTCGCGTGAGCAGACTTCACCCCCACGCTCGCTCCGATGCCCGCAGCAGCCAGGGTTCCGCCCGCAAGCTTCAGGAATCCCCTCCTACTTACATTCATATTACCCCCCTGTCGCGAATTTTTTCGTCACACGATTGTACCCGATCATCCCGGGGAGCACAATAAAAAACTGAACCGTAATTCACTCTAACATTATGTATTATTTGGCATAATAAGGCGGGCTTTTCAATTTCCACCTCCTTCACCTGTAGAAGAAAACAGTGAAATCCCTTTCACTTGGGGGGTAATCCAGGGGAAATCCCAGATATGACAAATACTTGTTGACAAGTAAATCGATTCCGAGAATAATCCCTTGTCTGAATAGAGGGAGGTATGAAATGGAGCAGAATGTCGGAACCCTTGACCGCATCATCAGACTCGCGGTTGCCGCCGTACTGATCTTTGTGCTCGTGAAAACCCGGAAGGTAAGCCTGCTCAACGCCCTGCTGATGATCGCGAGCGGCGCGCTCATTTCCAGCGCATCATCGGGTTCGTGTGCCATTTACACCCATCTGGGCATCAGCACCAGCGAAAAGATTTGATCCACACGGGCCTTAGGGGCATCTTTTCTGAGGGAAAGACCTCTCTTCCGGATTCACCGATGACGAAATCTCCACAGTCTTGCGCTCACGCTTATTCCCATGCTTTGCCCGATTTTCGCCTCGTCTGGACCGCTGTCGGCTCTGAAACGTTAAAATACTGTGAATTTCTTGATTTTAATGTTTTTTTGTGGTGAACCATACATCGCGATCTCTCGCTCCTGTATGGAATGATGCTTTTGAAAAGAATGTAAGCTTTTACATACATGGATGGACCATGGGTTCTGAAGGAGGAGTTTGTATGAAAAGGGGTTTGCTTTTTGTAATGGTGTTTCTCGTGTTCGGCATGCCTGTATGTGCACAGGATTCCTATCGAATAGAGGTGCTACAGGTCTCGAAGATCAACCCGTTCGACTGGGCGTACGAAGGCTTTGTGGAAGAGCTCGAAAGGAACGGTATCGTCCAGGGGCAGAATCTCGTCATCAACCGGCGCATCATTGATGCCGACGCCGATGCGGGCCTGTGGAAAAAGGTCGGCATCCTCATGAAGATCAAGGGTGCGGTGTCGGACATCATAGCGTCCAAACCCGATCTCGTGCTCACCATCAGCTCTCCTGCCACCAAGTATAGCAAGGATAAGTTCATCAGCGCAGGCATCCCGGTGGTCTTCACCGGCGTGGCGGTTCCCCAGGCGATCGGGTGCGCGTCGGTGAGAAAGGCCGGACCGGGCTTCACCGGGGCGTCGCTCTATCTGGACCCGACCGATGCCTTCAAGATCACCAAGCTGGCCCTGCCGAACCTCACCAAGATGGGTATTGTCCACAGCGACGACGAAAATGCGGTTGCCTTTGTCCAGGAGGCCACAGCAAAGGCGGCGGCCTTGGGCATCACGATCCTGAGCAGGGAGGTGGGCAAGTCCGACAGCCCGGTTGAAGCCGCAAGGGAGCTCATCGATCAGGGCATACAGGCCTTCGGCATTCCCATCGATGCATACTATGCCCTGAGAGGCTATCAGCCGACCGCCGAGCTCCTATCCCTCATCCAGCCCCAGCAGATCCCCGCGGTCTGCTACTGCCACGTCGGTTTCTCCGGGGCCATTCTCTACATCGGCTCCGAGTTCAAGCGAATCGGCGCCCTCTCCGGTACCCAGGCGGTGAAGATCCTCAAGGAAGGTGCTGTACCAGAGGCCCTGCCGATCCTGATCCAGGAAGATCTCAGCATCCTGGTGGACATCGAGGCATCGAAAAAGATGGGGATCGAGCTTCCCCTGGAGATACTGCAGATCGCCAAGGAGGTCTCAACCATGCGCATATGATGCAGGCGGAAAAATCCTGCAGCGCTGCCTGCTCACGGCAGGACCTGTGTCCGGTCGTCCTGGCAACCTTTTGAAGATAAGAAATAGATCATGGCTTGGGAACAGGCGAACAGATCGGGCAGCTCTGCATGGAGAAGGGTTTTTCGAGCCCGCATTCATGGAGGAGTGCTTCATCCCTGAAGATGTCGGCGGTCGGACCATCTGCTTTTATACGGCCGTCATGGATTATTATCGCACGCTCGCAGAGATCCGCCACCAGGTCGAGGTCGTGAGTGGCGATGATCTTGGTATGGGTGAACTCTTTCAGGATTCCTATGAGTTGCCTGCGTCCGAACGGATCGAGACCTGTGGAGGGCTCATCCATGACCAGGATGTCCGGCATCATCGACAGGACCGTTGCTATGGCGGCACGTCGCTTCTCACCTGCCGAGAGCCGGTATGGGGGCTTATCTTTAAGGTGCATGATCCCCATGCGGGAAAGAGCGCTGTTCACCCGCTCCTCCACTTCCTCATTTGGAAGGCCCAGGTTATAGGGCCCGAAGGCGACATCATCATGAATGGTCGGCATAAAAAGTTGGTCGTCCGGATCTTGAAAAACCATGCCTACGGTTCTGCGTACATCCCGGATCGTTTCCTTTGTGAGGGGGGCATCGCCTATCCTCACCGATCCTGATGAAGGCCAAAGGAAGCCGTTGAGATGGAGAAGGAGCGTCGATTTCCCCGCCCCGTTGGGTCCGATGATGGCCACCGATTCTCCGTGGGTGATGCGCACCGATGCATCGCAGATGCCTGTCGTTCCGTCAGGGTAGACATAGGTAAGGTTTTTGAGTTCGACTATATGATGGCTCATGCCACCGCCCCTGTGAGGATCTCCCCGATAACGGCGGGAATATCGTACAGCCTGAACACTATGAACAGAAAAAGCCAGGCAAGGCAGAAGATTACATCGGATGCTTTCAATGCCAGGGGCCTCCTCATATAGAACTTGCCATGGAAGCCCCTGCTGAGCATCGCCGTGTGCACCCTCCGGGCGCGGTCCCATGTCCTGAGCAGAAGATGCCCTATGAGGGATACGTAAGGCTTAATCCCCTGTCCTTTCCTTCCAAATGATCGTAATTCTCTGGCCCTTGCCATCTTCACAGCCTCAGATGAAAGCACGAAGATATACCGATAGAGCATCATGAGTTGGACACAGAACACCTCGGGGACCTTAAACCTTTTAAGCGCAAGACAGATACCGTTGAACCCGGTGACAGCAACGAGAATAAAGGCGGCCAGAATGGTCAGGGTGAACCTGATGAGAATGGAGAGGAATGAGATCATGCCTCCGCTCACCGCCAGCGGTCCGATGAAAGCAAAAGGTTCACGATCGAAAATGGGATTGAAGATCCCTATCAGCACGGCAAAGGGAAGCAGAAAGAGGTATTTCCTCATGAGATACCGTACAGGGATATTTGCAAGAGGGATCATGACGGCAGGGAAAAAGAAGAAAGGGAGAAGCGATGAAATCTCATATCGCGGAAAGGAAACAACCGCGAAGATGAATCCCATGACCGTAAGCAATTTCACCCTCGGATCGAGCCTGTGGAGAAAGCTGTTCCCTGTTGACAGGTGATCGAGAAAGTTCAAGTCATTGAATGAACGTGCTATGTCAGCCATATCTCATGATAAATATCTGTTGTTCTACTCTCCGGCGATGTGAAATAATCCCATGAGAACAGATTTTCGGGCAGAGGGGAAACAGTGATGCGCCTGTGCTCCCCCGATTCCTCACCAGGAACCCGCCGAGCGTTTTTTCAGGGCAAAACCCACGAGCACGGCAAGGCAGAGCGTGAAAAACCCTCCCACGATGCCGGATACCGATGTGCCGAGGCGCGGGTCCTGATCCTGGCCGGGCTGGGCAGCGGCCGCTTCCGATACCTTGAGCGAGTAGTCCGGGAGAAAGGCGGATTTTTCCTGGAGCTGTGCCAGTGCGTCCTGAATATTATAAGCATTTTCAAGCTCTTCTTTGCCGGTGACCTTTTCAATGGCCCACTCAAGCCCGTCCGGGTGCTCGGATGCGAACCAGGAGACAAATCCTCCGGTGAAGGCCGCTGCAACAAGCAGCACGATGGCGACCTGCCGGGCATGCATAATTGGGGAAGGTGCAGTAGATGCCTTGAGATCGAGGATCTCGGGGTTGGCTTTCCAAACAAACGAGACAACAGCAGCGGTTACGAGCCCTTCTACAATACCGATCCCCAGATGGATCGGCTGCATGAGCGCAACAAAGGTGGTGAACGGTAATGACGTTATTCCGGAGCAAAGCGTTTCCAAGACCACGCCGAAGGCACCAAGCTGCAGGCCTATAATCGCCGCCAACAGGGATCCGGTGAGGATGCGCCCGGGTGATGCGCTGTCCTTGACGATCTTCTTGTAGATGAGCGGGTAGGCGACGAAGGCCGGGAAGAAACCCAGATTGAAAATATTGCACCCGAGCGCCAAGAGACCGCCGTCGGCGAAGAAAAGGGCCTGAACAACAAGCACCGATGAGATCACAAGGAATGCAGCATACGGCCCGAGCAGAATCGCCAGAATAAGCCCCCCGCCCAGGTGACCGCTTGATCCGGTGGCAGGTATGGTGAAGTTAATCATCTGGGCTGCAAAGATGAAAGCGCCCATAACGCCCATGAGGGGCACCTTCCGCTCGTCCAGATCTTCTTTGACTTTCTTTGAACAATACCCGATCAGCCCGGCTGAAACGGCCCACATGGCTCCACCCACGGCAGGGGAAATGAGTGCGTCTGCCATATGCATGATAGATGCCCCTTCTCTTGAAAATGTCCTGTATCAGAATGGTTGCTAATGATGAATAGTAGCACAATTAATAATAATGTAGCAAGCTGAAACATCAATGATAGTTCCGTGACACTACTTACCAGGGTGATCCTTGTGAATTTCATTTAGAAGGCTTTGATATCTTGAGGGAGCCGGAGGTTGCCCACAACAAAACAGGTGTTCTCGAGAGGCCGGCCGCTGCCTTCAACCGGTTTTCACGACGCGATGTTTTCCCTGATGTAAGCCGAGATGTAATCCCAGCCCGACCACAGCGTGAAGAAGAGCGCGATCCACAGAAAGAACTCGCCCGCCTCCTGAAATTGAAGCCCCAGGATGGGATAGTGGACTAGCAGCGGGATGACGGCTGTGCACTGGAACGCGGTCTTGTATTTGCCCAGCCAGCTCGCCGAGATCACCACGTGCCTGTCCGAGGCCATGCCCCTCACCCCGGTCACCGCAAGCTCGCGGGCGATGATGACGGCGACCATCCAGGCCGGAACCCTGCCCAGGGGAATGAGCATGATGAGCACGGTGGCAATGAGCAGCTTGTCGGCCAGGGGGTCGAGGAGCTTGCCCAAATCGGAGACGATGTTCATCCGCCGGGCGAAATAGCCGTCGAGGTAGTCGGTGACGGTTGCTGCGGTGAAGAGAACCGCTGCGGCGAGAGAGGCGGGGAGGTTATCGAAGAGGAGCAGTACGGCAATGACCGGCACCACGGCGATGCGCGATATGGTCAATGCGTTTGCGATGTTCATCTCCGGTTATTTCCTCCATTGAAGATGGCAAGCACATTCTTAACATACTCGTGCGTCTCTTGGTAGGGAGGAATTCCGTTGTAGCTGTCCACAGCTCCCGGCCCCGCATTATAAGCCGCCAGGGCCTTGGCGATGTCTCCCCCGTATCTCTTCATGAGATAGGAGAAATACCGGGTGCCTGCAGTGATGTTCTCCTGCGGGTCCCACGGGTCTTGGATGCCCATGAGGGCCGCAGTCTCCGGCATGAGCTGCATGAGTCCCATCGCCCCCTTCGAAGACCTTGCTCGTGGATTGAACTGCGACTCCACCTGCACGATGCCCCTGATGAGCTGCGGGTCGACCCCCTCGCTCAGGGCTATCTGCCGGATCAGGCCGTCGAAGTCAGACCTGCTGCAGTCGGCACTGGGCTTGTACGCGGGTTCCTTGATATAGAGGGCCCAGCCGCTGCCAGTGGGAAAATTCGTGTAGCACCTGGTGCCGTCGGGCAGCTGTTTGACATAGATATCGGCCAGGGCCGGAGTGGCATGCAGCACGAGCAGGGAAATGATGACACCCAAGCCCCCCCTCCAGATGGTTCCGCCCTTATCTCCCAATCCATGCCTCCGAAAAATCATGATGCTCTTATCGTCACAGGAAATTCTTTTCATCAATAGTATGGGCCTGCAAAAGGCAAGCCTCTGACTTGTCATATGCACGAAAAAGCTTAAGGTGCGCAAGCCTACAACTCAAGCTCAAGCCGCGGGCTTGGATGGAGCAGGTGCGCCTCGGGACCTGGATTTCCAAGGCATCATAATGATGTATTGATTCAACTATTCAATATGTTGATATTGAAAGCGGCGATACAGCCACCCTCCCGACGCAAACAGCAAATTCTTATGGATCTGCGGCCGGCCGGGCACCCGGTGAAAACACCCCGCCGATATGCCGCCCGCAGAATGCACACCTGCCCCGGTCGACATGGATCTCCGGGGCTGTCCCGCCACGCCGCCTTTCCACCACGATCCTTGAGCACCTGGGGCAGACGACATCTGCCGATTCCCCGGGGACGTTTCCCAGATAGACATGATAGAGACCCTCGGAAACCCCGATCCGGTAAGCCTCTCTGAGTTTTTCCACCGGGGTGGCCTCGGTCTGGTCTGTGTGGTAGGCCGGGAAGAACCTGATGATGTGCCAGGGGATGCCCGGATTAATGGCGGCGATGAAGCGGGCGATGTCCCTGAGCTCTTCCGGGCTGTCGTTGAGCCCCGGGACCACCAGGGTGGTCAGCTCCATCCAGATATCACTTTTCCCGATCCGTTCTATGGTATCGAGAACCGGCTTCAGCCTGGCCTTGCAGGTGGTGCGGTAAAACCGGTCGCGAAACGACTTGAGGTCGATATTGCACGCATCCAGCCAGGGATGGATCGCAGCCAGGGCTTCCTCAGTCATGTAGCCGTTGGACACGAAGATAGTGGGCAGGCCATGCTCATGGGCCAGACGGGCGGTGTCATGGGCATACTCGAAGAAGATGGTGGGCTCGGTGTAGGTGAAGGAGATGCTTCTGCACCCCCGGTCAAGGGCGTTGTCCACGATCTCTCCGGGGCTGATCGGGGTCCCCCCGATGGTTTCCTCTTTCTCCTGGGGGGCCTGGGAGATCGTCCAGTTCTGGCAGAACCCGCACCGGAAATTGCATCCAACGGTGGCGATTGAATATGTGGTGGTTCCCGGGAGGAAATGATACAGGGGCTTCTTCTCTACCGGGTCAACATCCGCGGCGATCACCTCGCCGTACACATGGGTATAGAGCGTGCCTCCGCGGTTTTGCCGGACCCCGCAGAAACCGAACCTGCTATCGCTGATCCTGCACCGGTGGCTGCAGAGATGGCATCGCACCCTGCCGCCCTCCTGCCTCTCATAGAGCATTGCCTCGCGAATCATGAACCCTCCCATGGTTGTTCATCGAGAAATCCATGTCCGGTATTCTCTTCATTATAAAGGCTCCCGATCGTTTCTCACGATCGGCTGTAACACGGGTGAGAAGGGGGCAGAAAAAGAAAGGTTTGAACCGGGCAATGCCGCAGGGGAAAAGGCTTGATCGGAAAAGGAAAAAATCGGAGAATGGATTTGAATCGGAACCGTCAATCTGGCCCGTACGCCCAGCAGAGAAAAGCAGTGCGTGCGAAGGCACGGACCGGACGACCGCTGTTTCTACAGGGGATATTCGATCCCCTCAATCGAGATCGATATGATGCCGGGAGGCTTCACGATGGGAAAGCACGACACACAGGAACACAAAGATGGATATACCGGGCCGCACCGGTTCACCATGGATGGCTGGATCAGCGCAGCCCCGTTCGAACGCTATCTGCACATGGAGATCGTCTCCGCCCGGGACGGGAAGGCCACGCTCAAGATGCCCTTTCTCATCGATCTGGCGCAGGGCGCAGGCATCATGCACGGGGGCGCGGTGCTCAGTCTGGCGGATACCGCGGTGGTGATGGCGATCAAGAGTCTTCTTCCGCCCGGGACCCATTTCGGGACCACATCGGTGGAGGCGGAGTTTCTCTATCCGGTCAAGCAGGGGGTCGTCACGGCAGAGGCCAGGGTCGTGGACCGCGAGGACCGGACCATCCGGGGCCGGGCAACCGTGTTCAACGAAGAGGGCAGAGCAGTGCTGGAATTTCGGTCTACCTTCAAGGTAGCCAGAGACAGTGCGATCCGGGATGTCACCTTCACCGGTCCGTGAGGGCTTCGATGATGGTCTTGAACGGGACCGCGCCTTCTCTGAGGCACTTGGGCGGCCATAAGGTGAGATCGATGAGTGTCGAGGGTTTGCCGCCGGCGGTCTTTCCCCCGTCCAGAATCGCATCGATATCGGGGTTCCATGCAGCGATTTCCCCGGGCGTGCGTGCCGGCGCCTGACCCGAGAGATTTGCCGAGGTGGAGGTGAGGGGGCCTGCAATCTGCGTGAGTCTTCGCGCCAGCGGGTGAGGGGATACCCTCACGGCGACCTTGCCCTGCGGCGACAGCATGGGATGGACGTGCGGGCGCGCAGCGAGCACGGCGCTCAGAGGGCCGGGCCAGAACCTGTTCAGCAGGGCCTTCTGCCGGTCGTCCATCATGGCGATGGAACGGGCGCCTTCGATGCCGTCCACAAGGACGATCATACCCTTGGCCGCGTCTCTGCCCTTGATCCTGATGATCCGCTCGATCCCTTGAGGGTCGCTGATCCGTGTCCCCAGACCGTAGAAGGTCTCGGTGGGGTAGGCGATGACCGCACCCGGGGTATGGATGAGGATGGATGCAGCCTCGGATACATCCGCGACTATGCGCATGGCTAGAGTTTCTTGACGCTCTCGTCTGCTTCCAGAACGGTCTTTTTCATATCCTGCCGGTAGAGCTCGAGCTTTTCGCTCATCTCCGGGTTCGAGATCGAGAGGATCTCTGCCGCGAGCAGGGCCGCGTTCTTCGCGCCGGACTTCCCGATGCCCATGGTGGCGACCGGGATGCCCGGAGGCATCTGCGCCATGGAGAGCAGCGCGTCTATGCCGCCCAGAGACGAGGAGTCGATGGGGACCGCGATGACCGGCAGGGTGGTGTGCGCCGCGATCACGCCCGCGAGGTGGGCCGACATGCCGGCGCCTGCGATGATGAGTGAAAAACCTTCTTTCCGGGCCGATCTGCTGAAATCGGCAACCTCGTCCGGAGTCCGGTGGGCGGAGAGGATGCGTGTCTCATAGGCGATACCGAACTGCCTCAGGAGGCTCGAGCACTCCTCCATGACCGGAAGGTCCGACTTGCTTCCCATGACAACGGCAACCTTCATGACAACCTCTTGAGGGCCTTGTGCCCGATATCTTTTCTAAAGTGCACCCCTTCGAAGGATATGCGGGAAACCGCTGCGTATGCCTTGTCGATGGTTTGCGGCAGGTTCTCGCCCAGGGCCGTTACACCCAGGACCCTTCCGCCTGAGGTGACCACGCGGGCGTCTAAGAGCCTCGTGCCCGCGTGGAAGACCTTGACACCGGGGATGCTCTCGGCATCATCGATGCCTTCGATGACTTTGCCCTTTTCGTAGCCGCCCGGGTATCCACCCGAGGCCATGACCACGCACACGCTCGGGCCTTCTTTCCACGAGAGCTCCATATCGCGGATGCTGCCGCCCTGCGCCGTTTCCGCAAGCAGCGGAACGATGTCGCTCTCAAGCCGCATGAGCAGGGGCTGGGTCTCCGGATCGCCCATCCGGGCATTGAACTCCAGGACATACGGGCCGTTTTGAGTCATCATGAGCCCAGCATAGAGGACGCCTCGGTAGGTGATGCCCTCCTGCTTCATGGCGCTCACCAGCGGATAGAGGATCGTCTCCATGACCTGCCCGCACGCGGCCTCGCCGAGGACCGGCGCCGGAGAGTACGCGCCCATGCCACCGGTGTTGGGGCCCTGGTCGTTGTCAAAGACGGGCTTGTGATCCTGGGACGAGGCCAGGGGCACGATGTGCTCTCCGTCGCAAATGGCGATGAATGATGCCTCTTCTCCTTCGAGCCGCTCTTCGATCACCACGGATGCACCCGCCTCCCCGAAGGCGCGGGAGACCATGATCTCATCGAGGGCGGACAGCGCCTCTTCCTTCGAGGAGGTGACGATCACACCCTTTCCGGCTGCCAGTCCGTCCGCCTTGACCACGAGCGGAAAGTCGGCGCCGGAGATGAACGACCGGGCAGCACCCGCCTCGGTGAAGACCCCGAAGCGCGCCGTGGGTATGGATGCCCTGCGCATCATCTCCTTGGCGAAGGCCTTGGAGCCTTCCAGCCGGGAAGCCCGTGCGTCGGGACCGAATATGGGGAGACGCTCGGAGCGGAATACATCCACGATGCCCGCAGTCAGAGGGGCTTCAGGACCCACCACGGTCAGATCGATGCCGTTGTTTTTGGCGAACCTTGCCAGGGCGGGAATATCATTCGAATCGATGTCCACGCACACGGCCTCTGATGCGATACCCCCGTTGCCCGGCGCGCAGAAGACCTCGTCGACGAGGCTGCTCTGCGCAATCTTCCAGCACAGCGCGTGCTCCCTTCCGCCCGAGCCCACCACGAGGACTTTCACGGGGCTCTCTCCTAGTGGCGGAAATGGCGCATGCCGGTAAAGATCATGGCCATACCGTGTTCGTCGGCTGCCTCGATGACCTCCTGGTCACGGACCGATCCGCCAGGCTGAACGGCTGCGGTGGCCCCGGCATTCGCTGCCTCGTCGATGCCGTCGCGGAAGGGGAAAAAGGCGTCTGATGCCACTACCGAACCCTTTGTAGAAAGGCCCGCATTGCCGGCTTTGATTATGGCGAGCCGGGAGGAGTCCACCCTGCTCATCTGGCCTGCACCCACGCCCACGAGCTGGTCTTTTGTGGCGTAAACCACGGCATTAGACTTGACGAACTTGACGATCTTCCAGGCGAACTTCAGGGCCTCCATCTCGTCGGCGGTAGGTTTGCGCTTCGTGACCACCGGGGCCTTCTCCAGATCGACGTACCCCAGGTCACGGTCCTGCAGCAGCAGGCCGCCGGTGACCCTGCGGGTGTTGAGGTACTGCCTCTTGGCCGATCTGCCCGCAGCGATCTCAGGGACCCTCAGGAGCCGGACGTTCTTTTTCTGTGTGAGGATGTCGAGCGCCTCCCTGGTGTAGTCAGGCGCCACCACCACCTCGGTGAAGACCTCGCTGATGGCCTTGGCCGTCTTCGCGTCCACGGGCCTGTTCAGACCCACGATGCCGCCGAAGGCAGAGGTGGGATCAACCTTGAACGCCTTCTGATAGGCCTCTGCGAGAGAGGATTCGGACTGGGCCGCGCCGCAGGGGTTGGAGTGCTTGAGGATCACGCACGAGGGCTTGTCGAACTCCATGATGAGGTCGAGCGCCGCGTCTGCATCCATGATGTTGTTGTACGAGAGCTCCTTGCCCCAGAGCTGCTGGGCCGTGGCGATAGACGGCTGGTCGATTGACGGCTCGCGGTAGAATGCTGCCTTCTGGTGAGGGTTCTCGCCGTAGCGCATGATCTGAACGCGATGGTACTGGGCGGTGTAGGTGAGAGGGAACTGCCCCTCTTCCACGTCGATGGACTGCAGGTGGTTGGAAATGGCCGCATCGTAGCGGGCGGTGAGGGAGAAGGCGTTGCGGGCGAGCTCGAAGTTGGTCTTCTCGCTCACCTGGCCGCCGGTGCTCTTCATCTCGTCGATGATCCGCCCGTAATCCGCCGGGTCTGTCACCACGGTGACATACTTGTAGTTCTTTGACGCGGCCCTCACCATGGCAGGTCCGCCGATGTCGATGTTCTCGATCGCCTCTTCCAGGGACGCGCCCTTTGCCACCGTGTCCTCGAAGCGGTACAGGTTCACCACCAGCATGTCGATGGGCTTGATGCCCTCTTTCTCCATGGACTTTATATGCTCGGGATTGTCGCGGACGGCGAGCATGCCGCCGTGCACCTTGGGATGCAGCGTCTTGAGCCTGCCGTCCATCATTTCCGGAAACCCGGTGTAGTCGGAGATGTCCGTGACCGCCACCCCGTTTTCCCGGAGGATCTTCGCTGTGCCGCCCGTGGAGATGATCTCCACACCGAACGACGCGAGCTGTTTGATGAAATCGACAAGTCCCCCCTTATCGGTAACGCTGACCAATGCCCGTTCAATCTTCGGCATACAAAAACTCCTTTCCCCTGTGTTTTCAAGCGAGCGGCAGGCACCAGGCGATATCAGTTGTTGCTGGCTCCGTTGAACCCCACTCTTTGCATATAATACCAGGTCAGAAACGGGACAATCCGCTCGAACAGACCCATATCGATATAGCTGATGTTCTCGACATGATTCTTTACCTCGGCCCCGGAGATATCGCCCGATATCATGCCGTCGCGCAGGCGGGTTATCCGGTGGAAGAGCCGGTCGCGCATGGAGGGGTCTTCGACATAAACGGACACGTAGCGGCTCATCTCGGCGAACAGGCTTTCCATGTCCATGAGGCCGGGTGTGCTGGTGTTCTCGGACTCCAGCTCGTCGATGAGTGATGAGAGAAATGACCGCGCGTCTTCAAGGGCCAGGCGGACCGTCTCTTCGATCACGATCTCCTCGAACTCCTCCAGAAAGGATGTGCAGAAGTCGATGGAGAGAAATTCTTTCGTGTAGGTATGATGCTCGCCGAGTATCTTGGAAAGAATGGAGTCGGCCCGCTCCTTCCATTCGAGTGCGGGTTCTCTTTCGAGAGGCTCCAGCAGCATTGCGCTCACCTCGTCGAGCAGGTCTTTGAGCAGGACGATGTACTTGGCGAGATACCGGTTCGTATTTTTCATGGCGCTATCATATACAGCGATTGAGTACAGGGTCAAGCCTGTTCATGCGCTGATCTCTGTGTTATATACATTTTCATGCCTCATACAAATCTTGAAGATCTGATCAAAGACGAGAATGCATTGAAATTACACATCAAGAGCATTTTACAGAGCCGGCCCAGGAGACTCATCCCCAAGGATGATCTGCGTGAATCGGCCGTGCTCATCCCGCTTTCATTCGAGGGGGGCGAGCCCTCGGTGGTGGTGACCAAGCGTTCCATGACCGTGGAGCACCACCAGGGAGAGATCTCCTTTCCCGGAGGGAGGAGCGAGCCCGGCGATCCCGATCTCGTCGCCACCGCCCTGCGCGAGGCAGAGGAGGAGATCGGGCTCAGCAGGGACGATGTTGAGGTTCTGGGGCTCCTGGACGACCACATCTCCATCCTCGGGTATCACATAACCCCGGTGGTCGGGGCCGTTCCCTGCCCGTACCGGTTTACCATCAATGCCGAGTCCGAGGTCCTGCTCCGCGTGTCGCTCGCCTCGGCGCTGAAGGACACGGTGTGGATGGCCGAGAAGACCACCTTCATGGGCCGCGAGGTCCACATCTACTACCTGGAGATCGACGGAGGCATCCTCTGGGGGGCGAGCGCCAGGATATTCAAGCACTTCGTCGATCTCATCGCCGGGAGGACCATCGAGTTTGGGCCCGTCTCATCCAAGGCAAGGGGATGGGTTCGCGAGCTGCTCAGCCGTCAGACCGGCTGCGCCACAGGCATGCGAGAGATCACTCAAAACAACCGGCGTTGAGATCAGAACGATAGCGATCTCCCGGTCAGGATCTCGTAGGCCGCCAGGTATTTCTGCGAGGTCTTGCGTATGATATCCTCGGGAAGATGAGGCCCGGGAGGTGTTTTCCCCCAGTCGAGCGTTTCGAGATAATCCCGGACGAACTGCTTGTCGAAGCTCGGCTGAGGGCCGCCAGGGGCATACCCGTCCCTGGGCCAGAACCGCGAAGAGTCGGGTGTGATTGCCTCGTCGATGAACACGAGCTCGCCGTCGATGAGGCCGAACTCGAACTTGGTGTCCGCGATGATGATCCCCCTGCTTAAGGCATACTCGGACGCCTCTGCGTAGATCGCCAGCGACACGTCACGCACCTTTTCCATGAGGGTATGCCCGATCATCTCCGATGCGCTCTTAAAGCTGATGTTTTCGTCGTGCCGGCCGGACTCTGCCTTGGTGGACGGGGTGAAAAGGGGCTCAGGGAGCTTCTCGCACTCTCTAAGCCCGCGGGGCAGAGCGATGCCCGAGACAGAGCCCGTGCTCAGGTATTCTTTCCATCCCGACCCCGAGATATATCCCCGCACAATGCATTCGATCGGAAGGGGCCTGGCCTTTTTCACCAGCACGGAGCGCCCCTTGAGCCGCGGGTCTCCCGTGAAGGGCTCCGGATACTTGTCTACGTGTGCACTCACCACGTGGTTGTCGATGATATGCGAGGTCTTGCGGAACCAGAACAGCGAAATCTGGTTCAGCACATGGCCCTTGCCCGGAATGGGGTCGGGCAGGACGACGTCGAAGGCGGAGAGCCTGTCGGTCGTCACGATCAGGAGATGATCGCTATCCGCCTCGAATATCTCGCGAACCTTGCCGCTGCCGAGTTTCTTTGCTCCGGGGATCGTATAATCCGCCAGGGTCTCCATAGCCTCTCCTTGAGAGAAATAGGGAGTAACGATGCCAAAAAAGTATTGAAAAAGTCAATAGCCTAATATACATTGACAGCCTTTGATAAAGCGAAAACGATCTCTTGAAAAGCATGTTCAAGGGGCGGCAGCGAGAAGGACATGAACGATCCACACATGCCTGAGATACAGGGGAGTCTGGTCTATACGTGTATCGGGTGCGGAAGGCACTACGATATTTATGAGTTCGTCTATACCTGCCCGGAGTGCCGCTCGCTCCTGAAGATCGAGAACACCGAGTTCGACCGGCTGAAACGGGTTCCCCCTCAGCAGTGGCGGGAGATCTTCGATTCTCGCAGGAACACGAACCTGCCTGAGCTCTCCGGGGTCTTTCGCTTCCATGAGCTGATCCTTCCCATCCTCCCGAGCGGGGATGTCATTTATCTGGGAGAGGGACAGACCCCCATGGTGAGGGCAAATGCAGAGATGAGCGCATGGGTGGGGGCGCCCTTTCTGGTCAAGAACGACGGGCTCAATCCCTCGGCGAGCTTCAAGGACCGCGGGATGGCATCCGCCATCAGCTTTCTGAACCATGTCATCCGGGTCAGGAACCTGGACAGCGTGCTCGGCATCTGCGCCTCCACCGGCGACACCTCCGCCGCCGCGGCGCTGTATCTGAGCTATCTGCCCAAGGACAAGGTGCAGGCGGTCGTTCTCCTTCCACAGGGGAAGGTGACTCCCCAGCAGCTCTCGCAGCCCCTGGGATCGGGCGCGGTCGTGATCGAGATGCCCGGAGTGTTCGACGACTGCATGCGGGTGGTGGAGGAGCTTGCCCAGAACTATCACGTCTTTCTGCTGAACTCGAAGAATCCAGTGCGGATTCTCGGGCAGAAGTCGTATGCCTACGAAATCGCGCAGCAGCTCGACTGGGACACCGAGGATCTCACCGTAGTGGTTCCCATCGGCAATGCCGGGAACATCACCGCGGTCATGGAGGGGTTCATCGATCTGCGCGAGCTGGGGATCATTCCTGCGCTGCCCACGATCCTCGGCGTTCAGAGCCATCATGCCGATCCGATCGCCCGCTGGCGCGCCACGGGCACCTACACCCCGCTCAAGGTCAGCCCCTCGGTAGCCCAGGCGGCCATGATCGGAGACCCGGTGTCGTTCCCCAAGGTCAAGAAGCTCGTGGAAGAACACTACGCAGACCGTTTCTACGTGGTGTCCGTGACCGAGACCGAGATCATGGAGGGCATGCTCAGGGCAAACCGCAACGGGCATGTGGTGTGCACCCAGGGAGGCGAGTCGGTGGCGGGCCTGAAGAAGGCACTCCGTGAAGGAGCGCTTTCCGCTTCCGGACGCTTTGTTTTGGATTCCACCTCGCACCAGCTCAAGTTCTCGGTCTTCCAGCAGATGTATTTTGAGGACTCGTTCGCTCCTGAGTACGGAATCCGCATCGATGACAGCCTGAAGAACAGGCCGGTCTCGCTTCGGGCCGACACCCTCGAGATCGCCCGGCACCTCGGGCTGAAGAAGAAGGGATGAGGGGTGCGCCGGGCATGAATCGATGCAGGGCTTCAGCGTTTACCGCGCTCACAGGCGATGTCTCAGGTGTGCCGCAAACCGGCTCGCGTCATGCGGTTATGTACCGGAAAAAGATCTGCCTTCAATACAATTTCATTGGCTGCATAAAAAGATAACCAGGAGGAGCAATTCATGGCGAACAGGAACTTTTTGTTTTCATCCGAGTCTGTCACGGAGGGACATCCGGACAAGGTGGCGGACAATATCTCCGATGCCATTCTCGACGAGATCATCGCAAACGACACCTGTGCCCATGTGGCGTGCGAGACCATGGTCACCACCGGGCTGGTGATCGTGGCCGGTGAGATAACCACATCCCATACCTTCGACGTCCAGCGGCTGGTGCGCCAGACCATCAAGGAGATCGGGTATACCGAGGGCATCATGGGGTTCAGCTGGAACACCTGCGGGGTCATGGTATCCCTTGACCGGCAGTCCCCCGACATTAATATGGGAGTGGAGGAATGCGACGACCACGAGCAGGGGGCGGGCGACCAGGGAATGATGTTCGGCTTTGCCTGCGACGAGACCGAGGTGCTCATGCCCGCGCCCATCTACTATGCGCAGAGGCTCACCAAGGCGCTCTCCGACGTCAGAAAGAATGGGATCCTCGAGTTTCTGAGGCCCGACGGAAAGTCGCAGGTCACGGTGCAGTATGAAAACGGTGCCCCTAAACGGGTGGATGCGGTGGTCATCGCGGCCCAGCACGATGAGGACGTGGACAACGCAACCATCAAGGAAGGGATCATGGAAGAGGTGATCAAGAAGCAGATCCCCGCGAATCTGCTCGACGAGCGGACCAAGTATTTTATCAACGCCACCGGCAGGTTCGTCCTCGGCGGCCCCCATGCCGACTGCGGACTCACGGGGCGCAAGATCATCGTTGACACCTACGGCGGGTTTGCAAGCCACGGCGGCGGCGCCTTCTCCGGCAAGGACCCCTCCAAGGTAGACCGTTCCGCCGCCTACATGGCCCGTTACGTGGCCAAGAATGTGGTGGCGGCTGGGCTCGCGAAGCAGTGCACCGTCCAGCTTGCCTATGCCATCGGCGTGGCCGAGCCGGTATCCGTGATGGTCGATACCCACGGCACGGGAACGATCGACGACGACAGGCTCTCCAGAATCGCCAGAGAGGTCTTCCCGCTGAAGCCCAAGAGCATCATAGCCAAGCTCGACCTCCTGCGGCCCATTTATAAGAAAACCGCCGCTTACGGTCACTTCGGCCGGACCGAACCCGAGTTCACCTGGGAAAAGACCGATATGGCGGACAAGCTCAAGGCAAAGGCAGGTGCGTGATGGCTAAACAGGCTGCACAGCTCAAGGCCCGGATGCCGGACTATACCGGCCTGGGCTACAAGGTGGCCGACATGGCCCTAAAGGATTTCGGCAGGAAGGAGATCGAGATCTCCGAGCAGGAAATGCCGGGCCTCATGGCGGTGAGGGAGAAGTATGCCGCGCAGAAGCCTCTCGCAGGGGCACGCATCACCGGGTCCCTGCACATGACCATCCAGACGGCGGTCCTCATCGAGACCCTCAAGGCACTGGGTGCCGACGTCCGGTGGGCCTCGTGCAACATCTTCTCCACCCAGGATCATGCTGCTGCGGCCATTGCAGCGACAGGCACCCCGGTGTACGCCTGGAAGGGCGAGTCGCTGGAAGAGTACTGGGCGTGCACCATGGCGGCCTTAAGCTTCCCGGGCGGAAAGGGTCCGAACCTCATCGTAGACGACGGGGGCGATGCCACACTCATGGTCCACAAGGGCTACCAGGCCGAAGAAAACCCGGCGCTGCTGGATACGCCCGTGAAGAACAAGGACCTCACCATCATCAACGCCATTCTCAAGCGGAAATACGAAGAAGATCCCACCTTCTGGCACCGGGTGGTGGAGGGGATAAGGGGCGTCTCCGAAGAGACTACGACCGGGGTTCACCGGCTCTACCAGATGCTGGAGAGTGGGACTCTGCTCTTCCCGGCCATGAACGTCAACGACTCGGTCACCAAGAGCAAGTTCGACAACCTCTACGGCTGCCGGGAGTCGCTGGCCGACGGCATCAAGCGCGCAACCGACGTGATGGTGGCGGGCAAGGTGGTCTGTGTATGCGGGTACGGAGACGTGGGCAAGGGCTGCGCCCAGTCCATGCGCGGGTTCGGCGCCCGGGTGCTGATTACCGAGGTCGATCCCATCTGCGCCCTGCAGGCGGCCATGGAGGGATACCAGGTGGTCACCGTGGAAGACGCGCTCAGTGAGGCGAACATCTTCGTCACCGCCACCGGCAACTGCCGGGTGATCCGGATCGAACACATGGAGAAGATGCTGGACCAGGCCATTGTGTGCAATATCGGCCACTTCGACGACGAGATCGAGGTGGACAAGCTCGAGAGCTATCCTGGTATCAAGAAGACCACGATCAAGCCCCAGGTCGACAAATACACCTTCCCGGACGGGCACTCGATCTTCCTGCTCGCCGAGGGAAGGCTGGTGAACCTGGGGTGCGCCACCGGGCACCCGTCGTTCGTGATGTCCAACTCATTCACCAACCAGGTCCTGGCACAGATCGACCTCTGGCAGAACCCCCGGGAGATCAGCGTCAGGACGCTGCCCAAGATCCTCGACGAAGAGGTGGCGCGGCTTCATCTTGGCAAGCTCGGCGCGAAGCTCACCAAGCTTACCCCTGAGCAGGCCGAGTACATCGGCGTAAAGCCGGAAGGGCCGTTCAAGCCCGAGCACTACCGGTACTGAGCCCTTCCCGTCACCGGATAGAACAAAGGAAAACGGCCGGGTATGCCCGGCCGTTCTTTTTCGAGAACCATGGGATCAATAACCAGGGATCAGGTCTCAACATATGACACTCCCAGTATCATATGTTGGGACCTGACCCTGATCTGCGCTGCTGTATCAGAGATGGGCGTCCAGCCAGGAGTGCAGATCCGAGAGCACGACGGCGCGGTCGGCCGGGAGCTCGTTGTATACCTCGTGCTTGAGCCCCTGGTAGCATTTGATGGTCTTGTCCGCCGAGCCCAGGGCGTCGTAGAGTTCCCGCTGGCCGGAGAAGGACGTGTCCAGGGAGCCGTATTGGATGAGCACGGGAACCTTGATCATGCCCGCATGCGCCGCTCCGATGAGGACATAGGTATTCATCTGTTCGGCGAGCCGGGGGGTGATCACGTTGAAGACCAATGGATCGTTCACATAGGCCTCTACCACGTTTGAGTCGCGGGATATGAATTCCGGAGGCAGGGGAGATTTCACATGGATCTTGGGCAGGAGCCTGGACAAGATCTTGGTGGCCAGCACCAGGACTTTCGAAATCTCCGGACCCGGCCCTGATCCGGTGCCCGAGAGCACGAGCCCTCTGAGTCCGTCCTGCGTCTGCTCCACGAAATTGAGCGCGATAAGGCTCCCCATGGAATGCCCGAGGATGAAGTACGGGGTCTCGGGAAACTTCCGCCTGATGACCTCGTCCCTGAGCTGCCGCTCGTCGTTTACATACTCCTGGAAGCTGTTCACATAGGCTCGCCTGCCCTCGCTCCTGCCGTGGCCCCGGTGGTCGTTCCCTGCAACGGCGTAACCCGCGGCCAGGAGCTCATCCACTACATTCCCGTAGCGGTTGATGTGCTCGGCATAGCCGTGGATCACCTGAATCACCGCCTTGGGCTTCCCGTCGGGAACCCAGACCTTCCAGTACAGGGAGAGCCCGTCGGGTGTCATGAGTTTTCCGTCTTCGGTGGACATTGGAAACCTCCTTATTCATCTTGAATTCACACGCATTCAAGGATAATCTCATAATTTCAGATTCTATACAATGGCAAAAGCTTGAGTGATATCAGTCGAGAGCATCTAAAGCCGTCAAGTTTCACTAAGTTTTGTTGACAGAGAGCATGTTTGTCGGTATAAGAATGAATGCTCATTCATACCAGAGTGTAAAGACCATTATGTAAGGAGGGTATTATGGCAAGTCAATGGGTAGACATGAGGGATATGAAATTCTTGATCCACGAAGTGTTCAAGATCGACGAACTTCTCGGAAAGCCCCCCTATGAAGATCATGACGGCGACATGATAGACATGGTTCTCACCGAGGCCGAGAAGCTCACCGAAAACGAGATCGCTCCCACATATCCCGACGAGGTGAACCGGAAACCGGTTGAGGCGAGGTTTGAAAATGGCAATGTGTATGCCCCCGAGTCATACAAGAGACTCTGGCAGCTCTATGCAGAAGGCGGCTGGCTGGGAACCTCCGACCCGTACGATGTCGGCGGCCAGGGCCTGCCCTTCATCGTGAGCGCGGCCGCTGCAAACATGTTCCTTTCGGGCAACCAGGCGTTCCTGATGTATCCCGGTCTTACCCACGGCGCCGCACGCCTTGTCTATGACTTCTTCCAGCACCCCTTGAGGGACATCACCCTGCAGAAGATGTTCGACGGCTCCTGGGCGGGCACCATGTGCCTCACCGAGCCGGGCGCCGGTTCCGACGTGGGCGCGCTCAAGACCACGGCCAAGAGGAATCCCGACGGCACCTTCTCCATCACCGGCACCAAGTGCTTTATCTCCGCGGGCGACCATGACCTCACCGAGAACATCATCCACCCGGTGCTGGCAAGAATCGAGGGCGATCCGGCTGGGACCAAGGGCATCTCCATTTTCGTGGTCCCCAAGATCAGATACAACGAACAGGGCGAATTGCTCGAGCCCAACGATGTGACCACCGGCAACATCGAGAGCAAGATGGGCATTCACGGCAATGCCACCTGTACGCTCAATTTCGGTGAGAACGGCAAGTGCATCGGCTACCTCATGGGCGAGGAGCGCGAAGGCATGAAGATCATGTTCCACATGATGAACGAAGAGCGCCAGGGCGTGGGCATGATGGGCGTGGCCCTGTCCACGGCCGCCTATCTCCATGCGCTTTCCTATGCCAAGGAGCGCATGCAGGGCGTAAACATCATGAACATGAAAGACCCCAATGCTCCCCAGGTCCCGATCATTCAGCACCCGGACGTCAGAAGGATGCTGCTCAAGATGAAGTCCATGACCGAGGCTATCAGGGCTCTGGCTTTCTACTGCTACTACGCCATGGACAGAAGGGCCGCCGCAGCCGACGACGCAGAGAAGGACAAGTGGCAGGGCATGGTCGAGGTGCTCACCCCCATGGTGAAGTCCTACTGCACCGACATAGGCGACGACGTGACCAAGCTGGCCATCCAGACCTACGGCGGATATGGCTTCTGCAGGGAGTATCCGGTCGAGCAGATGGCGCGTGACAACAAGATCAACACGATCTACGAGGGCACCAACGGCATCCAGGCCCTTGACCTCCTGGGCAGGAAGCTCGGCATGAAGAAGGGCTTGTACTTCATGAACCTCCTGGGCGAGACCCAGGCCGAGATCGGCAAGGCCAAGAACAGCGATAACTTCAAGGAAGAGGCGGCAATCGTGGAGAAGGCCCTGAACAAGTGCGCCGAGACGGCCATGACCTTCAGCTCGCTCATCCGCTCCAACCCCTTCATCCCGCTCATCAGTGCGTACGACTACCTGAACTGCCTGTCCGAGGCGCTGTGCGGCTGGTTCCACATCTGGATGGCCAACGTGGCCACCGAGAAGCTCGCAGCCAACCCGGGCGAGAAGGACAAGGCGTTCTACACCGGCAAGATCGAGGGCGCGAAGTTCTACATCAATCGCATCACGGCACTCGTTCCGGCCAAGTGCGAGACCCTCGTGAAAGACGAGATCAGTGCGGTGAGAATCCCGGACGAGGCGTTCGCCGTCTAGTCACCACCGTATCCGGAAACAAAAAAGCGGAGAGGCTTTTAAAAGCCTCTCCGCTTTTTTTTATTCAGCCATGGGAGAGAAAAGATAAGGGGCCGATATCCTCTTTCATGCAGCCGGCCGCAATGCACCGTGGGATGGTTTTCCTGCATGCCGGGATTGGCCGGCAGGGACTGCACGTTCTTTCAGAACGGACCGGCCTGCTTACTTTTCACCCCGATACACGCCGCCGTATTCCTCCGTGGTGAGGGGTTCTCCTTCCCTGTGGAGCTCTCCGGCCTTGATCCGGGAGATGAACAGGGTGTGGTCACCGGTGTCCAGGGTCCGCTCCACCTGGCAGTCCAGGTATCCCAGGGCGCTTTCGATCACCGGGTTGCCGAGGGGGGAAACGCTGAACTCGACCCCGTTGAATCTTTTTTTCCAGTCCGGGATCTTGAACTTTTTTATCGAACCCAGGGCATCCTGAGGCAGGACATTGATGGCGAACTTCCCTGCACTGAGTATCTGGGAGCGGGAGAGGCGGTTGTTCCTGACCGCCACGGTCACCAGGGGAGGTTCGTGGGAACACTGGGTGACCCATGAGGCGATCATGCCGTTGTACCCGCCGTCTGCGGCGATGGTGATAAGGTAGATACCGTAGTGGAATTTATCGAGAACATCCTGCCATGACTGTTCCATGAGAGCCTCCTTGCCTTTTCATATAAGGACTTAGAAGGTGAAAAGAAAGGCCCATTACATAAACGGGCAGACAGGTTTGCTGTTCCGCCCACGGACCTTTTTCCAGGTGCACCTCTTAAGGGGCCTCCCCCGGTGAATCGAAAAAAGTGCAGATAAAAAATCAGTCTCCATACGCCATTGACGCGGGAGGCCCGGCAGCGGCCGAGGGCATGGTCCCTGACACCGAAGCCGGCGGACAACCCTGCCGAGGGGAATTGCCGGCTACCCTGTGCCCCGGCCGTCACCCCATACCGGGTGTCTTCTTGCCGCAAGCCTGATGAGCCGGCTTCCCATCTCGCCATACGAGAAGCCGGCAAGCTCGGCTGCACAAGCCATGCTCGCATCGTCGCTGATGTCGGCATTGGGATTCACGTCGAGGACATAGAACAGACCACCCTGATATCGCACGTCGATACGGGCGTAATCCCTGCACCCGATAGCCTGGTAGGCCTCCGAACAGATCCTTTCCAGCCGCTGAAGCTCCTCACGGCTTAAGGGGGCGGGCAGGAGGGTCCTGATCTTTTCATACGGGACCGATCCTGGGACGAACTTGGCCTCAAAGGTGCAGAGCCGGTCATGGATGTCCTGGAAGTCGGAGAAATCCATCTCGGCGGGCGGCAGCATTTCCAGCTTCCCGTTCCCCCAGAGGGATACATGAAATTCACGGCCGTCGATGAAGTCTTCCACGATGGCTGGCTGCCGATAGGCATCGAGAATATAGGCGATCCTCTCAAGGAGGTCATCCTGGTTCGTGACCACGGAGTCACGGGTGATCCCCTCACTGCAGTGTTCGCTCATGGGTTTGACGATAGCCGGGTAACGATTCCATCCACCGGGATCGGGCCGGGTGCAGAGGCGCCATTCAGGTGTGGGAATGCCGCAGAGATCGAGTATCTTCTTCACACGGTACTTGTTCTGTGAAAGTGAGAGTGTGGATGCATCCGCCCCGGTGTAGACAAATCCCTGCCGTTCCATGGCATCGGCCACCATCCATTCGCTGTGGGGCACGCCCGGGATGCCCTCGCACCAGTTGAGGACAATGTGCTCCAGAGGGTGGTAGGGATACAGGTGTTCTGCGATACATTCGTTTTTAACAGGAATAAGGGACGTAGGGTGTCCGACTTCTGCAATCGCACGGCCGAGGCGGTCTGAAATCGACTCCACCTCTTGTCTGTCCTGCACATCCCATGAGGGATCCATGTTGTACACGATCAGCACCGGCACCTGTGCAGGATCGATGTCTACGGGCACCCTTTACCTCCAGAGCCGTATTTTTCGCTGCGGTTCTCTCTTCCCCCTTATAATAAAAAAGAGGATAGGAATCAACATGATGGATAAAAAATATGGGATAACCCAAAGGGCGGGACGATCGGGCGCGATTGCCTCTTTCTTCTAGAGATGTTCGTGCCTGTGAAAAAGGAATGAAATAGACTGGATAACAGCCGGCCGACTTATCCTGCGTTATGATACGCCAGGCAGGCGCTTCATTCCCCGAAGGCCTCTTTGTAATCGTCGATAGAGGAGAGGATGACTGCGTGAGCGTGGCTTTTCCCGTACGGCTCCCCTACCTGCACGGTATGTTCCGGTCTTCCCATGCGTTTGTAGGTGGAGAAGTAGTGAACGAGCTGATCGACGACAGCGAGGGGAAGATGCTCCAGCTCTTTCACCTCGTTCCAGGCGGCATCTCCCACGAGAACGCCGATGATCTTGTCGTCCGCCGTTTCTGCATCGAGCATGGGGATACCTCCCACTACCCGTGCACTCAGGAGGACCTCGGACTTGTTGATGGCATGGCTCGATATCACGCAGATATCAAGGGGGTCTTCATCCCCGCGCCGTGCGCCCGGCATCAGCGAAGCGACTCTGCGGCCGGCAAAGGTGCGGGGAATGAATCCGTACACGGAGGGAGGCAGGGAAGAGGAGTACTGCGGCCGGTCGATGCGCAGGAACCCGGAACGTTTGTCTATCTCGTACTTGACGTGATCAAAGGGTGTGATTTCCACGAAAACCGTGACTACCCTCGGCGGGTCAGGACCCTGCGAGAGTCCGTGCCAGGGATGGGGTTTCCACTGTGAATGTTCTCTGGTCATTTTTTTATCGTCCCTATAAACGGCTCACGGGGCATCGCATTCGGGTGGACCTATCGCGGGTTCCTACGGCTCCGTGAGAGGAGCCAGGAATAGATCCGGTCGTCCGCGTAGGCGGAGGTCGCAGAGCCAACATGATCCATTCCCTGGTCGAGGTACACCCGGTCCCCGGTATTCCCCTGGCCGGCGTCTTTGAGATCCAGGGCTTGGATGAACGATGCCCGGTGCCAGCGGGAAATCTCTCCAAAAGAGAGCCATACGGGAAGCCCTGGGTCTTTTTGCGGCACCCTGGTGGGATCGACCGGCCACAAAGCTGCCCAGAGGCCGGGAACGAGATCTGCGAGATCGAATACCCCGTTGCCTCCGAAGCTGAACCCGGTCAGATAGGTCCGATCGGGGTCACCGCCATAGTCTGCCCGGATGCCCTGGACGATCTGCCTGACGGAATCGGCATACCGGAACCACACATCCCCGCCGGGAGAGGGGAGCTGGGGGGCGATGATGATAAAACGCTCACGGGCCATGGACGAGCTGGTCTTTCTGAGCGGCCCGTGTTTGCGCAATGCCCGGCGGATTTCTAAGGGCGCGGCCTCGTCATAGCCGTGGAGGAAGCAGATGACCGGCCGGAGGGAACTCTCCCGTCCGCTTCCGATGGGTATGGACAGGAGGGAGCGAAGCGGCGATGACTCGATTACCACAAGCCGGTGTCCGCCCGTCATGGTCAAAAAGCCTCCGTCGTTTTCGACGCGACAGATGCGCCTCTTGAGCTATGTATAGAGGACAGATGCTGCAAAGACAACATAAGGAGGTGATCCTCTCGGGCGGACAGAACGGGAAGAGATAAGATAACGCCGGGATTCTTCGTCAATCCATGGACAGGCCCGGAAAGGCCGGAGAAATAGGACCCTTGGGGAGAGCATATACGAGACCCCGCAATGTCAGGGCGGCACGAGAGATTTCCGAGAGCGGGCGCACCTGAAAAACGAGGCGATTGCGCGGAATACTTTAAGGGCTTGAGCCGCTCAGACGCCGCGCAGTCCGAGCTTCCCCCTCCCCAGGAGGTCATGGAGGTGCACCACGCCCAGGAGCTTGCTGTCATCGTCCGATACCACCAGCGAGGTGATCTGAAATTTTTCCATCATATCCAGGGCGTCCAAGGCCAGCTTGTCGCCTGCGATGCTCTTTGGTCTGGGGCTCATGACCTCGCGTGCCGTGAGGTCCTTCAGGTTGCCGCCGAACTTCTGGATCGCGCGGCGGAGATCGCCGTCGGTGATGATTCCCTCGATATGGTCCCGGGCCCCTACGAGGGTAAAGCCCAGGGACTTTTGGGTCATCTCGAGGATGGCATCGTGCAGCGGTATTTCCGGGGACACGAGCGGGATCTTGTCTCCGGTGATCATGATCTGAGATATCCGGTACATGAGCTGTTTGCCGAGCTCGCCCGCGGGATGGATCATCCTGAAGGCGTCCCGGTTGAACCCCTTGATGTGGGAGAGCACCACTGCCAAGGCATCGCCGAGCGCGAGCTGGGCCGTGGTCGATGAGGTGGGTGCGAGACCCAGGTTGCATGCCTCGCGGTCTACCATGCACGAAAGCGTCACATCGGCCTGCCGGGCCAGGGGAGACTCCATGTTGCCGGTGATCGCGATGATGGGAATGCCGAGGCTCTTCAGCGGAGGGAGGAGGTTCAGGATCTCGCTCGTATTCCCGCTGTTGGAAAGTACAACGGCTGCATCCTGGGGCATGATCGTGCCCAGATCGCCGTGGAGCCCGTCCACCGGATGCATGAATACCGCGGGGGTGCCGATGCTCACCATGGTGGATGCGATCTTCCGGGCGATGATCCCGGACTTGCCGACGCCGGTCAGGATCACCTTGCCCTTGAGATCCGCCATGATCTGCACCGCCTCGGCGAACGTCTCGCCGAGCTGCCCAACAACCCCCTGAAGCCCCTGGATCTCGGTCCTAAGAGCCTCCCTGCCAAGTTCAATGATCTGCTGTGTATTCATGCAATTCTCCCCAGAAGATCGTACTCCATTGTATCGGTTATCTCAACCTCGGAAAAGGTCCCGAAAGAGGGTGTTCCTTCCGTGATGATCACCATGCCGTCCACCTCCGGCGCCTGGAACGGTGCCCTGCCTGCCAGCAGGAGGTCCGTCTCCGGGTGGTAGCCTTCCACCAGCACCTGGACCTTCTCTCCCACCAGGGATGAAAGCCTTCTGCGGGAGATGCTCTGCTGGATCTCCATGATCCTGTCCCTGCGGGCGTTTTTCACCTCCTGCGGGATCTCTCCGAGGAGCGAGGCACTCCTGGTGCCCTCTTCCGGCGAGTAGGCGAACACCCCCAGGTGATCGATGCGTCCGGTGAGGATGAACTCTTCGAGCTCGCTGAAGGCCTGCTCGTCTTCGCCGGGATGCCCCACCATGACGGTCGACCTGATCCAGATGTCCGGGTAGATATCATCCAGCAGGCGAAGGGCCTTGCGGACCGCATCGGCCCCCCCCTGCGGCCCATGGCCTTCAAGACCGTCTCTGAGACATGCTGAATGGGAAGGTCGAGATAGGGCACCACCTTGGGGTTGTCCCGCATGGCAGTCACGAGAGGCTCGTCCAGGGACGCGGGATGCATGTACATGAGCCTGATCCATTGGATGTCCTCGATGCGCGATATGTCCTTCAGGAGAGAGGAGAGATGCGGGTAGCCCTCGTGATCGCGGCCGTATCCGCCCAGATCCTGCGCCACGAGGATGATCTCCTTCACCCCGGAGGCGGCCAGATCCCTGCACTCATCGATGATGTCCCGGGGAGGCTTGCTGACCAGCCCTCCCCGTAAGGAGGGGATGAGGCAATAGCTGCAGTTGTTCGAGCAGCCCTCACTCACTTTTACATAGGCGCTTGCGCCCGTGGTGGTGTACGACCGCTTCACCACCCCGGTAAACTCCGGTGCCACATAGCGGGCATCCGACTGAAGCGCATCAACGAGCCGGTCGTAGGTACCCGGGCCGGCAAAGAGCCTGACCTCGGGCAGCTCATCGAGCAGTTCTCTCCCGTAGCGGCTCACCAGGCACCCCGTGCAGACGACCTCCTTTCCCTCCTGAAGATAGCCGAGCAGGGTCTGAATGGACTCTTCCACCGATTCGGTGAGGAACGCACAGGTGTTCACCACGATGGTATCGGCCTTGCCTGGATCGGATTCAAGGGGGTATCCGGCCGCCAGGAGGCGCTGACAGATATACTCCGAGTCAACGAGATTTTTCGGACAGCCGAGGCTCACCAGTGCGATACGGTTCATGCAACGAGGCTATTATTCGAAAGCGGTGAATTTGGCAATAACAACGATCCCGCCCGGCGAAACGTCGAAGCGCTTGCGGTCTTCTTCGAGGTTGTGGCCGATCACGGTGTTGGGAGGAATGTGCACGTACTTGTCTATGATGGTATTCTTGATGCGGCAGTTTCTCCCGATGACGACGCCCTCCATGAGGATGCTGTCCTCCACCGCTGCATAGCTGTTGACCCGGACGTTGGGAGAGATGATGGAACGGTACACCCTGCCTCCGGAGATGATGGCGCCGTTGCAGACGATCGAGTCCAGAACGGACCCGATGCGCTTGCCGTCCTCTCCGCCCGAGAAGACCATCTTTGCCGGGGGAAACGGGCCGTATACGGTGTGGATCGGCCACCGGGGATCGTAGAGATTGAACTGGGGAGACACGGAGATGAGGTCCATGTGGGCCTCATAGTAGGCGTCCAGCGTTCCGATGTCCCGCCAGTATGAGTTGCCCATCACTCCGGTGAACGGATAGGCGATGACCTTGTCTCCGTTCTGGACCATCTTGGGGATGATGTCCTTTCCGAAATCGTGGGAGCTGTCCTTGCGTCTGGCATCCTCGATGAGCTGCTTGATGAGGACATCGGTGTTGAACGCATAGATGCCCATGGAAACGAGGACCCTGGTGGGATCGTTGGGCATGGTGCGGGGATCCGACTTGGGCTTTTCCTGAAAGCCCGACACCTGCATGTGCTGATCCGCAGCCACGATCCCGAACTCGGAGGCGGTCTCCACGGGCATGGGCACCACCCCGATGGTGATGTCGGCCTCGTTTTCCATATGATGTTTGAGCATGTCCCGGTAGTTCATCTGGTAGATGTGATCGCCCGAGAGGATGAGCGTGTACTTCGGCCGATCCTGCTGGAGGGTGTAGATGTTCTGGAAGACCGCGTCCGCGGTTCCCTCGTACCAGCTGCTCCCAATGCGCTGCTGGGCCGGGATGTTGTATACGAACTCACCCATGGGGTAGGAAAAGAACGGCAGCCACCCCCGCTGAATGTGGCGGTTCAGCGAGTGGGACTTGTACTGTGACAGCACGTAGATCTGCCTGTATCCCGAGTTCACACAGTTCGACAGGGTGAAGTCGATGATGCGGTACATGCCCCCGAAGGGCACTGCGGGCTTCGCCCGGTCTTTGGTCAGAGGATAGAGGCGCTCCCCCTTTCCTCCGGCGAGGATGATTACCTCTACTTCTCTTTGTTTGTGCATGATTTATCCAAAAGGTCCCTGATCACACATTTGAGCCTGGTGAGGTCATGAGATTTTTCCACATAGGCGTCCGCAGCCATCACCATCGCATCGTTGCGATAGCTGGAGTAGGCGGTGTGGATGATTACCGGTATATCCTGGCGTGATTTGATGATATGTCCCATTGTCTCAAAGCCGTTCATCTTCGGCATCCTCAGGTCGAGTATGATAAGGTCGGGCTTTTTCCCATTCTCCACCTCCAAATAGGGCAATGCTTCCTTCCCATTGGAAGCAATAATCAGTGAATAACCATCATCATTCAATTCTTCCTTGAGAAGCCTCTGAATATTTCGATCGTCATCCACCAAAAGGATCCGTTTCATAAAAGTGTATTATAGCGGCGAAACGATAACTAGTCAAATCATTACAATCAGCTTCGGCTGCCGGTCTGCGAGGCAAAAACCCGGGGATTCGACGGATTTCATTCGCCCCAGACGCAGTGCCTCTCCCGGCAACGCTCAGTTCTTCAGCGGCCTGGTTGCCAGGGAAATCCGCTCGTGCCCCGACGAGCGCAGTGTGTCGAGCACGGCCATGACCCGGAAATAGGGGATGTTCTTATCCGCAAGGATGACGATGTCCGTATCCGTGGGGAGAAGCTCGAGCATTTCCTCTCCGGACACAGCGCCGTCGATGAAAAGGCCCCTGTCGGAAAGGGCGACCGTGATCGCCTCCCGGGTCATGGAATCCCCGCTCTTCGATTCGGGGATGCTCACTTCGCTGAGCTTCAGCGGAGACCCCAGTGAGAGCATGAAGAAGATCAACAGCAGGAACACCACGTCCACCAGGGGCGTGATGTCGATCGCTGAGATGTTCTTATCCCTTTTGCGCCTGAACTTCATGATTTTCGCCCTTGAGATATTCCAGGATCCGTGAGGCGGTCTTTTCCATTTCCAATAGGAGATAGTCGCTCCTGGCGATGAAGAACCGGTAGAAGATATAGACCGGAATGCCGATGGACAGGCCAGTGGCCGTGGTGATGAGTGCCTCGGATATTCCGGATGCCAGCATCTGATTCGCCTGGCCCCCCCCTCCTACGGCATGGAATGAGGTGATCATGCCCGAGACGGTTCCCAGAAGACCCAGAAGAGGCGATATGGTCGCGATGATGCCCAGGATGTCGATGTACCGGTCGATGGCATACGCCTCTTTGGCACCTGCCTCCTCCATGTAGTCCTTGATGATCTCTCTGCGCATGCCCGCGTTCTGTATGGCGACCATGATGACCGGGCAGATGGGCGAGGAGCTGCGTCTGAGGAGCTTCTCGACATCATGGAGCCTGCCCATCCGGATCAGCCGCTCTACCTCTTCCATGAGCGATCTCGGGATGATCTTGCTCTGGCGGAGCGCGAAGGATCTCTCGATGATTATGGCCAGTGCGACGATCGAGCACGCGAGAAGCGGCCACATCAGAGGACCGCCCTTGATAAAAAATTCCCACAGAGTCATGTCGCCTCCTGCTGACGGTGTGCCCGGTAATTGCTTTTTTATCCCACAAACCGGGGGAATAATCAATGGAGCGAAAAGATGTTCTTGATAATGATTGTGTAAGATTGCTAACATGGTAGCGATGGAAAACGTGAATGATATACAGGATGCACAAAGCACACAAGATACGGATAATAGTATAGAACCCAAGAAACTGGTCTGTGTGAGATTCCCTGCGCTCCCGCTGTCGTATATCTTCGATGCGAAGGGGATGGATCTCCATTACGGCGATCTGGTGTTGGTGAATACCGAGGCCGGGCTCTCGGTGGCAAAGGTTGTCGGGACACCGTCACACGATGAAGCCGCCGGGCTCGACGAGATCAAGCCCGTGCTCAGAAAGCTCACGCCGGAGGACCGGGACAAGCTCGCGGTCATTCGCCAGCGGGAGGAGGAGTGCTTCCGGTTCTGCCACGAGCGGATTACGGCCCGCGGATTGCCCATGAAGCTCACCCGGGTTGAGCAGATGTTCGACGGAAGCAAAACCACCTTCTACTTTGTTGCCGAAGGGCGGGTGGATTTTCGCGAGCTGCTCAAGGACCTGGTGGAGAAGTACCGGACCAGGATCGAGCTGCGTCAGATCGGGAGCCGTCAGGAGTCCGCCATGCTGGGAGGCATCGGGAGCTGCGGAAGGGAGGTCTGCTGCTCGGTGTACCTCACCAGCTTCCAGCGGATTTCGGTCAAGATGGCAAAGAACCAGAATATGACGCTCAATCCCTCGAAGATCTCCGGCCTGTGCGGCAAGCTCAAGTGCTGTCTCGCCTACGAAAAGGAGTCGTACGCAAACCTCATCGACAATCTTCCCAAGCCGGGGAAGAAGGTCTTTCTCGAACAGGGGGAGGCTGTGGTGGTCAGCATCAACATCATCAACCAGACCTTTGTGGCAAAACTCGCAGATCGCCGATTTATCAAGAGCTCGGTTTCTGATATACTAACCGAGGAAGAATACACAAAGCTCTCCGAGCAAAAGGCGGCCGAGAATGCCCGGATCAAAGAGCAGCCGCACAGGGAGCAGCCCGTGGAAGCGGCCTCCGACCAGAACAGGCCACGGGGCAAGAGGAAAAGATCATCAAGGAGCAGGAATTCCAGAAGGAAAAGGAGCAAGCCCGAATGAAAGGGTATTTCTATATTACTACCCCCATCTACTATGTGAATGCAAAACCGCACCTTGGGCATGTGTATACGACCGTGATCGCTGACGTCCTGGCACGGTACCACAAGCTTCTCGGAGAATCGGTGTTCTTCCTCACGGGCACGGACGAGCACGGGGACAAGATCGCGGAAACCGCCAGAAACCTGGGCACCACACCAAGAGAGCTCGCCGACGAGAACAGCGCCCGGTTCAGAAACCTCTGGCCCGAGCTCGCCGTGAACAACGACCGGTTCATCCGCACTACCGAGCCCGATCATGTCAGGACCGTCCAGACGATTCTGCAGAACGTCTACGACAAAGGCGACATCTATTTCGGCGAGTACGGCGGGTACTACTGTGTCGGCTGCGAGCGGTTCTTCACGGAGACCGAGATGGTCGACGGCAAATGCCCCATCCATGACAAGGAGCTCGTCTACCGCCAGGAGCAGAACTACTTTTTCCGGATGGAGAAATACCGGGGCTGGCTCATCGACCACATCACGAACAACCCTGATTTCATCCGGCCGGAGCGGTACAAAAACGAGGTCCTCGGGATGCTCAGAGAGCCGCTGGACGATCTTTGCATATCGCGGCCCAAGTCGCGGCTCTCCTGGGGCATCGAGCTCCCCTTCGACAAAGACTATGTGTGCTACGTATGGTTCGATGCCCTCATCAACTATCTCACCGGGATCGGATACCCGGACGGCAGGCATTTTTCCGATTTCTGGGCGAGCGCCCAGCACCTCGTGGGCAAGGACATTCTCAAACCCCACGCGGTCTACTGGCCCACCATGCTCAAGTCCATGGGGGTCGAGCCCTATCGCCATCTGAACGTACACGGCTTCTGGAACGTGGACGAGGCCAAGATGTCCAAGAGCCTGGGCAACGTGGTGGACCCGCTCGATCTCAAGGAGAAGTATGGGGTCGATGCCTTCCGGTATTTCCTGGTGCGGGAGATGGTCTTCGGCCTGGACTCCAATTTCTCCGAAGAGGCGCTCATTGAGCGCTACAACGCCGACCTGGCCAACGACCTCGGAAACCTGGTGAGCAGAAGCACCCGGATGGTGGCCAAGTATTTCGGCAGCACCCTGCCTGATCCTTCCGGGCCGCTCATGCAGGAAGAGAACGAGCTCAGGGAGCTTGCCCTCAAGGTGACCGAAGATTACAAGGCCCGCATGGAAAATCTCGAGCTCCACAGCGCCATGGCCTCTGTCTGGTCACTCATCTCGTTCCTGAACAAGTACATCGACAGGACCGCACCGTGGAGCCTTGCCAAGAGCGACCGTGACCGGCTTGCGGTGGTGATGTATCACCTTATGGAGGGCATCAGGTTCGTGGCGGAAATGGTCTATCCGGTCATGCCTGACACCTCTGCACGGATCTTGAGCATTCTGGGAATGGACGAGAAGTTTACGGGCATGAGTCTCGCCGAGTTCGGAAAGCTCAAGGGCGGGACCTCGATCGGGGTTCCCGATGCACTCTTCCCCCGGGTGGAGCGCCTGAAAGCGCCTGTCCAGCCGGCCGCTGCAAAGGAACAGGAGAAAGAGGAGGCGAACCTCATCGATATCTCAGATTTCGCGAAGTGCGTGCTCAGAGTCGGGAAGATCATGGAGGCGAGCAGGGTCGAGAAGTCCGAAAAACTCGTTGTCCTCAAGATTGACGTGGGAAAGACGATACAGATAGCTGCCGGCATAGCAAAGAGCTATTCGCCCCAGGAACTCGTGGGCAAATATATTGCCGTGGTGACGAACCTGAAGCCTGCAAAGCTCATGGGCATCGAGAGCCAAGGCATGCTCCTGGCAACGGATACCCCCGAAGGGAAGCTCACGCTTCTCACCTTCGACCGGGAGCCGAAAGTGGGGGCAAGAATCAGATAAACATCCGGGGAAGATGATGCAGAGAGTTCCGATCAATCTGGTGGAGCCGGGCATGGTTCTGGCAAAACCGGTCGTCAACGACGCGGGAATGCCGCTGTGCGCAGAAGGGACCGAGCTCACAGCCGCCCTCATCGAGAGGCTGAAGCGGATGAACATCTCTCAGCTCACCCTCAAGGGACATCCGGTTGAGATGGGCGGGCCTGCGAAGAGCCCGGAAGAACAGATCCGGGAAATGACGGCCAGGTTCGCGCGGGTGCAGGGCGACCCCATCATGGACACGATCAGGGAGGCCATCGAGAAGGCTATTCTCGCCGAATCCATGGAACAGCGGGATGAGCCCGCCGAGCAGGAAGGTTTGGCCAAGGCGGATGGTGCCCAGGGGGAGTCCGGTGGGTAAGGAACAGCACATCAAGGCGATCACCAGGCGCATCCAGAGCCTTCCAACCCTGCCTCCGGTGGTGAAGAAACTGACCGCCATGGTGGAGAGCCCTGATGTGACCGCCAAGGATGTGGGCAAGCTCATCTCGTCCGATCAGGTCTTAAGCGCAAAGGTGCTCAAGCTGGTCAATTCCTCGTTCTACGGGATCTCGGGCAAGGTATCGTCCATCAGTCATGCCGTCATTCTCCTGGGGTTCAATGTCATCAAGGGTGTCGTGCTCTCCGCTTCGGTGTTCGAGATCATGGAGAGGTCTATGATAGGCCTCTGGGAGCACTCCCTGGGAGCGGCCATCATCTCCGGAACCATCAGCCGGAACCTGGGGCTGAGCGAACCTGAAGAGATATCCACAGCAGCCCTGCTCCACGATATCGGGAAGGTTCTGGTCAGGGTATCCTTGAGCGAGGACTATGACCGGATTATCCGGATCGCCAGGGAGCAGGACCGTGCCTTCCGGGAGGCGGAGCTCGAGGTTCTCGGCGTAGACCATGCGGATATCGGCGCATGGCTGTCCAGGGAGTGGGGCCTGCCCAGACAGCTCATCACCCCTATCACCTATCATCACGACCCGGACAATGCCCCGGGTCTGCAGGACCGCGCCGCCGTGGTCCATATCGCCGACAGCCTGGCGCATGCATTCGGGGTTGGCGGAGGCCCGGATGGGGGAGGAGTGCCCCGGATAACGGGGAAGTCATGGAGCCTTCTGGGCATGCCCGATATCGATCTGACGGCTCTCATGAGGAAGATTCTCGTCGATCTCGAAGAGGTCGAAAACTACAAACTGTAAAGGGGGGGGTAAGTGAAAACGGCGATCATGGTAAAGGAGAGCCTCGACGAGCATCTCTCCCCGATCATATCCTCTGTGTTCGATTCCGTCCAGGTCATCCACAGCGATGAAGACTTCCTCTCTCTCATCTCCATGGACCCGCCCGACATCATTCTCGTCGACCGCACCTGCCTGAAGGAGGAAAAGAGCCGGATTATCGAGGAGTTCAGGAACAGCACCCTGTACGGCCATCTGCCCATCGTGGCCGTCTACAGCGAAAAGGATATCGAAGACCCTGCAGCGCTCGAGATCCCTATCGACGATTTCATCGTTCTGGGCAGCTCAGAGCTGCAGATCAGGCGAAGGATCGAGTTCATCGCCGGGAGGTCGGTGCGGGAGAAGGACATAAACCCCCTTACCAAGCTGCCCGGGAACGAATCCATCATCCGCTGCGTACAGCGAATGTTCGACGAAAACAGTGAGATAGCCATCGCCTGGGTTGACCTCGACAACTTCAAACCGTATAACGAGCGCTACGGATTCTCGAGCGGGGACGAGGTCCTGCTCGCTGCGGCGCGCATCATCACCAATGCCGTTCGCGGGGCCGGGCACGAAAACATTTTCGTGGGTCACATCGGGGGGGACGATTTCCTCTTTCTCTGCCCCGTTGCAGGGGTCGGGACGATCTGCGAGGAGGTCATTTCCCGGTTCGACACGGCGATCCGAAACTTCTACAACGAGGAGGACCTGGAACAGGGAGGGATCGTATCCAAGGCCAGGAATGGGGAGATCAGAAAGTTTCCCGTCATCACCATTTCCATTGCGGTGGTGATCAACGAAAGGAAGCGCTACAGGCATTACGGGCAGGCCTTCCAAGACGCCAAGGAAATCATGAGCTATGTAAAGGGACTCGAAGGCAGCAACTACATGATCGACAGAAGGGGGAGGCACCGGTGATCCGCCGCTATTCCAGAGAGATAATGCAGCACATCTGGTCGGATGAAAACCGGTATCAGAAGTGGCTCGACGTGGAGATCGCCGTCTGTGAGGCCTGGGCCTCTCTGGGAAGGATACCTCAAAAGAGCCTTGAGAATATCAAATCAAAGGCCCGGTTCACGGTGGAGCGCATCGAGGAGATCGAAGCAGTCACCCGGCACGACGTGATCGCCTTTGTGTCCTGCGTGGCGGAATACGTGGGAGAGGACGCCCGGTTCATCCACATGGGCATGACCTCCTCCGATGTCCTGGATACCGCCCTTGCCCTGCAGCTCAAAGAGAGCGCGCAGATCATCATCCAGGATATCCGTACCCTCATGGAGGTGCTCAAGAAAAGGGCCTTCGAATTTAAATATACCCCGGCGATGGGAAGGTCCCACGGCGTACACGCGGAGCCCATCACCTTCGGGCTGAAATTCGCCCTGTGGTACGCCGAGATGGCCAGAAACCTCAAGCGCATGGAAGAAGCGGCCCGGGTGATTTCCTTTGGCAAGATCTCGGGTGCGGTGGGTACCTTCGCCAATATTCCACCCGAGGTGGAGGAGTATGCCTGCAGGCGGCTGGGGCTCGAGCCCGACCCCATCAGCACGCAGATCGTCCAACGGGACCGGCATGCCCAGTTCTTCACCACCATCGCCATCATCGGCTCCACCCTGGAGAAGATCGCAACCGAAATCAGGCACCTCCAGCGCACCGAGGTGCTGGAGGCCATGGAGCCGTTCGGAAAGGGGCAGAAAGGGTCGTCGGCCATGCCGCATAAGAAAAACCCCATCCTCTCTGAGAACATCACCGGCCTCTCCCGTCTCCTGAGGGGATACTGCCTCTCATCGCTGGAAAACGTGGCCCTGTGGCACGAGCGTGACATCAGCCACTCGAGCGTTGAGCGGGTGATCGCCCCCGATGCCACCATTGTGCTCGATTTCGCCCTGGCGAGGCTGACCGGTGTGATCCACGGGCTCGTGGTCTATCCTGAGAACATGCAGAAGAATATCGAGCTCACCAGGGGGCTCTGGCACTCCCAGGGGGTCCTGCTCGCCCTGGTCGACCGGGGGGTTGCCCGGGATACCGCATATCAGTGGGTCCAGCGCAACGCCCTGAAAGTGTGGGAAAACAAAGGAGAATTCAAGGATCTCCTGCTGGCCGACGAGGATATCGCAAGCACTCTCGGGGCGGATGCTATAGAAAAACTCTTCGATCTTTCTCATCATCTCAAGTTTGTTGATAATATTTTCGAAAGGGTCTTTTAATGAATAAAAGAGAGGAGCTTCTGGAAATTATTCGGCGCGATGCGGTCAGGTTCGGAAAGTTCATCCTCGCTTCAGGGAAGGAGTCGGACCTCTACGTGGACCTGCGCAAGGTGACGCTGCAGCCGAGGTCGGCCCTCCTGATCGGGTCGATCATTTTCGAGCTGATCAAGGACCGGCCCGTCGACGCTGTCGGGGGGATGTCCATCGGGGCCGATCCCATCGCGACGGCCGCAAGTCTGGTGGCGTACCAGAACGGGCGGGAGATCGTGGCCTTTCTCGTGAGAAAGGAGAAAAAAGAGCACGGAACGAAGAATCTGGTCGAAGGCCCGATACGTCCCGGGCTCAGAGCCGTGATCGTGGAGGATGTCATCACCACGGGTTCCAGCACGATCGCCGCTATACGGAACGCCGAAGAAGCGGGTTTGAAGGTTGAATTGGTCATCGGGATTCTGGACAGAATGGAGGGGGGGAAACCCGCCATTGAATCGTTGGGATATGAGGTGCGAACCATATTTACGAGGGAAGATCTCTAAAAATTGTGCATGAAGTTGAGGATATCGTGAGGATATCGAGAAAAATCATCGCGGGCATGATGTTGTTCTCGTTCCTGTGGGCTGGGGAGGTAATGGGGAGCGAGCGTATTCCCGTTCCCCTCATCGGGGTCAGGGACGGGATCTATACCGTATGTGTGGATAAGTCCCTCCAGCGGCTCTATGTCTATAACGGGAGAAAGAAGGTAGAGGAGATACCCTGCTCTACGGGCATGAACCCCGGCGACAAACAGGTGCAGGGCGACCTGCGCACCCCGGAGGGCGTATATTTCTTCGAGAAGATCATCGAGGGGCAGTCCCTTCCCGAGACCTATGGGTGGAGGGCATACACGCTCAACTATCCCAACACCGTTGACCGGGCGCTGGGGAAAAACGGCAACGGAATCTGGATCCACGGCAGAAAGCTGCCGCTGGAAAACCGTGACACCAAGGGGTGCGTATCGCTGACCAACAGCGATCTCAAGGTGCTCGATGCCTATCTCGATCCCTACCATACCCCCATCATCACCCTCGAAAGCGTAACGACCATCGATGAGCAGAGTCTGGATACCATGGAGTCTCTCTACCGGAGCTTCATCAACGACTGGCTCGATGCCTGGCAGAACAAGGATTTCGAAAAATACGAGGCCTGCTACTCTCCACGGTTTTACGATGCCCTTCATGGTCAGGGCCGCGATGGATTTCTGGCCCAGAAAAGGGCGATTTCCTCCCGGTACGGGCACATCTCAATATTTTCCCAGGGGCTCATCATCGTCGGAACCGACAATTACGTGCTCTGCTACTTCCTGATGGATTACTCGGGAGATTCTTTTCAGAGCGCCGGGGTGAAGTATGTCTACCTGGAAAACGGCTCGGAAGGCCCCAGGATCATCGCGGAGGAGTTCACCCCCTTGAACAAGGCCCGGAAATGGCAGGCCGTGGCAGAGGATCTGAAGAGGCGGCAGAACGAGGACATCCAGAAGTTCCTGGATACCTGGCGTTCGAGTTGGGAAGGCAAAGACCTGGATACCATGAAAGGTCTCTACCTTGCCTCCTTCCCGGACAGGGAGGGATATTTTGCGGCAAAGGCGAAGAATATTGCCCCGTACCAGTCGGTCAGGGTTATCCTCGACGGGGTGGATATCCAGCGCAGCGGGGTATATTGGACCATAACCGCAAACCAGCGGTTCATCTCAGACAGCTACGAGGATTTTGGGAAAAAGACGCTCAGGCTCGTGAGCACGTCCCGGGGTTTTCGTGTCATCCAGGAGCAGTGGGAGAAGATAGATGAAGACTCGTGATCCCTACCAGATCATTATCATGCGGCCCACAGGCGAAAGAGCGGTGATGACCATACGATCATTCTGGGTCAGGGTATTTCTCAGCGTACTCGTCGCCCTGGCCGTTGTACTCGTTGTCCTGGTCGTGTGGCTCTCTGGAACCCGGGGGGATCTCGCTGAGGCAGAGAGCACCATAGAAATCCAATCCAGGGAGCTCAAAGACCTGAATCTGCTCCTCACCCACAAGGATGAGGAGATCATCATGCTCAAGAAGAAGCTCAGCCTGAGCACGATTTACCAGCCTCTCCCCGAGCCGGGGGAACCTCCGGCGGCCCCTCGGGAGGAAGCCCGGGTTGAAGCCCCTGCTGCAGAGGTCCTTCCCCCCATCGCAGGGATAAAAGATCTCGCCCTGTCCGGCGGTGAGCTGAGTTTCAAGGTGGAGAATGTCCGCCCCTTAAGCGAGGGTGCTGCAAGGGGGCGTCTCTTTATCGTGTTCAGAAAGCAGGATTCAGAGGTCTGCCACCCGATGGTCAAGATGCAGGACGGCATTCCGGTGGAGACGAACAGGGGCCTCCCCTTCACGATACGCAACTTCAAGCCCATGAATGTGCCCGTTCCTCCGGACATGTCCGACTGGGAAAGCGTGGTCTTCTATATCTTCGACGACCAGGGCAGAATGAGACTTTCCATGCCCCTGGACAAAAAGCAGATATATCAGGAAACTCAATGACATGACCTGTCGTGCGAAGGCAATCCTCGCGGCGGTTTCCATTTCCCTGCTTCCCCTGATGGTACACGGGGCGCTGACCCACGAGGTCTTTTTCCAGGGTACGGATCATTGTCTGGATGTATACCGCATCTTTGGGGAGGAGCCGGGGCCCACGCTCATGATTATGGGAGGAATCCAAGGGGATGAGCCGGGCGGTTATCTCGCCGCAGACCTCTATGCGGATATGAGCCTCAAACGGGGGAACCTCATCGTTGTCCCCCGGGCCAACCTCTATTCCATCATGATGAACAAGCGTGCGCCCAACGGGGATATGAACCGCAAATTTGCTGAGGCACAACCTTTTGATCCGGACAGCGAGGTAGTGAAGAAGATCAAGGAGTTCATGAACGAGGCCGACTACTTTCTCAACCTTCATGACGGCTCAGGCTTCTATCATCCCGATTATATAGACGATATGCGCAACCCCAAGCGCTTCGGCCAGTGCATCATCACGGATACGGATCGATACCTGGCTCCCAGCGGGGAGACATACGACCTCCAGGGAATGGCCGAACGGGTCATCGCTCAGGTCAATGCTGCCATTCATGAAAAGGGATATCATTTTCACTACAACAATCACCGGACCTCTGCCACGGACAGCATCCACAAGGAGCAGCGCAAGTCCGCCACCTACTACATGCTCACCAAGCTCCACAAGCCGGCCTTTGCCAGCGAGACGTCAAAGTCGATCAAGGATTTCCGCGACCGGGTGGTCTTCCAGACCATGGTGGTGAACGCCTTCATGAAGGAGTTCGGAATCATTCCGGCGCAACCGAGCATCTACATCGAGCCGCCCAAGATGGAGTATGCCCTCATCTCTCTGAACAACGGGCCTCCCATTGCCGTCCGCGATCAGGAGCAGCTCGTGATCAATCAGGGGGACACAATCCGGGTCACCGACATCAAGTCGAACTACAGACGGGGTGTCGTGGCGGACATAAAACGCTACGGAAACATCAACGACACCGGCAGAGAGCTGGCAATCACGGAGTCCACCACCATTGAAATCAGGAAGGACATGTTCCCCTGCGGACAGGTTTTTGTAGAGGTCATGCCGCCCGTCCAAAATACATGGTTGATCGTGGAGGCAAACGGTGTATGCTATGCGCTGGAGCCGGAGGAAAGCCTGAGCGTAGAGAAGGGGACCGTCCTCGTGATCAAAGAGCTGATATACCGGGGAAGCACCAACCACGGGTTCGTCGTGAACTTCAAGGGCTTTGTGTCGAACTGGAACGACAACACCGGCGAAGACCGGGGGTATGAGATTCATACCGGAAGGCTTTTGGACAGATATGCCGAACCCGGCGGCACAGGAACAGACCGATACCGGATATCCGTCATGCATCATTACACCCCGGTAGTGAACTTCTATGTGGACCTGAAAGCAAGCAGACCGTGAACATCCTTGCCATAGAAACATCGTGCGATGAGACCGCGGCAGCCGTGGTCACCGATGCCGGGGCTATCCTCTCCAATATCGTTGCAAGCCAGATCAAGGACCACGCAGCCTTCGGCGGGGTCGTGCCGGAGATTGCGTCCCGCCGTCATGCCGAGCTCATCGAGCCCGTAGTGCGGGAGGCCCTCCACGGGGCGGATCTATCGACCGGCGACCTGGGCGCCGTGGCGGTTACCTGCGGGCCGGGGCTCGTGGGGGCCCTTTTGGTGGGGATTTCGTATGCCAAGGCCCTTGCCTACGGGCTCGATATCCCTCTGTGCGGCGTCAATCACCTGGAAGGTCACCTGAGCGCCGCACAGATCGGTCATGAAGTGTCCTATCCCCACATCGGCATGGTCGTGTCCGGGGGGCACACCTCGCTCTACCGGGTGACGTCGCCTTCTTCCATCACACCTATCGGGCAGACCCTTGACGACGCAGCGGGAGAGGCCTTCGACAAGGTGGCCAAGCTCCTCTACCTGGGTTATCCCGGCGGGGTGGTCATCGAGAGGATAAGCCAGGGCGTCGATTCCCATGCCATCGAATTTCCCCGGCCTCTCATGAACGAGAGGACCTATGACTTCAGTTTTTCCGGACTCAAGACCGCGGTGCTCAACCGTGTGCTCAAGGAAGGGATCTTCGAGGACATGGACCTCACCTTCTCCGGGCTGCCCGTGAAGAAGACCCCCAGGCCTGGCAAGGAAGACCTGGTGCCGAAGATCGCCGCATCCTTCCAGCAGGCTGTGGTGGACGTTCTGGTGGAGAAGTCCTTCAGGGCCGCGGCTGATCATCACATGGACCTCCTGGTGGTGACCGGCGGGGTGGCGAGCAACACCCTTCTGAGGGAATCCCTGAAGCGCAGATCCGAGGAAACCGGAATCAGGCTCATCATCCCGGAGAGGAAATACTGTACCGACAATGCCGCCATGATCGGAATCGCCGGCATCCGGCACATCAGCGAAGGCCGGTTCGCCTCCCTGGATCTCAACGCCGTTTCCCGGTGGACATGGGAATGAGACCGAAACCCTCTCTGGGACAGAATTTTTTGAAAAATCCGGGCATCGCGGAGAAGATCGCCGCGTTTTCCGGGGTGGAACAGGGGGACACGGTCCTGGAGATCGGCCCGGGGAAAGGCGCGCTCACAGGAGCGCTTCTGAAGGTCGCTTCCCGTATCGTGGCCGTTGAAAAGGATGATGAGCTCTTCGAGCTGCTCAAGAAACAGTTTTCAGACGAGCCGAGACTCACCCTGGTGCACGGAGATGTGCTCGATCTGGATATGAGCACGCTCATCTCCCCGGGGACCAAAGTGGTGGCGAACCTGCCGTACAACATCGCCACCCGGGTGATCCTGCGCCTGGCCGAGGTGTCACCTCCGCCCGCCACGGTGGTGGTCATGGTCCAGAAGGAGGTAGCCGAGAGGATATGCGCGCCCGTGGGCCACAGCGAATACTCAGCGCTCACGGTGCTGCTTTCCGGCGTCTTTCTCTGCGATCCGGGCTTCGTAGTCGGTCCGAAGAATTTCTTTCCCGAGCCCAAGGTGGATTCCCGGGTGATCAGGCTCGTTCCCAGGCAGAACCCCTTGCCGCCTTCGGAGCGGGAAGCATACCAGAGGGTGGTTCTGTGCTCGTTTGCCCAGAGGAGAAAAATGCTCAGGAACTCATTGCTGGGCCTCCCCGGTATCACGAAGCAGGGGCTTTCCGATCTGGCCCGTCTGGCGGACATCGACATGCAGAAGAGGCCCCAGGATCTCTCCTGGGAGGAGTACGCACGGCTGGGCCGGGCGTATCGTCAAATTATCACCTCCTGAATATCCTCTCAAGTTACAGATTACAAACCGGATTACAATTCATTGTAACCAGGGTTACCATCCAGTAATCTTTGTAACGACAAAAAATGGACGATTCATTCTGATGTACGCTTAACAATAAGAAATAATTAACTAAATAGTTATTTCGCACTAGTCACGATATTGGCACCCGGATTGCCTTGTACTCCGCAGATCGTACAGATCTGGGGGGTATAAGGTTATGAAGTACGCATCAGTTACGACATCCGTTTTTCTCGCTCTCGCCTTTTCGTGCCTGTCTGTTTCCGCGGCCGAGTACCGGCAGAACGAGCTCATCGTCAAATTCAAACCGGTCCCGGGAGCTTCCCACGTCATGGCCTCCGGCAAGGAGAATCGTCCGGTCATCATCGCGGTCGACAATGCAAGCGAGGCCTTGGACGAGATGCAGGGCAGGAGCGATGTAGAGTATGTGGAGCCGAACTACGTCATCGAGGCCGAGGATATTCCGGCCGACTGGCCCTATGATGCTGCCCAGTGGAGCGCACTTGAGCTTCCGGAGGCGTGGGATATCCTGGATCAGCATGGACCGGGCCACCGGGTCGTCATTGCCGTGGTCGACTCCGGGGTCGATGCCGCTCATCCTGATCTCCAGGGGATCCTGGCTCCTGGTTACGATTTTGCGAACAACGACGGGGTTCCCGAGGACGATGCCGGGCACGGCACCAAGGTGTGCGGGATCATCGGGGCCCTGGGCGGCAACGGGATCGGGGTCGCCGGAGTGGCCTGGAACATCGATATTGAGATCATGCCGCTCAAGTTCATGAAAAACAACGGCGGCAAGACCACAGGCAGTCTCTCGGATGCGGTCAGCGCCATCTATCACGCAGTGGACAACGGCGCGGACATCATCAATGCAAGCTGGGGCTTCTATTCATACTCCCATTCGCTTTCCGATGCGATCCGTTACGCTCAGGACCATGGGGTCATGTTCATCTGCTCGGCAGGGAACAAGGGTCAGGACAACGACACGAACGGCCATTATCCCTCGAACTACCCCCATGAGAATGTCATAGCGGTGGCCGCCATGAACAGCTTCGGAGAGATCGCGAGCTTTTCCAACTACGGGATCACCACCGTGGACATTGCCGCGCCCGGAGTTGGAATCTGTACAACCGACAAAAACGGCGGATATTCCACCTACTCGTCCGGAACCTCGTTTGCCACGCCCTTTGTCACGTCGGTTGCCGCCATGGTGCGATACCTGTCTCCCGGGCTCGGAGTGACGGATGTCAGGAGCATTCTCCTGGACTCGGTGATCGCGGGAGAGAGGCTCTATTTCCAGAACATCGCCTCCGGCGGCTGCATCAACGCCTACCAGGCCCTGCTTTCCGAGGCCCAGTATGACGCCTCGGCAAAGACCTCTGCACCGGGGGCAAATGAGGACGGCGATGCCGCGGTCGCGAGTGGTGAAGATGGTGGAGGCGGGGGCTGCCTGATTGATTCCGGACGGAATCCCGGCAACCCGCTCGGCCTCTTGATAATCTTCAGTCTGACGGTGCTTTTCCGGATGCCGTTTATGCGGCGTTCGGGATAACCTATACCCCCGCCCCCCTTGAAAAAGGGGGGCACCCCTTCATTTTTTTGCCTACATCGCCTCGATGGACATCGCCATGCCCATGCCGCCTCCGATGCACAGGCTCGCCATGCCGAGCTCGACATTTCTCCGCCTCATCTCATGGATGAGGGCCGCGATGATCCTGGCGCCCGTAGCGCCGATGGCGTGCCCGATGGAGATGCCGGAGCCGTTGACGTTGGTGATGCTCTCATCGATGCCCAACTCCCTCATGCAGGCAATGGCCTGCGATGCAAAGGCCTCGTTCAGTTCGAAGAGACCGTAATCCTTAATGCTTGTCCCTGTCGTTCTGAGGAGCTTGCGAACCGCGGGGATGGGGCCGAGACCCATATAGGCGGGGTCGATGCCGCCGGAAGCGTAGCCCTTGATCCGGGCCAGGGGCTTCAGACCGAGCTCTTTTGCCTTTTTCTCGCTCATGACCAGGCACGCCGCAGCACCGTCGTTGATGCCGGATGCGTTGCCTGCAGTGACCGTCCCGTCCTTCTTGAATACAGTGGGGAGCTTGGCCATCTTCTCCAGGGTGGTGTCCATGGGGCGCTCGTCCGTATCGAATACAATGGGATCGCCCTTTCTCTGGGGAATTACCACCGGAACGATTTCGTCCTTGAAGATCCCCTTGGCAATGGCCGCCCGTGCGCGCGAGTGCGACTCGAACCCGAGCCTGTCCTGCTCCTCGCGGCTGATTCCGTAGAGGGATGCGATGTTCTCGGCGGTGATGCCCATGTGGTATCCGTAGAAGATCTCGTAGAGGCCGTCGAATACCATGAGGTCAACGGTCTTGCCATAGGGCATGTCCATGCGGTAGCCCCAGCGTGCTGCAGGCAGCGCGATGGGCACGTTGCTCATGTTCTCCATGCCGCCGGCGACCACAACCTCGTTGTCTCCGGCCATGATGGACGACGCAGCAAGGGCGATGGCCTTCAGCCCCGAAGCGCAGACCTTGTTGATAGTGAAGGCCGGGGTCTCCTTGGGGAGGCCGGCGCGGATCATGGCCTGCCGTCCGGGGTTCTGCCCCTGGCCTGCCTGGAGCACGTTGCCCATGATGACCTCGTCGATCGCGATGCCCATATTCCCCTCGGGCCAGTTCCGGTATTCCTTTTCAACCGGCGCGATCTCTTCTTTCTTGAGAAGGTTCGGCTGCTCGCTGCGGATGATCTCAGGCACCTCGGGTTTGAGCCCGGCAGAAAGCAGGACCTCCCGGATCACGAGCGCTCCCAGGTCTTTTGTCTCTACGCCTTTGAGGGTCCCGCCAAAGGAACCCACGGCGGTGCGCTTTGCGCTTACGATAACCACATTATTCATAACGCCTCCTTGTGTGGGTTGATTTCCTTCTTGATTTGCTGCAGGGCTCACTATTTCACAATAGGGGGAGGTTGGCAACAGAGAAAGAGGGTTATGGAGCGAATCCTCCAAGCATTCCCCCGGCTTGATTCACCTGTGACTTCAGTGTAATCTAAATCATATGAAAATCGACCTCCATGCCCTCCTGAATCAATACCAGCTCTTTCTCCTGGACCAGAAAGGACTGTCTCCGGAGACCTACCGGGCATATGTGAACGATATCCGGGATCTGCTTTCGTTTCTCGACAGCCGCTCGATCCAGATTCCCGACCGGCTGACTGTGAGGTCCTACATGCTCAGGCTCCACACCCGGTACAGCCGTTCAAGCATCAACCGGAAGCTCAGCTCCATAAAAGGCTTTTTCGACTTCGCCATGGCCAGAACCGGCCTGGCCGTGAATCCGTTTGCCCATGTGCGCTCCCTGAAAAAACAGGAGACCCTGCCGAAAAATTTGAGTCCGGAAGAGATTGCAGACCTCATCGACGGCACCCCCGATCTCAGGGACCGGGCAATTTTGGAGCTATTCTACTCCACAGGCATCAGGGTATCCGAGATGGAGGCTATGGACTGCCGGGACATCGACAGCGATTCGGGTTTCATCCTGGTTACGGGGAAGGGTTCGAAACAGCGGAAGGTCCCGATCGGAAAGAGGGCCTTGTCGGCTGTCTTCGAATATCTGAAATGCAGGGGGATAGACGACCCTCTGTACAGCAGCCAGCCCCTCTTCCTCAACAAGAGGGGCACGAGGCTCGGTTCGAGGAGCATTCGCCGCACCGTGGATCAGTGGTCGAGGAGAGCGGCTGTGAGCCGGCGTGTGAGCCCCCACGTCATCCGCCACACCTTTGCCACCCACATGCTCGATGCCGGCGCCGACTTGCGCGCCATCCAGGAGATGCTCGGTCATGCAAGCCTTTCCACCACCCAGCGGTATACCCACTTAACTCTGGACAAACTCATGGATGTATATGATAAGGCTCATCCGAAGGCAAAGGAGGATGAATGGAAATGAGAGGAACAACCGTGCTCTGCGTGCGCAGGGGCACGAACGTGGTGTTGGCTGGAGACGGCCAGGTGACTATGAACAACGTTGTCCTGAAGGCCAATGCCCGCAAGGTGAGGACGATCTATGAAGACAAGGTGCTGGTGGGGTTTGCCGGGTCAACCTCCGATGCATTCACGCTCTTCGAGCGTTTCGAGGCCAAGCTCAGGGAGTACCGGGGCAATCTCACCCGAGCAGCGGTGGAAATGGGCAAGGACTGGAGAACCGACCGCATCCTCAGGCGGCTCGAGGCCTTGATGATCGTTGCCGACGCCGAAAAGACCTTTCTGCTCTCAGGCAGCGGGGACGTTGTTGAGCCCGACGACGACATCTGCGGCATCGGCTCGGGCGGCCAGTATGCGGTGGCTGCAGCCAAGGCGCTGCTACGCTTCACGGATTTTTCCGCGCGGGAAATCGCGGAAAAGGCCATGGACATCGCCTCCGACATCTGCATCTACACAAACAAGAGCCTGGTTTTCGAGGAGCTCTCATGAACGATCTCACACCCAAACAGATCGTAGCCGAGCTGGACAAGTATATCGTGGGCCAGGACAAGGCCAAAAAGGCGGTGGCCATCGCGCTGAGAAACCGCTGGCGGCGCCAGCGGGTGGCTGAGGACATGCGGGAGGACATCTATCCCAAGAACATCATCCTCATCGGCCCCACCGGCGTGGGCAAGACCGAGATCGCCAGGAGGCTGGCCAGGCTCGCGGATGCCCCCTTCATCAAGGTCGAGGCCTCCAAATTCACCGAGGTGGGGTATGTGGGCAGGGACGTGGAGTCCATTATCCGCGACCTCATGCGCATCGCCGTACAGATGGTGCAGCGCGAGGAGAGCGAGAAGGTCAAGGCCAAGGCCCGTGACATCGCCCAGGAGCGCGTGCTCGATTATCTGCTCCCGGTCCAGAAGGATGCCCAGGTACACGCGGACAGCAGGGAAAAGCTCCGCACCATGCTCAAGGAAGGCCTGCTCAACGACCGCATCATCGAGGTCGAGGCCCGGGAGACATCCATGCCCACCATCGAGATCTTCTCCGGCCAGGGCTTGGAGGAGATGGGCATCGATTTCAAGGAGATGTTCTCAAGCTTCCTGCCCAAGAAAACCCGGCGCAGGAAGATGAGCGTCAAGGATGCGCTCGAGTTTCTCGCGTCACGGGAGGTTTCCCGCCTGATCGACATGGACAAGGTCACCGAGGAGGCCAGGCGCCGCGTCGAAAACACGGGCATCGTCTTTGTGGACGAGCTCGACAAGATCGCGGGCAGGGAATCCGCCCACGGCCCCGACGTATCGCGCGAGGGCGTGCAGCGCGACCTCCTGCCCATCGTGGAGGGGACCACGGTCAATACCAAGTTCGGCCCGGTCAGGACCGACCACATTCTCTTCATCGGTTCCGGCGCCTTCCACGTGAGCAAGCCGTCCGACCTCATCCCCGAGCTGCAGGGGAGGTTCCCCATCCGGGAGGAGCTCAATCCGCTGACCAGAGAAGACTTCGTTCGGATCCTGGTTGAGCCCAAGAACGCCCTGATCAAACAATACCAGGCCCTGCTCGCCACCGAGGGGATCGATCTGAGGGTCAGAGACGATGCGATCCAGGAGATCGCCCGGATCGCCCAGTACATCAACGATCACACGGAGAACATCGGCGCCAGGAGGCTCCATACGGTCCTGGAGAAACTCCTGGAAGATATCTCCTATGAGGGCGCCGATCTCTCGGGCACCATCGAGATAAATGCGGATTACGTGAACGAGCGGCTCGGGCCCATCATGCAGAAAGAAGACTTGAGCCGGTACATTCTCTGATCCTTCGCGCCTGAGAATCAGTAGTAAGGTCAAATCTCAACCCTGACGTCAGAAGGGAAACGGCTGCGCCCGGCAGGAAGACGCTGTCTGGCGCTTCCCGCAGACGGGCGTACAGCCTGCCTTTCCCCGGGACAGTGCGCTTGAGTCTGCCTTTTCTGTCTTTTTCCTCCTGCAGATATCCTCCAAGCTGTGATAAAATGTGTGTATAGAGGAGGATATATGATACCGAAGGGCCAGTTTGTCACGGACTGCCGTGACGGTGATTCCATACGGGCGGTTTTCTTGATCTCGCAGTGCAGGCTCCTGACGGCGCGCAACGGCAAGCCGTATGCAAAGCTCCTGCTCACCGACAAGAGCGGCGACATCACGGGGTTTCTCTGGGAGGATGCCCGCCAGCAGATATCGGACATCTGCCAGGGAGATGTAGTGGGGGTCAGGGGAATCGTGGAGTCCTATGACGGAAGGCTTCAGATCAAGGTCGAGAAGGTCATGAAGCTGGACGAGGACAAGGTCGATCTGAGCACGCTGATCGCCACCACCAGCCGCGACATCCCTGCCATGGCGGCGGAGCTCGACACCCACGTGGCCGGGATCAGGAGTGTGCACCTACGGCGTCTCATCGATGAGATCTTTGCCTGCGAGGGAGTCAAAGAGGCATTTCACAAAGCGCCTGCGGCAAAGGGGATTCATCACAACTATATCGGCGGCCTGCTGGAGCACACCCTGTCCATTCTCAGGCTTATCCAATGCATTTTCCCTCTCTACCAGCACCTGGGCATAAACCGGGACCTTCTTGTGGCAGGAGCCCTGCTGCACGATGTCGGGAAGATCTATGAATACTCCTTCAACCGCTTCATCGATATGACCCCCATGGGCCGGCTCATCGGCCACATTTACCTCTCCGCCAACATGGCGGACCAGGCCATTTCCCGGATTCCGGGGTTCCCGGACGAGCTGAGGCTCCAGCTGCTCCACATGATTCTCGGCCATCACGGGCAGCTGGAATTCGGTTCGCCCAAGCTGCCCATGACGCGCGAAGCGCTCCTGCTCCATATGCTCGACGATCTCGACGCCAAGATCACGGGATTTTCTTCCATCATCGAAGCCACGCCCGAGGAAGAGGAATTCAGCTCTTTCTCGAGCATCTACAACCGTTTTCTGTATACCCGCGTATATGAGGAGAGCGAGTGAACCGGCTGCCCTGATAAGGACGGCCCTTTGAGGATGAACGGGAGGTGGATCATGGAAAGAAAGATCAGCGAAGAACAGGGGCAGGCGCTGGTGAAGCTGGCGAGGAAGACCCTGGCGGATTATCTGGGGACCTCGCCGGCCGGGCAGGATGACATGATGGAGATCCTCAAAGACAACGCCCTGAACATGAAGCGCGGGGTGTTCGTCACCCTGCACAAGAAGGGGCAGCTCAGGGGGTGCATCGGCTTTCTCGATGCCCGCGAGCCGGTAGTCGAAGCAGTGAGGCAAAACGCGATCAATGCTGCGTTCCGCGATCCCCGGTTCAGCCCGCTGAAGCCCTCTGAGCTTGGCGAGATCGACATCGAGGTGAGTGTGCTCACCGAACCTGCAGTGCTCGAGTATACGGACTCCCAAGACCTCATGGAAAGGCTCAGGCCCGGGATCGACGGGGTTATTATCCGCCAAGGGTTCGCCACGGCCACCTTTCTGCCCCAAGTGTGGGAGCAGCTCCCCGACAAAGAGGAGTTCCTCTGTCAGCTCTGTCTCAAGGCAGGACTGTCCGCGCATGCGTGGCGTAAAGCCGGGGTCGAGGTCCTCACCTACCAGGTCCAGTACTTCGGAGAGAAATAGCCTTCATGCCGCCAAGGCTGCGGAGGGCAGGACCTCTGAGGGGATGGTTCCGGAGAACGGGTAATCTCATCAGGTAGTTCCAAGGGCGGGTCTCTCCGCACGCCCTCTTTAGAGTCGGGGGTTTTTTAAGCAGTACGTTTCTATCTAATGGGCGTCCGATCAGGAGATTACGAGCCAGCGGTACTCACGGATGTGGTCCAGGAGCTCGTAGATGATCTCGTGGTCCTCAGTGTCACAGGCGCGCAGCCTGAATATCGTCTCCAGGTTCTTTCCCTTTCTCACCGGGATGAGGTCGAGCAGGGCCCCGGTCCTGGCTGTTCTGCCATGAGCCCGGGCGACCTTCACCAGGTGTGAGAACCTGATCGTATACTCGCTGTGCCGAAAGAGTTTTATCTCGCGGGGGTAGGCGTCGAGGTCAAGGTCTCGCGCGAGATATGCCATGTCGTCCGGAATGACGGGGTCAGAGGAGTGCTCGGTGAGCAGCGCCGGAATACCGGTGCGGCAGAGGGCCTCCACGAGCCTGATAGCCCCGATGTTGAGGTTGAAGGGCACTGCCGGGATATCCAGGTCATAGGCCCTGATAAGCTCTTCCGCCTCGGGAGGCATATGCGAGGGATCGATCCCGGTGAGGGTGTCAAGGTCCCCCATGACCTCATTGACGATGAAGAGGTCGACCCCGGCAACGGCCCCAAGGAGCTCGTGGATGTCTCCCCGTATGGAGGTGATGCGGGACTTCCATGGGCTGAGCCGGTCACGCTGCCTCTTGAGGAGGCTTAAGGAGAGATCGATCATGTACACCCGCTCGATCCGGTTCTCATGGCTGCCGAGCAGCCCATGCATGAGACTCCCATATCCCCCTCCCACCTCGCAGACGGTTGCCCGGTCTTTCAGTAGGCCCATACGCACGAGAAAATCGCCCACCATGGCGCCATAGCTCGACGGTTTTTCCAGGATGATGCCATAGGGGGAGCCAGGACCTGAAAACGACTCGCAGATGGTGAATTCGCTCATCAGATCGACGGGGGTGAACCGGTGATAATCCGCTGTGGTGCTCAACCTCGCCGCACCATCGGCGCCGCGGGAGGATGTTACGGAGCCTTCTCCTGATTTCGGGCCGTCGTGGATTGCCATGGGGTCGAATCTATACATGAAATCCTGGTCAGTGTACAGGATCAACTTGAGTAAGGTTGCGGATTTGTTATAAGGTAATTGCATGAGGAGGAAAGGTGAGGTGATACCCGTATGCGCATGACGATAAGGTCTGTATCGGCGGCGATCGTCACCCTTTTTCTGATTCCCTTGGCGGCTCATGCACAAGGATCGCAACCCTTGGAACGGAACTGGATCGAGGAGGTGGCCGAGCAGGTCCTGCCCTCGGTCGTGAATATCTCCTCGGTAAAGAAGGTAACAGTCAACCGCTCTCCGCTGTTTTCCGATCCCTTTTTCCGGGACTTCTTCGGCGACGGTATCCCCAGGGAGCGGGTGCAACAGGCCCTGGGGTCAGGTGTTATCGTGTCCGGGGACGGGTACATCGTCACCAGCAACCATGTGGTCAGCGGGGCGGACGAGGTCGAGGTCCGTCTTTCCGACGAGCGGGTGTTCACGGCAAAGATCATCGGCAATGATCCCAAGAGCGATGTTGCCGTCATCAAGATCGATGCGAAGGATCTCCCGGTGATCAAGATCGGGAAATCGTCGAATCTGCGGATCGGCAGTTATGTTCTCGCACTGGGCAACCCGTACGGCCTTGCAGGCACGGTCACGCACGGGATCATCAGCGCCCTGGGGCGCTCGGGCCTGGGCATTACGGAGTATGAGAATTTCATTCAGACCGATGCACCCATCAATCCCGGCAATTCAGGGGGCGCCCTGGTCAACATGGATGGCGAGCTCATCGGAATCAATACAGCGATCCTCTCCCAGACAGGCGGCAACATAGGGATCGGGTTTGCCATCCCGGTCGACCTCGTGATGGATATCGTCGAAAGCCTCCGGAAGTACGGGAGGGTCGTCAGGGGGTGGCTGGGGGTAACGGTGCAGGAGATCACGCCTGAGATCGCCGAGGCAATGGAGCTTAAGACCCCGCGGGGGGTGCTCATCGCGGATGTCATCAAGGGCTCTCCCGCTGCAGAGGCCGGGATCAGGCAGGGAGATGTGGTGGTTTCCATCAACGGCAAAGAGGTGAACGACCCATCGGCCCTGCAGTTTCTCGTCTCGGAGATCGCCCCGGGAACAAAGGTGCCGGTCACCGTCATCAGGAACGGGAGCAGAAAGAGCGTGACCGTCACCATCGGAGACCTCTCGGAGGCCGAGGTTCCCCGGGATACGTATCTGGTGGAGGACAACCGGTTTCTCGAAGGGGCCAGGATCGCTGAATTGAGCCCTCCACTGCGCGAATCCCTGGAGGTGCCCAACAACGTCGATGGAGTGGTCGTGGCGGGCGTCGAGAGCAACTCCCCCGCCTCCAGCACCGGCCTGCGGCCGGGAGACGTGATCGTCGCCATCAACGGAAGGAAGATCGCCGGTATTTCCGAGTTCAAGCAGCTCCTCCAGTCTGTCAACGGCAGACGGATGGAGATCAGCATATACCGGCAGGGTATGATTCTGAATATGACCCTCATCAGGTGAGCATTGCCTAAAGGGTGCCTTTTTGCATATGCAGCAGGCAGAGGCTGCCTGTGAGCGATGCCGCCTCAAGAGACTTTTTTATTTCCGGGGATAAGTTCCGGGTGACGATGGAGAGAACGGAATACCCGGTAAAAATTTGACGGAGCAGCGAATGCGTGCAGTGATCCAGCGGGTGAAGCAGGCGTCAGTGAAGGTAGGCGGAGAGGAGATATCGCGCATCGGGGAGGGGCTGTGCTGCCTCGTGGGCGTCGAGACGGGTGACGGCGAGCGCGATGTGGACTACATTGCCCGGAAGATCTGCGGTCTAAGGGTCTTCGACGATGAGCAGGGAGTGATGAATCTCGATGTGGGGCAGATCAAGGGAGAGATCCTCCTCATCTCCCAGTTCACCCTCCTGGGCGATACCCGAAGGGGAAAGCGCCCGTCCTATTTCACGGCAGAGCAGCCCGACAGGGCTTCAGAGTTGTTTGAGGATACGGTGAAGCTGGTTTCCGCACTGCACGACGGCAAGGTCGCGACCGGCAGATTCCAAACCGACATGGAGGTCCACATCGTCAATAACGGCCCGGTCACCATCCTCATGGACAGCAGAAAGATTTTCTAAAACAAGGCGCCTCGTCAGGGTCTTTATCCCCTGAGCGCGTTGATCCGCTCCAGCAGCTTGTCTTCAGGCATGGCGCCCACGATGTCTCCGGCCTTTACGCCGTCCTTGAACACCAGCAGGTTGGGGATGGAGCGGATGCCGTACCGAGAGGCGGTCTCTCTGTTCTTGTCCACGTCGATCTTGGCGAAGACGATGTCACCCTGGTGCTTCTTTGCCAGGCTCTCGATGACCGGGCCCAGCATTCTGCAGGGTCCGCACCACTCGGCCCAACAGTCCACGACGAGAAACGGATATTTGTTTATAGCCTGATCCAGCGTGTCGTCATTGAGCTCGATGGGATAGTCCGGATTTTCCACGAAAGTCCCCTCAGCCATGTTTATCTCCTTTCTTTCTTGCGATCTCAGGAGAGCGCCCAGGCACCGTAGGCGTTCCCTTTGAGATCCTGGACATACTGCTCTGCAGCGAATGCAGCCGTGGCCCCGTCTCCGCAGGCCGTGATCACCTGCCTGAGCAGCTTCCTCGTGCAATCGCCGCAGGCGAATATTCCCGGCGCCGAAGTCTTCATCTCACCGTCAACAATAACATACCCGCTTTCATCGCATTCCACCACATCCCTGACGAACGCGGTGTTCGGAATATACCCGGTAAAGACGAACACCCCTTCGACCTCCAATGTCCTTTTTTTCGAAGGGTCTTCCACATCGGAGATCCTTACGGCCTTTACCAGGGTTTCGCCCAGGATTTCTTCCACAACCGAGTTCCAGGCAAAGTCGATCTTCTCGTGCGCAGCCGCCCTTTCCTGGAGAATCCGGGATGCCCGAAGCCGGTCGCGGCGGTGAATGATGGTGACCCGGGAGGCAAAACGGGTGAGGAAGAGCGCCTCCTGGACAGCCGTGTTTCCGCCGCCCACAACCGCCACGGGGACGTCACGGTAGAACGGCCCGTCACAGGTCGCACAATATGATACGCCTTTTCCTGTGTATTCGCTCTCGCCGGGGACGTTCAGGCGTGCGTACCCGGTTCCGGTGGCAAGGATCACGGCCAGCGCATCGTATGAGCCCTTCCCGGTTTTCACCCGCCAGATATCCTTGGAGTCGCGGGATGCACGCTCAAGGGAAACCACGTCGTCCTCCACAGTCTCCAGTCCGAACATCCCGGCCTGCTTGGTGAAGCGCTCGATGAGCTCGTATCCGGAGATTCCTCCCGGAAAGCCGGGGTAATTCTCTACGATGTCCGTGGTCGTGATCAGGCTTGGATTGACCTGGCTGGTGAGCATGAGTGTCTTCATCCTGGATCGTGATGCATAAATCCCCGCGGTCAGCCCCCCGGGCCCTGAGCCCACGATGATGATGTCGTACATGTATGCGTCCTTTCTATCTATTGGTAACGCTCGAGGATATCAAGCAGCTGTTCGATCTTTTTCGGCTCCTTGAGGAAGTAGCATTTGAGGTTCCCCTTCCTTATGCAGTCGACGATCCCGTTTATTTTCAGTATGGAGAGATGCTGAGAGGCATTGGCCTGGCGGATATTCAGGGTGCTTTCCACCTCCCCCACACACTTCTGGCCGTGGATGAGCTCCCGGGCGATCATGAGCCTCACCGGATGACCCAGGGCCTTGAGATAAGAAGCAGTCATCTCATTACGCGACATACTGCAATCCTTTTAAATTAAAATTATTTTCATATTCATACACAATAAAAAGTCTGTCAATTCTTGATTTCTCCAGTCTGCAAGTAGTATGCTTAAAATACATGATAGAAACTATTTCCCGGGGGTCAAGATATGAAGAGACTTTTGACCGCACTGACCGTCCTTCTGGTGCTCGTTCCCACCCTCTGCTCTGCGGAAGGGTATGTCATGGTCAACTACGGAATCGGCGGTGATATCGACGAGCCCAGCCTCGGTGTCGAGATGGGGGGGATCTTTCTCTCCCGGCTGCATCCCGAAGGCGGGGCGGTCAGCTTCGGCCTGGGGGTGAGCGTTGCCGACACGGACGAGGATATCCCGGCCACAGTATTCTCTCCCCCTGCTGGCTTTGACCAATTCATCGAATACAATGACGGCAACGAGCAGGAGGTGTATGTCAGCATCGGGGCCGAGATGATCCCCGCCCTCTTCGCCGTGGGAGGCATAGGTTATTCCAGCCAGGACACCGTGCTCATCGGGAGGTCCGGGGATCAATTCTTTGAAGTGGACTCTGAAAGCGACAACAACGTCACCTGGATGCTCGGCATGCGCTATATCATCCAGGGCCTGAACGTCGGTCTGGGGTATCACTCCCGGCGCGGGATCCTGGCAGGCGTCGGCGTCGCGTTCTGACCCTTTTTTACGACAAGGGTTTCACGAGGAGAATTGCATGAAGAGACTTGCATGGCTCATCCTTCCGGCCGTCTTTGCCGCCCTCCCTCTGGAGGCCGCCGAACCGGCCTCCATCGCCGTGCCCAGGTTCACGCTCTGGAGCTTGGAGCAGCCCAAAAAGATCACCGAGCACGAGTACGAAACCCATACCCCGGGCGCACTCACCCGGTACCAGAGGCGGGAAGTGGAACTCCCCGAAGAGCTTCTCAAAGAGATCGAGCTGCCCGTCCTCACCGATATCTTCATCAGAAAGCTCGTCGGTTCGGGCAAGTTCACGGTCGTGGAGCGGGCAAAGGCCGATGTGCTCCTTGCTGAGATCGAGCGGGCCGAAGGGGGAGAGCTCGGGCACAGCGCTGTTGCGAAGAAGGGCGGTGCACTCGGCGTGCAGTATGTCGCCCTGGGCACCCTGACCTATGCGGCGCGCGATGTCGAGCTCAAGCCGGTGGCCTACACCCAGCGCACGCACCGAATCGAGCGGGGCGAGATCAGGGTCGATCTGAGGATCCTTGAGGTCCCCACGGGCAGGATCGTGGCCTCTGTGCCGGGGAAGGGCAGGCTCGAGCGCCGGATCGACGAAGATACCCTGGAGCCCCGCCCACTGCCCGGCAGCTTCATTGCCGATCTTCAGGAGGAGCTCGCCCACGATCTCATGATAAAGACCGTTGACGCCCTGTATCCCTTCAAGGTGGTATCGGTCAGGGGCGGCACTGCGTTTGCCGACCGGGGGCAGAACTTCCGGATCCAGAAGGGTGAGGTGTATGAGGTCATCCGCCGGGGAGAACCTGTCATCGACCCGGACACGAAAGAGGTGATTGCCTTTGACGAGGAAGTGCTCGATCGTGTAACCGTGACGGACGTGTTCCAGAAGGCGTGCAGGATCGAAACGGGCAATACGGCTTCCCGGATCCGTCCGGGGGATATCTTGAGATCAGCGGGTGCGGCATCACCGTAATGGCAAGGCATGTTTCCACTCTGATCGCCGGCCTCATCGTGCTCCTGCTCGCAGCGGGTTGCTCGTCTCTGGCCAGCTACACGCAGATGACACAGCAGGCGCGGCTCTCCATCTCCCAGGGGAGGTTCGACGACGCGCTCACGGTATTTCCTGAAAAATCGGCCCGGGGAAAGGACGAAGTGCTCATACGCCTGGAGCGTGCCACTCTCCTGCAGGCCATGGGGAGGTTCACAGAGAGCTCCCGCGAGTTCCAGCTCGCGGCCGACAAGATGGGATATTATGAGAGCCGTGCGGTCGTTTCCGCCGGCCGCACGGCCTTCCAGGCAGGCTCCCTGATCGTCAACGAACAGGTACAGCCCTACGAGGGAGAGGATTTCGAAAAGATCCTGCTCCACGCCATGAATGCCGTGAACTATCTCATGGCAGGCGATCTGGAAGGCGCCCGGGTGGAGATCAGGATCGCCTACCGGAGGCAGAACGAGCTCCGCGAAAGGCATGCCAGAGCGATCGAGAAGGCCGAGAAAGAGGGCAGGGCGAAGAGCTGGGAGCAGTCGTTCCAGAAGGCTGACAGCGGCAGGTACCGTGAATTATCGTCGCGGGCCGACAATGCCTACAGTGTGTATCAGAACGCCTATGCCTATTACATCTCGTCTCTGGTTTATGAGCTGGGCGGGGAGCTGGATGAGGCATACATCGACCTGAAGAAGGGGATCCTGGCCGCCCCGGACTCGAAGAGTCTTCAAAAAGACCTCATTCGCCTGAGCCGGGAGCTGGGGTTTTATGAGGATGAACAGAGTTGGGTGGCCAGGTTTGGCGAGCCGGGTAAGGAATACGGCACCGGCACGGACGTGTTCGTGATCTTCCAGCACGGCTCGGCGCCGGTCAAGGAACCGTTGAGCTTTCCCATCCCCCTGCCGGAAGGGGGGCTGGTGTTTGCATCGCTGCCCGTATACCGGTTCGTTCCATCAGGCACGCAGGCGGGAAGCATCCGGGTGGATGGCAGAGACGTCCGGACATCGGTGGTGTCGGATATCGATGCCATTGCGGCGCGCAGCCTGCTCGATACGTTTCCTGTCCTGTTCGCAAAACAGGTGGCCCGCTCAATACTGAAGGCCCAGATGACAAGGAAGCTTTCCCGGGAATACGGCGCCCTGGGCGCCATCACCGGTACTTTGGCCTCGGCCGTGACCGAACAGGCTGATCAGCGGACATGGACGTCTTTGCCCAAGGAGATCCAGGTGGCCAGGGTCTTCGTGCCCGAGCACACCAGGAGCCTCACCGTGGCGAGCATCCCGGGCGGGCGCACGGCAGTGGTGAACATTCCTGAAGGAACCCGGCATCTCATCGTCCTGTGCAGGGATACGGATGCCGGTCTGGCTTTGCAGACAAAAGCGTACTAGATAGGAGGGAAGGAAATGGCAAGGGGATGGAACATTATTTGGCTGATCGCCCTGTTCCTGGTTGCGTGTGCCGGGACGGCGCCGAATGTCCTGCACGTTCAGGCAGGCCCGGGGGGCTTGAGCTCCAAGAAAGAGGAGATCAACGATAGATGGCTCGCCCGCAAGGTCTCCTTCGGCGAGGTGAGCATCCGGGCGCTCGATCTCGGATCGTCCATGGAGGCCCAGGTCATACTGCAGAACAACAGCTCGCGCGATGTGGTGTTCGAATACCGGTTCATCTGGTACGATGCCGCAGGGTTCGAGATCTCGTCCATGACCGCGTGGATACCCTCGGGGCTTTCCGGAAAAGAGGCGCGCGGTTACCGGTCGACCGCACCGAGCCCCAATGCGGTGAGCTTCAAATGCATGGTGAGAAACTTGCAGCCGCTCACGGATACGGGCTCATAATTTCTAGGAGAGTAAGGAGAAGACTATGAAACGGATCATGATCCTTGTTTCACTGATAGCAGTGGTTTTTCTGGTTGCGGGCTGTGCATCGTCCCCCACGGTCAGCTACGGCGATCCCGAGCAGGTGGAGACGGTGACCACGGAATTCGGCTCCACCGACCTGCAGATGATCGCGGAAAAAATGGTGAACTCGCTGCTCGCCACCCCGATTCTGTCCTCGGGCCAGCGTCCGGTGCTCTATGTCCACCAGGTGAAAAACAAGACGGACGAGCACCTCGACACCAAATCCGTGACCGACAAGATACGGGTCACGCTGCTCAAGTCGGGAAGGGTGCGGTTCACGGCGGTCAACGAGGTGAACGACGAGATGATCAAGCAGCTTGAGTACCAGACGAGCTCAGGCTACGTGGACCCGAAGACGTCCAGCACCATCGGGCGCCAGGTCGGGGCCGACTATTTCATGTTCGGCGAGATTACCTCCATCAGGAAATCCGCCGGAAGGATCAAGGATGTGTATTTCAAGTTCACCCTGAACCTGGTGAACATCGAGACCGGGCTCATCGAATGGGCCGACGAAAAGGAAATCAGGAAGCAGGCGAAGAAGCCCCTCATCGGCGGATGACCGCTTGAGGCTTGAGCGTACTCGACGGCCTTTGCCGCCAGGTTGGCCGCCTGTTGCGGATAACCGCTTGAGGAGGAGCATCCCCACATCACCTTTTTTGATGGGAATGCCCGTTGCCGAGACATCAGGTCCCGGGCTGCGGACAGCCCGGGACCTTCTGATCTAGAGGCCCTTTCCCCTGGATCGCTTTTTTAAGGCATGCAACGGCTCTGACGGGACTCGCCTGCCGCCCCTGCCGCGGTTTTGCCGTGGTGATTCTCAGGAGTCTTTTCCCAGGTTTGGCTTGACTGGATGGAGAGAAACGGATACAAAGCAGGGCAAAGTTTTTTCTTGGAGGAGTAAGAATGAATTGGGGGGATAAACTCGAGAAGATCACGAGCAAGACCGTTCCGCTGTATGCCATGATAGTCCTCCTGGTGATATTTGCCAATCCCAGCTGGACATCTTCTTTCCTGGGAGTTCTCCCCATCATCGCGGGAGAGGCCTTGAGATTCTGGGCCACCGGACACTTAAGAAAGAACGAGGAGCTCACCACGTCCGGACCGTACGCGCACATCCAGTCGCCGCTCTATCTGGGCAGCTTCTTCATTGCCACGGGGATGTGCATCATGGCCAGGAACCCCGTCATCTGGATCATCATGGCCCTGATATTCTTCAAGTCGTATGTTCCCAGAAAGCAGGAGCGTGAATGGGGAAGGCTCGAGAAGATGTTCGGCGAGGAATTTCTCCAGTACAAGCGGGAGGTCCCGTATTTCTTCCCTCCCCGGCTCGATCCCTACCCGCACGGGGCCAAGCACCTCTGGTCATTTGCCATGACCATCGAAAACACCGAACACCAGACCGCCCTGGCGGTATTCGTCATCGCCTTTCTGATTTTCATTCAGGTGTTCTAGCCGCAGGCGCCGTTTAATCCTTTTCTTTAAGGCCTGGAGCTCAAGGACTTAAGCGCAGCCGCGTCACATTCCCGTTTAAAAGCCGCCAGGCCTGAAGCCGGGCTAAAAAGGACCTGCCCTTCAAAGGCCTATGCCATTGACGAAAAAGGGCCCGCTTTAAAAGCGGGCCCTTTTTGACGTCGATCTTAAAAATCGTGGAGACAGGATCTACCGGGCGCTTCCTCCGGAGACCTTGCCCTGGGCGGGTTGATCGAGATAATCCAGCCATTCCTCGTGTTTCTTGTCCTTGCCCTTCACCACGTCGAAGAAGGCCTTCTGCAGTGACTTGACCACTTCTCCGGGCCTGCCCTCGCCGATCACGCGGTCGTCGATCTCCCGAACCGGCGTCACCTCGGCGGCCGTGCCGGTGAAGAACACCTCGTCGGCCAGGTAGAGGGCATCCCGCGAGAAGTGCTCTTCCCTCACCTTGTAGCCCATCTCGCGCGCAAGGGTGATGATCGTATTGCGGGTGATACCCGGCAGCACGTTGGTCAGCGGCGGGGTGAAGATCTCATTGTCCTTGACGAAAAAGATGTTTTCCCCGCTGCCCTCGGCTACGTTGCCCTGGGGATCGAGCATGAGGGCCTCGTCGTACCCTGCCTTGAGGACCTCTATCTTGGAGAGGACCGAGTTCACGTAGTTCCCGCTCACCTTTGCCTTGGTGAGCATGATGTTCTGATGGTGACGGGTAAACGAGGAGGTTTTTACCCGGATGCCCTTGGTCAGTCCTTCATCTCCGAGATAGGCACCCCACTTCCAGCAGATGATGGATACCCTGATGGGGTTGTTGCCGGGATTGACCCCCATGACGCCGTCGCCGATGAAGGCGATGGGCCGGATATAGGCCTCTTTCAGACCGTTCGCTTCGATGACCTCCTTGGTGGCGTTCATGATCGTCTCCGGCGAATAGGGGATGTCCATGAGATAGATCTTTGCCGAATTGAACAGCCTCCTGGTGTGCTCCTTGTGCCGGAAAATGGCCGACCGGCCGTCATGACACAGATAGCAGCGAACGCCCTCGAAAGCGGCAACGCCGTAATGGAGACTGTGAGTCAGCACGTGGACCTGTGCATCGTCCCAGTCCACCAGTTTCCCGTCAAGCCAGATTTTTTTGAGTTTATCAACCATTGCCAGTATACCTCGTAGTTTAGATGATTTCTTTACACAATTTTTTGGCATTATCTTGTATTTTGACCATGAGGTCAATTGCAAAGTTCTCAAGCCTCCCATTTTAGGCCCTCTTCTTGACATCACGAAATTACTGTGTAACTTTAGGCGATGAGAGGACTGTATGTGCAATGACATGGAGCGCTGCACCGCCTGTGGTGCGGCGGTGAGTCAGGGGGACAGATACTGCAGGGTCTGCGGAGCGCCGGTGAGAGGGGCGGTCTGCATCAACGAGCACCGCTTTGTCACCGTGCTGTTCTCGGATCTCTCCCGCTACACCCGCCTTTCTTCCCTTCTCGACCCCGAAGAGCTCAAGGGCCTCATGGAGGATATCTTCTTAGAGGCCGTCCGCGTCATCTCCTCATACGACGGGGTGGTGGAGAAGTTTCTGGGGGATGCAGTGGTGGCGATCTTCGGCATCCACCGGATACACGAAGACGACATCATCCGCGCGATCCGGAGTGCAAAGGCGATCCACGAGTTCGTCGAGGGGCTTGAACACGAGGCAGCCGAAGAAACGCACGGCCTGCTTTCCATGCATACGGGCATTCACGCCGGGACCGTGCTCGTGGACGAGGCCACCCGGGTTCCTCTCTATCAGAGCATCATCGGCATGCCCATCATCATCGCCCAGCGTCTCTCCGGACTTGCAGGCCCGGGAGAGATTCTCATCGGCGGATCTTCCCGGTACGAGGCCGAACGCTTTTTCTCAATCGAACCCCTGGGGAAAAAAGAGCTCAAGGGCGTCACCGAACCCGTGCCCGTCTATCGCGTAGGCCCCCAGAGGAGCACGCCCCTGGGAATCCGCCGGCCCGGGAGCACCGGCGCGCCCATGGTGGGCAGGGAGGAGCCGCTCTCGGCGCTGAACCGGGTGTTCAAGGACCTGGCTCGCGGCAAGACGGCCGTAGTCCTCATCACCGGAGAGGCAGGCGTGGGGAAGAGCCGGCTCGTGTATGAATTCAGCAGGTCCCTGCCTTCGGATGCCGCTCTCGTGACGGCCCAGTGTCTCGATCACATGAGTGAGACACCATACTATCCGGTCATATCCCTGGTCAAACAGATGATCGAGATGCTTCGCAAGGGCGGCGGGGGAGAACCTGTGGATCTGGAAGACCGTCTTCTCAATCCGAGGCATGCCTTCCACCTCCGTTCGCTTCTAGGGCTTACGCGCGGCGGTCAAGATCTCATGCCCGACGTGTGGAAGGCCGAGATCTGCGAGGCGATATCGGGCCTGCTGAGGGCCTGTGCCGTGGGCCGCAGCCTGGTGGTCTGCATCGAAGACTTTCACTGGGCCGATGCAACGACGCGTGATATCGTCTCCTACCTCCTTCAGGAGGAGAACCCGCCCGGTTGTCTCTTTCTCGTGAGCTCCCGAGAGAAGGCGGCTCTCCATGCAGATCAGGTCGAGCTCCATCTCCAGGAGCTCTCCGGGGAGCATGCCCGGACCATGATCCAGGAGCTCCTGGGCATGAGAGAAATCCCTCAGGAGGCCGCCGATGCCTTGTTCCGGACCACCGGGGGAAACCCGCTCTATCTGGAGGAATACCTGTCCTATCTGCGCGAGGAGGGCATATCGCCTCTTCAAACACCCGACCCCGAGCGCAAGGGCGGCATCCCCGAGACGATCCAGGGCCTCCTTTCGGCCCGGATGGAAAACCTGGGAAAGGAAAGGAAGCGCCTGCTTCAGGAGGCCTCCATACTCGGCATGGTCTTCCAGCAGGACCTTCTGGAGGCCGTGACCTCGACAGGAGGAGACATCAGTGACCTCCTGGCCGATCTCATAAGGGCAGGGTTCATTGTTCGTGCGGGTGAAGGGGAATACCGCTTCCGCCATGCCCTGACGCGCGAGGTCGCATCCATGACCCTGCTCAAGCGGGACCGGCGGCAGCTCCACAAGAAGGTCGGGACGCATCTTGAAAAGGTGTCGAAGGGCAGGGCCGAGCATTGCGGCATGATCGCGTACCACCTCTACCATGCCCGTGAGTACGCACGTGCAATCCCCTACTTTATCCTGGCCGCCAGGACGTACCAGGCCGAAGGGGCATGGATGGAGGCGGCCGCACAGTATAAAAGGGCCGAAGACTGCCTGCTGAGCGACAAGGGATATCCGGACAGGGAGGATACGCTTATCCTGATGAGGGAAGGGATCTGGAGCTGCTCGCGGATATTCGATCCGGACCAGGCGATCCGCGCCCTGGAGGAGCTCGTGCGGCACTATGCCCGCAACGGACCCAAAAATCAGGAGATTTTTTCCAAGATCCGCCTCATCAACCTCTATTCCCAGAAGGCCCGGTTCCGGGAAGCCCTTGATCTCTTCGATCAGGTCAGCCGGGAAGAGGGGCTCAACGACGTCCTGTCCGCCGCCGCCAAGACGGCTGTAGCCTACACCCATACCTTTCTGGGCAAGCCAGTAACCGCGTTGGGTTATCTGGAGGAGGCACGGACCACCCTCGATGCCGCCGACCGCTTTCTCTCCGCAGTCAATTCACTCACCACGCTTGCCGCATGGGTATGGAGGGGCAACACCCGGGAGGCCCTGGCCTGGTATGCCCGAACGAAGAAGCAGAGCGCCCCGTACATGGATCTGGATCTGATGACGGATGTATGGCACGGGTATATCCTCTTTCTGAAAGGGGAGATTCTTTCGGGGCAGGGGTTGTTCGAATCCATCAGGAGCAAGGAGAGGAAGCTGGGCAGCCTTGCCGGAGGCATATCATACCTGAGGATCCAGAGCACGATCTACCTGTACTCCCGGTTCACCGGCTGGACGGACAAGGCGGCCCGGGAGCTGGAATTGTTCGAGGGCATGGGGCACGACCATGCCCGGTTTCCGGGCCTCATGGAACTCTACCGGTCGTGGATCGCCCTGGGCAGGGGAAACTGGCGGGAGGCCTGCGACCTCGCGGAGAAATGTCTGCCGCAGTTGGAGGCGGGCATTGCCAACAGGGTGCCCTATGCCCTCAATACCCTTGCAGAGGCGCTGCTCATGCTGGGAGATATCCCGGGCGCAAAGGAGGCCGCCTTAAGATCCATCGGCTGGAACGAGCACAACGGCAACGCCGAGCAGCTCATCTGGGCCTGGAGAATCATGGCGGACGCCTGCCTGAAGGCGGGAGACCATGAAGCGGCGCGCGACCTGCTGAAGAACGCGTCGGTTCTCTCGAGCGAGCGGGACATGAAACCCCATATCGCATGGACCACCGAATCATGGGGAGATCTCCACGCGGCACTGGGGATGGAGAAACAGGCCGCGTCCTGCTACCAACGGTCCATATCGCTGTGGAACGACATGGGCCTTCCCCATCAGGCGAGGAAGACTCAGAGAGCCCTTGCATCCCAGGAATGAAGGGATATGGATCCACCTTCCTTCGGTCTCCCCGGTAAAAGCCCTGATCCGGTGTGCGGACACTCAATGCGGGGGGCTCTCCTGACAAGCTTCTATTCCATTGATTTACCTGGGAATAAAAATATA
>ENA-UPXM01000193-UPXM01000193.1-activated-sludge-metagenome-genome-assembly--contig:-NODE-193-length-88318-cov-7.980218_pt1 | contig 88318 bp, 77 predicted proteins | sample MGYA00238178_ERZ772708 | MGnify/ENA primary metagenome ERZ772708 (study PRJEB29002, sample SAMN05720212) | activated sludge metagenome | isolation source: anaerobic digester from wastewater...
GCGACTACGAAGGTCCGCAGGGCTTTCCTCTCTCATAACTGTAAAACTCGGGGCGGTTTTCCATGGCCTGCCTCCTTTTTTACTGCTGCTGATTTACTATATCACGATCCATCCGGCCCCGCCTTCCTGCCCTCCCCGCCCCCCTCTTGCCGGGCCTTTCCATTCCGGCCCTTGTGCTATAATTTCCTAAAGGCTGAAACGGAAATCGCTCATTCCGTCAATCATCATTAGAGGGAGTTACCTATGGAAGTTGGGAAAAGTACGAAGCGCGTCGATGCTTACGACAAGGCGACCGGCCGCGCGAAATACACGGATGATCTCTGTCCCAAGAACGCTTATGTATCGCGGATTCTCCATTCGACCATTGCGCATGGCCGGGTGCTGAAAATCGACACAGCTGAAGCTGAGAAAATTGATGGTGTCGTCAAGATTCTCACCTGTTTCGATGCCCCCGATTATTTGTGGTCTCCGGCAGGGCACCCGTGGACAACCGATCCGTCCAAACAGGACATCGCAGACCGCAAGATCCTTCACGAGCACGTCCGTTATTATGGCGACGAGGTTGCCGTGGTCATCGCCAGGGACTATGTCGCGGCGGACCGTGCTATACGAGCCATCAAAGTTGAATACGAAGAATACCCCTTCGTCCTCGATCCTCTCGAAGCCAAAAAAGAGGGCGCTCCAATCCTCCACGAGGAGCGGCCTGACAATGTGCTTGGACACAGTCGCATCACCATCGGAGATTACGAGGAAGCCATTAAGGAGCCCGGCCTGGTCAAGGTCGAGGGCTGGTACCACACGCCAACGGTTCAGCACGCCCATATCGAAAACCATGTGGCCTATGCCTACATGGAACAGGGCGGCCGGATCACCGTTGTTTCTTCAACCCAGATCCCCCACCTGATCCGGCGGATCGTGGGTCAGGCCCTGGGCATGCCCTGGGGCAAGATCCGGATCATCAAGCCTTACATCGGCGGGGGTTTCGGCAACAAACAGGACGCCCTTTACGAGCCCCTGGTGGCCTGGATGACCACCCAGGTGGGCGGGCATCCGGTCAAATTTGATACAACCCGCGAGGAGACTTTTTTCAGCAACCGGGTCCGGCACGCCATCCACGCCCACATCATCTCCTGGCTGCGGCCTGACGGAACCATCGTGGCCAGAAAGGCTGAACTTTTCTCAGACAACGGTGCTTACGCCTCCCACGGGCACGGTGTGCTCCAAAAGGGAATGGGCGCCTACCCGCAGCTTTACCCGGTCGACAATTTTGTCGCAGACGGCTGGACCATGTACACCAACAAGCCGGCTGCCGGCGCCATGCGCGCCTACGGCATCCCCCAGGCCATGTTCCAGCTGGAAAGCCACACCGACGACATCGTCAATCAGCTCAAACTGGATCCTTACGAGTTCCGCAGCAAGAACTGCATGCCCGTCGGTTACTATGACAATTTTTCGAAAAACGAGCTTTACCATGACAGCCTGAGGCAGACCATGGACAAGGCCCGCGAAATGATGGACTACGACCGCAAGCGCGAGCTTTACAAGAACCAGACCGGACCCGTCCGCCGGGGCATCGGCATGGCCCTTTTCTGGTACAACACGGCGGTCTGGCCGATCAGTATCGAAACGTCCACCTGCCGCATGATCCTGAACCAGGATGGCTCACTGAACGTCATGACGGGGGAAACGGAAATCGGCCAGGGCTTTGATACCGTCTTTGCCCAGATGGCCTCCGAGGCCACGGGGATCCCGGTTGAAAACGTCCATGTCTTCACCAACCAGGACACTGATGTCACGCCCTACGGTTCGGGGGCTTACGGCTCGCGCCAGACCTATGTCAGCAGCTTTGCCATCGCCCAGACCGGTCAGATTCTGCGTGAAAAGATTCTCAACCACGCCCATTCACTGACCCGGATGCCGCCTGACATCCTGGATCTGGTCGACGGCAATATTGTCCGCAAGACCGATGGCAGGACGCTGATGTCGCTGGGGGATCTGGTCACCGACATTCTCTATGACTTCAAGCTGAGCGACGCCGTTTCTGCTGAGAGCACCTATTCGGTCAACAGCAACGCCTACTCCTTTGGCGTGTCCATCGCCGAAGTCGAAGTGGATATTCCCCTTTGCAAGGTCAAGCTGCTGGATATCGTCAACGTGCATGACTGCGGACGGCTGATCAACCCGGCCCTGGCAGAGGGCCAGGTACATGGCGGCATGAGTATGGGCATCGGTTACGGGCTTTTTGAGAATCTTCTGGTGGATGACAAGACCGGCCGGGTCCTCAATGACAACCTGCTTGACTACAAGCTGCCGACCACCATGGATCACCCCGATCTGAGGGCGGGATTTATAGAGAATGCCGAACCGACCAGCCCCTTTGGAACCAAAGCGCTGGGCGAGCCTCCGGCCTGCTCACCCGCCCCGGCCATCCGCAATGCCGTCTTGCAGGCAACGGGTGTCGCGGTCAACTCCATCCCCATGTCACCTCACCAGTTGTTCAAAGATTTCTCTGCGGCAGGCCTTCTGGGAACGGAAGAGGAGCGCCAGATGCGGCGCAAAGCCTACGAGGAACTGAAGGATACGGTCATCCATGTCACCGACGAAGCCGAAACGGCGACTCCCGTCGAGACGAAGAGTCCCGAATTGCAGCCGCGCGGCAAAGAGTAAATGAGGAGAGTATATGTACGATATTAACCACCTTTACGAAGCGACTTCAGTCGAACACGCGGTTCAGTTGCGCGTCGAGCAGCCGAAAGCCAAGGTCATCAGCGGAGGATCCGACATTCTGATCAGTATCCGGTCCGGTGAACTGGCCGGCTGCGACCTGATCAGCCTTTACGGGCTTGATCAGCTGCGCGGGGTGTCGGCCGACGACGACGGCACCCTCCGAATCGGCTCGCTGACAAGTTTTTCAGACCTGGCAGAAGATCCTCTTATCAGGGAGTGCATCCCGGTTCTGGGCGAGGCAGCCGGCACTGTTGGAGGCCCGCAAATCCGCAATATCGGAACCATCGGGGGCAACACATGCAATGGTGTCACCTCGGCGGATACCGCCTCCACCCTTCTGGCCCATGACGCCATCATGGAATTGACCGGCAGCCAGGGTATCAGGCTGGTCCCCCTGACCGAGTTTTATCTCGGTGTCAAAAAGGTGGACCTGGCCCCCGATGAAATCGCGACCGCCATCCTGATCCGCCCCGAGCATTACAAGGGCTATCACGGCGCCTACTTCAAGTACGCCATGCGGGACGCCATGGACATCGCGACAAGTGGCTGCTCCGTCAACGTTAAGCTGAGTGATGACAAGAAGACCATTGAAGACGCCCGGATCAGTTACGGCGTCGCGGGCCCTGTCCCCCTGAGGACGCGAACGGCTGAGCAGGCTGTCAAGGGTAAAGCGGTTTCGGTGGACACCATCGAAGCGTTTGCGGCAGGGGCTCTCGAAGACGTCAATCCGAGAACCAGCTGGCGCGCGACCAGAGAGTTCCGCCTGCATATTCAGGGAGAACTGGCGCGCCGCTGCCTTGTCGAATCGATCCGGCGTGCAGGAGGTAAGGTGTAATGAGCAGTGTTCAGTACAAACAAATCACTTTCGTTTTGAACGGAAAGAATGTCAGTGCTTCAGTCGATGTACGCGAATCCCTGGCCGACATGCTCCGTGTTGATTTTGGCATGACCTCGGTCAAAAAGGGATGTGAGGCTGGTGAATGCGGGGCCTGCACGGTTCTTATCGATGGCAAGCCCTACGATTCATGCATCTTCCTGGCCGCCTGGATCGATGGCAAAGAGGTGCAGACCCTGGAAGGCCTGATGGATGAGAACGGTGAAATTTCCGATATTCAGCAAGCTTTCATTGACGAAGCAGCCATCCAGTGTGGCTTTTGCACCCCCGGATTCATCATGTCGGCAGAGCACCTGCTGCGCCAGGGCAAGCATTACACGCGCGAAGAAATCCGCCGGGGCCTGGCCGGCAACATGTGCCGCTGCACCGGCTACCAGAACATCATCAACGCTGTCGAAAAAACCATGGACAAGCGGCTGAAAGAAACGGAAGCGGGCACGTAGCCCGCTTCCGTTCGAAAATACGGCAACCAAAAACGGGCTCCCTTCGGGCCCGTTTTTGGTTAGTTACCGTACCCTGCGTAGATCTGTGTCCAATAGTATTTGTAGACAGAATCGGGATCGTGGTAACAGGCGACCCCGATTTCTGTGTACTTAGGATTGAGGAGGTTCTTACGATGCCCTTCCGAGTTCATCCAGGCATTGACAACATTGGCCGGCGTCCGCTGGCCTGCCGCCAGGTTTTCGCCTGCACAGGCGTACTTGATTCTGATGGCGGTGACCCAACGTGTGCCGTCGGGCCGTTCGTGAGAAAACTTGTCGACGATTTCAAGGGCCCTGACCGCGGCTGAAGAGCGAAGCGATTGATTCATGGTCACCGGGCCCGCTCCGTTTGCCTCCCGCTCAATATTGACCAGCCGGACGACTTCAGACTCAAAGTCGGCGCAATAATAACCCTTCAGCGCAGTTGCCGCGGTAGTTGTTGGCTCGGTCGTCGCGGGTTGAACACTTGTCGTCGTCGTGGGCTGGACGCTTGTCGTCGTTGTGGGCGGCGCACTTGTCGTCGTTGTAGTGGGCTGGGCAGAAACAGCCGTCGTCTCCTTCGGTGTCGTCGCAGCAGGCTGGCTCTTTGCAGCCGTCGTGGTTGTTGTCTTTTTGGTCTCTTCCCTTCTCGATGGCAGTGTTGGAGCCGTGGCCGTGCTTTCCTCAGCCGGACGGGCAGGCTCCCCACCTGCTGCTTTTGTCTCTGCGGGACTTGTCTGCCTGGTTAATCTCTTTTTTTCCGAGTCCAATTCATTTGAAATGCCTGATCCACTGGCAGGTTCCAGGTGTTTCAAATCAAACTTGTTGAGGTATGGCCCCGCACCCGTCTTACGCTCCGTCATTCGCCGGCTGACCGCCAGGTGCATCCCCCAGTCATCGGACGGCTGTTTGGCCACTCCCCGTGCAGCAACCCCGACCGTCTGATTGACCAGGTTGGCTAGCAAGAGAACCAGCACTGCGATTAGGATGGGTTTCTTCATCTTCCGTCTTCCTGAAGAACTATCTTGGTAGTTCTTATGATTTGCTTAGGTCAGCCAATTCGTACGATAATAGTACTAACTAATTATTAGTATGTCAATAGGTATTTCAGTATATTTTCAGAATTTTTGGAGATATTTCATCAGATTTGCAGGTTATTTATACAAAATTCTCAAAAATTCGAATATCCGGCCTTCATTTTTGATCCCTTGATCCTGCTGTTTTCCGTATTATAATCAACCAAAGGAGAATAATTTATGACCAGACCAAATAATACCTTGAGGCTCATCCAGGAGCGCAGCAGCATCCGCGCCTACACAGATCAGCCGTTGTCCCCGGCAGAAACGGAAGAATTAAAAAAGGCGGCCCTGGCTGCGCCCACAGCTCGCGATCGCCAGCAGCTCCGCTACTCTTTTATTACTGATCAGTCAATCATCGCGGCCATGGATCAACGTATTTTCCATTTCTGCGATCCCGAAATGAAGGCCATCATGGCGGGCAGGCAGTCTGACAGTTTTTTTTACGGAGCTCCGCTTGCCGTCGTCATCAGTGCCAGGGACACGCCCTGGGTTGACATCGATGCCGGAATCGCCGTCCAGACTCTGGCGCTTGCCGCCCAGTCCATGGGCCTTTCGAGCGTCATCCTCGGAATGCCCCGTCTGGCATTCAGGGCAGATGATCCACAAAACTGCCGGGCGCTTCTCCGCATGGAAGAAGAAGAGCGCTTTTGCATTGCGATTGCCCTTGGCCATGGCGCAAGGACCAAAGAGCCGCACCAGCAGCATCCTGAACATATTCGCGTCTTTGATTAGAGGCTTCTCATATTGAAGGTTATATAAGGAGGGTGCGCCGCATCCTCTTTTTTAGGGAAGGCTTCGTGTTAAGATGAAACATCCGGGTTAACCGGACGGAGGTTACTTATGAACTGGGCTTTCTGGCCAATCCTTGCCATGGCGATTTCCCTTGGCGCTTTCGCAATCGGGTACTCTTTTTATCGTTCCATCAGAAAATTGCCGAGCGCCAATGAGGAAATTGACCGCTTCGGAAATCTGATCCGGAACGGAGCCATGGCTTTTCTCAGGACGGAAAATCGGGTATTGAGCCGCTTCGTCCTGGTAACCGCGGCCCTGATTATCCTCTTCATCCCGCCCATCTGGCAGGCAAATTCGCTTATCAACAACCTGGCCATGGGACTTTGCTATATTTTCGGCGCCGTTTTCTCGGGCATGGCAGGCTATGTCGGCATGCGGGTGGCCACCGTGGCCAACGTGAAGACGGCCTCCGCCGCAGAGCGCGGTTTGACCCAAGCCTACCGGGCCGGCTTTCGAGGCGGCGCTGTCATGGGCCTGGCCATTGTGGGGAGCTGCCTGCTGGGTTCTTCCCTTGTCTATCTGGTTTTTCCCAACAACCCCAACTTCCTTCTGGCTTTCAGCTTCGGGGCCAGCTCCCTGGCACTTTTCGCCAAGGCTGGAGGCGGCATTTTTACCAAAACAGCCGATATCGCCGCCGACCTGACGGGGAAGGTAGAACTGGGCATCCCGGAGGATGACCCGAGAAATCCTGCCGTTATCGCCGACAATGTCGGCGACAATGTCGGCGATGTGGCCGGCATGGGAGCCGATCTTTTCGATTCCAATGTGGCCGCCATCGCCGCCGCACTGATCCTGGCTCTCGACCTCGACCAGATTCCCTTTATCTTCATGACCTCCGCCATGGGCCTTTTGGCTTCCATGGCGGGCGTCTTTGTTTCCAATGTCAAGGAAAAGGGAAGCCCCGGCCGGGCGCTCAACCGCGGCACCTACTTTACCACCGGCCTCTTTTTCATCCTCACCCTGCTTTGCAGCTTGTTTTTCAACTTTGAAATCCGCCTGTGGGGGGCTGCCATGGTCGGCCTTCTGGCCGGCACAGTCATCGGTTTCTCTTCTGAATTCTTCACCTCGGATGAGGGCAGGCGCGTCAAGGCCGTGGCCCGCATTTCCCAGCAAGGTCCCGCTTTCACCATTCTCTCCGGCTTCAGCAACGGCCTTTTGTCCAGCTTTCCCTCCCTGATTGGCATCGGGGGCGCCGCACTTGCCGCTTACAAGATTTGTGAACCCCTGGGCCCTGACTACGCTGTTTTCGGGATTGCGCTGTCGGCTGTTGGCATGCTGTCCATTATCGGGCTGATTACGGCCAACGACGCCTACGGACCCATCGTTGACAATGCGCGCGGTTTAAGTGAGATGAGCGGCCTTGGTGAAGAAGTTCTCCATGTGACCGATGAACTGGACGCGGCCGGCAACACAGCCAAGGCCATCACCAAAGGTTTTTCGATCGGGGCGGCAGGCCTGACGGTCATCGCCCTCCTGGCAGCCTACCGCGAAACCCTGACACACCTTCTGGGCACTGACCTCCTGGCAGGATTTGACATCCTGGACCCTCTGGTCTTTTTCGGCATGATTGTCGGAGTCGGGGTGCCGGCCGTCTTTTCAGCCATGCTGATGATGGGTGTCAACCGCAACGCCGACCGCATGGTCAAGGAGATTCACCGCCAGTTCGAGGAGACACCCGGCCTGAAAGAAGGCAAGGCCGGAGTTGAACCCGACTACAACCGCTGCATCGACATTGCGACGGTCGGCGCCCTTAAAGAACTTCTGCCGGCTGGCCTCATGGCCATCGGAACCACCCTGGCAGTCGGCTTTATCGGAGGCGTCACGGCAATCGCCGGTTATCTGGCCGGCAACATTATGAGCGGCGTCCTCCTTGCCCTCCTCATGAGCAACGCCGGCGGCATGTGGGACAATGCCAAAAAATACATTGAGGCGGGGCACTATGGCGGCAAGGGTTCCGAAGCGCATAAAGCCACCGTCATCGGAGACACCGTCGGCGATCCCTTCAAGGATACGGCGGGTCCGTCCATTAATACACAAATCACCGTCGTCTCTCTCGTTTCATCCCTGGCAGCGGGCTTGTTCGCCGCCTTCTCCCTCTTCGGCTAGTCGAACCTGGCCCGCCATCAGTTTCAAAGAAAGGAAGAATCATCATGCACCCTTTACAAGGAAAATGGAAAATCACAGCCCACACCTCCTTTGGGGATCTGCCCAGCGTCAATGAAATCCAGGTGGAGGGCAATACCTTCCACGGTGTCATGCACGATGAGAAGTCAGGCAAGGACTACGAGATCGTCAATGGCAAAATCGACGGCAACCGATTCACGCTTGAGACGTCCATGAGCTTTGTCGTTTTTTCAGTCACCGTCGCGCTCGAAGGCAAGCTGGCCGATGACGGCAGACACATCAGCGGCACCCTGACCGCCATGTCCAAGACAGGCACTTTCGAAGGTGAGAAGATCGAGGACTGACGGTCCCCCCGCCTAGTCCGAAATAGAATCCTCGAGCGAGAGCTGCTCCGCGTAGTCCGACTGCGGCAGCGCGGGGAGCAGATAGCTTGACTTGTACTCTTCAAACATAAGCGAGAACATCTGCTCTTTACGGAAACTCTGCAGGAAGGCATGATGATCCAGGCTGTCGCGCGACAGTTCGATCATGCTGACCGCGATGTTGGAACAGTGGTCGGCGATCCGCTCCATGCTGGTTAAAATATCCATGTAGACAAATCCCAGCTCCAGGGTGCAGCGGCCATCCTGCAGTCTTTGGATATGGCGGGCCTGCAGCTCATCGGTCAGGTCATCAATCACTTCTTCCAGCGGTTCAACATGCAGGGCCAGTTCCAGATCATCATTGACGAAAGCTTGAACCGTGGTGTCAATCAGGCGGTTGACGGCCAGGGTATAGACAGCCAGCTCATCGATGGCGGCGTCAGAGAATACGATCTGTTTCTCGCTCATCTCCCTGGCAGAATAGGCCAGGCTCAAGGCATGATCCGACATCCGCTCAAAATCACTCAGGCTCTGCATGAGCAGGGTCAGCTCGCGCTTTTCCCGGTCGGTCAGCTGACGGGCGCTGATCTGGATCATGTAGGTTCCAAGCCGGTCTTCGTACTGGTCGACCAGATCTTCCATGGCACGGCCATCGCGGTATTTTTGATTGTCAAAACGTTCAATCAGGTTGACACAGACGGCGTATTGCCGGTGGACCAAGGCAGCCATCTGGTTGACCAGCTGACGGCTTTGGCTGACGGCAAATCCCGGGGTTTCCAGAAAACGGCTGTCAAGGGCTCCGAAGACACCGGCTTCCTCGATGGGATCGAAGGCTTCCCCGGCTTTGGCAGGCGTAATCCAGGTAACGAATTTGACCAACAGATTTCTGAAAGGCAGGAAAAGCGCTGTCGCCCCGATCTTGTACGCCGAATTCAGGATGGCGATGTCGACGGGGTTGGGATTATGTGAGAGAAACTGGAAGGGACGCAGGTAATCGGTCAGATAAAAGGCTGACATGAAGACCACCGTTCCCATGACGTTGAAAAAGAGGTGGATCAGGGCAGCCCGCTTGGCATTTTTCGACGTGTTGATACTGCTGATCAGTGCCGTTACACAGGTGCCGATGTTCTGACCCATAATAATGGGAACGGCTGCGCCGTAGGTAACGGCCCCGGTCAGGGAAAAGGCCTGGAGAATCCCGATCGACGCCGAAGAGCTCTGAATGACTGCCGTCAAAACCGCGCCGACGATCAAGCCGATCCAGGGGTTGGAAAAGGCAATGAACATGCGCTGGAATGAAGGATGCTCCGAGAGGGGCATCAGGGCATTGCTCATGGTCATCATTCCGAACATGAGTATGGAAAAACCAACCAGGATCCTGCCGATGTTGCGCTTCTTCTCATCCTTGAAAAACATGACCGCCATGACGGCAAAAAGAGCGATAAGGGGAACAAAAAAGGAGGGATTCAGAATTCTGACATAGGAATTGGCAGTGCTGATGGCACCCAGACTCAGTATCCAGGCTGTCACGGTCGTCCCTATGTTGGCACCCATGATCAGACCTACTGTCTGTGACAAAGGCAGCAAGCCCGCATTGACCAGACCCACCACCATAACTGTCGTGGCCGCCGATGACTGGATGACGGCAGTGACCCCCGTTCCAAGGAGGACTGCCTTCACCGGATTTGATGTCATGCGTTCCAGCATGACTTTGAGGCGGGAGCCCGATACCAGCATCAGGCTGTCGCTCATCTCCTTCATTCCGTAAAGGAAGAGAGCCACTCCCCCGAAAAGAGCTACGACTGCAAAGATATCCATGATCACCCGGCGGGTACTAATTCCCAAAAAACCCAACCTTCGTCATTATACTCAAAAACACGGGCCCTGCGTAAAGATCCCCCGCACCAGCCCGAAATCTCCCTGATGCTATACTGGACAAGAGCTTTGACAGGAAGGAACTGCACCCATGGTGACCATTATCGGCAGTTTGAATATGGATCTTGTTGTCACGGCCGACCGGGCCCCCCAAGAGGGTGAAACAGTTCAAGGCAGCAGTTTTTCCCAGTTTCCGGGCGGCAAAGGAGCCAATCAGGCAGTCGCGGCTGCAAGGAGCGGCGCAAAAACCGTCCTGGCAGGAAGAATCGGAGACGACAGCTTCGGTGAAGCCCTGGTCCGTTCTCTGGCTCGGGATCCCATCGATACCTCTGCGATTGAAAGAATCGCCGGTGTTCCGACGGGAACAGCGGCCATCACGGTCGACAGCCGGGGTCATAACCGCATCGTGGTCGTCCCGGGGGCCAACGGTGCCTGGACGGCTTCCCATGTGGAAGCAATCCGCTCCCTGATCGCCCAATCCAATGTTCTGCTTCTCCAGCTTGAAATTCCGCTTGAAGCCGTTGCGAGGGCTGTCACAATCGCCCGGGAGGAAAATGTTTTTTGCATGGTCAATCCTGCACCTGCCTTGCCGCTGCCAGCGGATTTTTACCCTTCCATCGACCTGCTGACCCCCAATGAAAATGAACTGGGCCTTCTGTCAGGAATTACCCTGGGCGGGCCCCGTGGCTGGCGCAACGCAGCCAGGGTTTTGCTCAACCGCGGGCTCCCCGCCATTGTCGTCACACTGGGGGAAGAGGGCTCCCTTGCCATGGACGACAAAAGTGACATGCACCTGCCCGCCTACCCGGTTAAAATGGTTGATTCCACCGCGGCAGGCGACTGCTTCAACGGCACCTTGGCCGCGGAAATCGATGTCATGCTGGAGGCAAGGGGAAAAACCTGTTCGCGCACGGCCTTCACAGTCATGGAACTGGCGCCTGCCATTGACCGGGCCACCCGGGCCGCTACCATATCAGTCACGCGCCGGGGGGCACAGCCTTCGATCCCCTGGCGGGAGGAAATCGACCGCTTCGAGACGTGGTTTGAAGAACACCGCCTATGAACCAAAGAAGACCGATTATTCTTTCCTGTTCGAAAGACGGTCTGCTCATCGACTGCCTTTTCACCTACAACCGGCGGGCCTGCCGACCGCCGAAAAAAGAGACGGCAAAGAGAGAGCCGCTCTGCGATGTCATCGAGCGCGGTATCCGTGACAACTGGTCGGGCCGGTATGCCATCGACTTGCAACTGGGAGCTGCTCTGGCGGCCTTCTGCAGACAGGCAGGTACGGCCAACCCTTTCGAAGGAGCGGATTTCCTGCCCGTTGAAGTTCAGATCAAGCGGTTTGGTGAGGGTGCGCTTGTCCCTGCTCTGCTCACTTTCAAGCAATTTATCACCCGTAAAAGATCTCCTGCCCGAATCTACGTCAGGCACAGCGCTATCCTTCCCTCCCATGCGGCAAGTCCGCTCCACCGGCGGATCTGGGGAGTCTTTAAGACCGGCCAGCTCGAGAGTATAGGCTTTAATTGGAGTCCATCCCACCCCGGCTACATCACGATTACCAGCAATACAGCGCCAAGCCGTTTGCCGCAGGTCGCCGCCCACGAAGCCGGTCATCTCTTCGGCCTGGGTGATGCCTATGCTGCCTGGTACCGTTTCTTTGCCGCCGCTCCAAATACCCAAGGCTACATGATGCGGGACACCTCGCGGGTCCAGCCGGCCGAGATCGCCATGCTGCTTATGGCTCACACGACGGGCCGGATGCAATACTTCCCCCGGGTTTTTCACCTCCGGAACATCGCAAGGGGGCTTTACAGGACATTCATTCTTTCGATAGTTAAACCTTTCAGAAAACATACCGGTTAGTCAGATGAGGCGCAAGGATCCGCTGCGGACCCATGAGTTATTCGTCTGCAGCCAACCGGGGTAGTCCAAAGTGGTTTTGTCCTTCAACCGCTGTGTTATGATGGGTTATCGAACAGTTCTGAATCGGAATAATCAAGGTGAAAAAAACTGTCCTGATCATCGGCGCAAATGGGGAAATCGGAGTCGCTCTGCAGGAGCACCTTGCCCGGGATTACCGGATCATATCCTCGGATATAAATGAGAATATTCATCATTTCCCCGATTACCACCGGATAGATGCCGCAAATCGTGACGAAGTAGTTTCTTTGTTTCAGAAAGAGAAAATTGATGCCGTGGTTAACCTGGCAGGGCTCCCCGAAATGGAAGATATCCCTGGCGACGAAATGGTCGAACAGATGATCAACTGCTATTTCAAAATCCCCTATACCTTGTTAGCCGCCATGGAAAAATTTGGAGTCACCAAGTTTGTCCTTGCGAGCAGCAATCATGTGACCGGGTTTTACGAGAAAAATGGATACAGTTCCTTGGATCGGGAAATAAGAAGCGACGACTACCCGATCAGCATAAGTGTTTACGGTACCTTGAAACTGGCTGCTGAAAACCTATGCAGGAACTTTTACATCAATTGCGGCATTAACACGATCTGCCTGAGAATTGGTTCCTATCGAAGGTCAGAGGAAATTATGACTGAACGCTGGACCCGGACGATTCTCTATACCAAAGACATGGTGAGTTATTTCCGGGGAGCAATCGAGACCGATATTGGATTCGGCATCTATTATGCAGTGTCGGAGAATCCTGATAAACCGTGGTACACGGAAGACGCAAAGAGAGACCTCAAGATCTGAACAAAAAGGAGATGCTCTTATGTCATTTTACGAATGGGTTGGAAATATTGCCGCTGTCATTTCCTTTTTTTCATTAATCGGTAACGTTCTCCAGTACACGAGAAGACGGGAAACGGATAAAGATTTGCGTAAACTGGTGCAAGAGCAATACAACAACTACTATTATATCGCCAGAAGCCTGACCCGATCCCGCAATGACTCACAGGAGGCGGATTTAAACGAAGCAATTGAATTGTACAAAAATGAATGCAATTACATCCGGGGAATCGCCGATTCTGCCCGTGAAAGTCTTATCTGTTTTGGCAGGGAACAGCTGAATTACGAAGTCTATTTTGAACACCCGGCTTACCCGGGCAAGTCAGAGTACTGCGATGAGGTGTTGATGGGTCTCCCTCCCGAGCTGTCGGCCAGTCAGCTGGTTCAGCGTGAAGCGAGCGATGACCAGACTGTTTCGTAATCCACCTTTCACGGTGTGGAACTGCACAACCTGGTCCGTGATTAATTCCAAACCTGCATTGTCATCCCTTTTACGCCAACCTGTCTCTTCTGCGCGGCCACGCGCCCGATACCTTGGCCGGCACTGGATAAAGGCTGTCTATATTGCCATCACTCACTTTGTAGTCTATGCTGTTCTTTAGCCTTCTGTGAAGGCAAATACATCTATAAGGAGGAACTGGTATGCCAAATCAAGAACAAGGCAAGGATCTGCCCCTGGCAGATAAGATGAAGGAACAGGTTCAGATGACAACGGCCGCGCCGGATACCGGCGACAAACTGGACATGCATGCTTTCTGGCACAGCAGTTCCCACCTTCTGGCCCATGCGGTGAAAAGGCTGTGGCCCGAGACCAAGCTTGCCATCGGTCCGGCCATTGAAAATGGTTTTTATTACGACTTCGACCGGGAGGGGGGCTTCTCCGAGGAAGACCTCGAAACCATCGAGCAGGAAATGAAAGAAATCGTCAAGGCCAATTACAGGATCGAGCGCTTCACCCTGCCGCGCGATGAGGCGATCGCCTTTGTCAAGTCCCAGGATGAACCCTACAAGCTGGAGATGGTCGAAGCCCTGCCGGAGGACCAGGAGATTTCCTTCTACCGCCAGGGTGACTTCACCGACCTTTGCGCGGGACCTCATGTCCGTTACACCAAGCAGATCAAGGCATTCAAATTGACCAGCCTTTCCGGTGCCTACTGGCACGGTGATGAGCACAATAAGATGCTGTCCCGGATTTATGGCATCTCCTTTCCCAAAAAAGAGGAGCTGGACAACTACCTGGCCATGCTGGAAGAAGCCAGGGCCCGCGACCACCGGAAGCTGGGGCGTGAACTTGATCTCTTCATGCTGTCGGAGGCGGGACCGGGATTCCCCTTCATGCTGCCCAAGGGCATGATCCTGAAAGACCTGCTGGTCGACTACTGGAAAAAACTGCACGACCGGGCCGGCTACATCCTGATCCAGACCCCCATGATCCTGTCCCGGACCCTTTGGGAAGAGTCGGGACACTGGGACCATTACAAGGACCATATGTATACCGTCAAGATCGATGATGAGGACTATGCCGTCAAGCCCATGAACTGCCCCGGCGCCATGCTGGTCTACAAGAACAAGCCTCACTCCTACCGGGATCTGCCCATCCGTATGGCTGAGCTCGGACTGGTCCACCGCCATGAAAAATCCGGCACCCTGCATGGCATGATGCGGGTTCGCGCCTTCACCCAGGACGATGCCCATCTTTTTATGACGCCCGATCAGATGAAGGATGAGATCAGCGGCATTGTCCGCCTGATCGATGATCTTTACCGCAGCTTTGGCTTCCAGTACCGGGTCGAGCTGTCCACCCGGCCGGAAAATGCCATGGGCGCCATCGAGGATTGGGACCGTGCCGAAGCGGTGCTCAAGGATGTACTCGACGAACTCGAATCTGACTACAGCATCAACGAGGGTGACGGTGCCTTCTACGGACCCAAGATCGACTTTCATATCCGCGACGCTATCGGCCGCGGCTGGCAGTGCGGGACCATCCAGTTGGATTTCCAGATGCCCCAGCGCTTCGAGCTCGAATACACCGGCTCTGACGGGGACAAGCACCGGCCCATCGTGGTCCACCGCGTGGCCTACGGGGCTCTGGAGCGTTTCATGGCCATCCTGATCGAGCACTACGCGGGGAAGTTTCCTTTCTGGCTGGCGCCTGATCAGGTACGGGTCCTGACTATCTCACAGGACCATGCGGATTACGGGGAAAAGGCCGTTTCGGAATTGAAGAATCGTGGCCTGCGGGCGGAACTTGACGCGCGTGATGAGAAGATCGGCTACAAAATCCGTCAGGCTCAGCTGGACAAGGTGCCCTATATGCTGGTAGTCGGCGACAAGGAAATCGAAGGCGGAACCGTTTCAGTCCGCAGTCGGGATCAGGGCAGCCTTGGATCCCTTCCGCTGGACGCTTTCATTGAGAGAGCGGTGGCAGAAAACCAATCAGCCTTATAGGACCGGACGTATCAATGGCAAAGGGTGCCGGCCGCGCTCAGCGGCCGGCACTTTTTACGCGGGCGCAATTTCCAGCGCCAGTTCCATCATCTGACGGTAACCTTCCTGCCGGGCCTCCGGTGTATCGGATTCCCCGGTCAGAATGTGATCGCTGACTGTAAACATACCCAGGGCGCGCTTGCCGAATTGCCGGGCCTTCATGTAGAGTCCGGCTGATTCCATTTCAGCGCACAGGGCCCCATATTGCATCAGATTTTTGAAAACTTCGTCCGAAAAGTTGGTGTAAAACTGATCGGAGCTCAGGACGGTGCCGGCATGCACCCGGATACCCATCTCGCGTGCCTTGGCATAGGCTTGAACCAGCAGGTCAAAATCAGGGGTCGGGCAAAATTCGTAAGGACCGAATAAACCGTGGTTGATTTTTGAGTCGGTGTTTGCCGCGGTGGCCAGAACCAGGTCATGGAGCTGGATAGCCTTCTGCATGGCACCGGTGCTCCCGATACGGATGATGGTATCGACTTCATAAAATGCATAGAGTTCATGGATATAGATCAGGGAAGAAGGAATGCCCATTCCTGATCCCATGACGGACAGGCGCTTTCCCTTGTAAGTGCCCGTGTAACCCAGCATACCGCGCACCTGGTTGAAAAGGACGGGGTGCTCAAAATAGGTTTCAGCGACAAATTTGGCCCGGAGCGGGTCACCGGGCATGAGGACGGTATTGGCAATTTCATCGGGGCTTTTCGCCTCAATGTGAGGGGTTGGAATGCTCATCTTGGCTCCTTTCACTTGTCAGCGGCCGGCTGGCATCTTTACAACTATCCTGGTCCAATCATAACAGAGACACACTTTCTGATACCCTGTTGATGAAAGGCAAAAAAAAAAGCCGCACGGAGGTACACAGATGACGAGGGAAACTCAGCCGGACAAGATGGTCAGAACCCGCCCCCGCCTCGGCGGCGCCCTGATTTTTTTGTCTGCATCGGCCCTGACTCTCCTGATCCTGATCATATTTCGCGAAATCGCTTTCCGGCGGCCGGCCCTGGCGGACGCTTACGCGACCCGGATCTTTTCACCTCTTGCGGCCATCTGGGCCTGGCCATCCAGCCAGTTTTCCTTTTCCCTGACCGAATTTTTCGCGCTTGTCGGCACACCGGTCCTCTTCCTCCTTCTCATCCTGGGGATCATCCGCCTCTTCAGGAAGCGGGCTCACCGCCTCCGCCGTTTATTGAAACCGGCTTTGGTGATCCTGGGCATTGCCTGCCTCCTGCTCTCCCTTTTCCTGGTTTTTCACGGTTTGAATTACGCCCGCCCGCCCCTGGCCGGTAAGCTGGGTCTTGACCTCAGGGAGCATTCAGCCGATGAACTGGAAGCGGCCGTGCGCCGCCTGGCTAGGGCAGCTGTCCGGGCACGCCGGGATCTTGCCGAATCGGATGACGGCACCGTCGCGATCGGCCCGCTGAATACCGTTTGGAAGGCTGCTTTTGACGGCTGGGAGCAGGCGGCCTTGCGATGGCCCGCCCTGGAAAGCCCGGTCCGTGCCCGCCCCAAGGGCGTGCTTCTGTCCCATTACTGGTCCTATACCAATATCGTGGGCCTCTACATGCCTTTTTTTATCGAACCCAATATCAATATCGATCAGCCTGCCTTCATGATCCCGTCAACCACGGCACACGAAATATCACACACGCGCGGTTTCGCCAGGGAGGGCGACAGCGATTTCGCAGCCTTTCTAAGCTGTGCCTGCCACCCCGACCCCCTCTGGCGTTACTCAGGCCTGATCAGCGCCTGGAAAAGTGCCGGAAACAGGCTGTGGGAGGAGGACCGTCAGCGCTGGGAGGCAGCTTACAGGGAGGAGCTTTCACCTGCTGTCATCCGGGATCTCGAAGCCGAATCGCTTTACTGGGAAGCTTTTGAAACACCGGTGGCTGATTTTTCGGAAAAGGTCAACGATGCCTACCTCAAGGCCAACAGGGAAGAAGAAGGTGTAAAAAGCTATGGCGCCGTGGTCGATCTTTTGCTGACCTGGCTTGACACCGCCGAAGCGGAGCGGATCCTTTTCCCCGAGCCGTGAGAAGATGGTTTCTATATATTCCAATTAGAGGGTGATGGCTAGTCTCCCGCGTCATATAGAGCCTAGAATTAAAGGGTAAGCACATATTGTGGTATTTTCACGCAATATGTGCTTTTTATGACAAATTTTAGGTCTTTCAGGTGGAGAAAATCAACTCAAAATAATCTTAAAGATAGTCATTTCTAAACCGTTAAAGTTTCTCAAAATGCTCTATAATGATATTCAGCTTATAAGACATTTTATTTTAGGAGTGATTTTCATGGAATTTACCTTAGAGTTCTTTATGAACGACAGATACCAGCTTCTAAAACTTCTTCACGACAATCAGGTTAAAATCAAAGATGACTTCTATGTTCCGCTGTCTCAGCAGGAGATGGCAGATATGGCAAGAATGTCAAAATTGAAAACCAACCGAATTATCAACGAATTGATTGAAGAAGGATTTTTAGAAAGCTACAAAAACAAACGTGGCAAATACGAAATAACTGAAAAGGGTATGAAAGCCCTGTTCTTAATTCAAAAGACTAACGCCTGAGTAAAGGAGGGCTATAACTTTGAATGAAATACAAAGAAACCATCAAACAACAATCAACGTGACTCAAAAGGCCAACCTTATTTGGGCAATAGCAGACATCATTGGGCAGGGTCTTTATAAACCCCACGAATACGGCAAGATTATTTTGCCTATGACCGTCATCAAGCGATTCAATGACGCTCTTCTTCCGACCAAAGCAGAGGTCATGAGGGAATATGAAAAGACGAAACACCTGCAGGTTGCTGACATTCTTTTAGAGAGGGCTTCGGGGTATCTCTTTTACAACATCAGCCCTTTCACTTTTGAAAATCTTGTTCAAGACCCTGACCACATCGAAGCAAACTTTAGAGCCTTCTTGGGTGGCTTCTCTGAAAATGTAAAAGATGTCTTGGATAACTTTGAGTTTGAAAAAGAGATATCAAAGCTGGCAAATAACGGAATGCTCTTTTTGATTATCCAGGAGTTTAATAAACCGAGTGCTTACATGGGTCCTGACCTTATTTCCAGCACGGACATGGGCTACGTCTTCGAGGAATTGGTCAGACGCTTTTCTGAGTCCTACAACGAACAAGCAGGAGCTCACTTCACAAGCCGAGACATTATCTACCTCATGACAGACCTTCTTATCTCAGAAGACAGGGAAGTTTTGACTCAGGAGACGGTTGGGAAAACAGTTTATGACCAAACCATGGGAACCAGCCAAATGCTGGCTTGTATGGAAGAAAGGATCAAAGACCTAAACAAAGAAGCTGGCGTAATTTTGTTCGGACAAGAATTAAATCCCGAAACTTATGCTATAGCCAAAGCGGATATGCTCATCAAGGGTGGCAACGCTGAAAACATGAAACTTGGGAATACGCTCACCAATGATCAGTTCCCTGGCTATACCTTCGACTACTGTATTTCCAATCCTCCCTTTGGGATTGACTGGAAGGTAGAAAAATCCTTTGTTGAGGCAGAAGCTAAAAAAGGGAATGCAGGACGTTTTGGTGTAGGACTTCCCCGAATTAGTGACGGGCAGCAGCTCTTTGACCTGAATGGACTTGCTAAGCTTAAGGATACGGGGAGAATGGCGATTGTCCATAATGGCTCTCCCTTGTTTGTGGGGGACGCAGGGTCAGGTTCCAGCGAAATCAGACGCTACATCATAGAGAACGACTGGCTGGAAGCAATCGTTCAATTACCCAATGACAGCTTTTACAACACGGGGATTACAACCTATGTCTGGATTATGTCAAAGAATAAAGCCCCTCACAGAAGAGGGCGAGTTCAGTTGATTGATGCGTCCAAGATGTTTGACAAGAGGCGTAAATCCATCGGACATAAAAGAAACGATATATCAGAAGCTTGCAGGGAAGTTATCATTCAGGCTTACGGAGAGTTCGAAGACAAAGAATACGAGCTTGGTGACCGTGTTTGTGAGTCCAAGATTTTTGAGAATATTGAGTTTGGTTTTAATCGAATCGTGATTGAAACGCCTGAATATGATGAGAACGGACAGGCTGTAAAAAATAGGGGCAAAAAGGTTGCGGATACCAAGAAGCGTGACTATGAGAATGTTCCCCTCACCGAAGACATTGACAGTTATTTTGAAAGAGAGGTAAAACCTTACAATCCTGACGCTTGGATTGATAAGAACAAAATATCTGTTGGATATGAGATTCCCTTCACTCGTTATTTCTACAAGTTCCAGCCGCCTGAGAAGTCTGAAGATATTGCTGACCGGATTATGGCGATGGAAAAAGACCTCATGGTTTCTCTTCATGAATTGTTTTCTGACGGAGGTGAGGCAGTTGAGTAGACGAATGAAAGATTCAGGTGTTGAGTGGATAGGGGAGATACCAGAAGACTGGGGAATGTCCTTATTAGGTAATCACTTTAGAGAGCGAACAGAGAGAGTTTCTGACTTTGATTATGAGCCACTATCCGTGACAAAAAGAGGGATACTCAGGCAACTTGAAACTGTTGCTAAAACGTCGAATAGAGACGACAGGAAGAAAGTCTGCATCAATGATTTTGTTATAAACTCACGCTCGGATAGAAAGCAATCGTGCGGTTTATCGTCACTAAACGGGTCGGTCTCTGTAATAAACACTGTGCTTGCGATAAGAGATATTGACCCAGAATACGCAAAGTATCTATTAGACAATTACGGTTTCGCTGAAGAGTTTTATAGGTGGGGAACAGGAATAGTCGATGATCTTTGGTCCACAAGATACAGCTCAATGAAGAAGATTCGAATTCCTATTCCTCCTCAACAGGTTCAGTCGAGAATCGCCACCTACCTCGACCAAAAAACCGCAACCATCGACCACATTATTGAGAAGACAAAAGAATCCATTGAAGACTACAAGCTATACAAACAATCCCTGATAAGTGAAGCCGTCACCAAGGGGCTTAGCCCTGATATGAAACTCAAAGATAGCGGTGTTGAGTGGATTGGGGAGATGCCTGAGCATTGGGCTATAAGCAAAATAAAGCACGTTGCGGATTTTGCTCCAAATCTGAACTTGGAGTTTGATGAGGAACAACCTATCGGCTACGTTCCTATGGATCGAGTGAAAAGCGGCTACCTGTTGCCCGGAGAAAGCTTGTTCCAAAATCTGAGCACCGGACTTGTTCCTTTCCAAGAGGGTGATATCGTCATGGCAAAGGTGACGCCATGTTTTGAAAATGGAAATATTGCGGTTGCGAAGAATTTATCACAACGAGTTGCTTACGGAAGTTCAGAGCTGTTTGTTTTTAGGAGTCATGGGGTAGATACTGACTATCTATATTATTTTCTTCAAACAAATCTCTTTAAAGATGCTTCTGTTGCAACAATGACGGGGACGGGGGGGCTAAAACGCGTATCATCTTCTTTCGTAAGGAACGCCTATCTTCCCATGCCTTCAGTTGTAGAGCAAAAAGAAATCTCTTCCCATCTGGGTAGAGAAATAAGGAAGATGGAAGAAACGATTATTCAAAAAGAACAACTCATTGAAGACTTAGAAGCTTACAAAAAATCCCTCATCTACGAAGTTGTCACAGGCAAAAGGGAGGTTCAGTAATCATGGACTACAAAGAAAAACGCTTTGAAGAGGACATCGAACAATGGCTTCTGATCTATGGCGGTTATACCAAAGGCGACCAAAAAACCTATGACAGAAAAAAAGCCCTTGACCTCCCCAAGCTGGTTGAGTTCATTCAAGCAACCCAACCCAAAGCATGGGAACGCTACGTCTATACCTACAAAGCGGACGCAGAAAACAAGCTATTCAAACGGTTTACTGAGGAAGTTGAATTAAACGGACTTCTCCATGTTCTAAGGCGAGGGATAACCGACCACGGGATCAGACTCCGTGTCGCAGCCTTCCCTCAAGAGTCAACCCTCAATCCGGAGGTCGTAAAGAACTATGAAGCCAATATCCTGACAGTCACCCGGCAATTCAAGTATTCCACAGCCAATGAAAATTCGATTGATATGGTGTTGTCATTAAATGGCATACCTATTGTTGCTTTGGAGCTGAAAGACCAATTTACAGGTCAGAATGTTGATAACGCCAAAAAGCAATTCATGTATAACCGTGACCCAAGAGAACTCTGCTTCCAATTCAATAAACGCTTCCTGGTTTGTTTTGCGGTTGACTTAGATGAAGTTGAGATGACAACAAAGCTCGAAAGGGGCAACACCGTCTTCTTACCTTTCAATCAGGGAAGTAGTGGTTCGGGGAAAGTAGGAGGGGCAGGGAACCCCAAAAACGTTGAGGGCTATCCAGTTTCATATTTATGGGAACAGGTTTTGAAAAAAGACTCTCTCATGGATCTTTTGAGGCGTTATCTCCATTTAGATCAAAAGGTTGAGAAAGTCGTAAAGAACGGCAAGGAGACCCGAAAGAGAGAAGAGAAACTCATTTTCCCCCGCTACCATCAGCTCGATTCTGTCCGGTATCTTTTAGGGGACGCAAGAGCAAATGGCAGCGGTCAAAACTACCTTATTCAACACAGTGCCGGTTCAGGAAAGTCAAACTCCATCGCTTGGCTTTCTTATGGATTGGCAAGCCTCCATGATGAGAATAACCAACATATCTTTAATTCGGTTATCGTGGTGACTGACCGGAAGGTATTGGACAATCAGCTCCAAAGAACCATCTCTTCTTTTGACCATACCAAGGGGCTTATTGAAATAATAGACGACAAAAAGACCTCTCAGGATTTGAGGAAAGCCATCAATGACGGGAAGCGGATTATTGTCACGACCCTTCAAAAGTTCCCCTTCATCTACGAAGAAATTGATGAAGTGAAAGGCAAACGCTTTGCTGTCATCGTTGACGAAGCCCATTCAAGCCAGACGGGAAAGAGTGCGGCAAAGCTACGGGAAGGTCTGACGGATACGGAAGAAGCTCTCAGGGAATACGAGAGGATTGAGTCAGCCGAAGAAAGGGAAGCAGAAGACTACGAAGATAAGATTGTAAATGAGCTTTTGGCTCACGGCCGCCAGGAGAATCTTTCTTTCTTTGCCTTTACCGCAACCCCCAAACAAAAGACGTTAGAAGTATTCGGCAAGAAGACACCCGAAGGCTCTTTTATTGCTCACCATATTTACAGCATGAGACAAGCCATTGAAGAGGGCTTTATCCTGGATGTCTTGAAAAACTACATGACTTACAAAACCTGCTACAAGATTGCCAAAGAAACAGAAGATAACCCAGCATTACCGTCTTCCCTTGCGACAAGAACCATCAAAAACTACCAGTCGCTTCACCCTTATAACCTCCAACAAAAAACGGCCATCATTATTGAACAGTTCCGAGAGGTCACAAAAAAGAAAATCGGAGGAAGAGCCAAAGCTATGGTGGTCACGTCTTCCCGTCTTCATGCGGTGAGATATTACCATGAGTTCAAACACTACATTGAACGAAAAGGTTATGAGGATGTCGATATTCTGGTTGCCTTTTCGGGGATTGTGAAAGACCATTCCATTGATTACACCGAAGAGGGGATCAATAAGAGAAGAGACGGCAGCACCATCAAGGAAGACCAGCTCAGAGACGATTTTCACGGAGATGATTTCAATGTTCTGATTGTTGCTGAAAAATACCAGACTGGATTTGACGAACCACTCCTTCACAGTATGTTTGTCGATAAAAAGCTGGAAGGTGTGAAGGCAGTCCAAACTTTATCAAGGTTGAACCGTATTTACCAAGGAAAAGAAGACACCTTCGTTTTGGATTTTGTGAATACGGGTGATGACATTCAAGAAGCCTTCAAGCCTTACTATGAGGCAACCATTCTTGATGAAGAAATAAACATCAACTTGATTTACGATACGAGGTCAGCCCTTCAGCAATACGGTCTTTACAATAACGAGGACATAGAAGAATTCGTCAAGATTTACTACAAGAAGGGGAAACAGACGGAGACTGATTTGGGGCGTATGACTTCCGCATTAAAACCCGCTGTCAAACGCTACGAGGATCTGGACGAGGATGAGCGTTTTGGTTTCAAGCGTATCGCAAGAAACTTCGTCAGGTGGTATGCCTATATCACTCAGATTGCCAGAATGTTTGATAAAGAACTTCACAAGGAATATGTCTTTGTTTCCTACCTTGAAAAGCTTCTTCCCAAAGTCAGTCCGGATCCCGTTGATTTAGAGGGAAAGCTGAAACTTGAATTCTACAAATTACAGCAGACCTTCAAGGGCGACATTAGTTTCTCACCCATCGGGGAAGAACAGGTCATATATAACCCTGAGAACATCAACCCTGAATCCAGTCCGGAACCGGACGAGCTCTTGGAAACTATCATCAAGCGTATCAACGATCGTTATACGGGAACGTTTTCTGAAAGCGATAGGGTAATTGTTGAGACAATTTACAACCGAGGAATCAAGAACAACAAAGAAGTTGAAAAATATGTCAAAAGCAACGACATGGAAGTTTTCATAAACAGTATTTTCCCCCAAGTTTTCAAGGCAATAGCTCAGAGCCTTTATGCTGAATCAATCGAGTCATACACGAAGCTTTTTGAGGACAGAGAACTCTACGCTTCGGTCATGGAAGAGATGGCACGACAAGCCTATAAAGAGCTTGGATAAAGAAGGGGGTATATAATTTCCCCCAATGATTACACGAAGCCGTCAGAGAGCGTCTGGCGGCTTCCTGCTACATGAAACGACTGGCACGAATCGCTTCTAAATCTTCCTCTGAAATCTTCATGGGTTGGTTCTCGGAAATCAACCGATAAAGAATATTTTCAATGTCAGGGTGCTTCAAAATCATAGAGATAAGAACCCATTTGTTCATTTTTCTGTAGCCCCTAATTCCACACTCTTTAGAGATTTCATAGAGCCTGGAATTAGGCAAGTCGAACAGATATTCACGCCTGTTGAAACTTCTAACACCATCTTCTTCATTAAACTTGAAGTATTTATTGTTGGTGGCTTCCCTTGCTCTCTTGGTATTCTCACGAAGGAGGGTAGTATATCGAGAGCTTGGCATAGGAAGGTTGATTTCTTGTTGCATGACTTCGGGAAGAGTGTAATTCGCCATTCCTTTCAAAATTTCAACAAAAATCATTTCAGCGTCTTTTTCCGATGAGGGATACTTGCCATGCGTCACTCTCCAATTTCGGATGTAATTGAAAAAGCCAACATAGTATTCAAGATACTTCGTTGAAACATTCGTCATGTTCTTAACGATATAGAGCTTAATGTCCTTATGAAGCTCATTGACACGGGCGAGATTTAACCCTTTTTCTTTTCGAAGTTTCAAAAAATCTTCATAGAGCAGTCCACCCACGTTATTGATGTGATCGATTTCTTCTCTTCGGTAAAGTCTATTCATAATGACAGCATTTTCCCGTCTTGCTTCTTTTACTCCAAAGACATCCGCAAGGTCTGCATCCACAACTCCGTTGCTTTTCAAAATCTCGTCATAGTTAGACGGCCGAACATAATGAGGATAATTGAATATTCCACACACTTCCTTATAGACGGTGTTGGCGTCCGAGCAAACATAAGCAGGATGGTCAAGGTGTTCTACAAAAAAGTCTGTAATCAGTTCTTTGGTGACCCGACCCATCGCTGTCACTTTGCAAACACAATAGCCCCTGTTATCAATGGCTGTGACTACCGTGGCAAATTCAGGACCCATGACTCCCACTATTGAGGGCTTACGACCATAACGGGGTTTCCTCTTTGTGTCTTTTGAAAGATAGGAAACAAGCCCCCTGCTTCCCTTTTGACTTTCTCGAATAAAGGTTTCATCTACTTGGACAACCCCACTCAGAAGAGGCGTATTCATTTTCGAGAGGGCATGGATTAGTTTCATACGCCAGAACCAGACCGTCTTGATATTGATTCCCTCATAGCCATAATCTCTTTCCAAAACATTCTGCATGGATTTGAGAGAAAGATTGTTGATTGTCATTTGGAGCATTTTGACCCACGCATCCCAATGCCAGTTGTTCTTTTCAAGGATGGTTCCCGTGAAGCGTGTAAATCTCTTATGACAAACCTTACACAGATAACGCTGCGAGCCATCAGACCGCTTACCATTCTTGACGACATCCTTGGACTGACAGCTCGGGCAGACACTATTGATGTCATGCTTTTCGAGTTGAGATTGAAGGCTGTTTGTGATGGCTTGTTTGACTTCATTATCAAAGCTGACCCCCGACTCTTTTGAGTAGCCGTCCACCAGCTTCTTCATGGCGTGAAAGGGGAGCTGTGAGAAGATTTCTTGTAATTCTTGTTCTGAATAAGTCTTCTGGTTCATCGGAAACCTCCTCTCAATCAAGGTGCGGTTCATTTCCTTACACCATAAGGCTATCATAATCTCTCGAAAATATCAAGCAGAAAATGGGCATATTTGCATTCTGAAGCCGTGTAATCAATGTATATTGGTGTTTGTAATCATCACCCGATGGTTGGAATATATGTGATGGTTTCGGGCATCTTGACATCTTCCGCCGGGAGCTTAGAATGGGGCAATAGGAATAAACTATGGTATTTTCATCCTTGGTCTTTTTATATGTCTTCCTGCCCGCCTGTCTGGTCGCTTCCTGGCTGACAAGCCGTACGCGCGCGCAAAACGTTTTCCTCCTCCTGGCTTCTCTCTTTTTCTACGCCTGGGGCGAACCAATTTATGTGATCCTGCTTCTCCTTACCTGCTTTGTGATCTGGCTGTGCGGGATTCTCCTGGGACGGGCGCGTTCGCGCCGTGCGCGCAGGGGCTGGCTTGTGGCAGCCATTATTTTTGCCCTGGCAAGCCTTGTCTATTTCAAATACACGGGCTTTATGGTGGAGATTCTGAACACGCTGCCCTTTTTCAATTTTCAGGTACCTCAGATAACACTGCCGATCGGCATCTCCTTCTATACCTTCCAGGCCCTGACCTACATCATTGATCTTTACCGGGGTGAAATCAGGATCCAACGTTCCTACGCCCGTTTTCTGCTCTATGTCTCCCTCTTTCCCCAGTTGATCGCGGGCCCCATCGTCCGCTATGCCGACATTGAGCGGGAACTCCACCGCCGGGAAATCACTCTGGATGGGATGGCTGCAGGGATCCTGCGCTTTCTCGGGGGTCTGGCCAAGAAGGTCCTGATCGCCAACTACGCCAGTGAGATCGTCGAACTCTGCCTGGAGTCCGGGCACTTCTCCCAAATCAGTGCCGCGACTGCTATTTTGGGAATCATGGCCTTTGCCATCCAGATCTATTTTGACTTCTCGGGCTACTCTGACATGGCCATCGGCCTGGGGCTCATGTTCGGATTTCATTTCCTTGAAAACTTTAAGCATCCTTACATCTCATCCACCATTACGGAATTCTGGCGGCGCTGGCACATCTCCCTCAGCACCTTTTTCCGGGACTATGTCTACATCCCCCTGGGCGGCAACAAACGCCACCGTTTTCGCAATACCCTGATTGTCTGGTTTTTGACCGGTCTTTGGCATGGGGCCAACCTCAACTTCGTGGTCTGGGGCCTTTATTATTTCCTGCTCCTCATGCTGGAAAGGATCCTGATCCTGCCGCACAGGGATAAGATCCCCCGCCTGATCCGTCATCTGTGGACCATGCTGGCCGTGCTGGTGGGATGGACCTTGTTTTATTTCACAGAAACTGCCCGCTTCCTGACATTCTGGGGCAGAATCTTCGCTCCGGGGCTGGCCGGTTTTGCTGACATCGAGGCCAAGATCCTCTGGAAACAGCACATCCTGTTCATCCTTCTTGCCGCTGTGTTTTCAACGCCACTTCTTCCCTGGATCCGCAAGCGATTCAAAGATCCGCTCCACCGGCTGGAGTACTCCCGCATGGGGGGCTTCTTGAGAACAGCCGGTGCTCTCTTTCTTCTTTTTGTATCGACGGCCTCACTGGTCGCCTCAAGCTACAATCCATTTTTATATTTCCGATTCTAAGGTCGTAAGGTGAACCGATGCGCACACGTCAAACAAATCAGTCCATCCTGGTCATAGGCTTTCTGGTCACCCTCCTTGTCATCGGGGTCCTGCACCTGATCCTTCCCGAGCAGGCTGTTTCCGAAGATGAGGGGCGAGCCCTGGCTCACTTCCCCAAGCTTTCCTACGCTGATGCCCTGACGGGGGAACAGGCGGTCAAGATTGAAAAATGGTACAACGATCAATTCCCCTTCCGGGAGAACTTCATCCAGGCAGGCAAGGGCTGGCGCAGCCTGGCCTACCCCAACCTGAACACAGATGGCATGGCGATTTACCTGATTCCGGATGAAGAGGGAACTTTCGCCCCCGACCCAACCGAACCCCCGCCCACGGCTCCCCCTCCCACAAGCGAACCGGCAGAGGAAACGCCGGCGACAACGGAAACCCTGCTGCCAACCGAAGCCCCTGAACCGCCGCCCCTTGACCCTTTCGGAGAAGTGACCACCACCAAGGGACTGATCATCATCAACAACCGGGCCATGGAACGCTACTACGGGAACGAAGAAAGACTCAAGGCCTATGGGGAACGCCTCAACCGGTTGAATGAAAAGCTGGGCAGCGGCACGCAGCTTTACAGCCTGATCGCGCCCACGGCCATCGAACTCTACGCGCCCGATGAGCATCATTCCGGTTACTCATCTCAGAAACTTTGCATCGGCATTGTCAATGACACGCTGGATCCGGATATCCGCGCTGTCCAGGCTTATGACAAATTGCTCTTTCACCGCGATCAGTATATCTATTACCGGACCGACCATCACTGGACAGGGTTGGGCGCCTATTACGCCTACGCCGCATTTTGCGAGTCAGCCGGCTTTGAGGCGGCAGGCCTGGAGGAGATGGAGCATTACCAGATTGAAGGCACTTACCTGGGCTCCCTCTACCGTGTTTCGAAGAACGCTGTCCTGAAGGACAAGCCTGATACCACCGAGGGCTGGAAACCCAATGCCGAGTACACGGCGACCGCCTGGGACAACAGCGAGATGACGGTCACCTACAAAATCCGGCTGAATGACGAAAGAGTCAAGGGCGGCAACAGCTACCTCAATTTTTCCGGCGGTGACCGGGCCCTTTTGAAAATTGAAACCAATCACCAATCCGGCCGCAAGATCCTTCTGGTCAAAGATTCTTTCGGGAATGCCTTCGTCCCTTATCTTGCCAATCATTTTGACGAGATCTATGTGATCGATCCCCGCTATTACGTCCGCAGCATGACTGACCTGATCCGGCGCGAGGGAATTACCGATGTGCTCATCCTCAATTACATGTTCGGCACTTCCAATCAGACCTGGCTCTCAGGCTTTGACCTGATCGCAAAATAGGACCGCTTCCGTGTTAAACTGTCCGAAACAACAAAAGGAGTTTTGATATGACCCTTACGATTCCATCGTTTCCCTTGTCTTTCGACGACTTTGTGACCCTGGCGCAAGACATGATGAAAAACCCCCAGGGCACCGCGGCCCTCCTGATCATCGCGCTCAAAACCTACATTGATGACAGGGAAAAGGGCCTTGAAATTTTGAATTACCTTCACGGACCAAGGCCCCTGTCTGTCCGTGATCAGCAGTTTATCCGCGACCGCATGATGGACAAGCCCTATCTGCCCGACTCCTACCTGGCAGGTGCCAGGCCGAAAAACAACTACACCCCGGATCAACCCCTGTCCATCCAGGTGCTGCCCGATCCGATCCCCGCTGAAAGCGATGAATTCGCCAGGGTCCGCCTTATGTCATCGGGGGCTGACAGCCCTCGTATTGTCACGCTCAGGCGCCAGGCTTCCGGAGATGTGTGGTTCCTGTGGGACTACCCTGCCGTTGTGACCGGTATCCGGCTCCCAGCCAAAGAAGATCCCTGGTCATAGACCGGTCCATTATTTGATCCGCGCGACACCCGTCGCGACAGCCGCTTCATAGACGGCCCGCGCGACCGTTTCCCTGAGGCGCGGATCTGCCGGTTCCGGCAGAATCCGGTCCCTGTGAAGCCCCTCCTCACCGGCCAGCCTGGCCAAAGCCATGGCCGCCGCCCGCTTCATGGCATCGTTGATGTCGGAGGCCCTGGCATCAAAGACACCCCGGAAAATGGCGGGAAAGGCCAGCACATTGTTGATCTGGTTGGGGTAGTCGGACCGGCCCGTGGCAACGATGAATGCGCCGGCCTTTTTTGCCTCCGCCGGATCAATCTCGGGATCCGGATTGGCGCAGGCAAAGACAACCGGATCGGGAGCCATGGCTCTGATCATGTCACCGGTGACCAGGCCAGGTCCAGAAAGCCCGATCAGGACGTCGGCGCCTCTGAGCGCATCAGCCAGACTTCCATGTAGACCTCTTTTATTGGTGAGTACTGCCAGCTCATTTTTCTCGTCATTCATGCCAGGCCGCCCCGTCCGGAGTATTCCCCCGCGGTCGCAGATAAGAAGATCTTTTGCGCCGAACTCCATCAGGAGGCGGGCAACGGCTGAGGAGGCGGCGCCCGCCCCGCTGAATACAATCCGCGCCTCGTTCATGGTCCTGCCCGTCAATTTCAAGGCGTTGATCAGGGCGGCCAGCACCACCACGGCCGTGCCGTGCTGATCGTCATGAAAGACGGGAATGTCGCAGACTGCCTTCAGCCTTCTTTCAATTTCAAAACAGCGCGGGGCCGAGATGTCCTCCAGATTGATCCCCCCAAAACTCCCCGACAGCAGCTGGATGGTCCGGACGATTTCATCGGTGTCTTTTGACCGGATGCAGAGAGGGAAAGCATCCACGTCGCCGAATGCCTTGAAGAGGACACACTTGCCCTCCATGACCGGCATGGCAGCCTCAGGCCCGATGTCGCCCAGGCCAAGAACGGCCGACCCGTCGGTCACAACCAGGCACAGATTCCAGCGCCGGGTCAGGTCATAGGATTTCGCGGGATCCCCGGCGATGGCCAGGCAGGGGGCCGCTACCCCCGGTGTATAGGCGATGGCAAGATCTTCCTTTGAACTCACGCTGACCCGGGGGATCACCTCAATTTTCCCCCGCCAGCGCGCGTGTGCTTCCATGGCTCTGGCTTCATAACAGTGTTCCGGCATCATTAATCCCTCGCTTTTCGTCCTCACTCGGGTCTTTTATCTTGCGCAAAAAGACATCCTCATGGTAGCATGTGCACAGTTATAATAATTATGACTTTGTAATCATTATAAAGTCATAAAGGAAGACTGCCCCCTCGGGGATCAGGCAGAACAGACACAGAAAGGAATCGTGAAAAATGCCAATGGTCGGAAAACAGGCCCCCTTGTTCGAAGCAGGCGCCTACTACAAGGGGAAGTTCACCAAGGTGAAACTGGAGGACTACAAAGGTCAATGGGTGATGCTCTGCTTCTATCCCGGCGACTTTACCTTTGTCTGAGGGACAGAGGTGTCTGCAGTTGCAGCCAAGTATGAAGAATTTGAGAAACTGGGCGTACAGGTCCTGTCGATCTCGGTTGACAGCGAATTCGTCCACAAGATCTGGAATGACGTCGAGCTGTCGAGAATTGCCGGCAGGGATGTTCCCTTCCCCATGCTGTCCGACTCCTCGGGCGCCATCGGTGAACTCTATGGCGTCTATGACCGGGAGGCGGGCGTCAATGTCCGCGGCCGTTTCATCATCGATCCCGATGGCAAGATCCAGGCCATGGAGGTCCTGACGCCTCCGGTCGGAAGAAACGTCTCAGAAGCCATCCGCCAGATCAAGGCCTACCAGCTGGTACGCAAGACAGGCGGCAAGGAAGTTACGCCTTCAGGCTGGCAGGAGGGCGGCAAAACACTTAAACCCGGTATCGGCCTGGTCGGGAAAATCGCTGATCACTGGACGGTCGCCGACTCCTACAAGTGAGTTGAGCCGAAAGAGGAAAGAAGCCGCAACATGGGCTCAAAGACGGTCGATCTGCTGAAAGAGCACGGAATTAATCCTTCCAGCCAAAGGGTGCATATTTACCATTACCTGGCGGCCTCCAAGGAACATCCGACGGTTGATGACATTTACGCAGAACTGCAAAAGGACGGCCATCTCTTCTCGCGGGCCACCGTCTACAACACGGTCAACCTTTTTCTTGAAAAAGGCTTGATCCGCCCGGTCAAGGTGGAGGCCCACGAAATGCGCTTTGACGCCACCCCGGGTTTTCACGCTCATTTCAAATGCGAATCCTGCGGCCTTATTTTGGATATTCCCATGAAGGAACCGCTGCCAGATGACACAGGCGGGCTTGAGATCCGCCGGACCAGTGTAATTTTCAGCGGTCTATGCGGCCAATGCCTAGAGAGTCAAGGCGGCAGGCAAAGCGGGCTTTGATCTTCCGCTGATCCCCGGCCGCAATAAGCGGCCGGGGAGTTTTTTCAGCGGTCTGTCAGGGGGATTTCCAGCTGAATCCTGCCATCACGCCGGACACGGGGAATCTTATTTTTCCGGAAGTACTCAATCACATTATCCTGGGCCGAGGTGCTGACTACCCGCACGCGGCCCTTTTCCGCCAACTCTTCCTGGCTGATCCCGAATGTATCGGCGATGATGCCAAAATGATAGTCCTGCATGGCAATCCGGTAATCCGCTTCTGGGTCAAGCGGATTGCCTTTCATCAGGATTTCCCCGATCTCCCCGTCCCCGCCGACCCGGACCCGGAGTTCCGCGTTCCATTGGTAAAATTCACGCGATCCCTCCCTGTGCAAGGTCCGCATCAGATGCGCCAGCATGTCTTCCAGTACCCGGCCGGTGACAGAGAAGCTGATCATGGCCTCATCGTAGGGGTAAAGCTCCATCAAGTCGGACCGGGTCACCAGGCGCGACAGTTTGGGCTTGCGGATGGAACCCGAGGCAATAAATACAATATCGACCCCCAGCTGGAAACGGAGAATATCCGAAAATAAATTGCCGAGTTCTGTTTCGCGGAAGCGGTCCGCGTGTTCCATCTCGTGCGGCAGCCGGCAGATCACCGTATTATACTTGCCATCCACCTCTTCCTGGTACTTGGACAGGAGCTCTTCCATGACGGGGTCAGCCGGACAATGCGTGTCATCGATGGGGACCGCCTGCCAGGAAAATTCGTGGACCGAATTGGTATCCATGTTGATGACAAGATCGAAACGGCCGATAAAATCGGTTCCCGACCCCACCTGGGCGATCAGGATATCATTGACGCGCTCGGGCGTTTCCAGCATGGTGTGGCTGTGTCCGCCGATGATGAGATCCACACCGATTTCAGGCGGCAGGAGCGCGGCCAGTTTCTTATCCTGCTCGAAGCCGATATGTGTTAAGAGAACAGTCAGGTCGATGTCGACGTCCTTGTAGCTGTTGCAGATGTACTCAACTTCTTCCGCGGCGTCCTCGATGCTGATAAAAGTACCGACCAGGGGCTCGCTCTTGCTTTTGGCGATTACTTCCTCGGTGACAATCCCGATGAAAAGTATCCTGATTCCGTCTGTTTCAATGATGTGGTAGGGCTTGAAGAGGTTGGCGCCCGTCGGCTTGATATAAAGGTTGGCGTTGACGATGGGAAAGTTGGCACAGCGTTCCAGGAACATGAGGTGTGAGAAGCCATAGTCAGTCTCATGGTTGCCCAGTGTCACCACATCGGGCTCCAGCATGTTCATGACCAAGATGGTTGAAATCCCCCGGTATTCCTGATCGATGATGGATCCCTGGAGCATGTCTCCCGAGATGACGTAGAGAACCGGATCAGTCTCCTCTTCCCTGACCTTGTGAACATAGCCTGAGAGCCGGCTCATGCCGCCGACCATCTTGTCGTGGGTTTCCTTGGCGAAAAAATCGCCGTGCATGTCATTGGAATGAAGCAATACCAGCTTTCTCAGATCCATTCACCAACCTCCGCAAAGTGGCGGGCGGGCGTTTCCCGCCCTCTCTTTTTCCCCCAAAATATAGCACAGGAAAGGCTCTGCGGACCTTCTTTTTCCCACTCCCGGTATATGATAATTTTTAATCGATAATTTAAGACTGAATGGATTGACATTCGCGATTCCTTATTTATAATGGATACGTGGCAAAAATTGTCATAATTTTGGAGGAGGAAATCCTATGAAAAAAATAATCGTTTTAATCCTCGTTGCCGTCCTGGCTCTTGGATTGGTTGCCTGCAGCAAGAAGCCCGCCAAGGTTGAAGGCGCGGTCAAAACCGGTTTCGGAGTCGGCTTCAGCAACTACAATTCAAAAGACTTTGATGAAGACGTGGGAAAAGGCACCGTCGACTCGCAGGCCTATGCGGCAGCCGTCATGGTCGATAAGGACGGCAAGGTGGTCAAGTGCACCATTGACGCCATGATGTCCCAATTCGCATTCAATGAGGAAGAGATCCTGACCGGGCCTGAAACGGTTTTCAAGACCAAAAATGAACTCGGTGACGACTATGGCATGAGAAAAGCTTCACCGATCGGCAAAGAGTGGTTTGAACAGGCAGCGGCCTTCGCGGAATACTGCGTCGGCAAGACGGCCGATGAGATCAAAAATATCGCTGTTTCCGATGACGGCAAGGCGACCGACAAGGATCTGACCTCTTCTGTCACCGTTCCGGTCAAGGGCTACCAGGATCCCGTCCTCATGGCCATCGCCAATGCCCAGGACCTGGGCGCGCAGGCCACCGACAAGCTGGGGCTGGGCATTGTGGGAACCGGCGAGCAAACCGTTGTCAAAGAAGATGACGGCGCGCCCGCGACAGCTGTCGCTTACAACCATTATTGCGTGCTGACCCTGGACGCCGACGGCAAGATCACCTCCTGCATCTTTGATGCCTCCCAGGGCAAGTTCAAGGTCGAGGACGGCAAGATCACGACCGACCTGATGGCGGAAATCAAGACCAAGAACGCCTTGGGTGATGATTACGGGATGAGAAAAGCATCTCCCATCAAGAAAGAGTGGAATGAACAGGCTGAGGCCTTTGCCAAGTACGTTACCGGCAAAAAGGTTGATGAAGTCGGCGGCATGAGCCTGAAAGAAGGAGCTCCTGACGTGGCGGACCTCTCCTCCTCCTGCACCATGCACGTGGTCGACCTGATCGGCGCGGTCAACAAGGCTGCCGCTTCCGCCAAGTAATTATTGAGGCGCAAAAGTTTTCAAACAGGCTGTTTCCAAAGAAGAAACAGCCTGTTTCCTTGTCTCGCAAAACAGGCGGAGCAGCTATGAAACGTAAGGGACTTTTCCTTTTTTTGATATTTTTCCTTTGTTCCCTGATAGCCGCCTGCACCGGGCCGGGGAAGGAGGACAAGGGACCCCAAAAATATGAAGCCGAATTCGTCGGCCTTTTCGATACCCTGACCCGGGTCATGGGCTACGCCGACAGCCAGGATGCATTCAAGTCGACCGTCCAGGCCTTGAAGGACGATCTTGAAGTCTACCACCAGCTTTATGACATTTATCATGCCTACCCCGGCCGGGTCAACATCAGGACCCTGAATGAGAAAGCCGGCCAGGGCCCGGTCGAGGTTGATCCGAAAATCATCGGCCTGCTCCTGTTTTCCAGGGAGGCTTATGACCAAACGGACGGCCGTGTCAACATCGCCTTGGGCGCGGTGACCGGGATCTGGCACCGCTACCGCCAGGAGGGCATCGATGATCCCCAGGCAGCCCGGCTGCCCGGCAGGGATCTCCTGGAGGAGGCGGCGCGGCATAGCTCCATTGATGACCTGATCATTGATCAGGTCCGCTCCACGGTGGAACTGAAAGATCCCCGGATGAGCCTGGATGTGGGGGCGGTGGCCAAGGGCTATGCGGTGGAGCAGGCAGCCCTGGCGGCTGAGGCCCGCGGCGTCAAGCACCTTCTGATCTCCGTCGGCGGCAACGTTCGGGCCATCGGAGCCCGCAATGACCGGGGCGAACCCTGGCGGGTCGGCATCGAGAATCCCGATTATGCCGTGGATGATTACCTGGCCATCGTCAAGGCCGATTCCCTGTCTGTGGTAACAAGCGGCGTCTACGAGCGCTTTTACCTGGTGGATGGTAAATCCTACCATCACATCATTGACCCTGATACCCTTTTCCCGGAAAACAGGTACCTGTCTGTCTCCGTCATCACCCCGGATTCCGGCCTGGCCGACGTCCTTTCGACAGCCCTTTTCAACCTGGATTTGGAGGAAGGGAAAAAACTGATCGAGAGTCTGGACCGGACCGAAGCGCTCTGGTGCATGCCGGACGGCAGCCTGATCGAAAGCAGCGGATTTTCAGCCTTTATAGAAGAATAAGTTAGCTGGCTTCTTCCTTATGCTGCGGCAGGGGAAGTGCTGTCAGATTGCGGATAACCGGACCCGCGGCAGCACCGGTCAGGACTCCTGTCAGCAGGCCCGTGATCAGCAGGGGCGGCAAATAGGTCACAAGGAGCAGGGGTTCTGCCAGAACCAGGCTTGCGACACCTACCTGGCCGATATTGTGGGCCGCGGCCCCGGCCATGCTCATGCCGATGACCGAAAGCGACCTGCCCTCCAGAAAACTCAGAAGCCACATGACCACAAGGGCCAGCAGGCCTCCTCCCAAGGAAAAAAGCATGGTGGTAATCCCTGTGATGGCGCTCATAATCATGATCCGAACCAGCAGGATGGCAAGGGCGTCTGTCACATGCAGCCGCATCAGGGCAACCAGGGTGACGATGTTGGCCAGACCCAGCTTCAAACCGGGAACCGGGACGATCAATTCCAGCGGAATCCAACGTTCAACCAGGGCCAGGACCAGGGCCAGGGATACCAACATGGCATCCAGGGTCAGGCGGCGCAGCCGCCTCCGTTGTGCCCCCTTGGTCTTCACCGGATCACCACATCAACATCGTCGCCGTCAGCCTGCGGGCCGCCCACTGCTTTCAGGATGACACCCCCGGGCACACAGGCGGCGATTGACCCTCTTTTCCCCACCCAGCCGGACTGGACACAGACCTTGTCGGGGCAGTCCGCCTCGGCAAAGCGGATCTTCCCCCCGCCCCATTCCAGCCGGTAGTGAAAACCGCCGAGCGAAATCTCTTCCTCCCCGTTTTTTTGTAAATCACCGGCCCCCCAGGTCCGGACCAGCCGGCCCTCTTGGGTCAGGACCACTGCACCGGCCTCCGGCCGGCCGGAAAAGACTGGCAAGATGAAAAGTCCGGCAGCCACAAGCAGAATGGCAGCCGCGACTACCAGATCCCCCCAGCGAAAAGCGTGGTACCAGCGCGGGTGATGTCGGGTCATGCAACTCCTTGAATCAGTCTTTACTCCCGCCATTATAACCAATTTCAGGCAGGCAATCGGCTATAATCAGCTGAAGGAGATTTTGTGTTTCATCTGATTTCTTTTCTGACAGGCGCCCTGCTGTCCGTCATGATCCTGATCAACGGCCGTTTAACCGAGCGGATCGGCTTGTATCAGGCAACGGCCGTCATTCATCTGGCAGGGGTCCTCTTCTCCTTATTTGCCTCCTGGCTCCGAAAAGAGAAACCGCTCCCGCGCTCGCGGTCACCATGGTGGTTTTACCTGGGCGGCGTCATCGGTGTTTACACCGCTCTGGCCAACAACTTTGCCTTTGGCAAAATCACCCTGACCAGTATCGTGGCCCTGGGCCTGCTCGGCCAGACCATGGCCTCGCTCGTTATCGACACGACAGGCTGGCTGGGAATGACCCGGCGGCCCTTTCGCAAATCGACCCTGATCGGCCTTGTCTTTTGTTTCGCCGGCATCGGGATCATGCTGGACCACTCCGTCCTGGAAGCTGTTTTGGCCGTCTGGATGTCTTTCGGCACCGGGATCTCCATCGTCATCTCCCGATCCATCAACGCCCGCCTGGCAGAACGGATCGGTCCGCTTCCCGGATCCTTTGTCAACCACCTGACAGGACTTCCAGTCGCTTACGCCCTGGTTCTTCTGACCGCAAAAAACCAGCCGCCTGTCTCTTATCCGGGAGGCCCGCAATCCTGGGTATATCTGGGAGGGGTGCTGGGTGTTGTTGCCGTCATGCTCTTCAATATCCTGGTCCCCAGAATTTCGCAGTTTCACCTGACGGTTCTGTCTTTCGTGGGGCAGGTTTTCACCGGCTTTTTCATTGATCTTTTCGTGGGCGGCTTTGCAGCCGATGCCTCCTTCTGGGGTGGCCTCCTGATTGCGGCCGGAATTGCCCTCAATCTGGGTCTCGAATACAAAGCCTCCCGTAAAGCGGGGCCGTCCCCCTCTAGTTGAGGGTTACGATCAGCTCCCTGTAGAAGGACATCATTTTGCCCAGCTTATCAATGGCCAGATGCTCGTCCGTCCCGTGCATCAGGGCCAGCTCCGCCTCCGACAGGCGGAGAGGCTGGAAGCGGTAAACATTGTCCGCCAGGTCTTCGTAATAGCGGCTGTCGGTCCCCCCCGCCATCAGATAAGGGATAACAACTGCGTCGGGGAACACCCGGCCGATGACCCCGACCAGATGGCTGTAGGCAGCTGAGTCGACCGATGCCGCCCTGGAGGGTTCCTCGACTGCGATGGGCCGCACCTGGCACGGCACACCCGTTGTCTTTTCCAGGTGTTGCAACACGTCAGCCGTTGTCTCACCCTGCAAAACCCGGAGATTGGCCGTGCAAACCGCTTCTTTGGGAAGCACATTGGGGGCGGAGCCGCTGGAGCTCATGGTAAAGGCAAAAGTGGAGCGCAGGAGCGCAGCTGTCTGCTTGTTTTTCAGAAGGATGCCCTTGAGAAGAGGGAAAAAGAACCTGGGTTTTTTCAGGATCCAGCCCTGGATGCCCGGCATGTAGGGCGCAATACTTTTGAGCATCTTTTCAACGGTCTCTGTCAGCCGGGCCGGCATGGGATGACGTTCCGCCTTATAGATGAACTCCGCCATGTAGCCCAGGCTGGTGTGGGCTGGAGGGGTGGAGGAGTGCCCTTCCTCGCCGGTGAAAACAAACTCATAGCTGGCGCTGGCTTTCTCTGCCAGGCCAATGACAGCAACCGGTTCCTTGATGCCGATCATGGATCCGTCTGAGACGGCGCCCCCCTCATCGAGGACACATTCAAAGCAGATTCCTTTTTCTTCAAACCAGCTGACGATCTTCTGGGCACCGTGGCGTCCGTTGACCTCTTCGTCAAAACCCAGCGCCAGCCACAGGTCACGCGGCGGCTGGAAACCTTCCTCCAGCAGCAGCTCAAAAGTTTCCATCAGGCCGATGACCGAACTCTTGTCGTCGATTGATCCGCGGCCCCAGACCCTGCCGTCGGCGATCACGCCCGAAAAAGGCCCCTCGTGGGTCCATCCCTCCTCAAGGGCCGGGACAACGTCATAGTGGGCCAGAAAAAGTATGGGCTGCCGGCTGCTGTCCTTGCCGGGCCAGCGGTAAACCGGGCTGTAGCCGTTGATCAGGGTGCGCTCCAGTTTCTGGTGCAACAGGGGGTAGGTTTTTTCAAGGAAACTTAGAAAAGACGAGAATACATCCAGATCCATCTCATCCAGGCTGAAATGTGAAACGGTCGGAAAGCGCACGGCTTGCGCCAGACGCTCCGCCGCCTGTTCAATTCTTTTTTCCATGTGATTGCTCCTTATCCATTTGGATGGGTCAAAGTCCGATGAAATAGCCCAGATAGAGCCAGGCCAGACTGAGCAGGGCCAGACCCAGCTGCAGTAAAATTTCCCAGCGGAACCACTTGGTGTAGCCAACAGGGGAAAATCCCAGGCCAATCATCAGGGCCGCATTGGTCGGGTAGAGCAGATTTGAAAAGCCGTCGCCGAAGATGAAGGCCTGGACAGCCAGCTGCCGTGACAGGCCGGTCACATCAACGATGGGCAAGAGGATAGGCAGAACCAGGAAGGCCTTGGCTGAGCCCGATCCGATAAAGAAATTGAGAGCCAGGATAAGCAGCCAGACCCAGACAATGGCCATGACAGGACTCATTCCCCCAAGTTCGCTGACAGCGGCAAAGAGAATGGTATCCATGACACCGCCCCGGACAACAATCTGTTTGATGCTCATCGCCATCAGGATCAGGGCGATGGCCGGCGCCACTCCCAGAAGTCCGGCCAGCAGCGCCCTCCCCATTTCCTTGACCGGCATGATCCGGGCGGCCAGGACGCTGATCACTGATCCGGCCAGAAAAAGAACCGCAATCAGCGGGAAACTGATATCTGACAGGAAGCTGATGAAAAATGAGGCGACCAGGACAGCAGCGATCAGGAGAAGGAAGACCGAAAAGATCTTCAGGGCCCGGTTGACTCCTTCCGGGTATGTCAAGTTTTCTTCCGCTTTCAGTTGCCCGTCTTCACGGTAAACAAGGGACCGGGCAGGATCCTTCTCGATGCGTTTGGCGTACCACCTAAGGAATAACTGGACCAGAAGGAAGGAGGTGACAAAAATGGCAATCCGGAAGGGGGTAGCCGAATAAAGGGGCAAGCCGGCAAGTTTTTGTGCCACGCCCAGGGTGAAGGGGTTGAAGACGGCCGCCCCGAAGCCAATCCCGGCGGAAAGGAGGCTCATGCCCAAGCCAATCAGGGAGTCCCAGCCCATTTTTCTGGCCAGGATCAAACAGAAGGGAACCAGGACAATCAGTTCTTCAAAAACACCGAAACAGGCCCCGAACAGCATAAAGAACAGGCTGACAGCAGACAGGAGCATGTATTTCCTTGAGGCGTAGCGGGTCATCAGCCGATCCATCAGCCGCTCTACCATGCCGCCCCGTAAAAGGAGGGTGAAACTTGCCCCCAAAAAAAGAAGAAAAATCAAAATGACCCAGACCACTTCGGCACCGGGGCCAATCAGGACCTCAAAAGGAGCAGTCAACCAGAGATAAGGCGGATAAAAGGGTTTATCCGTGTAGCGGAAAGATCCCTCCACAATCATCTCCCGCCCGTCAAGCACCATCCGGTCGTAGGAGCCCGCGGGGAGAATCAGGGTGAGCAGACCCGCCACGATCATGAGGACAAGCAGGGTGCCCAGCGAGATCAGATAGGAACGCTTTCCGATACGGAGTGACTGACGATTCATGACTGACCTCCTGCCAACCGCCTCCTAATCGCGGCCCGTGGCTCGTTTGTAGAGCAATAAAACCCAAAAGGCGATGATGGAGGCCAAAATCGCAATCCCCGTCAGGAGAAGGAACAAGCTGAGATCGCCACCCGCGGCAAGAGCCGCCAGCAAAACCACAAGAACCATGGACAAAAGAACAATCAGCAGTTTGCCAAACGCGGACGACAGGAAGCGTTTGAAAAATCTCAGTTCATCGGGAGTGAATCCCTGTTTCCTGCCCTTGCCTGCTGATTTCTTTTTCCCGGCCATGACCTGTCCCCCATCTTTCTCATGATACTATGACTTTGGCTTTCATTAAAGAAAGATCAAAGACTCAATGGATGGAATTACTGCACAAGCCATGGCACCCGAACTCGACAGGCTGCTGTCGGGCTCCCTTGTTGACCGGATTTCCATGAGCGACCGCAACACCCTCCACCTGGCCCTTTTCACAGTCAGAAAAAGCAAATTCAACCTGACCCTCAGCGCGGCCGCCGCCCGGCCCACCCTCATCCTTTCAACCGATTCCTCACCGCAAGGATTGAATCCGCCCCCATCCTTTGCCATGTTTCTGCGCAAGCACCTGCGGAGGGCGAGAATCGATTCCATCACCACCCCGCCCTGGGAGCGCATCTTCAACGTCAACTTTTCGGCTCTCGACGAACTGGGTGATCCCGTCAATCTGCGGCTCATTTTCGAATGCATGCCCCGAACGGCCAATCTGGTACTGGTGAACAGCCAGGACGTGATCCTGGCAGTCCTGCGCCCTGTTGATCACAGTGTCAACCGTTTCAGGGAAATGCTTCCCGCCCATCCCTACATCCCCCCGCCTGTCCAGGACAGGCTGAATCCCACTGAATGTGCCAGTCTGGAAACAGACAGCCTGCTGGGGGAATTGACGGACAGTCAACTGTCCGGCCGGGCCCTGGCAGGCCGGGTAGCAGGATTTTCACCCATCCTGGGCCAGGAAGTGATCTCAAGGGCAGGCCCGGGCGCATCCCGTGAACAAGTGGCTGAAGCCCTTCGCATCCTCTGCCTTGAAATCGCCGCAGGCCATTATTGCCCCGCCGTCTATTACGACGGGCCCTGGGGAAACCCCCTTGCAGCCCATGCAGTCAGGCTCTCCCATCTTCCCGTCCAGGTCCTTTATGACGACACCTACAAGGCTGTGGCAGACTACAGCCAGGCAGTTGCCGCCATCGACCGCTTCCGCCAAAGGCAACAGGCCATCACCAAAACCATGGAGGCGCATCTCAAGCGCACGCAGAAAAAGAGACAGCTCCACGAAGCCGATGTGGCAACCGGAAAAGAGGCCGCAAGCGACCGTCTCATGGGAGAACTGATCCTTGCCTGGATCCACACCATCCCCCCCGGCACCCAGGGTCTGACCCTGGACAACTACCGGGATCCGGGGAAGCAGGTATACTGTCCCCTGAATCCCCGCCTGTCGCCCGCTGAAAACGCCAACCTCTATTTTAGGAAAGCCAAGCGGAAAGAACGTAAACTCGGGTCGGCCCGGCGTTTTCTCCAGGAAGACCTGGACGAACTGGCCTGGCTGGAATCCCTCCTGGCAGCTGCGGGCTATGCAGAAACCGGGGAGGATCTCCTGGCAGTCGAGCGCGAATACCATCAGCGTTCGGCAGCAGAGAAAACCAGCATCAGTGAAGCGCCACCGGCAGCTGGTATGCCCGGCAAACCAGCATCAAAAAAGAGACGGCAGCAACCGGGCGGACCAGCCGGCAGGAAAACCAAAAAGACCTTGGAAAAGCAAGAAAGCCTGCCCGGTCCCCGGCTCTTTCGATCCGCTGACGGTTTTCTCATTGCCAGCGGCCGCAACAACCTGCAAAACGATCAGCTCCTCAGGAAAGCCGGGCGCGATGATCTATGGTTTCACGTCAAAAACTTTGCCGGCTCACACGTCATCCTGTCAAAAGACGGCCGCCCATTGACTCCTCTGGCCATCGAAGAGGCCGCGGCTGTGGCCGCCTGGTATTCAGGAGCAGGGAGAGGAGGGGGTGCTGTGGAAGTCGACTATTGTCCCGTCCGGCAGGTCAAAAAGATCCCCGGCACCCGACCCGGCAAGGTCACCTACAGCGACTACAAGACCCTTTACATCAAACCGGCTGACCCCTCACACCTGAAAATCACCTGACCCGTTTAAGGGATCAAGCTTTGATGATCCTTCAGGATGGATTCGAGGTAGGTGGATTTCTCCAGTGAGACCACACAGCCACAGTATTTTTGCCTGTAAAGACCCAGGTCACGCGCCAGGGCCTGGCCCTTGCGGTACCCATCCCGCCAGTCACAGGCAAGGAAGGTCATTCCGTGGCTGGCAGAAGCACGACGGCCCTCCTGCAGCATCTGTTCCCGATTCTGATAGGGGCTGACCAGCAGAGTCGAACTGATGGCATCAAATCCCCGCGCTGCCGCCTCTTTCGCAAGCCCCGAGAATCTCACCCGATAGCAGTATCGGCAACGTTCCTGCCCGTCATTGGCCCGTTTTTGCCATTCCCCGGGCAGGGAGCAGCCCTGAGTGATCAGGGGAACCCCATAATGATCCGCCACTTTGAGCGCATTGTCCAAACGGCGCTCCCATTCAAGCTGCGGATGAATGTTGGGATTATAAAATAAAAGGGATACATCAGCGCCTCTTTCCAAAAGGCGCTCAAGCGGCCACATGGCGCAGGGACCGCAGCAGGCGTGAAGCAGGAGCTTTTTGAAATCAGGGACGTCAGTCATCTGCCAGGGCTCCGTCTCTTTGTCCGGACTCCATGATTTCCTGCAATGAAACCTGTCCGGCATCGCCCAAATTTCTGGCATTCCGTTCGACGTAAGGGAGACCCAGATGATCGAAACCGCCCCGGGTCAAAATCCTGCCGCGCGGTGTTTTCGCGATGAAACCAATTTGCATCAGGTAGGGCTCGTAGATGTCCTCAATGGTCACTGCGTCCTCTCCCGTTGATGCCGCCAGAGTATCCAGGCCGACCGGTCCTCCGTCATACATTTCGGCCATGACCCGCATGATCAGCCGGTCATTTCCGTCCAGGCCGATGGAGTCGATCTCCAGCGCTGACAGACCCATTTCACAGATGGCCCGGTTGACGACGTTGTCACCCCTGACCTGAGCATAGTCGCGCATGCGGCGCAAGAGCCGGATGGCGACACGCGGAGTTCCGCGGCAGCGGCCGGACAGCTCACGCAGACCATGATCGTCAATGCCCACTCCGAGCAGGGCGGCGTAGCGGTTGAGAATTTGTGAAATCTCGGAAGGCTGGTAGAGGTCGAGGCGTTGGATCAGGCCAAAGCGGTCGCGCAACGGCGACGTGAGCAGTCCCGCCCTTGTCGTCGCCCCGATCAGGGTAAAGCGGGGCAGGTCCAGCCTGATGGAACGGGCGGATGGCCCTTTGCCGATCAGGATGTCAAGGGCGTAGTCTTCCATAGCGGGGTAAAGGATTTCCTCCACCGTCCGGTTCAGCCGATGGATTTCATCGATGAAAAGAACATCGTGTTCCTGGAGATTGGTCAGAATGGCCGCCAGGTCGCCCTGGCGTTCGATGGCAGGCCCCGAGGTGATGCGCATCTCAACCCCGAGTTCATGGGCGATGATACCCGCCAGGGTTGTCTTTCCCAGGCCGGGAGGGCCGTAAAGCAGGATGTGGTCCAGAGACTCCCCGCGCGCTTTCGCAGCCTCAATGGCGATGCCGAGATTGGCCTTGACCTTTTCCTGGCCGAAGTATTCGCCCCATCGGCGCGGCCTGAGCTGCGGCTCATCTGTTTCATCGCTCAGCGCTTTCCGTGATAAAACGCGCTCTTCCTCAAAACAGCCGTCATCATCTTCCCTCATGGTGCTTTGGAATTCAAACATGGCCCGAACCTGCTTTCCCTTTCAGGATACCAAAGAAGAGGGCGGGACCGCTAGACCGCGGCCATCCGGGACAGGGCACGGCGCAGGAGGCTTTCAACCGTGTCGGATTCATCATGGCCCGCCCGCCGGACGGCATCCAGGGCTTCTGCATTGCTATAGCCCAGCACCATCAGGGCAGCCACTGTCTCGCCGGCAATCCCTCCTGCCTGAGAGGCGGGGGGCGCACCCGGAAGCTGCCTCGTTTCGGAAATTTCCACCCCCGTTTTTTTCAGTTTATCGGTCAATTCCAGAATCATTCGCGCCGCGCCTTTTTTCCCGATCCCCTTGACACGGGTCAGGCGGTCGGCGTCGCCCTGCAGAATGGCCAGGGCAAAAGCATCCGGGCTCAGGGTGCCTACCACTTGTAAAGCCAGTTTGGGGCCGACACCGCTGACCGTCTGAACCAGGATAAACAAATTCTTCTCTTCCTCATTGAAGAATCCAAACAGGCCCATCTCATTCTCGCGGACATGGAGATGGGTGTGGAGAGTCACTGTCTGGCCTGCCGGGGGCAGTGAAGCGATCAGGCCGGGCGCCATTTCTATCTGAAAACCGATCCCCCCCTGCTCAAGGATGATGAATTCCTCCGCTTTTTTGACAATCCGGCCTGTAATGCTGGCAATCATGGTGTACTCCCTGTTACTGGTATCCGCCGACCGCCAGGCTGCTGTCCCGGTTACCCGAGTGCGCGTGGCAGATGGCGACGGCAAGCGCGTCGGCCGCATCGTCCGGTCTTGGCATCTTTCTTAAGCCAAGCAGAACCCGGACCATCTCCTGGATCTGCTTCTTTTCTGCCCTGCCATAACCGGTCACTGCCACCTTGACCTGGATCGGCGTGTATTCATAGACGGGAAGGCCGGCACGTGCCGCCGCGACAACGGCAACTCCCCGCGCCTGGGCTGTTCCCATGGCAGTCGTTGTATTGCGGCTGAAAAACAATTCCTCAACAGCGAAACAATCGGGCCTGTGGCGGTCACTCAGCTCAGCCAATGCCTGGTCGATGGCCAGCAGTCTCTCAGGGAAGGAGGTGTGGGCGTCAGTTTTGATGACACCGTAATCGAGTGCCCGGAGCCGCTTATTTTCGCAGAGGATGACACCGAACCCCGTGATGGCGTAGCCAGGGTCAATGCCCAGAATGATCACCTCAACACCTCCGATGTTTCCTGCCGGCCCGGGCCGGCAAGGACTAGCTCTCCATAAACGCGTGCAGGGCCCTGATATTTTTCACCCAGTCGATGTCGTACATTTCCATGCCCCTGATGATCTTCTTGGCGTCATAAGTTTCGAGCGGCAGCATGAGCTGATCGAAAGAATAGGTGCTGTAGCTCCCGACGCCCAGAATCAGGTTCATCATCTCACCGTCGGTCAGATTGGTTTTGACCTCAGGCATCAGGGCCTCGACCGTTTCGGTCAATTTCCCGACATCGCTGCCCTTCATCTTGTTGAAGAGCGCCATGATGACTTTGCGCTGACGCTCCATCCGCTTGAAATCGGAATCCAGTTTCCTGATTCTGGAATAGTCAAGAGCGGCTTTGCCATTCAGGAGCTGGGGCCCCGACTGAAATGACCCGGCACCGATACTGGTCAAATAGTTGGCCTCGCTTGACGTCAAATCGATGGTGACGCCGCCGACCTTGTCAATGGCCTTGACAAAACCGGAAAAATCGGTGGCGATATAACGCGAAACATCCACCCTGAAGTTGCGCTGAACTGTTTTCATCAAGAGCCTGGGACCTCCCCAGGTATGGGCTGCGTTCAGCATGTAGTTCGAAGAATAATTTTTTCTGTAGGCCGGATCCGGGTCGTTCGGGATACTGACATAAATGGCCCGCATCAGGGAGGTCAGGTGAAAAGACCGGGTCTTCCTGTTAATGGTCAAAAGCATCATGGCGTCTGAACGCCCGTGTGCGTTGGGGTCCCGGGTGTCCGATCCGATGATTAGAATACTGGTGATTTCTTTATTTTGTAAAACAGGAATCCTCATCCCCTCCTTCATGTTGGGAGGGGCATCGATCCCGGAAAGATCCGTCTCAATCTTGATATCGCCGATCCGGTCATAATCACGAAGACCGATAATAAAGTAGAGATAACCGAAGGCAGAGGCCGCTGCGGCCAAGACAAGCCCCGTGAGGATGCCCGCCACGGAAACCAAGAGTTTCCTATTCCCGGATTTTTCTTTTACCATAGCTTGATTATATCCTACTAACCTGAAAAAACGGCAGGATAACTGCCGTCCAAGGGATAGTCAGAGCAAAGACCCTCAAGCGTCGAGCGGCTTGACACGCGCGATGCGGGATTTTCTTCTGGCAGCTGTATTTTTGGCGATCAGTCCGTCCGCAACGGCCCGGTCCATTTTCGCCTGAACCGTACGAGCCAGCTCCTCCGCCTCTGGAAGGCCCTGTTCCCGTGCAGCAATCGCCTTCTTGACCAGGGTCCGAAGCTCACTGCGCCTGTTTTTATTGGCAGCAGCTTTCGCCTGAGACGACCGCACACGTTTCATGGATGATTTAATATTGGGCACGCTTGTTTCCTCCTGCGTCACGATGGGTTCGATGAACAAGGCGTATTCTAACACGGCCGGCAAGAAAGGCGCAAGTCATGGAACCGGTGTGCCGACCGAAAGGTTCCTGGCCCCGACAAAAGAGACGGGTGAATCGGGCACAGAACTCCCTGCTCTTCACCGCTTCCTGTAGTCTTCCGCCAAAATGGCGTAATAGCAGGCATCCGGGAATTGACCGTCCGGCTTGTAGATGGACTGGCGGTGCAGGCCTTCATACTGCATGCCACATTTTTTCATGACATCTCCCGAGTGGGTGTTTGCCGGTTCATGGCAGGACTCAATCCGGTTGACGCCCACCTCCTCGAAAAAGAAGCGGATCAGTTCGGCAAGAGCCTCCGATACGTAGCCCTGATGCCACCAGGGCTTGCCGATGCAGTAGCCGATGTGGACCAGGCGGATATTCTCCCGGCCTTCCACCACCGCAATGCTGCCAATCAGAGTTTCGCTGTCCTTGATCTCGATGCCCCAGCTGTAGTAATTTTTGAAGTCATAGCTGTTGACCCAGGTTCTGAGAATTTCCCTGGTCTCTTCGATATTGACGTGTGGTTCCCACGACAGATATTTCGTCACTTCAGGGTCGCTGGCCCAATTCTTGAACATGGCCTCGGCGTCAGCGACAGTAAAACGGCGAAGGATCAGCCTTTCGGTTTCAAGCCTGACCGTTCCTTTGTGTACCATTAACCCTCATCTCCCCGCTTTTTATATCTCATGTTATCATTGATTGTTAATGCAATCGCGGTGACTGATAGACTTCAGGCACCTTAACCATAGGAGTCATTGATGAATCGTAAAAAAAAGGAAGAAACAGAAACCAGGACAAAAAAAGAAACTGAAGCAAAACTGCGCGTGATTCCGCTGGGCGGCATGCGTGAAATAGGGAAAAACATGACCGTATTCGAATATGGTGACGATCTGATCGTCATTGACTGCGGCATGGCCTTCCCGGATACCCGGATGCCGGGAATTGACGTCATCATCCCCGATTTTACCTATCTGCGCAAGAATCGGGACAAATTCCGGGGGATTTTGATTACACACGGCCATGAAGATCATATCGGCGCCCTGCCCTGGCTGCTCAAGGAATTCGATGTCCCCGTCTACGCGACACCCATGTCCATGAAACTGATCGAGATCAAACTGGACAACACCCGTCCCAAGGTGGAAAGCAAAAAACTTCAGACGGTGCGGGCCGGCGATACACTTGCGATTGGCGCCTTCGAGATTGAATTCATTCATGTCAATCATTCGATCGCCGACGCCGTCTCCATTGCCCTGACAAGTCCTGTGGGGACTGTCTTCTTCACCGGAGATTTCAAGGTTGACTATACGCCGACCACGGTGGATCCCATCGACCTGGGAAAGATCGCAGAAATCGGCAACCGCGGCGTCCTTGCCCTGATCTCCGAGAGCACCAACGCTGAGCGGCCCGGCCACTCCTTGTCGGAGAGAGAGGTCGGGAAAGCCTTCAAGGAAATCTTTTCCGAGGCGGAGGGGCGGATCATTGTAGCCACCTTCTCCTCCAACGTCTTCCGCCTGCAGCAGGTTATCTCGAATGCCGAGTCAGCGGGCCGCAAGGTCCTCATTTTGGGCCGCAGCATGCTGAATGTCTTTGAGGCGGCCAAGAGCCTGGGCTATCTCACTTACAAACCGGCTACCATCATGGATATCCAGAGCATCGACAGTTTTCCGCCCCAGGAAATTGTCATCCTGGCAACGGGCAGCCAGGGTGAACCCATGTCGGCCCTGTCGCGTCTGGCTTATTCGGAACACCACAGCACTGAAATTATGGAGGGCGATACGGTCATCCTTTCCTCCAGCATGATCCCCGGCAATGAGGAGGCCATCTACCGTGTCGTCAACGAGCTTTTCATGAAAGGGGCCCAGGTTATCTATGAGTCACTGTCGGAGGTCCACGCCTCAGGCCACGCCTGCCAGGATGAGTTGAAACAGATCCTGACCCTGACCCGTCCACGGTATTTCATCCCGTCGCACGGTGAGTTCCGTATGCTCTACCGACACGCGGAATTGGCCAGCCGGATGGGCATTCCCAATGACAGGATCGCGCTCGCGAAAAATGGCGACATCCTGGAATTTTCAAAAGACGGCCGCCTGACTTTTGCCGGCTACACCGAAGGCGCCGGCGTCCTGATTGACGGGTCGGGCATGGGGGATGTCGACCAGTACGTACTGAACGACCGTCTCCGCCTGGCAGAGGAGGGAGTTGTGGCAGTCACCATCGTCATCGATGCCCATGCCAACCGCCTTTACGGCGACCCCGTTGTCCAGGCCAAGGGTTTCATCTATGAGAGCGAAATGAAACACGTCGTCGAATTATGCCAGGAGCGGGTCAAGGAAATCGCCCATGACCTCTGGGAGAAGAAAAAGCCGCTTGGTGTTCATATGACGTCAGATGACGTGAGCGACAAGATTCAGAAGACCCTCTTTGAACTGACCCGGAGAAGGCCGGTCGTCATGGTCGCAGTCACCACCGTCTAGGTCAGTTGTGACCGCGTGAAACGCTGACGACACTGTCAATGGCCTTGATCCGGCCCACCAGTTTGTCATACTGTTCCTGGTTTTCGATTTCAACGGTGAGAAGAAGATTGGCGCTGATATCGCGGGCCGAGGATATTCGGGCCGACTGGACCGAAATCTGTTCGTCAGCGATGGCAGCAGATATTTCCGCCAGCAGGTTGGTCCGGTCACGGGCAATAATCCGGATATCGACGGGGTAGACCCGGTGTGATTCTGACGACTGGGTAGTCCACTCGACATCAATCAACCGCGAGGCGCGTTCAGCATCCTCCGGTGACCGGTCGAAGGAGTTCAGGATATTGCGGATATTGGGACAGTCAATCCGGTGGATGGCCACCCCCATGCCCCGCGTCACATAGCCGATGATCTGGTCCCCCGGCACCGGATTGCAGCACCGTGACATCTTGAGCAAGGCGTTGTCAAGGCCCCGGACTTTGACGGGGATCACGGGCTGCTTCCGGGGCTTCTTCTTAACTGCCTTCTTCGGGTCCTTGTCGAGGATCAGGGCCTCGCTCACCAGCAGATTGGGCGGGTTGTGAATGACCTGGCCCGACTTGGAAACACGGTAGCCCAGCTTGACTCTTTCATCTTCCGGCAGAGAAGTGATGTAAGCATCCCGAAGCTTTGGAACGACACGTCCTGCGGGCAGGCCTCCGTAGCCGACTCCGGCCAGCAGGTCGTCGAGCGAATGGATGGAGTAGCGTTTCAGGATGGGCGTATAAAACTCTTTTTTAAGCAGGTCTGATGGGTGAAATCCAAGTTTTTGGACCTCGCGGTCCAGGAGTTCACGTCCCCTGGCAATATTCTCATCACGCCTTTCGCGCTTGAACCAGGAGGAAATTTTATTGCGGGCCGTTCCGCTCTTAACGATGTTGAGCCAGTCGCGCGAGGGTCCCCGGACCCGGTCTGAGGTCAGAATTTCGACAATATCCCCGTTTTTCAGCTCGTAGGTCAGGGAAACCATGCGGCCGTTGACTTTGGCCCCATACATGGAATTACCGATATCACTGTGGATATGATAGGCAAAATCAACCGGCACAGCCCCGGACGGCAGCGAGATCACCTTGCCCATGGGAGTGAAGACAAAGACTTCCTCGGGAATCAAACCTTCCTTCAAAGCGTCCATGTAATCATGGGCGTCACTCATGTCGCTTTGCCATTCGAGGAGCTGGCGGAGCCAGGAAAGGCGGATCTCAAAGACATCCTGCTTTTTCTCAGTCGAGCCTTCCTTGTAACGCCAGTGGGCTGCGATCCCGTATTCAGCTGTCCGGTGCATCTCCTCGGTCCGGATTTGAACCTCAAAAGGAATTCCCCGGTGGCCGATAACGGTCGTGTGAAGGGACTGGTAACCATTGCTCTTGGGCATGGCAATGTAATCCCGAAACCGCCCGGGAATAGGCTTGTAAAGCTCATGGACCAGGCCCAGGACAGCATAGCATTCGCTTACGGTGGGCACGACAATCCGGGTGGCAAACAGGTCGTAAATCTCATCGAGCTGCTTGACCTGGGTTTTCATCTTGCGGTAGATGCTGTAGAAGTGCTTGGGGCGGCCCTCGATTTCCGCCGCGATGCCCATGGCTGCGATCTTGACAGTCAGCTCTTCCGTGATTTCTTTCAGGTATTCTTCCCGGTCGGAGCGGCGCTGGGACAGCATGCCGACCAGTTCATAGTAGGCATCGGGGTCCAGATAACGCAGGCTCAGATCCTCCAGCTCCCACTTGACCCGATGAATGCCAAGGCGGGCGGCCAGCGGCGCGTAGATGTCCAGGGTTTCCCGCGCAGTCGCGATCTGTTTGTCAGGCTCCTTGAACTTCATGGTGCGCATGTTGTGCAACCGGTCGGCCAGCTTGATCAGGACGACCCGGATATCTTTGGCCATGGCCAGAAACATCTTGCGGAAGTTTTGCGCCTGCATCTCCTCTTTCGAAGAATAGGAGATCCGTGACAATTTGGTCACACCGTCGACCAGCTCGGCAACGTCGTTCCCCAAAACTTCCCTGATGTCTTCCAGGGTCACCGGCGTGTCTTCAACCGTATCATGGACCAGGGCTGAAGCCAGTGTATGGTCATCGACCAGGCCCAGATCGAATAGAATTTTCATGGCGGCGACCGGATGGATGATGTAGGGCTCCCCTGTCGCGCGAAACTGATGCCGGTGGGCTTCTTTCGCCAGTTTGTAAGCATCCCTGAGCAGAGTAGCCTCATCCTGGTGGGCCGCCTTTTTCCAGTCTTCGATGAAACGGTCCATCTCGGCATCCGTTTTTGCCAGCATTTCAAGCTGCTCGGCTGTATAGGCGATCGGCCCGGTCATTCAACAATTACCCCCAGCTCTTTCAATTTCCCCCAAAGATGTGAATCTGACAGAGCCGGCCTTTTTCCTCCCTGTTCCAGTTTTGTGCAGGTGAAGCTCCCGTCCCCGTTATCCTTCAGGAGGACAAGACCGGCTTCATCCAAGATGGCAAGTGCCAACAGAAGCTCAGGAGCTCTCACCCCTCTATTATAACGGTGTGATAAAAGCCATGCCAGACGGACGGGAAGAAAGGTGATCTGAGGGCACCGACCGCCGCAAAGCGCTTCCATTGTCTGCCAAAGGGGTCCGAACAGGGAAGAGGACAGGGACAGACTGCCTCCTTCCAACCTGCCCCTTTCTGTCCACTGGCGGTATTCCCTGACCGCCTGCTCATTGATTTGCTGGTGGCGGCCGGGCCGGATTTCAATCAACCTCATTTGGATCGTTTCCTTGTCACGCCAGCGGTTGATCTCGGGGATGGCCATGATTTCGACCCGGTCCCCGGGGGAATAGAATACCCCTTCATTGCTGCGGTTGAATAAAAGCGCATCGAAGACCCGGGCTGAGGGATCGCTTGTCCGCAAGCTGAATTTAAGGTGCCGGCCGTCGCTCACGAAAGTCATCTCATCAACAGTCAAATCTTCCATACAGATGAGAGGCCGTTCAAAACCGCTCCCTGTCGGCTCCAAGGCATCAAACTGGCGGACCAGGCCGATCTCAAACTGATCACCTGTCAGGGCAATATCGGCCAGAAGCGGTTTTTGGCGGACAGACCGGGGGATCGCTTCGACGGCCTCCGTAATCTGTCTGCGGAAAGCCTGCAGGTTCTCGGCCCTGAGCGTCAGCCCGGCAGCACCTGCGTGGCCGCCGAATTTTTCCAGGAGAGGGGCGGCGGATCGGATGACCTCAATCAGATCGAGATTGCCGAAGGAACGCGCGGAACCGGTCAGGATCCCCTCCTCATCTTCATTCAGGGTGATGGCGGGAACACGCAGTTTTTCAGCCAGCCGTGAACTGACGATACCCATGACTCCTGCGTGCCAATTACGGCCAACGGCAAGGGCCACGGAAGCGGCTCCGCCGGCTGATTCAAGTGCTGCCTCGATTGCCTGTGAAAAAATTTCCTGCTCAACCAGCCGTCGCTGCTGATTCAGCCTGTCAAGTTCGCCGGCCAGGTAATCAGCTCTTTCCGGGTCGTCTTCCAGAAGAAGATCCAAGGCCAGCCTGACATCTCCCATCCTGCCGGCCGCGTTCAGGCGGGGTGCCAGCGAAAAGGCGATGTCACGGGCCATCAGCTCCCTGCCGGTCCGCACAAGACGGTCAACGGCCTTCAAGCCCTGGGGCGCAAACTTTTCAAATTCCTTCAGCCCTTCCCGGACCAGGATCCGGTTGGCATCAACGAGCGGCATAACATCCGCGACCGTGCCGACTGAGGCCAGGACCAGCAAGCCTGGACGGGAATCCGCCACCCTGCCCAGTTTCCTGTCAAGGGCCAGTGTCAACATAAAGGCGACCCCGGCACCTGACAGATGGCGGAAAGGATAGGTTTCGCCGGCCAGTGCCGGGTTGATAAGGGGCACCCCTGTCCAGCCGCCGCCACTCGTTTCCAGATGGTGGTCAGTCACAATGACGTCGATGCCCCTCCCCTTGAGGTCCCTGATCAATTCCGGGGAGGAGGTGCCCGTGTCGACTGTGATGACCAGACCGGGCCGGTGCAGCTCTATCTCGTCCACCAGCGCTTCCGAGAGGCCGTAGCCATCATCAAAGCGGTCAGGGATCAGGATGTCCGGCTGATGGCCCAGCTCGGCAAAATACCTTGCCAGCAGGGCGGCGGCCGTCAGTCCATCAGCATCGTAATCACCGAAAATGAGAAAGCGGGGCTGCTGCTTTTCCAGATGTGTCCCGATTAAATCACAGGCATCCGCCATGGAACGGAAGAGAAAAGGGTCCGGCAGATCTTTCAAGGCAGCGTGAAAGAGCTGGTTGCGTTTCTCCTCGGTATCAAATCCCCTGGCTTCCAAAATCCGCTGCAGAACCGTCCGGTCCCCGCCGGATGAAACAGTGCTCTCCGCCACTTTCCAGGGAACCGGCATCAGCCAGTTCAACAACTCCTGCTTGCTAATCTCCTGCTGCATGGAATCTTTGTCCTGCTTTCTCTTCCATAGAAAAGAGGCCCGCTGTCAGGCACAACGAACCTCTTACTTGTCTTCCTTGAAAAATCAGCGCTTGCGCTTTCTGGCGGCTTCGGCTTTTTTCTTGCGTTTAACACTGGGTTTTTCATAGTGTTCGCGTTTGCGCACTTCAGCCAGCACACCGGAACGGGCGCAGGAACGCTTGAAACGTCTCAGCGCACTGTCCAGGGATTCATTTTCCTTTACACGAATCTCCGTCAACCTTATCCCTCCCCTCACAGTGGACTCTGAGCAACCCAACAGGATTCACAGTTCCCGAGTAGTATACAATGAAGGTGACTCGAACGTCAAATAAAGGGCGCTGGGAAAGCGCAATCGGAGGAGCTTGCAAGCCATCATGCCAGGACCGCGATCCAGGGGAAAAAACAAATCCGGCGGGGCCTCTGTCCGGCACGCTGCCTTTGTGCCTGCGCTGACTGCCTGCCTCTTGTGCCTGGCACTTATTCCTGCAGCCAGGGTTCAGGCCGCAACCGATCAAGCAGGTACTTTCGTTGAAAAAGCCGAAGCAGACATCCGGATCAATCTGGACGGAACCGTCGACATCGTTGAATCCATTACTTTCCATTTTCAACATAAGAAGACTGCACTTCCCTTCGATCTGATTTTCCCACTGGAAGGCGAGCCTCACCTTGAAATGCTTGAACTGGCCAGGGAAGAGGGCGCGGATCAGGGCAAGTACATCCCCATCCCCCGCCAAGACAAGCTAAGGCCACAGCCCCTGTCCTATTCAACTGTCAGGAAAAGGGACCGGATCCGGGCGGTAGTCGATTCAACTGGACTGCAAGGCCGCTGCACCTTTCGAATCACCTATCAGTGGAACCGCGGCGTCATTTTGAAAGAAGGCAGGGCAATCGTCTCAGGGCCGTTGCTTGCCGTCCGCCCTGATACACGTATCGAGACCATGAAATGGACGCTCCATTTCCCAGAAGGAATCCGGATGGATCTCAGCCAGATCACACCCGTTTCCATCCGGGCCATGACCATGAAAAAAACCTCGGAGCGAACGATTTCCTACATCGACAATCAGACCTTTTACAAAATCGACGGAATCGCCCTGATCATCAGTATGCCCGGAAACAGTTTCCCCCTGATTTTTCCCGCTTCCGACAAGACGTCTTTGTCCTCCCTCTTTGAGAAGGCCGACAGGCAATCCTGGCAGCTGTCCAGGCTTGGCATGCTTCGCCTCTCCCTGATCCGCGTGGTTGTGCCTTTGGCGGCGGCAGGCCTTTTGATCTATGTGACGCTTTATCTGATACAGATCATGGGACTGGGACTGCCAGGGAGGAATTTCGCCCGCTGGCCTGTATCGGAGGCGCCGGCCTTGGTGGCCAAGCTGGCCAGGATACATCCCCGTGACTCCCTCCTGCTCCTGGGCACCCTCCTCCAGCTCATCAATCGCAAAGAGGTCCTTTGGCGCGATGAGATCTTCAGCTGGAGGAAACCGGGCCGTAATGATTTCTCAGGATTCACGGCCTGGGAAATAGTCCTTTTGCAGTGGCTCTTTGCCGGCCATGAAAGCTACGATCATACCTTGGCCCCTGAGCGCCTCCGGCTGGCGGCCCGTGATCCCGATTTCCGTGAACTGGCAACCCGCTTCCGGGCTCAGATTGACAAGGAATTCAATCACAGCGGCCTGAAAAACCTGAAATTGACCTCCTCGTTCAGGTTATTCTTTATCGTCTTCGCCGCTTTGTTTTTTGTCCTGTCGGGCCTGCTTTTCCTGATCACCCACGCAGCAACCGCCTTTTTGCTCCTTATTCCAGCCCTCTTCTTTGCCTTGGGAGGGATCACTTTTCGTTTTTTGACAGGCAAAGGGGTCAGACGCTACCTCGAAACACGCCGTTTCATGCGGAAGCTGGCCAGCCCCCAAATGATCATCGATTCATGCGCCGGAAGGCTCAACGAGGCCGAAACGGTGATCAGCACCCTCCCGGCCGCCATTGCCCTGAAGAAAAGAAAGGCTTTCTTCAAGGGACTTCGTGCACTCCCCCGTCCCCTGTTCATGCGGGCATCTTACGCCCTCCTCCATGTTTACCGGCAGCTGCCCGTACCGGGAGAGGACAAGCTGGCCACAATCTCTTCCGATGACGAATTTGAACGGCTGCGACTCAAAATTGAAGAGATGGAACGGATCTTGTCTGCCTGGGAGGAGTTTTTTGACTCCTGCTTTATTTAGACAAGGACGGAAGAAGGGCCGAGGCAACACAGAAACAGGAAATTCCCTGGCCGCGCCCGAAGGAGGTCAAGTCTTCGCCGGTCGTGGCTGTGATGGCAACCCTGGAAACGGGAAGCTTCACGAGGTCAGCAATTTCCTGGCGCATCCGGTCGATGACAGCGGAAAGATCGGGTCTTTTGGCTTCAATTGAAAAGGATAGATGGGTCAGGCGGATGTCTCCAAGGAAAGAAAGGGCCTGGCTGACGTAAGCGCGGCTGTCGACGATTCCTTGGCGGCACATGGCGTCTGCGACTTGGCCCAGTACCTGTTGGCCGCAGAGTCCTGAGATGGCGTTGGTCAGGGCGTGCAGGACCACGTCGGCATCGCTGTTCCCATCAAGCGGCGGGCAGCCTTCAATCACCAAACCGCCCAGCACCAGCGGTCTGTCTTGGGCCGCTGAATCCCCTTCGGGCAAAAAACGATGGCTGTCCTGTCCGATTGAGCTGATGGCAATCATCTTTTATCCCCGCGCTTCATCAATCCTGCTGCTGCCTCCGATGCCCTGAGCACATGATACCCCTTGGAACGGGCAAGTGTCTCGACCTTGCCAAAATAGTTTTCAAGTTCGCGCCTGGCAGAGGCTGCCCCCTGCTTGACCCGGATCACCACATAGAGGCTGCCGTCCGGCGAAAGGGCCCTGGCCGACTCCCGGAAGAGACGATAGACCACTTCCTTGCCCGCGCGGATTGGCGGATTGGTCAGGATAAGATCGTAGACACCATCCGGAACGCCGTCACACTCCACCAAAGTGACACGCTTGTCAAGCCCCGCCCTGGCAATATTGCCGGCTGCCAGCTGAAGCGCGCGACGGTTGACGTCACTGGCAATAACCGTCACCCGGGGGCGAAGCCTGGCAAGGGCAATGGCTGCGACCCCTACGCCCGTTCCAAGGTCGAGGACTCTTGAAGGCCTGTCCGGAAACACACCCAGAACGGTCTTAACCAATAAATCGGTGCCAGGATCCAGGCGATGGCGTGAAAAAACCCCGCTGTCAGTTTGGAATTGAAAGGCAAGCTGCTCCCAAGAAGCCCGGACCATGGCATAGTCGTGCCCGGTGTCCGGGTCGGAATCGAAATAATGTGACTGTCTCTGCGGCATCACTTGCCTCCCCGGCTTCGCCTGACTTCCCGTTCTCTTTCCGGCAGATAAACCCTCTGCGCCCAGGGCGTTCGTTTCAGGGCTGACAGGAGGGGCAGTCCGATGCCGAACACGACCAGGGACTGGGAGAGAAAAAGGGCACCGACACTGCCTGCCACCAGGGCCGCTGTGACACGGCCGGGCCTGATCAGGAAGGGCAGATAACCGCCGACGACCATGGCATTGAGCAGAACAGGGGGAAGGAGCGGGACAAGCCTGGCGGTCAAATCCTTCCGGGAAAAAACCCTGCTGACTACCGCCTCTCCCCCAATTTCATCCGCCAGCCTGCGGCGCCAGGGTCTTGCCAGCCACCAGGTTAAAAGAGCAGCTGCCAAAGTAACCGCACTGCCCCCCAGGATATCGACCAGGCCCAATGGGGCGGGATTGAGCAGGTTGGAAAGCAGGCAGCCGGCGAACACACCCATGACGGCAGAGGGGAAAAGCGCCGGAAGCGCGGTCAGTGCCTCTGCCAGCCGCAGCTGAATAAAGGAGAAACTCATAAAAGAAGTGACCAGGGTCAGCGCCAGATAGAGGGCGGCAATCAGGGCACTTTGAGTCAACGCGGCGAGCGCGGCCGACGGTCGCCGGCGGCCCTGCTTTGACCCGGAGCCATCCATGGTCCGGTCAGCTTTGCCCTGCCGGGACCCTAACGGCAAAAACCATGGAGTGCCCGTTGATGTCCCACGCCTGCCCCTTGATACCGCCAGGGAGCTCATCCTCCCCGTCAAAGTAGATCAATTGGTCGGCCAGGACATCGGACATGATGGCGTCGGCATAGCGGTCGATCAGGGGGGTCTGTTCACTGCGGCCTACATAAAGATGAATGCGGTCAGTCACCTCAAAACCGCTGGAACGGCGCATGGTCTGGATCTTGCTGACCATCTCGCGGACAAAACCCTCCTCGATCAGGGCCTCTGACAGAACCGTGGACAGGGCGACTTTGATCCCGCCGGCGCTTTCGATGGCGTAGCCCGCCGCCGGGATCTCCTCAACCAGCAGGTCTTCAAGTGACAGGTCGTAGATTTTGTCTCCCACAGCCAGTTGGATGCTTTCCCCCTCCTCCAGCTGCTCCATGGTGGCCCTGCCCGGCAGGCCTTCAATCAGTGAGCGGGCCTGCTGCAGATCACCGCCCATCCGCCTTCCCAGAGTCCGCAATTGCGGCTTGAAGGAATAATCGATCAGCTTTCTGTCATCGGTATCAAATCTCAGATCCTTGATGTTGAGTTCATCGCGGACCAGGGCAGAGAGTTCTTCGGACAGCGGCTCCATACCGACAACCACCATCTCAGCCAGGGGCTGACGGATTTTGAGCTGGGCATTGTTCCTGGCAGCCCGCCCCAGTGAAACGAGCTCCAGCACACGCTCCATCTCGGCTTCAAGCGCCTTATCGATCCTGTCTTCATCCGCAGCCGGGTAATCACACATATGGACACTTTCCGGGGCATGGGGCGAACGGTCCGCAACCAGGTTCAGATAAACCGTTTCCGCCATAAAGGGTGTAAAGGGAGCAATTACGTAGGCCATGGTGGAGAGGACATGGTGGAGAACCAGGTAGGCGGTGATTTTGTCTGTATCCATGTCCGGCCCCCAGTAGCGCTCCCGCGAACGTCTGACGTACCAGTTGGACAGGTCTTCGACAAAGCTTTCCAGAGCCCGGGCCGCCGTCGTGACGTCACAGACCTCCAGCCTGTGGTCCACCTCCCTGATCAGGGAATGCAGCCTGCTTTCAATCCAGCGGTCCATGACTGTCTTGAATTCATCCAAGGGAAAGTCCTGGTAATCAGCCGGATCGAAGCGGTCAATATTGGCGTAGAGAATAAAGAAGGCATACGTATTCCAGAAGGTCCCCATGAAACGCCGCTTGGCTTCGTTGACCGCGTCTTCAGAAAAACGGGCGGAAAGCCAGGGCTGGCTCCCCGAATAAAACATCCATCGCATGGCGTCGGCCCCTTCGAGGTCCAGGATATGTCCCGGTTCGACGATGTTGCCCAGATGCTTGGACATCTTGATGCCGTCCTTGTCAAGGACATGGCCCAGAACCAGGCAGGTCCTGTAGGCTTCTTCATCAAAGAGGGCCGTGCTGATGGCGTGCAGGCTGTAGAACCACCCCCTTGTCTGGTCAATGGCTTCTGAGATAAAGTCAGCAGGCATGCGCTCCAGTGTCAGCTCCTCGTTCTCAAAGGGGTAGTGGTACTGCGCGTAGGGCATGGCGCCGGAATCATACCAGCCGTCAATCACTTCGGGAACCCGGGACATGGTTTTGGAACAGGCCGGGCAGGTCAGGTGAACCTGGTCAATCATGGGTTTATGCAGCTCAATGTCTTCCGGGCAGCCGGGCGACATGGCCTTCATCTCTGCAATGGACCCGACCATGTGCAGATGCCCGCAGGATTCGCACTGCCAGACGGGCAGCGGGGTCCCCCAGTATCGTTCGCGCGAGATGCACCAGTCAATGACACTCTCCAGAAAATGGCCGAAACGGCCGGGCCCGATATGGGCCGGGATCCAGTTAATCTTGTCGTTGTTCTCCAGGAGCTGGCCGCGCAGCTTGGTCATCTCGATGAACCAGGCGGTCCGGGCATAATAAATGAGCGGGGTGTCACAGCGCCAGCAGAAGGGATAGGTATGCTCGGTCATCTCCTCGGACAAGAGGAGGTTGTTGCGGCGCAGGAGTTCCACCAGGCCGTCATCGGCATCCTTGACGAAGACGCCGGCAAAACCCTCGACTTCTTCGGTCATGGTGCCGTCTTCGGCGACAAGCTGAATCATGGGCAGATCGTTGGCGCGGCCGATCCGGGCGTCATCCTCGCCGAAAGCCGGCGCGATGTGGACGATGCCGGTTCCGTCCGTCAGGGTGACGTAGGGGTCGCTGACCAGGAAGTAGGCCTTTCTCCCCGATTTTTCGACCCCTTCGAGCCCGAAGGTGTAAAGCGGTTCATATTCACGGCCCAGCAGGTCGCTGCCCAGATAGGTTTCAAGGATCCGGGCGTCCTGGCCGAATACCCTGTGACAGAGCTCCCGGGCAATGATGTAGCGGGGCCTGCCCGGTGAACCGTCCGGCTCCCCGTCGACCTCACAGAGCACATAATATTCGTTGGCATTGACGCAGAGGGCCACGTTGGAAGGCAGGGTCCAGGGTGTGGTCGTCCAGACGGCGTAGTAGGTGTCCGGCTGATCCTTGGCCCGGAAACGCACGTAGACCGAACGCTCCGAAATATCCCGGTAGCCCTGGGCTACCTCATGGCTGGAAAGCGAGGTCCCGCAGCGGGGGCAGTAGGGAACCACCTTGTGGCCTTGATAAATCAGGCCCTTGTCCCAAATTTGTTTAAGCGACCACCAGACGGATTCGATGTAATCGTTCTCGTAGGTGATGTAGGGATGCTCCATATCCGCCCAGAAGCCAATACGTTCGGACATCTCCTCCCATTCGCCCTTGTATTTCCAAACTGATTTTTTGCATTCCCTGATAAAGGCTTCAACGCCATAGGCCTCGATCTGGTCTTTGCCGTCCAGACCCAGTCTTCTCTCGACTTCCAGCTCAACGGGCAAACCATGGGTATCCCAGCCAGCCTTGCGGGGCACATAAAAACCTTTCATGGTCCGGTAGCGCGGTATCAAATCCTTAATGACACGTGTCAGCACATGGCCGGCGTGAGGCATGCCATTGGCAGTCGGCGGGCCGTCGTAGAAGGAGTAAATCGGCGCACCCTGACGATTTTCCATGGACTTTTTGAAAATATCATGCTCTTTCCAAAAAGCCAGGATCTTTTTTTCGCGCGGAACAAAATCGAGACTGCTGTCCACTTTTTCGTACATGAATCGTTTTCTCCTTGCCGATCGCCTTTCAGTGCGGACCGCAGGCTGGTCCAGGCATAATGGCCCTGCCGATATCCAAATGATTATAGTGTCAGCCGCCTCTTTGTGTCAAACAAAAGGGCTGGGCGCCTCTTTAGGCAAAATGTCCCCCCCCTATTGCCCGGTTCGGTCAAGCGCCACAATTGAATCCGCCGGCCGCATGTCCTGGGAAGTCAGCCCCGCAGGCCTGTCAGCTTGATAATGGCTTTCCCAAATGTGGCGGTGTTAATGGTATGTTCATAATTCAATGCTAGTTTGGAGACGGAGATTTCTCCACAGAGGATTTTTGAGGAGGTATTTATGTTTGAAAAATCGTTTAAGCTCAAAGAACGCGGCGTGACCGTGAAGGGTGAGCTTGCGGCCGGTTTGACCACGTTTATGACGATGGCCTATATCCTGGCCGTCAACCCCGATATTTTGAGTGTGACGGGCATGAATGCGGGCGGTGTTCTGATCGCGACGGCGTTATCATCCGCCATCGCCTGCGTCTGCATGGCCTTCATGGCCAACCTGCCCTTCGCCCTGGCGCCGGGCATGGGGCTTAACGCCTACTTCGCCTTTTCGGTCGTGCTCGGCATGGGGTATTCCTGGCAGTTCGCGCTTTTTGCTGTCTTTGTCGAGGGACTGATCTTCATTGTCCTGTCACTGACCAATGTCCGCGAGGCCATCTTCAACGCCATCCCGCTCACACTTAAGCACGCAGTCGGAGCAGGCATCGGGCTCTTCATCGCCTTCATCGGCCTGCAGAACTCGGGCCTGGTCCAGCAGAATCCGGCAACAGCGGTTGAGCTGATTCCATTCAAGGACCTGATGAACGGTGCCGGACTTCTAGCCCTGCTGACCCTGGTAGGCGTACTCATCATCGGCGTCCTGGCCTACAAGAATGTCAAAGGCGCCCTCCTGATCGGCATGTTTGCCGTCTGGATCATCGGTATCATTCTCCAGGCCGTGGGACTCTACGTCCCCAACCCCGAGGCCGGGCTCTTCTCGCTCTATCCGCATTGGGGGCTGCCTGACTTTGCCGGCTTCGGCCAGATTGCCGGTCAGGCCTTTTCGTCGACCGCCTTTGCCAACTTCAATATCGCTGACTTCCTGGTCATCATGTTCTCCTTCCTCTTTGTCGATATTTTCGATACCCTGGGGACCCTGATCGGTGTCGCTGACAAGGCGGGCATGCTGGACGAAGAAGGCAAGCTGCCCCAGATCCGGGGCGCCCTCATGGCTGACGCGGTCGGCACGGTGGTCGGCGCAGTTGCCGGCACCTCGACCGTCACGACCTACGTTGAAAGCGCTGCGGGCGTCGCTGAGGGCGGCCGCACGGGATTGACCGCACTGACAACAGGAATTCTCTTCCTGCTCGCCATCATCCTGTCGCCCATCTTCATTTCGATTCCGTCCTTCGCGACCTCAGCCGCTTTGATTTACGTCGGTTTCCTGATGCTTTCGTCCATCCTGAAGGTTGACTTCTCGGATATTTCCGAAGCCCTGCCCGCTTATGTTGCCCTCTTCGCAATGCCCTTCTTCTACAGCATTTCGCACGGCATCATGTTCGGCATCATCTTCTACGTTCTGGTCAACATGATCAGCGGGAAATTCAAGAAGATCAGCCCGCTTATGTACATCCTGGCCATTGCGTTCATCCTGAAATTCGCCCTGCTCGGATAGAACGCCGCTGCAAAACACATCAACATATCCTCTGTTTCGAAAAGCCCGGGCCTGCCGCCCGGGCTTTCCACATCAATCTCTTGCAGGCCCGGCTCCCTTTCGTGTAGGCTGGTCTCCATGAACCCCATTCTTCTCTTCTTCCTGGTGTTGATGGCTGCCGGAGCGGCCTGTCTGTTTTACGGTTTTTTCCTCGAGCCGCGCTGGATCCGGGTCAGGGAAGTCTTCATTCGAGCCGGCCATCAGGAAATCCGGGGTAAAACCTTCCTTTACTTTTCCGACCTCCACACCGGAACTTCCACGACTAAAAGGAAACTGGACCGGCAGATGCGTGCCATCATGAAAATAAAACCGGATGCCATCTTCTTCGGCGGTGATCTGGTCGAGGAGAAGACGCCACTCCCTGACTCCAACTTCCAAAATATGGTGATCCATGCCCTGTCATCCCTTGAGGCCCCGCTTGGCAAATGGGCCATCTACGGCAACCACGACGTGGAAGCACCCCGCTTTCGCACCTGGGTGACCGGTGTCCTGGAGTCATCAGGTTTCACTCTTCTGGAAAACGAGGGGATCCGGCTGGCCGGCCTGCCTGTCTGGGGTTTCGCCAACACCCATCACGGAGAACCCTGCCTGGATCTTCAAGCCTTCAGCCAGCTTCTGGATCAATCAGGAGAGAATCCTTGCCCGCTTTTCCTGGTCCATGAATCCGACTGGTTCCCCCGGGCCATGCCCTGGAAGGGAAAAGGTCTGGTTATTGCCGGCCATTCCCACTATGGACAGGTAACGCTTTTCGGCCTCCCGCTCATCCGGCCGGCCGGCGCCAAAAAATACTGGCGCGGCCGCTATCAACTGGGCCAAAACCTGACCATGCTGGTGAGCGCAGGCCTGGGAACCGTCCACATTCATGCCCGCTTTTTTGCCAGGCCCGATCTTCTACTTTTGCGGTTCGGAAAGGAATAGGGATCTCTTTTTGCTGATCTGCTCATCGACGCGGTCCATGTAGACAAGCAAGTCCTTGGGGTTATGGATGCGCCGGGCCGTGAGCTCATGGACGGCCTTTGAGGTCGAACCGCTTCCCAGTCCCACGACCGGAACCCGGTCACTCATCATAGCCACATTGTAAAGTGAACCGCCGGTCCGTGTGAATCCGGTATTTTCCAGGCCGGACCGGCAATTTTTCTGCTTGTAGAGGTAATAAGGCCGGTAGCCCTCTTTCCGAAGCAAGTCATGTGACCGTTCAACCGCGTCCATCAAGGCAGGATCAGGCAGGAGAGCATCCCGGTCATCAAAGAGGCGGTCCAGATAAGATCCCCTTTTGATTGCCAGGGTGTGGAGGGTGATGCTCTCCGGCCCCAGAGCCATGACACGGGCAAGGGAATCGAGCAGGTCGTCCGCCCCTTCGCCGGGGAGGCCGGCGATCAAATCCATGTTGATATCAGAAAAACCCATGGAGCGGGCGAGCCGGAAGGCAACGGCTGTTTCTTCCGCTGTATGGCGGCGCCCGATCCGCCGCAGGGTCCCGTCCTTCATGGTCTGCGGATTGATGCAAAGCCTGTTGAAACCAGACGCCCGGATCAGCTCAAGCTTCTCCCGGTCAATGGTATCGGGCCGGCCCGCTTCCATGGTCAGCTCGGCCTTGTCCCCCAGGGGTGTGACTGCCAGAACCTCCTTCAGGTAACGCTGGAAAAGAGGAGCCGGCAGGCTGGTCGGTGTTCCGCCGCCATAATAGACGGCAGCAATTTTGTGATAAAAACCACTGTCGAACAGGCCCCGGGCCTCCTGAATGACCGTATCCACATAGCGGCCGAGGCTTTCCTGCTGCCTTTGTGCGTCCTGGGTGATAAAGCTGCAGTAAAGGCATCTGCCCGGACAAAAGGGCAGGCCCACATAAAGGAGTGCCTCCCCCTCTCCGATCCTATCAAGCAGCTTTTCTTCGGCAAGTGCTGTTTCGACGGCCAGTTCTGCCTTGGACCAATCAAGCAGCCAGTAATCAAAAAGGTCACTCACCGCCTGTTCAGGCGACGACCGGCCGATCAGCTGGAGCGCGATCTGGGTCGGCCGCACCCCTGTCAGGGCGCCCCAGGGAAAGGTCCTGCCTGTCGCTTGCGAAAGAATCAGGTAAAGCTGACGTTTCAGCACCCGCCTGATCTCGTGAAGTGGAATGGTTTCCGTCACCCCCGGCGGATTCTCTCCCTCAAGCTGTGTCGTCACGGTCACCCTTTTGTCTGAGCGGCCGCACCTTGAGGCGGCACGCGCCTCAGCAGGCTTGACGGCGGGATCAACCCGCGAACTGACGGTAAGCCTATCCGGGTGAGAGAGTGCCAGCAAGGCGGCCTCCTCCTCTTTGGCTGATCCAAAAAAAAGACGGACCACATCGGCCAGCGCGGCCATCTCCCTGTGCCCCTCTGCCTCGATCCGGGCTGCCATAGTCAGTTTCCTAGCCGAAAATTCCCGTTTTGTTCAAAAGGAAGAGGATGAAAAGGATAATTGGCTGGTGGACGAAGTAGACCCAGAGGGAATGGCGCCCCATGAAGCGGATGGGACGGGTCAGCCTGTAGAAGCGGCCATCGTACCGGGTGAAGGCCTCGCCCGTCGCATAAAGCGTATGCCCGACTGCAGCGCCTGACAGAAAAAAGCCAATCCAGGGGAAAATCGGCATGCGGTCGAGCAGGTGAACGCCTTTAGCGGGGGCTCCCAGCATGATCAGGAAGGGATTGGATGAATAGTCAGGAAGAATGGGTTCAATGAAGGTGGCGGCAAAAATGGCCAGCATGCCGATGATAATCAGGAGGCCGGGGAAAAGGTGGGGCCGGTAGGATTCTGTATCTTCACTTTCATGGCTTGCTTCCTCGCGGGGGTCAGGGATCCATTTCAGCCGGACGGCCAGCCTTTCGAGCAGAGCATAGGCGACCGTCGACAGGGCGACCACATGGATCACATTGAAGAGAAGAAGGCCGGTGCCGGCGAATCCATCGACAAAAATCGACAGGGCAGTCGCGGTGATGGCGAATAAAACCATGCGGAAACCGCGTTTCAGGCTGTTGCGGGAAAAGCGGGAGCTGGCGCCAGAAACTGAAAGGAAAACGACAAGCACCAGGGGGCGGCCGATTTCATAAAACCAGTAACTGTGCTGAAAAGCCACAAAGTCCTGATGGTAGATGTCGTAAAGGTCACCGATGGTGTGGTGGAACATCATGAGCGTGAGGGCGCAGCCTCTTAAAAAATCGAGTTCCGGAATCCGCCGCCTGACCACTTTCTCTTCAATCTCCACGCCCGCACCTCCGGATTTCATAAAAAAACGGCACTGGAGCTTTCATTGTAGACCTCCAGCGCCGCTCTTATCAAGACTTGGCCTTCTATTTCCTGCGCGGATACCTCAATGCCGACTGGGCGGCCGAGAGCCGTGCGATCGGCACCCGGTAAGGCGAGCAGGACACGTAATCCAGTCCGACCATCTGGCAAAATTCAACCGAATAGGGATCGCCGCCATGTTCGCCGCAGATACCCAGTTCCAGATCCGGTTTTGACTTGCGGCCCAGTTCGACGGCCATCCGCATCAGCTGGCCCACTCCCTCGCGGTCCAGGTGGGCAGTCGGGTCCGTCTCAAAAATGCCGGCCTGGTAGTAGGCTTCCAGAATCTTCCCGGCATCGTCGCGTGACAGACCGTAGGTCATCTGGGTCAGGTCATTGGTGCCGAAACTGAAGAAATCCGCTTCCTCCGCCACCTTGTCTGCCGTCAGACAGGCGCGGGGAATCTCGATCATGGTTCCGACCCAGTATTTCAATTCCCGGCCTGCTTCCTTGATCAGGCGGTCAGCGGTCGACTTAATGAAGCGGTTCAGGTATTCCAGTTCCTTGACCTCACTGACCAGGGGGACCATGATTTCCGGCATGACATTGATTCCTTCCTCGGCCGCCTGCAAGGCCGCACCGATGATAGCCTCCGTTTGCATCTCCGCGATCTCGGGGTAGCTGACCGCCAGCCGGCAGCCCCGATGGCCCAGCATGGGATTCAGCTCGTGGAGTTCCTCAATGATCTCACACAAGCGGTCGTATCCGATGCCCAGCTCTTCGGCCAGTTGCTTGATTTCTCCTTCGTTTGTAGGCAAAAACTCGTGGAGAGGAGGATCCAGGAGACGGATGATGACAGGATAACCGTCCATAACCCGGAAGAGCCCCAGGAAATCCTCCTGCTGCATGGGCTTGATTTTTGCCAGGGCCTTGCGTCTGTCCTCCTCGGTCCTGGCCACAATCATCTGGCGGAAGAGGAAAACGCGCTCAGCTTCAAAGAACATATGCTCTGTGCGGGTCAGCCCGATTCCCTGGGCCCCCAGATCCAGAGCCACCCGGGAGTCGTGGGGGGTATCTGCGTTGGTGCGGACCTTCATGTCGGCTATCTCATCCGCCCATTCCATGATGGTCTGGAAGTTACCTGACATCTCGGCCTCCCTGGTCGCGATGCTGCCTTCATAGACCAGGCCGGTTGATCCGTCAAGCGAGATGAAGTCATCGCAGCCGTACACGCGGCCGTTGATGGTCATGGTCCGGTTTTTCTCATTGATCAGGGCTTCGGAGCAGCCCGAAACGCAACACTTGCCCATGCCGCGGGCAACGACCGCCGCGTGGGAGGTCATGCCGCCGCGCGTCGTCAGGATCCCTTCAGCCGCGGCCATGCCCTGGATATCTTCAGGAGAGGTTTCTTCACGGACCAGAATGACGGACTGGCCGGCCTCCTTGGCGGCTGTCGCCTGTTCAGCTGTGAAGACGATCTGGCCCGTCGCCGCACCGGGCGAAGCGGGAAGACCCTTGGCAATGCGTTTGCCCGCTTCAAGGGCCTTGGGGTCAAAGGCCGGATGCAAGAGGGCATCCAGCTGCTTGGGATCAATGCCCAAAAGGGCTTCCTCGCGCGAGATCAAGCCTTCGGCGACCAGGTCGACAGCAATCTGAAGAGCAGCCGTTGCGGTCCTTTTCCCGTTTCTTGTCTGGAGGATGAAGAGCTTGCCATTTTCAATGGTGAACTCCAGGTCCTGCATATCGCCGTAGTGACGCTCCAGTTGATGAGCAATGTCGGTAAACTGCTGATAGACTTCCGGCATCTGTTCAGCCAGGTGATCGATGGGGAAAGGAGTGCGCACCCCGGCCACCACATCTTCGCCCTGGGCATTCATCAGGTACTCGCCGTAAAGCTTGTTTTCTCCGGTGGCGGGATTTCGCGAGAAAGCGACACCGGTCCCCGAGCTTTCGCCCATATTGCCGTAGACCATCTCCTGGACATTGACTGCCGTGCCCCAGTGCGAGGGAATATTATGCATCTTGCGGTAATAGACGGCGCGTTCAGTGTTCCAGGAACGGAAAACCGCTTCAATGGCAAGGATCAGCTGCCGCTTGACATCCTGCGGGAAGGCTTCCCCCTTTTCCCTGGCGTAGATGGCCTTGAACTCATTTTCGATCCGCTCAAGATCGTCGGCATCAAGGTCCAGGTCGGATTCAATGCTGCCTTCTTTCTTAACCGCTTCGAAGGCCTCTTCGAAATGGCTGCGTGAAATGCCCATGACCACATCGGAAAACATCATGATGAAACGGCGGTAGCTGTCAAAGACGAAGCGGCGGTTGCCTGTTAGTCTGGCCAGCCCCTCGGCCACCTCATCATTGAGGCCCAGGTTCAGGACCGTGTCCATCATCCCCGGCATGGAGGCACGGGCCCCGGAGCGGACCGACAAAAGAAGGGGGCGCTCAGGATCACCGAAGACCTTGCCCGTAAGCTGCTCGGTTTCAGCCAGCCTCTCAAAGATCTGGCTGCGGATTTCGTCCGCGATCATCTGCTTGTCCGCGTAATAACGGTTGCAGGCTTCGGTTGTCACAATGAAGCCATTGGGCACGGGCAGGCCAAGGCCGGACATCTCTGCCAGGTTGGCTCCCTTGCCGCCAAGAAGGTCGCGCATGGAAGCGTCGCCTTCCGAAAACATATAGACGTATTTCGTCATTTCATATCCTCCCAAAGATAATCTATCCATCAGGCGCCGGGCTTTGCGACGGCGTCAATTAGAGCCAAAGCTGTCATGGCAGATCGAATTTTCCCTTGAAATACTCAACCAGCCGGTCCATCGGAAGCCTGATCTGCTTCATGCTATCCCGTTCCCGGATGGTTACCGCCTGATCCTCAAGCGATTCAAAGTCATAGGTTACGCAGTAAGGCGTGCCGATCTCGTCCTGGCGCCGGTAGCGGCGGCCGATAGACTGGCGGTCGTCGTACTCGCAGCGATAATGCCGGATCAGGTCGTGGTAGACCGCTTCCGCTCCCTGGCGCAATTTGCCCGACAGGGGCAGAACGGCGATCTGGACGGGTGCCAGCGCGGGCAGGAAACGCAGGACCGTGCGGACCTCCCCCCCCTCCAATTCTTCCTCGTCGTAGGCCTCCGACAAAATGGCCAAAAAGAGGCGGTCAGTCCCGAGCGAAGGCTCCACTACGTAGGGGATGTATTTTTCGTTTTTTTCAGGGTCGAAATACCGTAGGTCCTCCTTGGAGTATTCCATATGCTGTTTCAGGTCGTAATCGGTCCTGTCGGCAATCCCCCAAAGCTCGCCCCACCCAAAGGGGTAGAGGTATTCAATGTCGGTTGTGGCAGCCGAATAAAAAGACAGTTCTTCTTTCGAGTGATCCCGCAATCTCAGATGGTCCTCTGAAATCCCCAGATCCAGAAGCCACTGGTAGCAAAAAGACCGCCAGTAACCAAACCACTCGAGATCGGTTCCCGGTTCGCAGAAAAACTCCAGTTCCATCTGCTCAAACTCACGTGTTCTGAAAATGAAATTGCCAGGCGTAATCTCGTTGCGGAAAGATTTGCCCATCTGGGCGATGCCAAAAGGAATCTTGCGGCGTGAGGTCCGCTGGACATTGCGGAAATTGATAAAGATTCCCTGCGCCGTTTCTGGACGCAGGTAAAGCTGTGACTGGTTGTCTTCTGTCACGCCCAGAAAGGTCTTGAACATGAGGTTGAACTGGCGGACATCGGTAAAGTCATGTTCTCCGCAGGCAGGGCAGACGATGCCGTGTTCGCGGATGTAGGCTAAATATTCCTCATTGGTCCAGCCGTCGGCAGAAAGGGCAAAGCCTTGTTTTTTGTTCCAGTCATCAATCAGCTGATCGGCACGCCAGCGCGTCCTGCACTTGCGGCAATCGATCATGGGATCGGAAAATCCGCCCACATGACCCGAAGCAACCCAGACATCCGAATTCATCAGGATACTGGAATCGAGCCCCACATTCAGGGGACAGGTATCGACAAAACGCTTCCACCAGGCTTCTTTAATGCGATGTTTGAGGCTGGTGCCGTAGGGACCATAATCCCAGGAATTGGCCAGGCCCCCGTAAATTTCAGAGCCCTGATAGACAAAACCTCGATTTCCTGCCAGGGCGACAATCTTTGCCAGGGCATGCTGTTTATTGGCCATTCCTACACCCGTTTATCCTGCTCAAAACCAAGAAGAAGCTTATTCCTCAGTTTCCGTGTCTTCAAACGTTTCCGCCGGCTCTTCTTCCGCCTTCCGCTCTTCTTCCTCCAGCTGGGCCACGTGGCTGATCAGCTGCTCAGCGATTCGTGAAGCGTCTTCAGCGGAAATGCCCACCTGCTCGAAGACATCTTCGCCGGGCATACGGTCGACTTGGCGCATCATGCGGCTTTGTTCTTCCAGACGTTCTTCTTCTTCCTTGGCGCGCGCCTCTCTCAGGGCAGCCTCACGGGCAGCGATAATCAAGGGATGTTCGGGGATGACCACGTCCCACTTCCCATACCGGTAAGCGACCGTTCCCGCCCCGATCTCCTCACTGGCCAAGGTGACCGGATTAGGTGTCTCCGTCTCGAGGGTCGGGCAGGCGCCGGACGTCAACTGGCGGGCCCGCCGCGCTGCAAGCATGGCCAGGACGTAGCGGTTTTCAGCAAGCGGCAGTAATGATTCAGTCGATGGTTGTGTCAACATGGGTGACTCCTGTTCGAATAAGCTCTCGGTTTATTTTCAAATTCATCACGAAAAATCGATAACCTTATGGATTATACCGTTCAAAGGTCGCACTCGTCAACAAAAAAACGCAGGGTACGGCGTTTCTCCGCCTTCATGATGGCGCTGACATCGGCTGCGGCCTCCTCAATCACATCATTGACCACCCAATAATCGAAGAGATTAATCCGGGAAAGTTCCTCCCGCGCCGTCACCAGCCGCCGGTCAATTTCCTCGGCTGACTCCGTTCCCCTTTTCAGCAGGCGCTGTCGCAGGGCATCCTCTGTCGACGCGGTGACGAAAATGAGAACGGCATGGGGGCAGTTGCGCTTGAGAGCAAGCGCGCCCTTGACAGTCAGGTCAAGCAGGATATCCGCCTTCTCCCTGATCATCCGGTCTACAGGGGCGCGGGGCGTCCCATAGTACTCCCCGCAATAGGTATCGTATTCCAGAATTTCACCGCGGTTGATCAAATCCTCGAAGTGATCCCGTGTCGTGAAGTGATAGGCGATGCCGTCCTCTTCATCTTTGCGGGGCCTGCGGGTGGTCATGGATACTGAATGATAGCGCCGCGGATCCTGTCTTCTGAGTTCGTCAATAATGGAGTTCTTGCCAACACCTGACGGCCCTGACAAGACGATGATCAGGCCCTCCTCCTCTAGGCTCCGTTCATACCTGATCATGGCATTCCTCCAAAGATTTCCCGCCGTCCGGCAAAAGTGCTTCCGTTTCCAGGGCAGACAGGACCACATGATCGCTGTCCATAACCAGAACCGAGCGGGTTCTCTTGCCTCCCGTCGCGTCAATCAGGGAAAATCGTTCGCGCGCATCCTGAACCAGACGGCGGGCAGGCGCAGATTCGTAGGTCACAAGCGCAATCAGGCGCGCCCTGGCGATGTAGTTGCCATCTCCGATTGGAATCATTTCATAGGCCATGCGCCACCTCTATTCAATGTTCTGAACTTGTTCACGGATTTTTTCGAGCAAGGTTTTGGAGGCAACCACTACCTGGGTCAGTTCCAGGTCATTGGCTTTTGAGCCAATGGTATTAATTTCACGGAAAATCTCCTGGATCAAAAAATCAAGCTGACGGCCGACAGGAAGATCCGACTCGAGCGCCTGGCTCAGGGCATCCAGATGAGCATGCAGCCGGGTGACCTCCTCGTCGATGGAGGAGCGGTCGGCAAAGAGGGCTGTTTCGGCAAAGAGGCGTTGATCACTGTACCACTCGGGCCGCTGGTCCTCGAATAATTCCTCCGCCCGCTGGATCAGTTTCTCCCGGTAGATTTCCGGAATCAACGGGGCTCTCCGGGCCATGGATGCCACATGTTCCCGCAATTCATCCGTCTTGGCCAGCAGATCAAGGGCCAAGCGCCCTCCTTCAAGCGTACGGGCTCTGTTCAATTCATCGAGCGCGGCCTCCAGCGCCTCTTCAATCTGACCGGCAAGAAGCGCCTCATCTCCCCCGTTTTCATCAAGGGTCAGGATGCCGTCCAGGCCTGCCAGAATTTTCAGCTTATCGCCGGACTTTTCCCCGGTCAGGGCCTCAAGCTGGTCCAGGGCTCTCATGTAAGCCATGGCCAGCGGCTGATCGACCGCGACTTCGTATTCAGGCGATTCACCCGGCTCATCCGTCAGCCGGATCTCAACACGCCCGCGGTTCAGCTGCTTCTGTGAAATGGAACGGATGAGTGATTCATGGGCGGCATAGCGTGAAGGAAGGCGGATGGAAATATCCAGATAGCGGTGGTTGACCGAGCGGCACTCGATCCGGATGGAACACCCACCCCTCTTGGAGATCCCCTCCCCGTAACCGGTCATACTCCTGGGCATTTTATCCCTGCCTTTCAACAGCTGTGGCAAACCGTCCGTCCTCTCCCACCAGCAAAGGGCGGAAGCCGATTTGATCGGATGCAACCATTATATAACGGACGCCTTCGATCTGCGGCTGGCTGTCGTAAAAGGGAACGTCGTGATGGATGTGACCGAAAAGGCAGACATGGATACCTGCCTCTTTGAGGAGATCGCTGAAAGCGGAGCCGGTCCCCTGTTCAGAAATCGGCGGATAATGCATCAAGGCGACTCTGCCGGGCTCCCGGCCTTCCTCCTCCTGCAGCCGTTTCAGTGCCTGGATGGAGAGTTCCAGCCGGGCAATTTCCCGCTTGTAAATCTTTTCATCGGCGTTCGAAAATTCCTCATCGAAAGGCAACAGCCAGCCGCGGGTCCCGCAAATATGAAAACCGGCTGCCCTGCATGCCTTGTTACGGAGAAAATGGAGACTTGTCAGCCCCTCCCGTTCACAAAAAGCCTCCAGCTTTCGAAGGGTCGTCCACCAGTAATCGTGATTACCCCGCAGCAGAATCTTCTTTCCGGGCAAACGATGGATCAGGGCAAGATCAGGCAAGGCCTCCTCCAGGGACTTGGCCCAGGAAATATCGCCTCCGACCAGGACGGTGTCGTCCGGATCCACAAGATCCAGCCAGTTTTCAACGATCCGCTCCGTATGACTTTCCCAGCGCGGACCGAAGATGTCCATGGGTTTATCGACCGAACCGGCCAGATGAAGATCTGCCAGGGCAAACAGCTTCACTTGTCATCTCCTCCGGGCGGCTCATTCCCATGAAAATGCTGCCAGACCGCCAGCGCAGCTTGCTGTGGAAGGCCCGGCACCCCCGCCAGTTCGTCCAGGGAGGCTTCCGATATCTTTTTGCTTGATCCAAAAGCCTTGAGCAAAGCCTTGCGGCGCGCGGGACCGATTCCGGGTATGGTTTCCAAGTGATAACGCTTGGCTGCCTGGTGCCGCCGCTGTTCGTTGAGCCGCCGGGCGAACCGGTGAGCCTCGTCTTGAACAGCTGTGAGAAGATGGAGCAGGCCCTGCCTGCGTGCCCGCTCCTCTTCCGTTTCTCTGGCCAGTTCGTCTTCCGGAACCGAGGAAGAAGCCAGCTCGATCGTTTGTCCTGAGCTCAGAACAAGCCCGCGGGTCCGGTGCCGGTCATCCTTGACCACGCCGGCAAGCGGCAGACCGAAATCGTCCGCCAGGGGAAGACAGGCCGAAACATGGCCGCGGCCACCGTCAAGCAGGATCAAGTCGGGCCGGCTTCCGAATTTTTGGTCGGCCAGTCGGGATAGGCGGCGCTCCAGTACCTCTCTCATGGACTGGTAGTCATCGATCCCTTCAAAACCCTTAACAGTAAAATGCCGGTAAGAAGAGCGCTCAGGGCGGCCCTGGCGGAAGACTACCATGGAACCCGACCGGTCGCCTCCTCCGAAATGAGAAATGTCATAAGCCTCGATCCGGGCAGGGGCCCCGACCACCCCTGTCAGTTGACCCAGATATTGCAAAGTCGCCTCAATGGCTTGCGGATCCGACCCCCGCGCCAGGGACCTTCTTTCCAGAGCTTTGTCGGCATTGTGGCGGGCCATGTCAACCAGGGCCTTTTTTGCGCCCCGCTGCGGTTGCAGAATATTGACTGCACCGCCCCGCCGCTGCCGGAGCAGCTCAGTCATGAGGGACAGGTCTGGAAGCGGGGCGGGAATCAGTATTTCACGGGGCACCTGTCCCTGTGCCCGGTATTGTTCCCCCATAAAAGAAGCCAGGTATTCGCCGGCATCATCACCCTGATCCTGGGCAAAGACCTGGACACAGCCTGTTACCCGGCCGCCACGGATTTCCAACTTCGAGATGGCCACTTCATTGCCGTTTCTTGCCAGGGCCAGGGCGTCACGGTCGCCTCCCCGCTGATCAACCACCCGCTGCTCCTCGCGAAGTCGGGTCAGCGCCTGCCATCTTCCGCGCAAGTGTGCAGCCTTCTCGAAATCGAGCACTTCCGCTGCCTCATTCATTTCGCGCTGGAAACGCCGGATCAGCTCATCAGTCCGGCCATCGAGGAACTGAATCACCTCATCGATAATCGCCCGGTAATCCTCCTTGGAGATGAGGCCTGCACAGGGCGCAAGACAACGCCCGATGTGGTAGTTGAGGCAGGGGCGCTCCCGGCCGATATCGCGCGGCAGGTCGCGTGAGCAGGTGCGGAGGGGAAAGACAGCCTCCAGAACCTTCAAGGCCCGGTTGATATCGCCGGCCAGCCAGGGACCGTAATAGCGCGCGCCCTGCTCCAGGTCATCCCCGACACGGAAAGCCTTCATAACACGGGGGAATGCCTCCTGGAGGGTGACCCGGATATAGGGATATTCCTTGTCATCCCGCATCAGGATATTGTAGGGAGGCTGATACTGTTTGATCAGGTTGGCCTCCAGGACCAGGGCCTCCAGCTCATTGGCGCAGAGGATGGTGTCATAGGAAGCAATTTTGGCGATCATGGAGGCGATCCGGCGGTCAACGGCCGGCTTGGGTGTAAAGTAGTTTCTCAGACGCTGACGCAGGGAATTGGCCTTGCCCACATACAAAACAGAACCCGAAACATCTCGCATCAGGTAGACGCCGGGTTCCTCTGGCACCAGATCAAGCCGTGCCTCAAATTCAATTCTTTGCCTGTTCTGTCCTGTCATTCGGGAGACAAACTCCTATTGTCACCCGCCGCAAACTTCAAAGCCTTGCGCCCGGTTAAGGCGTGGCAGGTTCCATGTAATCCTTTAATTCGCAGATGGCGCTTTCGCCATCGCTGCCATCAACCGAAATCTCCAGATGGTCTCCATCCGAGATGCCGAGTGACAGAACACCCAACAAGCTTTTCGCATTGGCACGCCGTCCGTTCTTGGCAATGTAAATACTGGCTGTATAGCCGGAAGAAATCTGAATCAGCATGGCGACTGCCTTCATCAAGGTCTCTTCTTTACATCGGAAGACAATCTCTTCTCTCATCATGGCGATCCTCCCGCAAGACATAGGGGTCACGAATCCATTTGGGGTGCCTTAAATTATATGAACAAAGTATGACGAATGTCAACTATGGTTTGACCAGGATCAGCGACAGGGACAGGCAGGATCTTTGGTTATTCCCCCAAGGATCCGGCCAGCCGGCCAGCCATCAGGATGGCCGCCTCCCCCGTATCCGGGTAATAACCGCTGCGTTTTCCCGTCTCCACAAAACCCAGGCTCCCGTAAAGATGCCGGGCGGGCTGGTTACTTTCCCTGACTTCAAGAATCCAGGTCCCGCATCCCTGACTGAGGGCTTGCTGCCTCAGTCCTTCCATCAGGAGGCGGCCAAGGCCCCGGTTTCTGTACGAAGGCGCCACCGCAATGTTGAGCACCTCAAACTCACCGGACAAAAACCTGCCCGCCGCCATGCCAACCGGAGCCTCCGGTATGGTCTGCCGGCAGACAAGCAACAGAACCGTTTCATTGTTGCCTGCGATACAGTCCCGCCAGGACTCTGCCGACCACGGAACCGGGTGGGATAGCCGGTCGATCCGCACCAGTGATTCAAGGTCGGACTCCATCGCTTTTCTTACCAGCCACTTCATCCTGCTAGTCCGGAATCCGCCGGGCCCGCTCGGCAGAGGAAGCGATCCCGTAGCAGGCTGAAAGCTGCCAGGGATCAGTTGCGGCCTTACCCCGGGCCAGATCCTCCAGGGCAAGTCCAATGACGGCCGAGGCCCGGATGTAGCGGAAAGGCGGCAGGGCATGGACGGCATCAAAGGGCAAACGGATGGCCAGGTCGGGGTCGTCTGCCAGAGCTTCCTCCCAGACAGCAATCCCATCACCTGTTACCAGGACCTCTTCATTTGGGCCGGCCACGGCTGAAATGTCCCTGAAGAGACTTCTTATGTCACGCGGTGCTTCTTCAATCAATTGCTCCGGGCCCCGGTAAAGAGATGAAAAGACCCGTCCGCCACGCGCGTCCAAAATGGGAGCTGTCAGCATGCGCTTGTCCCCGCCTGCCGACCGTGCCAGCGCTCGAAGTGAGGAGACTCCCATGGCTTTGGCTCCCACCGCGTAAGCCATGGCCTGGACCGAGGCCAAGCCGATCCGGATACCGGTAAAAGAGCCCGGCCCTGCTGCAAGGGCAAACAATTCCACATCGCGGAGGGTCAGGTCACAGCGGTCAAGCAGCTGGTTAACCAGGGGCTGGAAAGTAACGGAATGGCGGTAGCCCATAGCCAGCGAATACTCGCCCAGGAGCTGGTTGCCGCGGGCCAAGGCGACTGAAAGCGTACGTCCCGAGGTATCGGCACCCAGTACGATCATGGCGCGGCCCTCCTCCCTTTTTCTGCTTTCCATTCCTTGGGATAGCGGATCATGAAGATTCGTTCCTGCGGATCTTGGCCGTAGCGGACATCGATTTCCATGACCTGTCCGGGCAGGGCATCTCGCACCCGGTCTCCCCATTCGATCACTGACACCGAATCACCGCCAATATATTCATCGAGGCCGCAAGCCAGAAAATCATCAGCCCCCTCCAGGCGGTAAAGGTCGAAGTGATGGAGCGGAAGCGCCCCTTCCTCCCCGGCTTCATGAAGATGGAGCAGGGTGAAGGTCGGGCTCGATACATGACTCTTGACCCGCATGCCTGAGGCGATCCCGCGGACCAGCGCCGTTTTTCCGGCGCCCAGGCTGCCGGTCAGGACCACCACGTCCCCTCCCCGGAGGGACTTCGCCAGTTCGATGCCCAAGGCGAAGGTCTCTTCGGGTGACCGGGTCTTGCGTGTTATCTCGTCCGGCATGGCCTTCCTCCACTCGATTCAGCCCGGCTTACAAGGGGCAAAAGCCCCGTACGATGACGGGGCTCCTGGATAGGGCCGTTTGAAAAACCCCTTTATCTCTTTGAGAACTGGGAAGCCTTTCTGGCTTTCTTGAGGCCTGGCTTCTTGCGCTCTTTGACACGGGCGTCGCGGGTCAGGAAACCGGCCCTTCTCAGGGTCGTCTTGTACTGCTCGGCATCAGCGTCAACCAGGGCACGGGAAATCCCGTGACGAATTGCGCCTGCCTGGCCGGCAATGCCGCCGCCACGCACGTTGACGACGACGTCGTAGCGGTCCTGTGAACCTGTCGCCAACATGGGCTGGCGCACAATGGCCCGCAGGGTTTCCATGGGGAAATAGTCTTCAAATGTTTTTTTATTGACGGTGATCTTTCCGGATCCGGGATAAAGGCGAACACGGGCGACCGCTTCCTTCCTTCTGCCTGTTCCATAAAAATATGCTTTGACCTGATCTGTCATCTTTATTTCCCCCCGCCCTGCAATTCAATTTTCACCGGCTGCTGCGCCTGGTGCTTATGTTCCGGACCGGCATATACTTTCAGCTTACGGAACATGGCGCGCCCGAGCGTATTCTTGGGAAGCATCCCGCGGACCGCTTTTTCCAGGACGCGTTCTGGATGCTTTTCCATCATCCGCTCGTAGGGGATCTCACGCAGACCGCCCGGATAACCCGTGTGGCGGCGGTAGAGCTTCTGTTCTTCCTTCTTGCCGGTCAGAACAATTTTTTCTGCATTCACCACCACGACAAAATCGCCCATATCCATGTGGGGAGTGTATTCCGCTTTGTTTTTTCCACGCAGGATGGCCGCAATCCCGGTCGCCAGGCGGCCCAGAATTTGGCCCTCCGCGTCCACAAGATACCATTTGCGGTCAATATCGCCTGCTTTCGGCATATAGGTCTTCATGCTTAAGTCATGTCCCTCCTGTTTTCACGCACCGCCAACCGGCGGCACGAGCCACATCTTAACAGGGCGGTGCCCGCTTGTCAACAAGAAATGTCAATTAAGTCACGAATACTCACTTAATTGACATTTCTTATCCAATTACCCTTTATTTCAGTGTTATCGTGCACGCTGTTTCCCCGCCGCCCGTTTTGCTCTCCAGCGGGTAATCCAGACAAGCAGGGCCGTGATGGCGACCACAATTCCTCCGATGATGGTCAGGGTACCTAGGGCCGCAAGAATCAGTATCAGAGGTTTCACTTGGCTGCCGCCGGCGGTGAAAAACGGATCATCTTCAACGCCGCCCGTTTCTTCCGGTTCTGTCTCTACCGGTTCAGGCAGGGTTTCTTCGGGCTCCTGGCTGGCAATCGGCGGGGGCGCCAGCAGATCGACGTCTTCCCGAAGCGGAGCTCCCTCCAAACGGGCTGCTTCCTCCAAAATGGCGCGGACCGGCAGTGCTCTGGCCAGCAGGGGTGTTTCAGGCAAGTCCAGGGGGGTGATCCCCATGGCCGCGCAGATCAGGTGCCGGTCATCGACTGTGAGGCCCGAGCCGACCAGACACTTGCCCGCCTGAGGCGTGGTCCCCGTTTTAACGCCGGTGTATTGCTTGAAGTATTGAGACTGCAAAAAATCAGCGCCATAGATGACCAGGGCATTGGTGTTGCTCAGGGTCCCCCACCAGGCTTCTGTATGCTGAAAACTGACCGGCAGCCGGTAGTAATGCAGTGAACAGACTTGGGCGATCAGGGGATGCTTCATGGCCTCGGCGGCGATCAAGCACAGGTCGCGCGCGGTTGTAAAGTGGCTTCCATCTCCCTCGTCAAAACCGGCGGGATTGGTAAAATGTGTCGAGCTGGCTCCGATTTCCTCCGCGCGCCGGTTCATGCGCTCGACAAAAAGGGCCTGTGAGCGGACGGGATCGCTCACCCGCTCGGGATCGACGGCTCCGTAAGCCCCGCCGTAGTTTTGTGCGATCACCCGCGCGATGTCATTGGCAGAGGCGATCAGCAAGGCGGCAAGGCAGTCGGCGGTACGAAGCTGATCCCCTGCTTTCAGCCCTTTCAACCTGACCGAACTGGGGTCAGAGAAAACCAGGGCACCTTCCGATACGGTCAAGAGTTTTTCCGGATCAAAATTCTCGTCTTCCAGCAGGATCAGGGCCGTCATGATCTTGGTCGTGCTTGCATTGGCCCGTTTTTTGTCGGGATTCCTGGAGAGTATCTCCCGGCCCGTCTCCGCATCGATCACGCAGTAGGATTCAACTGACACTTCGTCGAAGCCGGGCCAGCCCAGATGGTCGACGGCATGAACACCCGCAGAGGCTGCCCAGGGCGTAAGCACCAGCAGGGCAAGGAAAATTGCGGCAATCAAATGACGAGGATTTCTACTTGTCTTTTCCTTCTTCATATTCCCGTTTTTCAAAGAATACCTCCCTGGCGGACCGGATCCTGCGAATCCAGCAGGATGTCCACCGCTTCTTCAATGGAACCTGTCAGAGCGGGCCAATCGCATGCCTGCCCGTCTTCAGGAAGGCGTGCAAGCGAGGGCCACACGGGGACGCCTGTTTCCTGCGAAACTTTAATCAGGATGTCCTCTTTGCCGGCCTCCCTGCCAAAAAGGGCGCGTCCGCACAGGACCGCATCCAGGAGAGGCGAACGTTCCTGGACGTAGCAAATAACGGATCCGGCTTTGCGATCCGCGTATTTCGCCCAACATGCGACAGCGTCTGCCGTGTCACGGCCTACCAGATAGTCCGTCTGATCGTAAACTGTTTTAATCAGCCTCAGACAATATTTATAATCGCAGGCACTGACAAGGATTGATTGATTCAGCAGATTGATTTCCTCCCCGGTAAGCAATCTTTCACCCGGTCTGGCGATTTGCTGGCAAAGAAAGTCCGTTCGATTCCCGTCCCGGCCTGTCACTTCATAAAAAAGTCTTTCCAGATTGACGGGGAAATCGGTCCCATCGGCTGCGGCCCGTCTGTTTTTTACAGGGCCGGCCGGTTTGCCTGTCCGGAAGAGGGTTGTCAGTGAAGGCGGTTCGCTTTCTCCGACATAAACAGTTCCCACCGGAACCCTCAGAATACTGGCGCAAACCAAGCCCGCCACGAAACCGAGATGGCTCTTGGGTACGGCGAAATCAACCCCTCTGTCCAGGTCCGAAGATTCAGCGATGGCAACAACGACTGCCGTTGCCAGGGCACCGGCGGTCAGGACTTCAAGCAAATGACCCGGGCCCAGGAAAAGGGGATCAAAGCCCTTGTCATTCAATTTCTTTTCAAAAGACGGATGACTGGCCAGCCGGGTGAGTTCCCGGTAGCGCCCGTCATAGGATCCCTCAAAGACCCGGATGGCAACACCATCAGGGGCAAGACCGGCAATCTCCCTGCCTCTCGAGCCGCCGGCGGCCATCAAAATAATCCCGGGCAGCCCCCATGCCTGATTCAAAAAAGAGACCAGGCTATCTTCCGGCAGGAGAGTCAAAACAAAGGGCTGCCTGTCCGCGGCCGGCATATACGGCCACAGCTTTGCAAGGAGGGCATGGGACAGATCGGCCAGGTTCCCCGTTGGCAGATGATCCGCATTGAGCAGGAAATAGGAGTCCAGATAATCGTTCAGTTTGCTCAGCGGCAGCTGCCAGGTCCGATCATTTCCAGCCAGGGACTCAAAGGCTTCGCTGACCGCAGTCTCCCAGATCTCAAGCGGCAGATCCGGCAGGAAACGATGAAGAAAGACCGCCATGACCCGGCCAAGGGACAAACCCGCCAGGGATGGAAGGCTGAGCGGTTCCGGAGGGCTTTGGGGGACAAAGAGTCCGCCTGATCGGGAAATACCCCGGCAGACTGCCTCCAGGCCGCTGACCGGCTCCCCTCCCCGTGTACTCACATACTTCATGAACGGCAACTCCTCACCCTACTTGCCTCTTTCCTGGGGAAAGGTCCTGCGGTACAGATCAAGAATCTGCGCAACCGATTCATCTCCGCCTTGCTCTTCGAGGATGCGTTCCAGCCACTCGAGCCGTTCCCGGCGGATTTCGTTGCGGATAATCATGGGCCGGATGGCGAAGTAGAAGACCAGGAAGAGAATGGAGGCGGCGATAACCGCTATCAGCAGGGCCTGGGTCAGGCGGGATACTTTGCCGTGTATGCGCCTGGCACCGTGGGACAAGCCTTCCTCCATCCGGAGAACCTCCTGCTGTTCACGCCGGCTGGCCAGCTGCACGCGCCCTGTTCCCTGGCCATCGGCTGCCCGCTGGAGGATACCTCCCCGGGCCATATGGGCCCGGATGGGCGCCAGCTTCTGTTCCCTGCGCCTGCTTGAACTGTCGCGCGCCTGTTTCCTGATGCGCTCTTCCCGGGCTGCCAGCCGGCAGCGGTCAACGGTTCGGACAAGCGGGCTGTCGGGCGAGGCCAGGAGAACTTTCTCAAATTGTTCCTCCGCCGCCCGGAAACGCCGCTCTTTTGCCAAAAGAATACCGTAAAGCGAAGAAGCTTCCGCAAACTGCGGCCAGCTGGAGGTCACTTTCTCCAGTGCGATCATGGCTATGTCTTCATTATCGGTTTTGGCCTGCCTCAGAGCCCGGTTATATACCGACAGGAGACGCTCTGCCTCACTTTCAGACACAAGCAGATCCTCGGGGAGCGATTCCAGTTCACGGTAGGAGGAAAGAACCCGATCCCAATCGAGTGAATCTGCCTTGCTTTTTGCGGCTTGCATGGGCCGGTCTGCTGAGTCGTGCCGCAAGGGAATCCCCCTTTCAATCTGACTGGAATACCGGTTCAACCGGTAGCCAGCGTATCAAGGACTATTAAACCACAAGCCGTCCGGATGGAAAACAAACTACTGCCTTTAAAACCTCTCCCGGACCAGGGGACGGACCTTGCCCGCCAGGTAGAGCGAACCGCAAACACAGATCATGGCGCCCTTTTCGCGGGCCCGGCTGACAGATTCCGCCATGGCCTCACCGATGTCAGGCAGGGCGATCGTCCGGGGCCGGTCCTGCTCCGGCAAAATGGAAGAGAGTTCAGCAATCAGCCTGCCTGCCTCAAATCGTCTGGCATCGGGCGGCTCGGTGGCGACCACGTCGGTAACGGTGTAGGGCGGATCCAACAGGAGGGCTTTGAGCATTTCCCTGTGTTCCTTGTCTTTTAAGAGGCCGATGACAAAGACAACCGGGGTATGGCCGGCAAGCTTGCGCAGAGCCTCCCGCAGGCCCAGCCCGGCCTGGACATTGTGGGCACCATCGAGCAGGATGACAGGGTCTTTCGTCAGTACCTCCATGCGGGCGGGCCAGACACAGTCCGCGATACCCCGCTTGACCGCGGGCGGATCCGCCATACCGGCCGCCAGCGCCGCTTCTCCAGCCATCAAGGCATAGATTGGCTGGTAGGGCCCAAGAAGCCGGGTTGTATATCGGCAAGTGTCTTTTTTGGCCTGGAACTCCTGCCCGGACCAGCCGTAAGAAAGGAGGTCAAAATCCCGGTAACCCAGGTAGGAAAGAGGTGCAGACAGCTCGTGGCACCTGTCCTCCAGCACCTTGCGGGCAGCTGAGGCGTCAGCCGAAGAGAGCATGGCATCTTCCGGGGCGTATGCGAAGACAGGGCAGCCCTCTTTGATGATGCCGGCTTTTTCACCTGCGATCTCTTCCATGGTGTTGCCCAGCCGCTCCATATGGTCAAAACCCAGGGCACCAATCAGGGAGGCCAGGGGCTTTTCAATCACATTCGTCGAGTCCAGACGGCCGCCCATACCTGTTTCCAGAACCAGAACCTCGCAGGCCTGTTCCTGGAACCATAAAAAAGCCAGGGCGGTCATCATGTCAAACTGAGTGGAGGAGATGCCGTCTCTCGAAGCGATAACCCGGGCTGCTTTCTCAATTTTCTCCATGAGCCGGACGATGTCGCTGTCCGGTATCTCCCCAAAGGACTGGTCCCGGTCATACCGGGCAAGGTCACTGGCGCCGTCCAGGACACGGACACGCTCATTGAAGCGCTCCAGGAAGGGGGAGGTAAACCAGCCCACTTTATGTCCCGCCTGGCAGAGGATATGGGTCAGATAGCTGCTGATTGAACCCTTGCCATTCGTCCCCGCAATGTGAAAAGCGGGGCAGGCCCTCCAGGGGTCGCCAAGCTCGCGGTAGAGGACCGATCCGCGGTCGCGCTTATCGCTGTCAGGGAATTTATTGGCACTCTGGATGGCAGCGATGGCCCGGTCCAGCAGAGCCTGGGCATCAGGACCGGGATTATTCTCCCCCCAGGCGGAGCGGAAGACATAAAATTTTCCTGAAACACGGTTGGCTAAAACAACAAAAGCCAGTGCAATCAATTTGGCCAGATCCAGCATGCCCGGGATCAGGATCACCTGTCTTTGCAGGAGATGATTCATGATGTAAATGAAGGCATATTCAAAAAAGAATGAGATGGCCAGCCGTGTCCCGGCAAAGCGGATAAACTCCGCCCATACACGGGATGTCGAACGGAAGACCCAGACCCGGTTGAGGATATAGGCCGACAAAACAGAAAGGACGATGGCCGGCACATCTGAGTAATACCATTTGTCAAGGCCCAGCCACCGGTTCATCAGCATGTAAACAAAGACATTGACCACGGTGGCCATGACGCCGGTGGCAAAATACTTCAAAAATTCAACCGAAAAAAAGAGTTCGGTCAAATAGTACCTTGCTTTTTTCATAGTTCCTCTGTGTCTGCAGGGTCATCACGATCCGTCCGGCGATGGACGGAAGGGCGGATACCGGGTGGTCTTTTGCCGGACCGCCGGTCTTTTTCCTCCTCTTGCCCGAAAAGAGTTTCCTTCAATTCCTGCCAGCTGTCCTTGGGTTCGGTATTCGAATCGAGGGTCTCCCGAGCACCTTCAAAGCCACCCGGTTCTTCCGCAAACAGGTGTTCCGGCAACTCGACCGCAGGCTCGTCCTCCGCGGGGGCCGGCATCACTTCCAGGACGGGTTCCATAAGGGGATCGTCCCCCTGATCCAGGTCATCAATCGTCAATTCAGGTTCAAATCCGGCAGCCTTTTTGGCCCGGATAAAAAACCACAGGGCAGCTGCCAGCATCAGAAAAACAACCGCGCCCGTACCCGCCACCAGGTAGAGGGGCAGCTCCATGTCAAACAAGCGAACCGTCAGGCCGCCCTTAACAGGGGTGGTTTCCTCAGGCTCGGTCCTGGCCGGCACTGTATCCGCAGGCGATTCTTCGGCCGTTTCCGTGGGATCCGTGACGGAAGGTCGAAAGGCGGGATCAAGGAAGCTTCCCGCGACAGGCACCAGCCATAAATCGGAGCGGATGAGTGAATCAAGAACGGCATCATACAGGCAGAGCACTTTTTCTTCCGCGTCGTTGATCCGCACAGCAATCAGATAGAGATCACCCGGGAGCGGCAACTCATCATCGGTCAGCTCAGGGAACTCCTCTCCCGGCTCCAGTCCGGCAATCAATTCATCGTAAAAGGTTTTGGGCACAAAACCGCCTCCGACCGGCTTATAGGCGGGAACTTCCTTTTCCCATATATTAACCGTGGCCAGTTCGAATCCTTGCGGGATCATGTCTCCGGGCACCACAGTGAAGGTGAAAAAACGCGAAGACCAGCCTGCCCGAAGGTAGGGGACAAAAACAGAGGTCTCCGAATCGAAGAGATAGAAGTCATTCCCCCCTCCCTCATCTGTAAGCCAATAAAGGGTGTAGGGGAGGTTTTCAGACACATAGCCTTCCAGGTACTTGTCGCCCCATTCCACTTCCTTCGGCGCGTAGGAGGCGGGAATGATCTCATAATCCGGGATGGATACCGATACCGCCAGGTCCGCCCCATCATAGCGCTTGCCGATGACGGTCTTCCCCGGATGCCGGGGCAGGGTTTCGGCGGGCGTGGTAGCCGTGGTAGTCCGGGTGGTTGTGGTGGTCCGGGTGGTGGTTGCGATCGTGGTCGTGGGGGGCGGGTCAGTCAGCTCGATGGTATGGGAGGCGCTTCCCGAGACCGTATTGTCCTCGTTGCCATCACTTGCATCGCTCACTGTAATTTTTACAGATCCCTTGGCCAAGACCTTGAAGCTCAGTTTCACTACATTGCTGACCGATTGGGTTTCCAAAGTGAAAAATACCATTTTAAAAGAAGATTTTACATTGCTGGCTTTTTCGTCCGGTAGTATGACATCGCCCTTCATCCCGGAAACATTGTCCGCACCGGTTAACTGTATCAAGTTATTATCGTAAGTGATCTGAAAATCGCAGCTGCGTGTCATTGCCTGAGAACTGAACCCGATCGTAACAGAAAAGGTATTTCCCAAATAGGCTGTGCCAGGACCCGAAATAGTCGGTTGTCTGTTTACTGCATATATCTCAACCGAAGGCAAAGCCGCCGCAATCAGGAGCATGGCCGCCAGGCATACAAGTAATCTCTTGAATCTCATAAGGTCAACCGTTCGCACTTTCATTCATTTCAATTAAAAACCCGGGCCTCCCCGGTTCAATCACAACAAATTATACGCCACCCCGAAGGATCCCATTTAAGGTCAGTCCTGCTTGATCGGTTTGCCCTTGACCATGGCGTCAATGACATGGGACAGGTCGATGGAGTTGATTTTTCCGTCCCTGCTGGCGTCCAGGGCGGCGTTTTGCGCCGCCGTCCAGGTTTTCCCCTTGACCATGGCATCGATGATGTAGGAAAGGTCAATGGAATTGATGATGCCGTCACCATTGGCGTCCCCATAGATCAAAAGCTGCAGGGTCCCGGCGGAGGATCCGTCTTCTTTTTTGATTTCCAATCTGGCTCCTGTGCCAAGGAGGGCATCCCCAATCACTTGCTTGCCCGCCAGATCATAGGCTTCCGCCGTATAACCCTGGGGCAGTGCAAGGGACGAGAGGATCTGGTCCGCCTTGTTGCGGCCATCTGCAGGCCAGGCATTGGTCAGGTAACCTCCGTCCAGCTTGTAATCGTTTGTCACGCCGATTTCTTCCGGGGGCGGGGGCGGGGGCGGCGGACCGGAAGAACCCTCCTGCCGGGTGATCTTGATGGTGTAGACTCTCTCTTCCCCGTTTTGGGCGACAGCGATGATATTGAAGGTATTGAGACCCGTTTTCAAAGTCTTGGATCCGGTGTTTCTGACGCTGCAAGAGGCATGATAGGGCACAGCTGAAAGGGTCAGATTGTCGGTCGAACCGTCGACCGTCATGCTGTAAGTGTATTTTTCTGCCTGGAAGGCAGGGCTCAAACTGCCTTTGGATACTGTAATCGAATTCAGGTAGTTGTTGCGGCTCAGGTTGCCGACGGGGTACGGCGAGGGTTCAGGCGGCAGCTCGGTCATGACGGGAATCTTGAAGACAAAGGCTCGGTCAAGGATGCCGGCCTCCCTGTAAGACTTGTAAACCTGATAGCTTTCATTGGCGGGGGCGTAGACATTGCCCATGTACTGGTGGGCGAAGGCAGCGCTTTTCAAGCCATTGATCCAGTACTTCTGCAAATAGGAAGTGTCCTGCCCATTGTCGATGTAACCGCTGCCAATCCACTTGGCACCGCCCACGATGGCCTTCCACTGACTGTTCCAGGGCAGAAGGTACTTTGTTTTTTCCGTCGGGGAAGGCCCCGAACCATCCCTGCTGTTTCCGTACTTGGCGTATTCCAGACCATTCATGACCGGGTTGCCGGACGCGTAGGCCCCGATATTGTAAAAGTTGTAGATATTTTCATAGCCGGATACCGTACCCGAAACAGCCACAGGGAGATTGCCGTCTCTCCCGTTGCCGATCTCTGTCCGGCAGCGGTGAACCAGAAAGAGCGGGTTGACATTCGATTTTTCAGCAGCATCCATGAAAATTTCGGCATAGGTGATGGATCCGTCCCGGCCCCGGATGGGATCGTCCCAGTCGCGGATCGGAACGGATTCATTCTCCATGAAAGAGCCGGCCAGGGCGTCTTCCACCGCCTCCAGCGTGTGTACACCGGGAAGATAGGACAGGCATTCGAACTGAAAGATGGTTTCTTCAGTTAGAAAATTTCTGGGATCAAGGCAGTAGGCCAAAATTTCGCGGCTGGCACCGATCCAGACACCCGCGTCATAGGCTTTCCACTGATCAGTCGCGTAATTGTAGCCGTGCTGGCTGTCATAAGTTCGGTGACTCCTGTTTTTTGTATTGGGAACCAGGTTGACTCCCGGCCTGTACTCAGCTTCAACCGCCCTGGCCAGGGTGAGGGGCGGATTGCCTGCTGTATTATCCTGCGCGTGGAAGGCAACAAAAGACCAATTGGGGTAGTTGGCGTGCAGCTTTCGAAGAGCGGGGCGGTAGCTCTCAGGAAAGCCCTGCTCATCCAAAGCTGCTTCAAAAACAGGATCATCCTCGGGGTCCGGCACTGTCAGATCAAGCGCTTGACCGCTCAGGGTGACAAGGTTTTTATGGACGTAACCATAAAGATTCCTGGCGACAATACGCACGTAATACCAGCGGTTTGATCCGTTCCAGACCTCCCCCTCCACTTCTGTGAATACTTCCACCTGAGTACCTTGTGAGTAGCGTTCAATCAGGGTTCCGTCGTTGATATAAGGTTCACTGCGGAGCGCACTGGAATTGACAGAATTCAGCTGCCCTTTTTGATTGACTGCCTCACCGGCGGGCGGGTTTTGGGCTCCAGCCGGTGTGGCTGGCAAAGCAGACAGGGCCAGAAGCACCACAAGATAAAAAGCAAGCAAACGGCCCGCCTGCCGCTTGCTTTGACGCCGGCAGTCAAAATGAAAGCAATGCCCGTGTAAACTGCCTGTTCTCATACAAAAATGCACACACCAATCCGATGCTATCGTAAGGCTATCATAACTTTGGAAAGTCGAGAGCGCCAACTCTCGGAGAGCATTAGAGCCTTTTGTCGCGCAA